>Ga0299906_10002594_pt1 | contig 14967 bp, 16 predicted proteins | sample RVTome_14_FD_200259 | JGI IMG/M metagenome (GOLD analysis project Ga0299906, IMG submission 200259) | Soil microbial communities from uranium-contaminated site in the Upper Colorado River Basin, Wyoming, United States - RVT145D125 (version 2) ... | reverse complement strand
TGCTGGCGTCGCACGCCAACGTCCGCCGGCTGGTGCCCCACAGCAGGTACCCCGAGCGCCATTTGCATGATGATGTCATTGGCGGCCTGGTCGAGCGCGATGCCGTCATCGGTGTCGTGCTGGCCAACAAATTTCTCAAGGACGGCTGGCAGCCCGGCGATCCGCGTGAGCTGGTGACGATCGAGCACGTGGTTGACCACATCGACGCCATCTGCCAGCTGGCCGGCGACGCCCGACATGTGGCCCTCGGCTCGGATTTCGACGGTGGTTTTGGCCTGGATCAGGTGCCGGTCGGGCTGGACAGCATTGCCGACCTGGGTAAGATCGGCCAGGCCCTGTTGGCCCGTGGCTACCAGGAAAGTGATATGCTAGGGGTCCTTGGAAACAACTGGATCCGCCTGCTGGAGCGAGCCCTACCCCCGTCGGATTGATGCCGCTTAGCCCGCTGACTACCCGCCAATCCCGTTGGGCCCGCTATTGGATGACGCTGGCCCTGCTCGGCCTGCTGCTGTTTTTGGTCGGCGTCGAGCCGGATTTCATCGGCATGGACCGCAGCCCGGTGGTGGGCTTCGTCCAGATCGGCGTCTGGCTAGTGGGCCTGGGGCTGCTGCTGTTGAGCGGCACGCTGGCGGTGCGCGTCATCCGCAACGGCCATCCCAACAGTCTGCGGGCCGACATTGGCCTGCGCCTGGTGGCCACCGGCTACGTGCTGGCGGCGGTGGCCTCGCTGGCCGACTTCATCTCGATCGGCGCCCACCGCATGCCGTTTGTCTACTTTGGCCCGGTGCAGACGCTGGGCCTGGTGATCGGCATCGTCACCAGCCTGCTGGGGGTGGCGCTCTACTGGCCCTACAGTGCCCACCGAACCCAGCCGCAGGACGCCGGTTCCGGCGGCCCGCTGCTGGCCGGTTCGTCCGGCGATTGAAATCTGAGATCGTCTGATCTAATATAGGAAGACCTCGTTCGGCCCATGTGAGGGGGACATGGCGCAAACGACACCCGATCCACCCCAAACGACACCAGCCTGGCCAAGCGCCGTCCGTTCGCGCGCTCCTCTTTATTTGCTTTTGGCGTTTTTGCTAGCCTTGCTGGCTGGCATTGCCACCTACCTGTACCTGGAAGACATCCGCCAGCGCAGCATAGCCACCACCGAGGCCATCGTAGCCTTGGTCGAGCTGCGGCCGGGAGCGGCGATCCAGGCGGAACAAATCGAGGCGCGCGCCGTGCCCCCTGGCATCCTGCCAACAGGTGCGTTGGTCACAGCAGAGCAAGTGAGCGGCCGGGTTGTGGTTAACCCGGTCGCACCCGGCGAGATCATCCTGGAGCGAGACTTGGCAGGCAGCGGTGGCGGGGGTCTTTCGGCTCGCCTACCGGACGGGCGCTGGGCAATGGTACTGCCCGCAGGTTGGCTCGTAACACCCCTGCCGGAACTGGATCGGGGTGACCGCTTGGATCTCTTGGCCTACGCCGTCAGCCAGCCCGCCGAGACGGCCGGGGTGGTCGTCGAAGCGGTCGAGATTCTGGTGGCGCCAAGCAGCGGCGGGGGCAATCAAGTCACGCTCGCCGTGACGCTGCAAGAGGCGATCGCCGTTGTCTACGCCCGGGCGAATGGGTTTCAGCTGTTGCCTCTGCTGCGACCACGAGGCGGGTGAGGGATGCCCACCATCCTGCTTGTTGGCGCCAAAGGCGGTGTCGGCACGTCGATGCTGGCCGCCGGTCTGGCGCGAACGCTTGCCCGCCGGCAGCCGGTTCTGTTGGTTGATGCTGTCCGGGTTGCTGGCATCGCTGACCTGCTCCTTGATGTGCCGGTCGCACACGACTGGTCCGATCTGCTGCGGCTGGCCCCGGAGCTAACCGGCCGGCACCTGGCGGCCGTCGCCATTGAAGCCGGGCCCAACCTGCGCCTGCTGGCGGCGCCGGCTGACTGTGGTCCGTCAATGACGGGAGAACTCCTCACTTCTCTGGCCGGCCTGGGGGGGTTCGTGCTGGTTGACACCGAGCGATCGGCCATCAGACCCCAGGGAGCCCTGGCCGGGCTTGCCGACCATCTTTTGCTGGTTACGACGACCGACCCGGGTGCGCTGCGGGCTGCCCGCCGGTTGGCCGACGAATGGCCGCCGGCGGTTCGGCAGCGAGCCGGGTTGGTTGTGAACCAGTGGTCAGCAGGGACCCCGCTTACGCCAGAGCAGTTGGCGGGCGGTTGCCAGTTGCCGCTGGCGGGCGTTATTCCGGCTGCCGAGCACCTGGCGTTTAACAAAATTCACTTTGGCCAAGTGAGTGGAAGCCAGCGGACCTGGGGGCCGGCTGTCGAGGCTCTGGCCACGCGAGCCGCTCGTGCGCTGGCGTCGGAGGCAGCCAACGCATGAAGGATCGTCGGGAGCATTCCTCTCAAGACGACCGTCAGCCCGGTGCGGTCGAGGCCTGGCTTCACCGGACCATCATCGACCAGTTGGAAGGCGCCCTTGAGCCGGGCGATCTGGCAGCGGTGCCCGACAAGCCCGCATTGGCGGCACACGCCCACCGAATTCTCGCCCGGCGCAATCTGCTGTTAACCGAATCCGAGCTTGAAGATCTGGTCCGAACGGTGGTCGATCGCATCGACGGGCTTGGCCCATTGCAGCCATTGCTCGACGACCCTTCAATCACCGAGATCATGGTCAATGATCCCGACCATGTGTTCATCGAACGTGACGGGGTTCTTGTGCACACCGATGTGCACTTGGCCGACGACCAACATCTGTTGCACATCATCGATCGCATTGTCGGACCCATCGGCCGGCGGATTGACGAGGCCTCGCCGTTGGTCGATGCCCGCCTACCCGACGGCTCGCGCGTCAACGCCATCATCCCCCCGTTGGCGGTTGGGGGACCGGCGCTCACCATTCGCAAGTTCGGTGGCGACCCGTTTACCCTGGAGCGGCTCGTTAGCCTGGGGACGGTCAGCCAGCAGATGGCCCGCTTTCTGGACCGCTGCGTGCGGCAGCGGTTGAGCGTGATCATTTCAGGCGGGACCGGCTCAGGCAAGACCACAACGCTCAACGCCCTCAGTCTGTGCATTCCGGCCGGGGAGCGGCTCATCAGCATCGAAGATTCGGCTGAATTGCAGCTGCGCCATAGCCATTGGATTTCGCTCGAATCCCGTCCACCAAACCTTGAAGGAGAAGGTGAAGTCAGCATCCGGCGCCTGGTGCGCAACGCCCTGCGGATGCGCCCCGACCGGATCATCGTGGGAGAGGTTCGGGGCGAAGAAGCATTTGACATGCTGCAGGCAATGAATACTGGTCATCGCGGTTCGCTGACAACCCTGCATGCCAATTCTCCGTCGGATGCGTTAACCCGGCTCGAGTCGATGGTCTTGATGGCCGGCTTTGAAATCCCGGTCAGCGCCATTCGCCGCATGATCGGCGGCGCTGTGGATTTGATCGTCCAACAAGACCGCCGGGCCGATGGCCGACGCGTGTTGACTTCGATCACTAGGCTGCGCAAACGCACGCCCGAGAGCCTGGAATTGGTTCCACTCTTCAGATTTGACCCCAAGCAAGGAGTCCACCAGGATTTGATGGGTGGGCTTGGATGAGGATGAGGCGTACGGCATTACGCGGGTGGGGGACCTCCAGCCTGGCATCGCTCCTGCTGATGGCAGCAGTCACGACGACTGCCTACTGGAACCGGGACCAGTTGGTGGCCTGGCACACTGCCGAGCCGCATCTGATGGTCGCCCTGGTGATTGGCGCCTTCGTGTGGCTGCTCGCCGGACTTGGATTGCTCGGTTATGAGCGATCCATCATTGGTCGGGCGTGGCGAGCAAGACTGGTGGCGCGAGCCGGCTATGCCGAGCAGGCCATGGATTCCCCTGTTCGTCGCTGGCGCCGACGAGTTGGGGATCCCCTCGAGTTCCTGACTGGCCCGCTGTTGCGCACTGCTTGGGGACGAACGAGGAGCGCCGAATGGCAGTCGGCCGGTTTCGGCGACCGAGCCTCTCGCCATTTGCTGCTCTTGGGGAGCGCGTTGGTCGTTGGAGCCCTGGTGGGGTATGCGCTGGCTGGTCCGCTACTGGGACTGGCCTTTGGCCTGACTCTGCCGCTGGCACCAGGCAGTTGGGTCAGGCGCCGGGCCATCGCAGCCGAGCGGCGCTTCGACGAGCTGTTGCCGGAGGCCCTGGATGCCATCGCCTCGGGCCTGGCTGCTGGGCTGGCATTTGAAGGAGCCGTCGGCTATGCAGCCACTGAACTACCGAAGCCAGTGGCAGCCAGGTTGGCTCAACTTGCCCGACGTCTGTCCCTGGGGATGCCCGTCGATGAAGCCCTCGATCGGTTGCTTGAAGAACAACCCGGCGAACAGTTGGCATTGATCGTAGAAGCCATCCAATTGCAGCGCAGGCTTGGTGGCAACCTCATCGAGTTGCTCAAGGAGATGGCCGGCTTGATTCGTGAGCGGATCGAGTTGGCCAAGGAAGTGCGGGCCGTAAGTGCGCAAGGGCGACTGTCGGGCAGCGTAATTGCTGGACTGGTTCCGGTGTCGGCGGGCATCCTGCTCTTGTTCAACCCGCGCTACATCGACGTGTTGTTCGAGACGTTGCTCGGACAAGTGCTCTTGGTCATTTCATTGCTATTGCTGCTTGCGGGGTGGGCAGTGATGTCCATGCTCATTCGAAGGGCGGTGTAGATGGGCCCATTGCTCATTGGCGGCCTGGTTGGTTGCGCCTTCGGTCTGTTGGTGTACAGCCTGATCCACCGGCTTGGCGCTCGCCGGCCACTACTCCCGAAGGCCAACTGGGGATCAAGCGCGGCCGGTTGGCTGAGACTGGTGCCCGTTCCCGGCGCTCCTGCCCGCAGATGGTCTGGGGACCAAATGGATCTGCGGCTGCGTCGGGCTGGCCTGCCCTGGCCGGCGGAAGCGTTTGTCGGGCTGCGCTGGCTGGGTTGGCTGGTGGCGTCGCTGGTTGCTCTGGCGTCCTGGGGCTTTCTTGGCCGCGGAGTCATTGCCGGGTTTTTGGGATTGCTCGTGCTGGTGTTGGGAATCTGGGGGCCGCAACTTTGGCTGCAGGCCCGCCAAAACCGGCGAAGGCAGGAGGTCGAAGCCGACCTACCTGCCTTGCTCGACCGGCTGATCCTGTCCCTGGAGGCGGGTCTCGGATTTGAGACTGCCTTTCGCCGTGCCGCTTTTTCGTTGGATCGGGCCCTGGGCGTTGAACTACGCCGTGCTCTGTTCCGGCTGGACGCCGGTCTGACCAAGGGAGAGGTAATGGGACGTCTCACGCTCGAGCTGCCCTCAACCGATCTGCGCAGTTTCGCCGCCTCTGTCCAGCAGGCGGAACGTCTCGGAACTTCGCTGGCCAAGACCCTGCGTGTCCAAGCCCGGTTGCTGCGGGCCGAACGGCGGCGCCGGGCCCAGGAAGCCAGCCGGCGCCTGCCGGTGCTGATCGTCTTCCCGCTGGTCCTGTTCTTCCTGCCGTCGATGCTCATCATTTATCTGGCGCCGCCATTGCTCCACTTATTCTTGGGGCGTTAGCTTGAAGCAGGGAAGTCCGGCGGCCGGTGACCGCTGCGGCGGACAGGCGCTTGTCGAGTTCGCCGCCGTCCTGCCGGTCTTGCTGCTGGTGACAATCGGGCTGATCAATTTGGGCCTGCTGATGGCGGCGCAACTCGAGCTAACGCAAGCCGCCTGGGAAGGTGCCCGGGCTGGCGCCACAATTCTGAACCCGGCCGTCGGCGATGCCGAAATTCGCGGTGCCATCGACGGCTCCCTCTACCTGCTCGACCCCTCAAGGCTGGCGGTGTCGATCGAGCCCAACCAGGACGAATGGCCGCGCACCGAACCATGGCCCGAGCCGCGCGGCCACCCGATCCGAGTGACGCTGTCCTATGACTATCCGCTGTATCTGCCGGGTACGCTGCAGGTGCAGCTGCAGGCCCGCGCCGTCAGCCGCATCGAGTACCAGAATCCATGAACAACCGGGGCCAGGTGGTGGTGGTCATGGCGATTGTCTTGATGGTCGCCTTGCTGCTCCTGGCCCTGGGAGTCGATGGCGGGCGGCTCTATTTGGCCCGAGCCGAACTGCGGCGGGGAGCGCAAGCGGCGGCCGATGCCGGTATCGGTTATGTCGCCGACGCCATGGTGACGCTGGCTGTTCCGCGTCAAACAGAAGCGGCAGGCTTGCCACCATGCGTCCCCGACGGAGACTTCGGTGCAGACGGCGGCGTCTGTACGGCCACGCCTGAACCGGCGGCAATCCAGCATTGGTTGTCCGACGACGACCGGGCGACGCTGGCGGGCCCTGAGGTTCAGGCGACGGCCCAGGGGATTGCGGCCAACTACGCCAACCTGAACAGCATTGTGCCGGGGGAGGCGGGGGTCGAGGCGTTGGATCTCGATTACCCCCAGCACTACGAACCCGAGGATGAGCGACTGACCTTCTCGGTGACGATCACCCGCCAGATGGTGATTCTGCTGGCCGGATTGCTCGACCGCGAATGGGTGCAGCTTCAAGTCGAAGCCCGGTCCCAAATTCCGCAGCGATGACCGCGTCTACCAGGCAAGTTCTGGGTCTGGCCACCGGCATTCTGCCATTGGCGGCGTTGGCCGGAGCCGGCACATGGCTGGGTGCCCGTCTAATCACGCGGATGCCTGGCGTGCCGCCGGCGCTGCCTCTGCTGTTGGCGTGCCTGGCGTTTCTGTTGCTGTCGCTCGGTCGCAACCAGCGGGCAGGCTGGACCGTATGGGCCTTGCTCGGATTGGCGCTGGCGGTGGGCCTGGTCACCGCCACCCTGGGCCTACCGGAAGCGCCAAACATGCCGGCGACGCTTGGCCTGGCCGGCGCGCTGCTGGCAGGCGGATTGGCATTGGGCCTGAGTCGCTGGCCCGGCTGGCTGTGGGCTCGGTTGGCCGGCGGTGCGGGTCGCAGTCTGTGGCCCCGCGTTCTGTGGCTGGGGACCTGGGCCTACCTGCTGGGTTGGATCGCCGTCTGGCTGCTGGCGGCGGGACCCGGAATCCGACGGTTGTGGGCCGGCGTAGGTCTGCAGTTGTTCACCGGCCTGACCGCGCTGTGGGCCGTGGGGCTGGATGTCCACAGTGGTCCGGCCGCAGTCCGACCGCCGGAGTCCACCCGGGGAGGGTCGGACGGAGCGCCTGCCCAGGTGGACCTTCGAGGTCAGACCGAGTCCCCCGCGACCTGGAACGCCGAGCTGGTAGGGGCGGCCGCCGATCTGTACTTGCTCGGCCTCAACCTAATGCTGGCGGCGGGGGTGCTGCTGGCGGCATGACGGCTTTTCCGCAACCCCGGGGAGTCAAGTACGAAGCTTGACCTCCGAGGTCCACACGAGGAGGTCCAGAGTTCGACTAGCGCCGTGTGGACCTAGAAGGTCACGCCGAATGCGCGCCGTCTAGGGTTCGGGCGTGGCGCTGGCCGTCTCGGTCGGGGTGACCGTCACCGTCGGCGAAACGGTGAAGGTCGGCGTTATCGTCAAGGTAGGCAGCGGCGGGCTGTGGTAGCGCACGACCGATTCCCCATCCCAGGTCGACTCGAAGCCAAACACCTCGAAGAAGGTCTGCCCGGGCCTGAGCGCCAACGGCCGACCGTCCTCATCGAACAACCGCAGTGCGGAGCGCTCCGACGACCAGGTGATCGGATAGCGCCGGCCGTCGCGGAAAACCAGGCCAAAGCGCGCCGGCACGAAGCGCAGCTCGATCTCGATAATCGTGCCTTCCAGGTTCTGCAGTTTGTGGTCGGCGAACAGCACCACCAGGTTGTCGAAAGCCAACTGCTGGCCGGTCAGCCGGTCGATCTGCGGGCCAAGCTGGCCGTTGCCGTCGACCATGTCCTGCCAGCGCAGGTAGCGGCCGGAGGCGGAGTCGTAGGTCCATTGGAACTGGGCAAACAGGTTGTAAATCAACGACAGTTCGAGCCCGGGCGACCCACCGGCAGGGATGCGATGGTCGAACGATAGACCGGCGTAGCTGGCAGGCTGGGCCGGGTCGAGCGGAAGGCCGGGCAGATCGGCCAGCCGCAGCCCGGCGCTGTTGACGTCGTCCGGGTTGAGGGCGTTGACTGTCAACTGCTTGCCCAACTCGGGCAACACCTGGGCCGAAGCGGCCCGGGTGACGATCAGGCCGCCGGGGTAGAATGCGCGGATGTCATCGAAAACGACCCGGCCCGACCGGATCGGGCCGATGACGAAGTCGTAAGGCAGGTCGGCGCCGGGGGCCAGCTCGGACAGCCGCTGCGGGTAGTCGCCGAAGTACACCGCCAGGAAGCGGGTCAACCCCTGACCGATCGAGGTCTCCCAGACGTGGTCGGCCTGCGACAGTCCGGCTTGCGGGCGGGCTGATGGCGGGAAGTTGGTGATCGACACCAGCAGCGGCGCCCGGCGGAGCAGCCCGGGGCCGATGGGCAGCCCGGTCAGCGGGTTGTAGCCGGGAAAGTAAGCCGGCCCGACCGGCCGCGGCGTGGCGCTAGGCGGCGGGGTTGGGCTCAAAGTGGCCGACGGCGACGGTTGGGCCGGCCGGGTTGCCGACGGCCGTGCCAGGCGCACGGTGGGTGTGGCAGAAGGCTGCTGGGCCGACGGCTGGCAGGCGGCCGCCAGCAGGCCCAGGGCAACGGCGAGCACGGTCCATGACTTCTTCATCGGTCGGCGCTCATCCTACCCGCTGGCTCCGGCCGGCGAAAGACCCACCCCGGTCCTGTCCTTGGTAGAATGAACCACAATTACTGGTAGCTGGAGGGGGAAGGTAGGCAGTCGATGTTCACGATTACCGAGGCCGCCCAGGAGAAGATCCTGGCGCGCATGGAAGCCGAAGGCAAAGCCGACCGCACGTTGCGCATCCGCATCGTGGGTTGGACGGCCGACGATTACCAATACCGGTTGGAGGTTATTCCGGCCGACGCCCGCGACGAGGGGGATGTCGAGGTGAGCAACGGGCGCCTGCCGCTGCTGCTGGCCGGCGACAGCGCCGAGAAACTGAAGGGCGCCACGCTCGACTTCGTCGAGAGCGCCCAACAGCATGGCTTTTCGATCGACAACCCCAACCCGGTGTGGACCGACCCGCTCGAGCTCAAGATCCAGCGGATCCTCGATCAGAAGATCAACCCGGGCGTCGGCATGCACGGCGGCCAGGTGCGGCTGCTCAAGGCGGAAGACGGCGTGGCATATATCAGCTTTGGCGGCGGCTGTGTCGGCTGCGGCATGTCGAATGTGACGCTCAAGCAGGGCGTGGATCGCATGATCCGTGAAGAGGTGCCCGAGATCACACAGATCGTCGACACCACTGACCACGCCAGCGGCACCAACCCCTACTACCAGCCTAGCGAAACGGCTGAGGCCGAATCGCCACTGGCGTAAGCCACATCACCTAACCTCCAAGGCAACCCCGGCGGTTGGCTGGTACCAGACGCGCCCGAGTGCACCTTGGAAGTCGGGTCGATCAGGGCGGTGTAGGAGTCAGCGCCCGGCCCTCTGCTGCGCGAAAAAGCCCCCTTGTTAATACTGCTGTGAATGAATGCCGAGTTTGCCGGCCTTCGCTCAGGCGACGGCTGCCCCAGGCTTTGGGCTGGTTGCCTTCGGCCGACGCAGGAGCAGAACGAGGCTCCATGGCAGGAACACCAGCACCAGTGGGTAGAACAATGCCCGCTCAACCCCGCCAACCCAAGGGTAGGTAACGGCGGCCCCAGCGCCGCTTGCGACGGTCACCAGGCTTGCCAGCTGGCTGAGGCGGCGGCCAACAAGGCCGATCTGCCCGGCGCGCCACACAACGAGGGCCAGCCCCACCAGGGCCAACAGCAAGAACAATGCAAAAAGCGGTTCGAGCCCGATGCCCACGGTGGCCGGGAATGCGGTCGGCGCCGGCTCGCCGGCGGCAACCTTTGCGGCGGTTGCTGTCGTCAGTGTCGATCGACCGATGATTTCGGCTAGCCAAACGCCTGCCGCCAGGATCAGCAACACCCGGGCAGAAGCTATCGGGGAAGAGTTCACCTGCTGCATGAAGCTGGTCAATTGCCACAGCGCAGCGACCAGCATGAGAAATCCGACGGCAGTCAGCACATTGCCGAGCTGGTAAGCGGAGGGATTGTTGGCGATGGCTCGATACAGCTCAAGCGACGTCACTTGCTCGAAGGGTTCAGCAACGATGGTGCCAGCGCAGAAGAGCAGCACACCGATGAGCAGGACGAGTGCGGCAGAACGCGAGAGTGCACTGCCAATCATGTTATCGCTCGTTTTCAGAGGAGGGACCAGCTCAGAGGCGCGGTCTATTATCCTAAGATTGTAGACCGTAATGGTCCGATTTACTGTAGTGGATTGGACCACGGGTATTTCCGGCGGCGCTTTGCCGGGGCACGGCATTTGCTGGACCTACCAACTTCCGAGGTGCACTCGACAACCACGTTGCGCCAAGCTCGCCCGAGTCCATCTCGAGGGGCGTGCTTGCTTCCGCGGTCTCATCCGCCGCATCGATGGACGCCTCCGACCTGACCCCGACAGTCCTGCGCGTAGCAGTGGTTGCCGCCGGCCCGCTGGCGCGGGCCTGAGGGCTGAGTCGAGCGGCTCTCCGCAGGGATGAGGGGTTGGCGAGGGGACCGCCATCCAGCCGCGGGCAGTGTGAAGAACGATCGCGCTTAACGGGGTTGGGGACCGATTGTTGCCCACCTTACAAGCAACCTACAGGCTCTGCGCACCCCTTCGCACTAACCACAACCTAACTATAATCTAACCGTACCCTAACTCATCCGGGACAAACCTCCACTGTTCGGTCGGGGGCCGCCCCGGGATAACCCGAGAGGTTGGATGATAGTTGGGACGGTCTTATTGCATAGGCTGATGCTGATCCTGACGTTGGTAGGACTGACGCAGGCAGCCGATCTGATTCCGGTCACCGGTGCCCCACCCGATCTTGGTCAGAGTTTTCTGACCGCTCGGGGACGGCTGGACGACAGCGCCGTGCCCAGCCTGGCCGCCTTCCGGGCTTCCTTGCCGTCGGATGGGGGCGGCAGCTTGGCCGGGGTGCACGTCGCCGGCCGCCTGGCCCTGCGCGTGCTGGCCCAGCCGGCCGGGTCGCCGGGCTTCGTCACCGCCCAGCCAGACGCCGCCAGCCTGTTTGGCATGGCGCTGGCCTACGGCACCACCGGATTGATCGCCCACAATTACCTGGCGGGCGAGGCCTTCCTCGACCTGGCCAGCGGCGACCGCATTGTGCTCCTGTATGCCGATGGTACTTCGCAAACCTACCAGGTGGAGTCCGTCCGCAGCTTGCAGGCGCTCTCGCCGTGGAGCCCGACTTCGCAGTTCGTCGATCTGGCGGCGCCGGGTGAATCGTTGTCGGCGGCCAGCTTATTCGGCCAGGTGTATGGCGGTGACAATCCCCTGGTGCTGCAGACCTGCCTGACGCGCGGCGATAACCCGGTCTGGGGCCGTTGGTTTGTGTTGGCCCAGCCGGCGATTGATCGCCTGGCGGCCGGCCGGCTGATCAAACTGGCCGACTTGATCCAGGAGCTCGGCTAGCCCCGCTCCGCACGTATTCCTGGTTATTCATTCGAAGGGCAGTTCGCCACCACCCACCGCCTCGTCGGCCGGTTCGGCCACGATTAGAAGGCGATGGGTGTTGCTCTCGTACGGCCAGCAAGTCACCAGCGTTAGCCGCTCGGGGCCGCCGGGCTTAATCCATTGGGCGTTCTCCAGGCGGGTTTCGGTGGGCTCGTATTTTTCTTTGAGGATCAGCCGCCGCGTCACCAGGTAGCGGTGGACCGCTTCCGATCCAAACACGTAGATGATATCGCCTGGCTCGAGTTGGTCGAGATGGCGAAAGACTTCGCCGGCAACGTTGTGGTGGCCGTTGAGCACCGTGTTTCCCCCGGCGGCCAGGCGAGCCGTGTCCTGGTGCCAGCCGGCCGCATACATGTTCGGCGCCTGCCATTGGTACAGCCGCTGTGCGCCGATCTCGAGCATCGACAGGCCGGCGCCGACAACGGGCGCGTCCAGGCCGATAGAGGGGATCACCAGCCGCACCGGCGCCTCGCCGACGACTGCGGCCCAGCCGGCGTGCGCCGGTGCGGGGTCGGGCGGAGCCTGGATCCCTGGCTGCCTCTGCCATGCGCTGGAATCTGGCGCGGCGGCCGGGGAGTCGGCCAGCATCGGCGCGAAACCGGCCTCCACCAGGTCGGTGACGGGGACGGCCACGGGCAGTTCCTCGGATCCGGCGCCCTGCCATCCGGCGGCTGCCCGCACAACACCCGCGCCAAGCAGGACCAAGCCAAGCGCCATCATCAGGCGTATACCCCAGGCCTGCTTGCTGCTATCGGTGAGTGTCAGGTCCAGATTCATAGGGGCGCTTCGCCAGCCGCCTCGAGGAGGGGCGGCCGATCGGCCGCCCCTCCCGTCGTTTGCGACTAGTGCGATTCTTCCGAACTCTGGCTGCTGCGCAAGGACCAGGCGTGCACTACCAACGCCAGGCCGAGCAGGGCCAGTCCCATGTTGAAGACCATACCCGACGCCATGCCCCCACCGGTCAGATCGACACCAGTCACCGGGATCAGTAGGGGTGTCTGGGGTGTCTGGTTGGGAGTTGGCTCCGGATCGCCGGGATCGCCGGGGTCGGACGGCGTGTTGGTCGGCCCGGGTTCTGGCTGGACGATCGGCGTATCGGTCGGATCGTCCGCATCACCGGTATCAGGGTCGTCGGTCGGCTGATCGGGGAAGTTCTCACCGCTCACCAGACCATGATTGGATACCTCAGTGACGTTGGAAGGCAGATTGGGGTCGATGGTCACATCGAAGGTGATCGTGACGGTGTCCCCGGCCGTCAGGTCGCCGATGTCAACGAAGATCGAGCTGTCGCCGGCCGTGTTGCCGGTGGTGACACTGCCGTGGGTTGTGGTAACCGAACCGACAACCAGGAAGGTATTGGCATCCGGTGTGTCGCTGAAGCTGACATCTTCGGCCGTCGAACCACCGTCGTTGGTAATTGTGATGACGTACTCGATAACATCACCCGGCGAGACGACGCCGTTGTTGTCGTTGTCCTCCACCAGCGAGTCAACCTTAGGATCGACCAGGTGCGGTGGCTCGGAAGTGTTGGTCGGGGTGAAGGTGGGCGTCGACGTTGGTGTATCGCTCGGCGTCGGCGTCTGGCTGGCGGTGGAGGTGGCCGATGGCGTGATCGACGGGTCGAGCGTATTGCTGGGTGTCGGGGTCATCGTGTCGGTGGGGGTGCGACTGGGCCGCATGGTTGGCGTGTTGGTCGGTGTGCTGCTGGCCGTCGCCGTATTGATCGGGGTGCTGCTGGCTGTCGGCGTGTCGCTTGGTGTGGAGCTGTTTGTAGGTGTGGCCGACGGTGTGAAGGTATTGGTTGGCACCGGTGTATTGCTCGGCGTCGGTAGGCTACAGTGGTTGGCGAGGATTTGCTGCCCGGTGTAGCCGCTGAAATTGGCTGTCAGGTTCTTGCCGGGGTAGCTGTGGAGTCCGTCCTGGTCCGTCCACTCGAACGCCGGGATGATATCGGCGTCATGCTGTGTACTGTGCTGGCTGTCGAGGACGGTCCCGTCGGCCGAGATCGAAATGGACACCCAGCCATTGGCAGCGGTATCCGCTGGTGTGGCATGGCACATTGTGACGGTCTCGGCTTGCGCCTCCGTCAGCATCGTCGGTGAACCTGCCACCATGAATGATGCGATCAGCGTAGCGGCGCTCAGGATATAGGCAAACCCCGCCACTCTTCCTAGTCGACCTCGAAACCAGCGTTTCATGCGCTTCTCCTCATTGATCGGTTGCTGTTGACACGTGACGATGTCTCCGTTTCAAGCGGCCCGCCCAACCCGCAGCAAATAGCCGACTCCAGTCCGGTTGACGATCAAATCCGGATCTGAGGGATCGGTCTCCAGCTTTTGGCGCAGCGAGTGGACCAGGAACTTGATTCGATTGCGTTCTTCGGAGGAGGCCTCCTGCCACACCGCCTCCGTGATCTGGTCATAGGTGGCTGCCCGCGGCGCGGCGTCGCTCAGGCAGCGCAACAAGGCAAACTCCTTTGGGCTCAGTTCGATAGGCTGGCCCCGATAGCTGACCTGCCGAGTCTCAAGCTCGATAAGTAGGTCGCGTTCGGGAAAAAGATAAACCGAGGCCTTGTTGACCGGCCCAGCGCGCCGCAACACTGCCCGCACGCGGGCCGCCAGCTCCGGCAGGTGCAGCGGCTTGGTCAGGTAGTCGTCGACGCCCGTCTCCAGGCCGGCCACGATCTCCTGTTTGGTGCCCTTGGCCGACACAATAATGATGGGGGCCTCGGTAAATGCCCGTAAGCGCTTGAACGTCTCCCAGCCATCCATATCGGGCATCATGATGTCGAGTAGGATCAGATCAGGCGACAGCGCAGCCGCCTTCTCCAGCGCCTCGGGCCCGCTGAGCGCGCTGACCACGTCCAACGCCTGATGGGTCAAGGATGTCTTGAGCAGCTCGACCGTGTCCGGATCGTCGTCGACGATCAAGACGAGCTGGTTGTCATCGGAGGCGCGCAGGCTGTCGAGGTCTATGCCCTTGGCAGTCATTGTTTCCAATCCCATCCAACGCGGGGCGTTCGGTCACGGATAACGCGACACGCCGAGGGCGGAGTATCTCACCACGCGGCCGTCCTTGACTTGTTCGGTGTTGCGTGGAGCCCCTCCGGCTCCCTCAAGATTAATCATCGCGGAAAAGCGGCCGGCCAGCATCGTCCTTTAGGATGATTTCAGGATAAAGACAGTGGGAATTCAGGCTGCCGATTAGCTCGGCTTGCACGTTGCCCTTCGGCATCAGATTAAGGGCGGCCAGGTCGCCGATCGGGATAACGGCCGCCTCTTCATAGGTGAGATTGAACGGCTTGCGGGCGGCAAGTCCTGGGCGGGCCGTGCCCTAATGTGGCAGGCATTGGAACCAAGGGTAGGCGCAAATGCAAAACCCGGTCGAGCCAAACAGCGCGTCGCCAGGCGCGAAACGGTTGATGCCCTACCCG
>Ga0299906_10002593_pt1 | contig 14972 bp, 13 predicted proteins | sample RVTome_14_FD_200259 | JGI IMG/M metagenome (GOLD analysis project Ga0299906, IMG submission 200259) | Soil microbial communities from uranium-contaminated site in the Upper Colorado River Basin, Wyoming, United States - RVT145D125 (version 2) ... | reverse complement strand
TGCTCGATCACCTCGTCGAGTGAGCATGCCTGGGCCCCTAGTTCCGCGGCGACTGACGGGTCGATGAGATCGTCATGGTACAGAACGCGCATGCCAAACCCGCTGGCCCGCCGTGCCATCCCCTGGCCAATGCGCCCCATGCCGACAATGCCAAGGGTGGCATCGTAGATGTCCTGGCCCATCAGCAGGGTCGGGCCCCAGGTCTTCCACTTGCCGGCCCTGACGTAGTCGACCCCCTCCGTAATGCGGCGTGCGGCTGTCATCAACAGACTGAAGGCGAAATCGGCGGTCGTGTCGGTCAGCACGCCGGGTGTGTGTCCGACCGGGATGCCGCGCTCAGTGGCGGCGGCGACGTCGATATTGTCGAAGCCAACGGCCATCTGCGAGATGACCTTAAGCTGGTTGCCGGCGGCGTCCATCAACGAACCATCGATTCGGTCGGTCAACAGACAAACCAGGCCGTCGACTCCCTTGACCTTGTCGATCAAAGTCTCATAGGGTGGCGGTTCGTCGCCCGGCCAAATCTCGGCTTCGGCCAGTGCTTGCAGACGCTCCAAGCCCTTGTCCGGGATGATGCGCGACACAAAAACCTTGGGTTTGGTCATCACGACTCCTTACTTTCAACCAGTGGCTACAGGCGCGACCAGGCCCGGCGCCAGACGTCTTTGGTGGCCTCGATCAGTTCGGTGGAGCTTTCCGCTTCGCTCTGCGGTTTGACCTCAAACCCGACCCACGGTTTGTCCTGCTTGCCCTCGGCCAGGTAGCCAATCTCGAACAGCGCCTTAAGGAAGGCGGTCAGCTCGTCAACGTCGTTTTCCCCGCCTGGAAATCCAAAACGGGGGTGCAAATCGCCGTAAGCCGGGCTAGCTGGGTCGAGCACGCAGTTGCCTACGTGAATGTGAACCAGGACGTCCTTGAGAGTGGCCAGCGCGGGAAGCGGCTCCTCGTACAGCAGCGGCATGTGGCTCAGGTCGTACATCAGGCCGAAGTCAGGGTACTTCTGACGCACGCGGCGGGCAAACTCGGCAGCGTATGGGCTGGGGCCGATCAGGCACTTCTTGTCCACGGTGCGGTCGAAGGTCTCGCAGGCCAGGGCGATGGCGCGCTCCTGGCCATAGGCACAGGCTTCCTCGAGCGAGGCGACGAGCGCCTCGAGCGCCTCGGCGCGAAGCTCATCCCCCGGGTCCTTTCCCGACAGGAAGGCAACCCGCTTGGCGCCCAGCTCGGCGGCCTCATCGATATTGGCCTTGAGCTGGCCGACGGCGGCCTGGCGTTCGGCCGCGTCTAGGCTGTTGAGATTGTGCTTGCCGATGAGCAGGGCCGATTGCGCACCATGACCGACCTTCATGTCGTTGGCATCCAGGACGGCCTTTACTTCACGCCGCACGGCCGGATCCTTAATCCACCCGATTTCGATCCCTTGGAAGAACGGATCTTCGGCGATCTGTTGAACAGTCTCTACGATCGGCCCGTCGCCTGGCATGACCTTGGGGAAGGCCATGAAGTGGACGATGCTCAGTGTGCAGAAATCTTGCCAGTTGGGGTCCACGATGAATACTCCTTGCAGCTAAGGACGTGCCGCCCGTCAGGCGACGCGATGGGTCGGTTCACGGCCGTCGAGGACGGCCAGGATGTCGTCGGCCACCAGGGCCATGCGCAGCAGCGCCTCATCGGTGTGCGCCGCCATGTGCGGCGACAGGATGACATTCTCGAGCGCCAGCAGCGGGTGGTCGGGCGGCAGCGGCTCTGGCTCGAATACGTCCAGGCCGGCGCCAGCAATCCAACCCTCGGTTAGCGCTTGCAGCAGCGCTTGGCTGTCGACAACGGCGCCGCGCGCCGTGTTGAGCAGGAATGCAGTCGAGCGCATGGACCGCAGCTCGGCTTCGCCAATCAGGCTGTGGGTCTCAGGCAGCAGCGGAACATGGACCGAAACCACATCCGATTCGACCAGCAGTTGGTCAAGTTCGACTCGTTCGGCTTTGAGACGGGCCTCATAATCCGGGTACGGTTGGATATCGCGGTAGAGCAGGCGCATGGCAAATGCACCGTGGGCTAGCTCGGCCAGGCGGCCGCCGATGCGGCCCATCCCGACCAGCCCCAGCGTCTTGCCGGCCAGCTCGCGGCCGGTCAAGCGGTAGCGGGCGTCCCAGTCGCCGGCGCGGATGGCCCGGTCGGCCTCGGGCAGCCGTTTGGCCAGGGCGATCATCATGCCCAGGGCGTGTTCGGCGACCGACTCGACGTTGGCCAAGGGGGTGTTCACGATGGCAATGCTGCGTTCGACGGCAGCCTCCAGGTCAATGGCCTCGACGCCGGTGCCATGGCGACCCACCACCTTGAGCCTTGGAGCAGCCTCCATCAGGCGCCGGTCGACCTTGCCGTTGGCGCGGATGATGATGCCGTCGACATCGGCCACTTGGTGGAGCAGGGCCTCCGGGGCCAGGCTGGTCGCCAGGCGCACCTCGGCCTTGGCCGTCAGCCGTTCGACGGCCTTGGGGTGGATTTCTTCGAAAAGCAGGACGACCGGCCGACGGGACGGATCGCTCATGTTAGGCAGGGCGGACGCATAAGCGGGCGCCGCGCGACTCCTCGCTCATCTCCTGGTAAACGGTCTTCCATTCCAGATACTCGTCGATGGCGATCGAGCCCTGCTCGCGGCCGATGCCGCTCAGCTTCATCCCGCCGTAGGGGGCCTGCACCATCGAGCCGTGGATATCGTTGATCCAGATCGAGCCGGCTTCAAGCCGCCGGGCGGCCAGATAGCAGTTGCGCTGGTTGGCGCTGAAGAAGTAAGCGCTCAAGCCATTCCAGCTGTCGTTGGCCATGTCGATAACCGCTTCCAGCTCGCCGTCAACCTTGGCGAAGGCCAGCACCGGCCCGAAAGTCTCTTCGGTCATCACACCCATCTGGTGGTTGCAGTCGGCCAGCACGGTCGGCTCGAAGAAGAAGCCGTTGTCGTAGCCGTCGCCGGCCTTGCGCTGGCCGCCGGCCAAAAGCCGGGCGCCCTTATTGAGGGCGTCGGCGACCTGTCCAGTGACCCACGCGAGCTGTCGTTCGTTGACCAGCGGGCCAATGTCGATATCGTCGGCAAAGCCATCGCCGACATGGATGCGCCCGGCCAACTCGGCAACCCGGTTGACAAGCTCGTCGTAAATATCGGCGTGGGCGTAAACACGGTTGACGCGGTTGCATACCTGGCCACAGCCGCGGAACGCCTGGAAGGTCAGGGCCTCGACGGCCTTGTCCAGATCGGCGTCGTGCCACACGATGCATGGGCACTGGCCGCCCAATTCCAGCGTGACACTCTTGATGCCCTCGGCTGCCGTCTGCATGACCGATTGGCCGCCGGCCAGGCTGCCGGTCAGCGAGGCCTTGCGCACCTTTGGATGGCGCACCAATGCTTCACCGACGCGGCCGCCCGGCCCGGTGATGACGTTGAACACACCGGCCGGCAAACCGGCCTTATGGGCCAGTTCGGCCATCTGGAGCGTGGTCAGCGGCGTGTCGGAGCTGGGTTTGGCGACGACGGTGCAGCCGGCAGCCAGCGCCGGGCCGATCATCCGGCTCAACAGGTGGAGCGGATCATTCCACGGTGGGATGGCGGCGATCACGCCAACTGGATGGCGCAGAACGTACACGAAGCGGTCGGTTTGGTCCGATTCGAGCACCATGCCGCTGATGCGGCGGGCTTCCTCGGCGTAGAACTCGAGCACAGCGCAAAAGCCGTTGATCTCGCCCTTGGCTTGTGGAAAGGGCTTGCCCTGTTCCATGGTCAGGGTACGGGCCAGGTCATCGATATTCTGACGCACGATGGCGATCAGCGCCCGTATATGGGCAGCGCGCTCGACAGCCGGCGTGTCTCGCCATGTTTTGAAGGCGCGGTCGGCCGCTTCGACCGCCAGGTTGATCTCGGCCTCCGAGGCGATCGGCACCCGGCCGACCAACTCGCCGGTCGAAGGGTTGAACACCTCGACGACCGCGTCGCCGTTGCCAACGACAGGTTGCCCGTCGATCAGCATCGCCATCTTCTGCACTTCACCGGTGATTTCCATGATCCTCTTCCTTCTCAACTAGGTTGTGCCCTGGGTTCAGGGCCTGGGATTGCATTCATGGGATGACCATGACCTTGATGGCTTCACTTGGGCGCTGGCCCGGCAGGGCCAGCGCCTCGGCTGCCTGGGCCAGCCCGAAGCGGTGGGTGATGATCGGATCCACCTGCACCAGTCCGGAGGCCAGCAGCGGGATCGCCTCGGCGAAGTCCGCTGCATACAGCCGCGTGGCGAGCAGGGAGAGCTCCTTGCGATAGACCGGCTCAAAATCGAGTGCGATCTTCCCGTGGGGCAGCGCCACGAACACAATACCGCCCCCACGGCGGGTGAGCTCCAGCGCACTGGCCAGGGTGGCCTCGGCGCCCACCATTTCGAGGACCACATCAAACCCGTCCGGGCACAATCGGCGGCCGGCGTCCAGGACGTCTTCCTGCCGGTTGTCTAGCGCCTGGGCGGCGCCCAGCCGCATGGCAAGCTCTAGGCGCTCCGGCACTTGATCCACCGCCAGTACGGCCTGCGCACCCCAGGCCCGGGCCACCTGCAGCGCCAGCAGCCCGATCACGCCGGTCCCCAGGATCGCGACACTGCTGCCCGGTCCGATGCCGGCCCGATGGCACAGGTGCACTGCCACCGCGGTGGGCTCGGCCAGCGCCGCCCACTCTCCGCTCATCCCCTCCGGCACCGGGAACAGCAGCTCCTGTGGGACGACGAACTCTTCGGCCATGCCCCCGTCCAGGTGCACCCCCAGCACACGAACCTCGGCGCAGTGGTTCACGCGGCCTTCGCGGCAGGCCCGGCAGATTCCGCAGGTCAGTAGCGGTCGGACCGCCACCCGCTGCCCAATCTCCAGCACCACACCAGGCCCGGCCTCGAGCACGCGACCGCCGACCTCATGCCCGGGGACGACCGGATACGCCGCGTATGGATGCCGCCCGGCCAGCAGCGCCACGTCCGATCCGCAGATCCCGATCGCCTCGACCTGCAGCCGGACTTCGCCCTCGGCCAGTGGGCGCCGCTCCAGGTCCACGAATTCGACGACGCCCGGCCGCGGCACCCGAACGGCATTTAGTGTGGGTTCCCGCCGCTGGCGCGCCGGCTGGCCGGCTGGGACTGACTTCACTATGGAAGCCCGACCCCTGCGGGAGCGGCGCCCCGAACAGCCGTCGGGCTGCGCCCTAGCTCGCGCGCCAGGATTTCCATCAGCGCCCGGGCGAGCGAAGGAATATCGGTTGCGACAATGGCGCGCCGATAAGCGCGGCGCACGAAGTCCTCGCCGATCCCGATGCCGATGACGGTCGTACCAAGCCGTTCGAGCTGGCGGACCGTGGCGATCAGGTGATCGGCATCACCGTTCGGCTGGCCATCGCAGACGACCAGCATCATGCGGTGGGCGGCGCGCCTTCCTTGGAGCCGACGGAAGGCAAACCACAGGTGTTCTTCATCCCAGTTGTTGTGCCGGGCTTCGATGCCGGGAAGCCGGCGAGCCGCCAGGCGATATGGCTCGTCGTAGCTCTTGTAGAGCCGGTGTTCGAGGCGGCTGCAGCGGGTGGTGCGGTAGGCGTGCGCCGGCCGCAGGCCAAGGCCCAGGGCGGCTTCGGCCTCGAACTGGTCGGTGCTGAAGCCGATGATTTCGAATGGAATCTCGAGCTCGGCCAGCGCCTCGCCAATGAGCACCGCGGCCAGCGCGGCCACTCGGCACCTGGCGTCGGATCGCATGCTGGCGCTCTCATCGATCAGCAGGCTGACCGCCCACTGGCGGTCGAGCGGTTCCAGGCGTCGCTGGAACAAGCGGTAGCTGCCACTGCGCTGGCGCCACAGGCGGGCGTTGTCGAGCTTGCCGCTGCGGAAGCGGCCGCCAAAACGAAGGTACTGGCTCTCCTGGTAGACCAGGCGAAGACGTTGGGCCAGGCGGCGGGCATCGCCCTGGACGTCGGCCAGCATGCTTCGGTAGGCTGCGGGATCGTGTGGCGGAGGCAGCACGATCGTCTGCCGGTCACTCTGCACCACACTCGGGTGGACTTGTTTGGCGCCCAAGCCGCGCTCGAACCAGGGCAGGCTGCCGACTGCAAAGCGGTCAGCCTGGGGCACATCGGCGGGATCACCGGCCCCAAGCAAGTCATTGTCGAGCCCGATGAGCGGCGCTGGTTGGGAGCGGTCGGCTTCAGGCTCCGACGGGTCTTCCGCTGGATCACTTGGCAGCGGATGGCTCTGGGGCAGTTCATCGGATTCGGCCATTTGGCCGCGCAAGAAGGGGACGGCCAACGGATACAAGGCTTCGGCGGCGGCCACGGTGGCTTCGGCCGTTTCGGCTTGGCAGGCGGACTGGATCAGGGTCCCGGCCTGGTCAAACAACCGGGCAACTCGCCGGCTGAATTGGGCGCCGGCCAGGCCGCGTCCCAGGTAATACAGGCCCAGCTCAATCTGGCGGGTGGGTGTGGCCAGGCGGAGCAAGCTGCCGCCCAACTTGGGCGGGATCTTGGCATCCAGGTGTTTGGCCATCCCCGGCCAACGGGCGATCAACCGGTTTTCGAGCCGGGCGTCTTCGAGTGCGTGCCACAGGCGGGCGAAATGCGGCCGGCCGGCGGCTTCCAGCTGCTGGGCCCGGGGAAGCCAGCGATGACTCTCTTCGCGCAAGTGGCCGAACAAATGCAGCGCCCGGCCCTTGAGGTGCGCGTAGGGCAGGGCAATCACCTGGGCCGGATCGGCATTGAGCTGGAGTTCGCCCACCCCCAGCCAATCACGGTCTCCGAAGGCAAATCGCAGGTCGAATTGACCGGCCGTGACCTGAAGCAGCCGTTCGAGGCGCAGGCGCAAGGACTCGAGCCGGGGGTCGGCGGCCGGCTCAGAAGTAGTTGTCAACGATGTCCTCCACCACCTCGGCGTCGAACGGGTTCAGCTTGCTGAGCACGGTCACATCGGCGCTTTCGCGCACATCGAACTGCAGGCTCATCCGAGCCCAGTCGGTGACTCGCCGGGTGCTGAAGGAGCCGAACACCTTTTCTTGGCCGATGGCGGCCCGCACCTCGTTGGCACAGCGCACCATGCGCCGCACCACCCCTTCGTCCTTTTGGCCGGATTGGGCGATGACGGCGGCCACTTCCTCGTTCTCCGACAGGTAGTCCATCCGAATGACGACCGGGAAGCGGTCGAGCAACGCCTCATTGAGCGTCTTGGTGCCGCCGTAACGAGCCTGCTCGCTGGGGTTCATGCTGGCGAATAAGCGGAAGTTGGGATGCGGCCGCACGATCCGACCGTCGTATTCCATCAGGACCACCATACGATCGTCATCCAGCAGCGAGTGAAGACAGAAGGCGATCTCGGGCAGGGTGGCGTTGATCTCGTCAAGCAGAATCCAGTCGCCCGCCAGCATGGCATCGACGAGTACCCCATTGACCCAGTAGGTGCCCTGCTCGTTGATCAGCAGCTTGCCGAGGAACTCGTCGACGGTGGTCGCACCGTTCAGGTTGACCCGGCGCAGCCCGTTGTTGGTTTTGGACGCCAGGTGGCGCACCGCCAGCGTCTTGCCGACGCCGGTCTCGCCGATCAACAGCGCCGGCAAGTTAGTTTCCACGGCGTAGGCCAGTTTCTCCAGGTAGCCCTGGGACGGTTCGACATACACCTGGGGGTGCGGGATGAACTGGCTGTCGTTGCCAAGGTGAACCGGGAGACAGACCGAGCCGACGCAGAAGGTCTCGCCTTGGTCCGCGCTGGGGGCTCGCTTCCTCGGGGTCTTCGACATAGGACTCAATCCGTCTCCCGGTATCTGGAAGTTGCTTCGATCAGCCGGCAATGGCTTCATGCGGCCAGTACGGCTCGGGTGGTACATAGCCCGGCTGGATGTCTTCGCCGGCCTGGGCCTCGATCGCCCGCAGCACCTTTTCCGAGGTGGCGGGGATGTCGGTGATCCAGACTCCGATAGCGTCGTGGATGGCGTTGATGATGGCCGGTGCTTGCGAATTGGCCGTCATCTCGCCGATCCCCTTGGCGCCATAGGGACCGGTGTCGGAATTCATCTCGACGATCACGGCCTCCAGTGGCGGTACGTCCTTGGCCGTTGGCAGCATATACGAGAAGAATCCGGTCGGGTGGTGCTCGAGGGACGGGTAGTAGGGGTGTAGCTCCTCCATCAAGGCCGACCCCAGGCCCATGGCGGCGCCCCCGTCGATTTGGCCTTCGACAAGCAAGCGGTTGATCGCCTTGCCGCAGTCGTAAGCGCTGACCAGCTTGAGCACCTTGACCTCGCCGGTCTCGGTGTCGACCTCGACCTCGGCCAAGGTGGCGCCGTAGGCCATGGTGTGAAGCGGTTCGCCTTGGCCGGTTTCACTGTCGACCTTGGCCACCGCCCAGCCAAAGGCCCCCCGGCCAGCGATCAGCCGGCGTTCCGCCCAAGTGGCATGACTGGCCACGTCGGGAATCGGGATGGCCTGCTCGGGGTGATCCTTGACGACAACCGTGTCATTCTCCAGCACCAACGCTTCGGGTTCAACGCCCAGTTGTTGGGCGCCGACCTCGAGCAGCACCTGGCGAGCCTCGGCCGCCGCTTGCAGCACGGCATTGCCCGTCTGGTGGGTGGCACGGCTGGCAAACGTACCGGTGTCTAGTGGGCTGGAATCCGTATCGACGACGGTCACGCTTACTCGCTCGATCGGCACGCCCAGTTCCTCGGCGGCGATTTGGCGCACGACAGTCCGCACGCCTTGGCCGATATCGACCGTGCCAATCAACACATCCACGCTGCCGTCCGGCTGCATCTTGATGATGGCCTGGCTGGGATCGCCGCCGCCGCTCATGCCGGTTGGATACCAGACGGCGGAGATGCCTACGCCTCGTTTCTTCGCCATTTATGCCTCCCTGACTGCTTTCGACGACAGTTGTAGAAACTCGTCGTCAAGCTTCACACCGGCCCGCTCGGCCGTCTGCTGCAGCGATTCGATCAGCCCGCAGTTTTTGAGCACGGCCTGCGTCGCGGACAGATCGCCGTCATGGACGGCGTTGAGGAACCGGATGCGCCACGAGTCCATCCCCAGTTGCTTGGCGATGTGCTCGATCTGCAGTTCATGGCCAATCGAGGCCTGGTAGATGCCAAAGCCGCGCATCGAACTGGTTGGCCGCCGATTGGTCAGGACGGCATAGGCGTGCGTCCGGATATTGGGGATGTTGTACGGGCCCGAGACGGCGAAGGCGTGCTTGGCCGCCACATAGTCGTTGGTCAACACATAAGCCCCGCCGTCGCGCACACTGCGCACCTGGCGGCCAATGATGTGCCCGTCGTTGGTGACTGCATCTTTGAAGAACATGTGGGTGGCGCCGCGTTGGGTGGAGGCCACGAACTCTTCCTCGCGCGTCCAGATCCAACGCACCGGCCGCCCGTTGGTGTAGAGCGACAGGACGGCGCAGATGTGATCGGTGTGAGGGTCGTTCTTGGCGCCGAAACCGCCCCCGACGATGCCGCCCAGCATATGAACCATGGATTGCGGCTTCTTCAGGATGGATGCCAGCGTACCCTGGTTGAAGAACACCGCCTGGGTGACGGTATGGATGTGGGTGCGGCCCATCGAGTCGGTTTGGACCACGCTGGTTTGCGTTTCGATCGGGCAATGTTCTTGGGCGGCGGTACGGAAGTAGCCTTCGATGATGTGATCAGCCTGTGCGAAGGCGGCCTCGACATCGCCGCGGATCACCGGCCGGTAGGGCTTGCCGTCGAACATCACGAAGTTGCCCGTTGGGCTGACCTTGGCCGAATCGGGCCGCATGGCCTCGAACGGATCGAGGACGGCCGGCCGTTCCTTGTAGTCGACCTTGATCAGTTCGACGGCTTGGCGGGCGATCTCCTCGGTCTCGGCGGCAACGGCCGCCACTTCCTGACCCTTGTAGCGGATTTCCGTGTCGGCCAGGACCGGAAAGTCGCCGGCAAAGCCGTAGCGGTTATTGGGCACTTGCTCATGGGTGATGACGGCGACCACACCGGGAAGTGCCTTCGCCTGGCTGACATCGATCCGGCTAATGGTGGCCGAGGCCACCGGGGATCGCCAGGCTTTGACGTAGAGCATGCCGTGCATCCGCATGTCGCCGACGAACTGGGTCTTGCCGGTGACATGCTGCATGCCGTCGTAGCGCGGCAGCCGCTGGCCTACATACTTGTGTTCGGTCATGGTTGTCCTCCCTCGGCCTATTCGCGCGCCGCGTCGGCCGCTGCTAGCACCGATTCGATGATCTTGTTGTAGCCGGTGCAGCGGCAGACGTTGCCGACGATGGCTTCAACCACGTCGTCGCGCGTGGGGTGGGGGTTATGGTCGAGCAGGGCCTTGGAGGCCATCAGCATGCCCGGCGTGCAGAAGCCGCACTGGGCGCCGTAATGCTCGTAGAAAGCCAGCTGCAGTGGATCGGGCGCCTCCATCGTTCCCAGCCCCTCAACAGTGGTCACTTCACGCCCGTCGATTGTCAGGCCGTGAACCAGGCAGGCGTTGGCGGCTTCGCCGTCAATATGCACGGTACAGGCGCCGCAGTTGCCTTGCTCGCAACCAAACTTGGGGCCGGTGACATCGAGGTAGTCGCGCAGCAAGCGCAGCAAGTTGATGGTGGCCGGCGCTTCCACTTCGACTTCGGCGCTGTTAAGGGTGAACTTGATCGGGTAGTCCATCGGTGTCTACCTCGCTCCTTGGGCGATCTCGCCGGCCTCGCGCAAGGTGCGCCCGACCAAAACGCGGGCCAACTTACGCCGGTACCAGGCGGTGCCGTGTACATCATCGATCGGTTTGATCTCTTCGGCGGCCTTGGCGGCGGCGGCCTCAATGGCCTCTTCCGTCCAGGGCTGGCCGCGCAGCAGCGTTTCGGCTTCGACCGCCCGCAGCGGGGTCGGCGCGGCAGCGCCGACGGCGATGCGAACATCGCTGCATTTTCCATCGCCATCAAGCTCGACGCGAGCGGCGGCGTTGAGCACCGCCAGCGTCATCGCCTGACGGCGCCCGACCTTGGCGTAGGCCGAGCCCTGCCCCTTGCCGGTTGGCTTGAACACGATCTCGGTCATCAGCTCGTTGGGCTTGATGACCGTCTCGCCGGGGCCGGTGAAGAACGCCTCGAGCAGAACCGTCCGGCTGCCGCCCTTGGATGTGAGCACGACCTCGGCGCCCAATCCGAGCAAGGCGCAGGCGGTGTCGGCGCCCGGAGAGGCGTTGACCAGATTGCCGCCCAGGGTGGCCAGCGAACGCACTGGCGGACTGGCCAGCTTGCCGGCGGCCCGGGCGACGGCGGCGCCCTGCTGGCGCAGCACTTCGGAACTGCCGGCGGTCTGCATGCGGGTGGCGGCCCCAACCCGCAGATGACCGTTCTGGCGTTCGACGTACTCCAGCCCGATCTTGCCGATCCACATGAAGCCAGGCGGGACCTTGAACTTGAGGTTCATATCCCGCACCAGGTCGGTGCCGCCCGCCAGCACGTTTAGTTTGCCAGCGTGCTGGTCCAATAGTTCGAGGGCCGCTTCCAGGCTGGCGGGTGCGAAGTAAAGGACTTCTTGCTTGGTTGATGCCATTGCCTAGTCTCCTCGTAAGTCCGATGATGCCGCCGGCTGGCCGTTGCTGACGGCCCCGACCAAGAAACGGTAGACCGCCGAGAAGTCGAGGTCACCCATTCCCTTGCCGCGGGCGGCGCTGTAAAGCTGGTGATAACTGGCTGTGCCCGGCAGGAAGGCACCGAGCCGGTCCGAAGTGCGGATCATTAAGCCCAGGTCCTTCTGCATATGGTTGAGCGGGAAAGCCGGCGGGAAGTCGCCGGCGACCATATTGGCCGCTTTGCGCTGGATCAAACTGGAGGCGATGCCACTGCCGCTGATGATGTCGGCCAGTTGGCCAATGTCCAGTCCACCGGCGGCCCCTAAGAACATGGCTTCGGCCAGCGAGCCAACCTGGGCGGCCACCATCAAGTTGAAGCACATCTTGGCCAGCGCGCCGGCGCCCTGGGCGCCCAGGTAGTGGAGCGCGCCCAGGGTTTCAAGCAGATCCCGGTGTTGTTCGACCAGGTCAAGCTCGCCGCCGGACAGGATGCCCAGGGTGCCGGCCTCGGCCGGGCCTGTGCTGCCGATGACGGGGGCGTCGATCATCGACCACCCGTGTTCTGCCAAACGGCGGGCGTGCTCCTGAGATTGGTCGGGGGCAATCGTGCTCATGTCGGTCAGGCAGCCGCCGGGGATGCTGGTCAGACCACCGGCGCCGAAGGCAACCTGGTGGACGGCGGCGGCATCGGCCAACATGCTGATGACGACATTGCTGGCGGCGGCGAGCGCCGCCGGTGTGTCCGCCAGCGAAGCCCCCAGCGCCAAAAGTGGCTTGGCCTTGTCCGCCGACCGGTTGTAGACCGTCAGCGGGTAGCCGGCGCGGGCGATGTTGGCCGCCATCGGCGCGCCCATCAGGCCCAGGCCGATGAATCCGACTTTTGTCAACGCGGGCACGGGTTGAACCTCAATCCGTTGGACATCATGGCTAGTACGGGATGAACTCGCCGCGGGCGTCGGCCGCCTCTTGCGCCGGCTGGCCATACTCCCACGAGTGCTCGGGCCGGTAGCGCTCGCGCCAGTCGGGCCAGCGCATGCGGCCGATGCCGGCCTGGGCCGGGTAGACCCACTTTACGCCCCAGGCCGGAATCACCACCTTGGCCTGCGGCAAGATCTTGTCAGCGACCATCGGAACGGTCGCCGGATCGATGTAGGTGTTGCCCCAGTTGTCCCAGTGCATCGGCATAAGCACCTTGGCGCCGATGGCTTCGGCCACCCGCACCGAGTCCCAGGGGGTCATCTTGTCGGTGGCGCCGGGGGCATTCGAACCGATATTGAATGTAATTACGTCGACGTCGTACTGCTTGAAGGTAACGTAGGCGTTCTGGAACAGGGTGTCGGCCAGGTGGCACAGATTGACGCCGCCGGGGAACTTGAAAAAGAAGGTGACGGCGACGTCGTCGTAGGGCCGGCGCACGCCCGGTTGAACCTCGACGCCGGGGCCGCCGGTCATGGTGGCGATACGGTCGTAATTGGGCAGGATCTGGACTTCGACGTCCTTGATCTTGTACGACTGGCCGGGCCGCACGACAGTAATGCGATCTTCCGGCACCTTGAAATTGCGCATGCGCTCGACCGACGACAAGGGGGCATAAAACTGGGCCTCGGTCGTCTGGGTGGCGGCCTTCAGCGTGTAGATGTCGGTGTGGTCGGCGTGCTGGTGGCTGCAGAACACAGCGTCCAGCGTTTCGAAGCCGAAGATGTCGATCACTTGCGGGTTGAGCCGCAGCCAGTCGATCGTTGGCGAGCCCGAGGTGCGGCACACGCCGCAGTACTCGTACTCGGTGTAGTGAGCCGGACCGGCGTAGTTGTCGACCAGCAGCACTGCGCCGCCGGGCGACTTGAGCACGAAGCCCATACCGCCGGTCCACCACATGGCGTAGGTGCCCTTCTCGACGACCGTTTCCTCGATTTGGCGGTTCAGGTAGCGGCCCCATTCGGGGAAGCACTCGAGCAGCCAGCGGGTGCGGTCCATCGGACGGTCCTTGTTGAGCAGGTAGTCGCCCTGCATCGTGCCGCGGCCGTCGCCCACAATCTGGATGTCGTCGTAGTTGATCTTTCCGTCGGTCTCCATTGCACGCTCCTTGTGACTGCGTCTTCCGGCCTAGGCAAACGGCCGCAGAATGACCTTGCCGCACTCCTTCGAAACCATCTGCTCAAATCCCTTGTCGAAGTCCTCGAGCTTGAGTTCGCAGGTGATGACCGGCCTCGGATCGAGCTTGCCCGAGGCCAGCAAACCGTCCATCATGAACCAGGTGTCCCACATGTGGCGGCCGGCCACACCAAAGACGCGCACCTGGCGCAGGATTACGGTGTAGTTGAAGTCGAATGTCATCGGATCGGATGAAATGCCAAACAGGCTGACACGCCCCCCTTTGCGCACGGTATCGAAGGCCTGCCGGAACGCCTGGGGCGCCCCCGACATCTCGATGACCACATCGGCGCCGAGGCCGCCGGTTGCCTGCATAATGGCCTCGACCGGATCAACCTCCCCCTCCCGGTTGTTGAAGACACGGTCTGCGCCCATCTGCTTGGCGATCTCGAGGCGGGTTTCAATGACGCCGACCATGGTGACACTGCGGGCGCCGGCCGCCTTGGCCACACCGACGGCGAACAAGCCGATGGGCCCATCGCCAAAGATGACCACGTTCTGGGCCGTCACCGGTTCAATCAATACGGCCTGCACAGCGCCACCCAGCGGTTCCATAATGGCGCCGATCTCCGACGGGACGTCGCGTGACAGGCGCCAGAGCGAGGTTTCGGGGACGGCGACGTACTCGGCAAAGCTGCCGTCGACCTCGTTGCCGAAGATCTTCAGGTTTTGGCAGATGTGCTGTAGTCCCATCCGGCACATGGCGCAAACGCTGTCGACAATGTGGCTATCGGCCGCCACGTAGTCGCCAAGCTGGTACCCGGCGACCTGCGCACCAACTTCGACAATTTCCCCGGCGAATTCGTGGCCGAGTGTGATTGGCGGCTTGAGCTTGGACTGGGCAAATGCGTCCCAGTTGTAAAAGTGGACATCGGTGCCACAGATGGCAGTGGCTTCGACCTTGACCAGCACTTCGTCCGGCTGGATCCGAGGGACCTCGATCTCAACCAGGTCCAGCCCCGGCTCTGCCCTGGTTTTGCGAACGGCCTTCATCTTCATGAGCGCAATCGTCTCCCTTATGTCACAGGCCGGTCAGGCGACAACAGCCTGATCCAGGCTGACCAGCAGCTGGCGCAGCCGCTGGCGTTGGTCGTCGGTAAGTGGACCGACCGGGGCCCGCGCCGGTCCGGCCGGCAGCCCGATCAAGTCCAGTGCTTCTTTGATAACCACGGGGAAGGTGCCCCAGGTGAAGGCCCGCCGCAGCGCTGCCAGCCGGTCCTGCGCCTGG
>Ga0299906_10002589_pt1 | contig 14980 bp, 11 predicted proteins | sample RVTome_14_FD_200259 | JGI IMG/M metagenome (GOLD analysis project Ga0299906, IMG submission 200259) | Soil microbial communities from uranium-contaminated site in the Upper Colorado River Basin, Wyoming, United States - RVT145D125 (version 2) ... | reverse complement strand
CTCTACTGGGCGACGTTCCGTGTGGAGAACGTTCCCAACGTGCGGGCGTGCGCAACCCAATCCCTTGCCATCGCACGCGACACCGGTGACGAGCGCTTGCTCGCGCGCAGCCTCGGCGGGCTCGCCTTGGTCGATCAGCTTGACGGCCGGCTGGACGAGGCCGATGCGAAATTCACCGAATCGCTCGAAATCGCCCGGGCCCGGGGCTTCCCCGACATCGCCGTTCCGAGCAACACCTGGCTGGGCGCTCACGCCAATTGGCGCGGCGACTTCCGCCGGGCGGTGCCGCTGTGCCTCGCCGCCGAACAGGGCGCCGCCGAGATCCATGACGGTTTCCAGGAGCTGATGGCGCTCGCGTTCCGGTGCCTGGCGCTGATCGGGCTCGGCGAGTATTCCGAAGGCCTCGAGGTGATCCGCGACGGGCTGGGCAAGGCGCGCGAGCGCAACAACGGATTCATCAGCGGGCGGCTCACCAACAGCCTGGGCTGGCTTTATCAGGAGCTCGGCGACTTCCGGCGCGCGCTGGACTGCGACCGCGAAGCGATCGAGATCGGGGAACGCGTGAAGAACAGCAACGTGGAGGTAAGCGGCCTGATCAACCTGGCGTACGACCACCTGCAGCTCGGGCAGCCCGAGCGCGCGCTGCCGCTTCTCGAGGAGACCGCGGTGCGCGTCGAGAAACACAGCTTCGGCGCGCACCGCTGGCGCTGGACCAATCACCTGACTCTTTACATCGCCGAGGCGCTGCTGGCGACCGGGGATGCGGAGCGGGCGCGCGCCCAGGCGGACATCGGACTGGCGCAAGCCCGAGCGACCGGCTCCTTGAAGTACGTGAGCAAAGCGCATGCGCTGCAGGGAGCGGCGGCGCTGCGGGCGGAACGATGGACACAGGCCGAGAGCGACCTGCGCCAGGCGCTGTCTGTCGCACGGCGGATCGGATACCCGACGCTCACTTGGCAGACCGCAGATCTGCTCGCGCAGGCGCTGGAAGCACAGCAGCGGATGGACGAGGCGCACGACACGGCGCGCGCGGCCGTGGAAGTCATCGATTGGGTCGCGGCTCGGGTGCCTGAAGAGAGCCTGCGGCAGTCCTTCCTCGGCTGGCAGCGGGTGCAGGCGGCACGCGAGACCCTTGACCGGTTGGCGCGCGGGTGATACGGCTCTCGCTTCGCCATCCCGGGCTTGCGCTCTGCGCAGCGCGCCTTTGACCTGCCGCAACCGGCCTGCCGGCGGATCGTCTACCATTGCGGCGGCCGGTCGCTCCCGCGCCCCGCAATGCCCACACTGAACGCCCTCCTCCGCCCTCCAAGGGCGAGGGAGAAAAACGACCCCCGAGGCTCGATCGATGCAAAAGCTTCGCCGCTGGGCGCTGGTCCTCCTGCTTGCGGCTGTCATAGCCGCAGCGGTGTGGTACTTCACCCGGCCCAAGCCGGTGGAGGTGACGCTGGCCAAGGTGGATCGCGGCCTGGTGGAGCGCACGGTGGCCAACACGCGCGCGGCCACGGTGACCGCGTGCCGGCGCGCCAAGCTGGCGCCGCCCACCGGCGGCCAGATCGCCCGGCTGCGGGTGCGCGAGGGCGATCGGGTCAAGAAGAACCAGGTGCTGCTGGAGCTGTGGAGCGAGGATCTGCGCGCGCAGGTGCGGCTGGCGGAAGATCAGCTGTCGGCGGCGCGCGCACGCGCCGACCAGGTGTGCCTGTCGACCGAGCTGGCGCAGCGCGAGGCCGACCGCGCCCAACAGTTGCGCGAGGAACGCTTCATCAGCGCGGACGCGCTGGACAAGGCGGTGTCGCAGGCCCGCGCGCAGCGCGCGGCGTGCACCGCCGCGCGCGCCGACGTCGAGCAGGCGCGCGCCGGCATCCAGGTGGCGCAGGCCTCGCTGTCCCGCCAGCGGCTGCGTGCACCCTTCGACGGCGTGGTGGCGGAGGTCACCGGCGAGCTGGGCGAGTTCACCACCCCTTCCCCGCCTGGGATTCCCACCCCGCCCGCGATCGATCTGATCGACGACAGCTGCCTGTATGTCACCGCGCCCATCGACGAAGTCGACGCGCCGGCCATCCAGCTCGAGCTGCCGGCGCGGATCAGCGTCGATGCCTTCCCGGGCCGCAAGTTTCCCGCGCATGTGCGGCGCATCGCGCCCTATGTGCTGGACGTGGAGAAGCAGGCGCGCACCGTGGACGTGGAGGTCGAGTTCAACGACCCGAAGGAAACCGGCGTGCTGCTGGTGGGCTACAGCGCCGACGTCGAGATCGTCCTCGATGCGCGCGGCGATGTGCTGCGCGTGCCCACCGCGGCGATCCAGGAAGGCGGCCGCGTGCTCCTCTATCGTCCCGACGGCCGGCGCCTGGAGGAGCGGCGCATCCAGTCCGGGCTGTCGAACTGGGAGTACACCGAAGTGAGTTCCGGCTTGAGCGCCGGCGACCAGGTGGTGTTGTCCCTGGAGCGCAAGGGTGTGGCACCCGGCGCGAAGGTGGTGCCGGAGCAGGCGCAATGATCGCGCGCGGATGATCCGCCTCGAGCAGCTCGACCGCATCTTCCAGGTCGGCGACCAGCAGGTGCACGCGCTGCGCGACGTGAACCTGCGCATCGACAAGGGCGAGTATCTCAGCCTGATGGGGCCGTCGGGCTCGGGCAAGTCCACGCTGCTCAACATCATCGGCCTGCTCGACCGTCCCAGCTCCGGACGCTATCTGCTGGACGGGCGGGATGTCACCGCGCTGAGCGACGAGCAGCAGGCGCAGGTGCGGCGCGAGAAGATCGGCTTCGTGTTCCAGTTCTTCCACCTGATCGCGCGCCTGAGCGCCCAGCAGAACGTGGAGGTGCCCATGGTGCTGGGCGGCCTGCCCCCGGCCGAGCGCGCCCGGCGCGCGCGCGAGTTGCTCGAGCGCTACGGCCTGGGCAACCGCGCGCACCACCGGCCCGAGCAACTGTCCGGCGGCCAGCGCCAGCGCGTGGCCATCGCCCGCGCAACGGTGATGCAGCCCGGCGTGCTGCTCGCCGACGAGCCCACCGGCAACCTGGACCGCGCCTCGGGCCAGGAGGTGATCGGGCTTCTCGAGGCCCTGCACGAGCAGGGCACCACACTGATCGTGGTGACCCACGACCCGGCGCTCGGGCAGCGTGCGCACCGGCGCCTGCGCCTGGTGGACGGCAGCATCGATCAGGACGTGCGCACGTGAGAGCGCTGGACGTGGTGGGCTTCGCCTGGGGCAGCCTGCGCGGCTACCCGGGCCGCACGGTGCTGATAGGTATCGCCATGGCCATCGGCGTCGGCGCGGTGGTGGTGCTCACCGCGCTGGGCGAGGGCGCACGCGGCTACGTGGTCAACCAGTTCGCATCGCTGGGCACCAACCTGCTGATCGTCTTTCCGGGGCGCACCGAGACCGGCGGCGCGGCGCCCGGCATGTTCGTCGGGCAGACGCCGCGCGACCTCACGCTCGAGGATGCGCTGGCGCTCGCGCGCAGCCCGCTAATCACGCGCGTGGCGCCGCTCACGGTGGGCTCGGCGCTGGTGTCCTACGGCGGGCGCAGCCGCGAGGCGCCGGTGCTGGGCACCACCGCGGAGTGGCTCGCGATCCGGCACATGGAGATGGCCACCGGGCATTTCCTGCCCGCGGGAGATCCGCGCGCGGCCGCCTCCGTGTGCGTGATCGGCGCGAAGGTGCGCGACGAGCTGTTCGGCGCCGAGAATGCGGTGGGCAAGTGGGTGCGCATCGGCGACCGGCGCTACCGGGTCATCGGCGTGATCGCCTCAGGCGGCGTGAACCTGGGCTTCAACACCGACGAGCTGGTGATGGTGCCGGTGGCTTCCGCGCAGGCGCTGTTCAACATCCAGTCGCTGCTGCGCGTGCTGGTGGAGGCGCGCACGCGCGACGAGATCGAAGCGGCCAAGCGCCACACGGAAGACGTGCTGCGCACACGCCACGAAGGCGAGCTCGATGTGACGGTGGTGACCCAGGACGCGGTGCTCGCCACCTTCGACCGCATCCTGCGTGCGCTGACGCTCGCCGTGGGCGGCATCGCGGGCATCAGCCTGGCGGTGGCCGGCATCCTGATCATGAACGTGATGCTGATCGCGGTGTCGCAGCGGCGGCAGGAGATCGGCCTGCTCAAGGCCGTAGGCGCGACCCGCCGGCAGATCCGCGCGGTGTTCCTCGCCGAGGCTATGGTGCTGGCGGTGCTGGGCGCGCTCGCCGGCCTGGTGCTGGGCTATGCGGGAAGCTTCCTGATCCGGCAGCTCTACCCCATGCTGCCCGCCCTGGCGCCCGCCTGGGCGGTGGCGGCAGCGCTGCTCACCGCGTTGTCGACCTCGGTGGTGTTCACGCTGCTGCCGGCGCGCAGGGCGGCGCGCCTGGATCCGGTGCTGGCGTTGTCGCGGCGATGACGCTACGCGACTTCCTCGGCTTCACTTATACCTCGCTCGCCGCCCACCGGCTGCGCAGCTTTCTGACCGCGCTCGGCATCGCGGTGGGGATCGCGGCGGTGGTGCTGCTCACCTCCATCGGCGCCGGGCTGCAGCAGTTCGTGGTCTCCGAGTTCACCCAGTTCGGCACCAACATCATCAGCGTCACGCCCGGCCGCGTCACCACGCAGGGCATGTCGATCGGCGTCTTCGGCACGGTGCGGCCGCTGACCATCGAGGACGCGCAGGCGATCGAACGCCTGCCCATGGTGGAGATGACCGACCCGGCGCTGTCGGGCAACGCCGAGGTCAACGCGGCGGGCCGCACCCGGCGCGTGATGGTGATCGGCGTGGGTGCGAGCTTCGCCGCAGCCTTCAAGCTGCGGGTGCCCGTGGGCCGGTTCCTGCCGGAGGAGGATCCGCGCCAGGCGCGCGCGCTGGTGGTGGTGGGAGCCAAGGTGCGGCAGGAGCTGTTCGGCGACCAATCGCCGCTCGGCAGCCGCATCGAGATCGGCGGCAATCGCTACCGCGTGATCGGCGTGCTCGAGGCGCGCGGGCAGGTGCTGGGGATGGATCTCGACGACGCCGTGTACATACCGGCGGCGCGTGCGCTGGAGCTGTTCAACCGCGAAGGGTTGATGGAGATCCACGTGATCCACGACCCGCGCGCGAACGTCGATCGCCTCACCGAGGACATCCGGCGGCTGATGATCGCCCGGCACGGGCGCGACGACGTCACCATCACGCCGCAGCAGCAGATGCTCGACGTGCTGTCCTCGGTGCTGCAGGTGCTGACGTTCGCGGTGGCGGCGCTGGGCGGCATCTCGCTGGCCGTCGGTGGCGTGGGCATCCTGACGATCATGACGATCGCGGTGGCGGAGCGCACCGGCGAGATCGGGCTGCTGCGCGCGCTCGGGGCGCGCCGGCGGCAGGTGCTGCTGCTGTTCCTGGCGGAAGCCGCCCTGCTGGCGGGCGTCGGCGGGCTGTCGGGACTGGCGCTGGGGATCGGGCTGGCGCAGCTGCTGCACGCGGTGTTCCCGGCTTTGCCGGTGACCACACCGTGGAGCTACGCCCTGGCAGCCGAGGTGGTCGCGGTCGCCATCGGCGTGGCCGCCGGCGTGGCGCCCGCCAACCGGGCGGCGCGGCTGGATCCGGTGGAGGCGCTCAGAGCGGAGTGAGCGCAACGGCCTCGAGTCGCTTCCACAAGCACGCGCCCTTGCTCGCCTTGTCGATGGCCTCGATCTGCATCGCGTGTGCGGCGAGCTCCGCTCCGGTGGGGGTGAGCACGATCAGATCCAGCGTCGAAAGATCGAACGACGTCTCGCCCGCCTGGCGCCCGGACGTGAGGTCGATGACAAGCGTCTCCTGGCCGCGGGTCATGGACAGGTACACCTCGGCCAGCAGCTCCGCGTCGAGCAGCGCGCCATGCCGCGTGCGGGCGGAGTTGTCCACCTGGTAGCGCTCGCACAGCGCGTCGAGGCTGTTGCGCTTGCCGGGGTACAGATCGCGCGCCATGCGCAGCGTGTCGGTGATGGGCCGGCAATGCTCGCAGACCGGCGCCAGGTCGAGCAGGTTCAGCTCGAAATCGAGGAAGCCGACATCGAAGGGCGCGTTGTGGATGATGAGCTCGGCGCCGTCCACGAAGTCCAGGAACTCCCGCGCCACGTCGCCGAAGCGCGGCTTGTCCTGCAGGAACTCGCGGGTCAGCCCATGCACCTCGATCGCGCCCGGATCGATGTCGCGCTCGGGGTTGACGTAGCGGTGAAAGGTGCGGCCGCTGAACCGGCGGTTGACGATCTCGACCGCGGCGAGCTCGATGATGCGATGGCCCAGAGTCACCTCCAGGCCGGTGGTTTCGGTGTCGAGGACGATCTGGCGCATCCTTGGCCTTATTTCACCGGGTCAGATCCCCGGCCCGTGCTGGACCTGCTCGACGCCGAGATTGGCCAGCTCGTCCGCGCGCTCGTTGCCCGGATCGCCCGCGTGGCCCTTGACCCAGATCCACTTGATATTGTGCTGCCCCGCCAGCTCGTCCAGCTGCCGCCACAGGTCGGCATTCTTCACCGCCTTCTTGTCGGCCGTGCGCCAGCCGCGCAGCTTCCAGCTGTGGATCCACTCCGTGATGCCCTTCTGCACGTACTGGGAGTCGGTATGCAGGCGTACTGTGCAGGGCCGCTTCAGCGACTCGAGGGCGCGGATGACGGCGGTGAGCTCCATGCGGTTGTTGGTGGTGCCGGGCTCGCCGCCGTGCAATTCCTTCACGTGCGCGCCCGCGCGCAGCACGGCGCCCCAGCCCCCGGGCCCGGGATTGCCCTTGCAGGCGCCGTCGGTGTAGATCTCGACGCTGTCGCTCACTCGCCGCCGTGGCTGTCGCGCTGGCGTGCCACCAGGCGCTCGTCGTCCTGCACGCGATGCGGTACCGGCGCGAAGCGCTTGCTCTTGGCGAGGCTGCTCTTCCACTGCGGGGTGATGACGCGCGTGCCATGCACGTGCTTTATGCCATGCAGGAAATACACGCCGCCGGCAAAAGGCCACCAGCGGTCGCCGGCGGCCTCGAGGAAGCTCACGCGGCGCAGCCACTTCTCGCTGCGCACCGGCGGGACGTAAGCGCCCATGCGCCCGCCCGCGATCTCGATGCCCAGCAGCGCCATCCAATCCCGCAGCCGCGGCAGCGCGATGAACTGGCCGCGCCACGGAAATTCGCTGCGGTCCGGGCCGAGGAAACTGCGGGCGCCCCACAGGCTCCATGGATTGAACCCGGATACAATCACGTGCCCCTCCGGCATCAGAATGCGCGACACTTCCCGCAGCACCTGGTGCGGGTTGTCGCTGAACTCCAACACATGGGGCAGCAGCACCAGGTCGGCGCAGCTGTTCAGGATCGGTAGTTGCTCGAAGTCGGCGCGCACCCGCACGGGTCCGTCGGGCGCGACGCGGCAGCGCAATGGCATGCGGTTGGCGCGGAGGAAGTCGTGGCGCGGCAGCCCGATCTGGACGGCGTTGAAGCCGAACACGTCGGCTACTTCCTGATCGAAGTAGGCCTGCTCGCAAGCCACCAGATGGCCGCCGAGCGGTGTCTCGAACCAGTCGGGTGCGAGTTGATGGTCCATCAGGTTCGACATGGGAGCGATCCGCGGTGCATGGCGCGCTGCCGGTGGTGTCCTTCCTCGACGATGCCCACGCCGGGGGCAGCGGGCATGCTGCCTATTATGGGTGAAACCTCTTCCCTTGTGGCGGTACCCCGTGGGCACGCGGCTGCGGACGCTTGTCCGACGCCACGCAGGCCAGGGATGCGAGAACCGCACCAACCTCCCGGTCTGGGGCCCGCGCCCCGCCTCACGCCCTCCCCGTCCCTGTGGCGGCGGGGCCTGCTTCTTGCATAACCCTGCCCGTCTGGGGCGGATCGTGAATCCAGTGTTAAGTTTACAAAATAAGTCCTTGACGTACCGAGCAATCTTTGGCTAGCATTTGGCCGCATAACACCACCAACGAGCACCGATGACGCTGAAACACGCCTTGTGCTTCGCCGCCGCAGCGGTGTTGCTGCCTGTCCCCGCCGCGGTCCTTGCCGACGGCGCCCTGGTCGCCGCCCCCTTCGCTTCCTCCCACCCCGCCAGCGCCGCGCCGACTGCCGCGGTGACATTGCCCTCGGTGGTTTCCGAGCCGGTGGAAGTGCTTTCGCCGGATGCCGATGGCGCGCCCGTCGCCGAGTGGAACGGGCAGCTCATGGAGGAGGCCGAGGGAGAGGACGTGTGGGAGCGCATCCGCACCGGCTTCTCGATGGAAGAGATCGACAGCGCCCTGGTGCAGCGCCACGAGGCCTGGTACCTGAACCGGCCGGAGTATGTCGGCCGCATGATCGACCGCAGCCGCCGTTACCTGTACCACATCGTCGCCGAAGTCGAGAAGCGCGGCATGCCGATGGAGATCGCGCTGTTGCCGATGATCGAGAGCGCCTACAATCCGGCGGCCTATTCGCGCGCGCGCGCGGCCGGCATGTGGCAGTTCATTCCCTCCACCGGCCGCAAGTACGGCCTGCAGCAGACCTGGTGGTACGACGGGCGGCGCGACGTGCTCGCCGCCACGCGCGCGGCGATGGACTACCTGCAGTTCCTGCACGACATGTTCGGCGACTGGGAGCTGGCGCTGGCCGCCTACAACTGCGGAGAAGGCGCCGTGCAGCGCGCCATCGCGAAGAACCGGCGCGCCGGCAAGCCGACCGCCTACAGGTACTTGAAGCTGCCGCGCGAGACGCGCAACTACCTGCCCAAGCTGCAGGCGGTGAAGAACATCGTCTCCGACCCTGCGCTGTTCCAGGTCGCGCTCGATCCTCTCCCCAACCAGCCCTATTTCGCCGTAGTCACGGCCCCGCCGCACATCGACGTCGTCATGGCGGCGAAGCTCGCCGGCGTGCCCGAGGAGGAATTCCGCTACCTCAATCCCGGCCACCAGCGCCCCGTGATCACGCCGGTGGCCAACCGCCAGCTGCTGGTGCCCGCGGACAAGGTGGATCTGTTCAACGCCAACCTGGAAAGCAACGACCAGCCGCTGGTGACGTGGCAGACCTACCAGCTGAAGAAGGGCGAGAAGCTCGATACCGTCGCGCGCAAGTTCGACATCAGCCTGGAGCGGCTGAAGGAAGTCAACGGCCTCACCGGACGCAAGCGCGTGCGCACCGGCCAGATGCTGCTGGTTCCGCTGGAGCACGACGACGCCGAGACCAATCTGGACGAGACCTACGCCAGCAAGGAGTTCCAGGCGCCGGCGGACGACTATCATCAGCGCACGATCTACCGCGTGAAGAAGGGCGACACGCTCAGCTCCATCGCGCGCCGCTACCACACCTCGGTGTCGAAGCTGAAGGCGTGGAACGGACTGCGCGGCACCATGGTGCGCCAAGGCCAGCGCCTGACGATCTGGCAGCAGGGCGGCCCGCCGAAGAAGCGGCGCGTCGCGAAGCGCTGAATGCGCCCCGGTCACCTGCCTACGTGTGACGCGGAAGGCGGCTCTTAATTCGCGCCTTAAGGGCGCATATGCAGCGCCGCGCGTCTCATTTGTACAGCAGACAACGCACGCTATGCGTGTCGCTGATTGCAACCTCCTGGGGATAGCCGTCCCGGCACTCCGGCATCGCGCGCGGGCAGCGCGGATGGAAGTGGCAGCCGGCGGGCGGATTCGAGGGTGACGGCAGCTCGCCCTGCAGGCGGATGACCTCGCGCTTGGTGGCCGCCTCGATGCTGGGCACCGCCGACAGCAGCGCGCGCGTGTAGGGGTGGCGCGGGTCGCCCAGCACCTCCTCCACCGTTCCCTTCTCGACGATCCTGCCCAGATACATCACCGCGACCTCGTGGGCGAGGAACTCGACCACCGCGATGTTGTGGGTGATGAACAGGTACGCCAATCCCAGGCGCGTTTGCAGGTCCTTCAGCAGGTTGAGGATCTGCGCCTGCACCGATACGTCCAGGGCGCTCGTCGGCTCGTCGCAGACGATCAGCTTCGGCTCCACCGCCAGCGCACGCGCGATGGCGATGCGCTGGCGCTGGCCGCCGGAGAACTCGTGCGGGTAGCGCAGCTTCATGTCCGGCGACAGGCCCACCTGCTCGAGCAGGCCGTCCACGCGCCGCTGGCGCTCCGTCTCCGACGCGCCGATGCCGAGCGCGGCCATCCCCTCTTCCACGATTTCCATCACCCGCATGCGCGGGTTCAGCGACGCGTAGGGATCCTGAAAGATGATCTGGATGTCCTTGCGGCGGGCGCGTAGCCCTCGCGCCGACAGGCTCGCGAGGTCGTCCCCCTCGAACAGCACGCGGCCGCCGGTCAGCGGCAACAGGTGCAGCAGTCCCTTGCCCACCGTCGTCTTGCCGCAGCCGGACTCGCCCACCAGCGCCAGCGTCTTGTGCGAGGGAATCTCGAGCGTGACGCCGTCCACCGCGCGCACGTGCCCCACGACGCGCTTGAATACGCCCTTGCGCACCGGGAAGTGCACTTTCAGGTCTTCGACTTGAAGCAGGGTCGAGGCCGCAGGGTCGACGCCTGAAGCGTCCGGTGCGCGGCGCGCGTGCTGCGCCCCCGGCGCCGCATGCCTCTCGCCTCCCGCCTCCTGACCGGCGTTCGCGCCGTACAGATGACACAGCACGATCCGCCCGTCGCCGAGATCGACGGCAGGCGGCGGCTCCTGCCGGCAGACCGCCATCACCCGGTCGCAGCGCTCGGCGAAGCGGCACCCGACGAAGCGCTGGTCCATGCGCGGCACCGTGCCGGGGATCACCGCCAGCGGGCGATCGCGTCCCGCGGCGCCGGGCAGCGCCTCGAACAGCTTGCGCGAATAGGGATGGGCCGGCGACTGGAAGAAGCGCTCGCGCGGCGCGCATTCGACGATCTCGCCGGCGTACATCACCGCCACCCGGTGCGCCATATCGGCGACCACGCCCAGGTCGTGGGTGATGAGCAGCAGCGACATCCCGGCCTCGCGCTGCAGGCTGCGCAGCAGCTCCAGCACCTGGGCCTGGATGGTGACGTCGAGCGCCGTGGTCGGCTCGTCGGCGATGAGCAGGCCCGGGTGGCAGGCGAGCGCCATGGCGATCAGGGCGCGCTGCTTCATGCCGCCGGACATCTGGAACGGGTACTCGTCGAGGCGGCGCGCGGCGTCCGGGATGCCGACCTGCTCCAGCAGCTCGCGTGCGCGTTGGCGCGCCGCTTCGCCGCGCAGCCCGGCATGCTGCCTCAGCACCTCCTCGATCTGGGCGCCCACGGTGAGCACCGGGTTCAGGCTGGTGCCCGGCTCCTGGAAGATGATGCCCACGCGTGCGCCCCGGACTTTGCGCATCGCGGCTTCCGGCAAGGCCAGCAGATCGGTTCCCTCGAGCAGCGCGCGGCCGCTGACGATGCGCCCGGCATCGGGCAGCAGCCGCATCAGGGACAGCGCGGTCATCGACTTTCCGCAACCCGATTCGCCCACCAGCGCGAAGGTCTCGCCGCGCTGCACGGTGAACGATATGCCGTCCACCGCGCGCACCACGCCGTTGGCGGTGTCCAGCCAGGTGCGCAGGTTGTCGACTTCCAGCAGCGGCATGCTCATGAGCGTGGCGCCACCACCAGCGCGGGGCGCGAGCGGAACGGCAGGAACAGCGACCAGCCGGCGCGGATGCGCGGGTCGAAGGCGTCGCGCACCGCGTCCGAGAACAGGTTGGCCGAGAGCACCAGCACGAACATGAACACGAAAGCGGAAGCCAGCGACCACCACACCATCGGCTCGCGCGCCAGCTCCAGGCGCGCATTGTTGATCATGGTGCCGAAGCTGATCATGGACGGATCCACCCCCACGCCGACGTAGGACAGCACCGCCTCGGCCAGCACCAGCCCGCTGAAGTCCATCACGGTGGCGATCAGCACGATGTGCATCACGTTGGGCAGCAGGTGGCGGGAGATGATGCGCCAGTCCGGCACGCCGAAGGCCCGCGCGGCCTGCACGTAGTCGAGCTCGCGCAGTTTCAGCGCCTCGCCGCGCAGCAGGCGGCACAGGCCGGTCCAGCTGGTGATCCCGAGGATCAGGCACAGGAACAGCAGGCGCACGTCGGCGCGCTCGGTGACGGTCTCGAAATAATCCGCATGACGGTCCATCACCACCTGGCTCGCCAGCACGCCGGCGGCGATCAGCAGCACGCCGGGAATGGAATTGAGCGTGGTGTACACGTACTGGATGATGTCGTCGATCCAGCCGCGGAAGTACCCGGCCATCAGCCCGAACAGCAGCGCGAAGGGCAGCATCACCAGCGTGGTCAGCGTGCCGATGACGAGCCCCGTGCGGATGCTCTTCAGGGTCTGGTACAGGACGTCCTGACCCACCTTGTCGGTGCCCAGCACGTGGTAGTAGCCGCTCAGCACGGCCAGCGGACAGGCGACCAGCAGGACCAGCCCGGCGCTGAGCAGCATGGGCCGCCAGGGAAGCGCGGCGCGGCCGCGGATGATCTCGGTGAGGGTGTCGCCGAACGCCTGCTCGCGCCGCCCTGCCAACCAGGCCGCGAGCAGCATCGTGAGCGCGATCCACAGCGCGACCGCCAGCCCGGCGCCGGCCAGCGTCTTGCGCAGCACGTCGGACCACAGCTGTGCGGCAGGGTCGTCCAGATGCGCACCGCCGTGCAGCAGGCGCGGGAACTCGCGCGCCAGCGTGCCGTCCGGCCGCGTCACGTTCTCCTTCGCGTAGGCGTAGGCCGCCAGCGGCGCCGAGTAAGTGCGCTCGGGCTTGTTGCGCAGCCGACCGGCGAGGGCGTCGAACAGGCTCAGGACCTCCACCGCGTAGTTGGCGGCGCCGCTCGCCTGGCGCGTGTCGAGCCGTTCCCGGTAATGGATCGAGTCGAGCAGCCCGATGGCGACGAACACGGCCAGGATCACCAGCGCCGACATGCCGTAGCGGCTCTCGGTGACCTTGCGCCACGGCGCGCGCAGGTGCTCGTGCTGGGCCACGTACCAGGCGAACACCATCGCGCACGTCACCAGCAGCCACACCAGCGCGTCGGTCCACAGCAGGACATGTCTATAGGGCATTACCGAAGCCTGATGCGCGGGTCGGCGATGGTGTAGGAGATGTCGGTCAGGATCAGGCCGACGATGTACAGCACGGCGCCCAGAAACACCATCGCCCGCACCACCGAGAAGTCCTGGGCGTTGATCGCGTCGAGGGTGTAGCTGCCGAGCCCCGGAATGCCGAAGAAGGACTCCAGCACCAGGCTGCCGATGAACAGCGCCGGGATCGCCACCACCACGCCGGTCAGGATCGGGAGCAGGCCGTTGCGCAGCACGTGGCCGAACAGCACGCGCCCTTCGGTCAAGCCCTTGGCGCGCGCGGTGCGCACGTAGTCGCGGTGGATCTCCTCCAGGAAGATGGTGCGGTACAGGCGCGCGCTCGCGCCGATGCCGCCGACCACGCCGATTGCGGCCGGCAGAATCACGAAGCGCCAGGTGTCGATGCCCTGACCGTATCCGGAGATGGGCACCAGGTTCCACAGCTTGCTCACCAGATACTGGCCGCCGATGATGTAGAACAGCCCGGAGATGGACATCGCCGCCACGCACAGCACCACACCGACGAAGTCCACGTAGGTGGCGCGAAAGAAGGCGAGCAGCAGCGCCACGGTGATGTAGCAGCTCAACCCGACCAGGAGGCTGGGGATGGCGATGGCCAGGCTGGGCCACATGCGCGTGCGGATCTCGTGGCCGATGTCGCGGCCGTCCTCGGCATGGCCGAAGTCGAACCAGAACAGGCTCACCGACTTGCGGAAGAAGATGGTTTCGGTCAGCTTCTCGACGCCCGCCGCCTGTCCGTTGAACAGCATCGGCCGGTCGTAGCCGCGCTCGGCCTTCCACTTCTGTATCGCCTCGGCCGTCACACGCTTCTGGCCCAGCTGCATGCGCGCGATGTCGTCGGGCGAGTTGACGAAGAAGAACAGCGCGAAGGTGATCAGGTTGACGCCGATCAGAATGGGCACGGCGTACAGCACCCGGCGCACGACATAGGCGAACATCGCTACGCTCCTGGATCCGCCGCTGGGCCCGCCACCCCCGCCGCCCGCTCGCGCCGCCGATACACCGACACCGCGGGCAGCAGCCCCGCCACCAGGACGATCGAGGCCAGGCCGATCGGCCACAGCACGGGCCTGTTCCACTGCTGCCGCAGCTGCTCGCGCAGCGCGGGATCCAGGCGCTGGTACTTGAGCCCGTTGTTCGCCATCTTGTTGGTCTTGCGGTTGTACACCCACTGGTGCACCAGCCCGTAGTCCCTGGGATAGAAGCCGCCGGCCCAGGGCGCCTCGCGCCGCAGGATTTCCACCAGCTGGTCCACCAGGATCTGGCGCTCGGGCCCGTTGTCCATCGCGCGCATGCGCTCGAACACGCGGTCGAACTCGGCATCGGAGAAGTTGGATGCGTTCTCGCCGCTGAACTTGGCCTTGCCCTGCGGCCCGTGGAACAGGAACAGGAAATTCTCGGGGTCGGGGTAGTCGGCGTTCCAGCCCCAGTAGTAGAGCTGCGCGGTGCCCTTGCGCATCTTCTCCTGGAAGCGGTTGTAGTCGGTGGTGCGCATGACCAGCTGCAGGTCGATCTTCTGCAGCTGCTTGATCAGCCAGTCGGTGCGCGCCTTCGCCCCGACGCCGGTCAGCGTGCTGTCGAAGTAGACGATCAGGGGCTTGCCGCTGTCCCGGTCGATGCCGCTGGCGTACCCGGCCTCGGCCAGCAGGCGCTTGGCGTGATCCACCGACTTGCGCCGCGGCTCGCCGCTCGCCCAGTCGTACATGTACGGGTTGATGCCGGCCTCGCCCTCGCGGTAGCCGAAGATGCCCGGCGGGATCGGCCCCTGGGCTGCGATGCCGCGGCCGTTGAGGAAGATGGAGATGTAATCCTCCTGGTCCAGGGCGATGGAGATCGCCTGGCGCAGCTTGCGCGCGCGCTCCGACGTACCGCCGACCACCGGGTCGAGCATGTTGAAGCCGATGTACATGATCGAGGTCGCCACCGAGGTGTCGAGGCGGATGCCCTGCTGCTGCATCTTGGGCGTGAGCTGCGCATCGCCCGTGCCCGCGAACT
>Ga0299906_10002588_pt1 | contig 14983 bp, 15 predicted proteins | sample RVTome_14_FD_200259 | JGI IMG/M metagenome (GOLD analysis project Ga0299906, IMG submission 200259) | Soil microbial communities from uranium-contaminated site in the Upper Colorado River Basin, Wyoming, United States - RVT145D125 (version 2) ... | reverse complement strand
TTCGCGATCGCAACGCTCTTTATCGCGACGTCGGTCGCGCGGGCATTCAGAACACCTACACGGTCCGCGTGGTGAACAAGCACAACACGCCGCACGCTTACCGGCTCGCCGCGAGCGGTATCGAAGGGATCAGGCTTCAGCCGGAGACCGACTTTTCCGTCGCCGCCGAATCCGTATACACGCTGCCGGTATCAGTGACTGTGTCGCACGAGCAAGCCGGCGGGGGGCACGAAATAGTATTCCATCTCGAGGCCACCGACGGCAGCAACATCCGCATCAGTGAAGAGAGCCGCTTCCGCGGCCCCCTTGAGAGCCCCTGACATGCCGCGTGACATGCACCCCGACAGCAACGAACCCTGGCAGCGCAATCCCTGGGTGTGGCTGGTGATTGCAATTCCCTCGCTGACGGTTGCCGGGTGTCTCGTGACGGCATATCTGGCAGTGTCCCGTCCGGATTACCTGGTCGGCGACTATCCTTATGAACGCACTGCGACGGAGCAGCCGAGCGGGGAGACGGCGCCTTGACCATGACCACGATCCCCGGCTGCTACCACTGCGGCGAGCCCGTCCCATCCGGCTTCCGCATGGCCGCGCGCATCGCCGCCCGGGACGAGCCGGTTTGCTGCGCCGGCTGCAAGGCGGTGGCGGAGCTCATTCATGCCAGCGGGTTCAGCGCTTACTACGAGTTTCGCAGCCGGCCCGATGAAAGCGCCGGATTACGGCCGCAACCCGCCGTCTGGACGCACTACGACGCGGAAGATCTGCAAACGCGGTACGTTCACCGGGAAGGAGACATGGCCGAGACGACGGTCGAGATTGGTGGCATGTACTGTTCGGCCTGCGTGTGGCTGCTCGAGAACACGCTGCAAGCTGAGAAGAGCATCGAGTCCGTATCGGTGAGCCCGGCAACACGGCGCGCGGTGATCCGGTGGAACCAGGGGTCGATGCGGTTCAGCGAGTTGCTCGCCTCGATCGCCGGGGTCGGCTTTCGTCCGCGACCGGTTGCCCCCGGCCCGGCCGTGGATTCGGCGCACGACGAATACCGGCTGGCGCTGAAGCGCTTGCTGATTGCCGGCGCCGCAGGGATGCAGGTCATGATGTTTGCCGTTGCGCTTTATGCCGGGGATTTCTTCGGCATCGAAGGCGCCATCGAGAAGTTCCTGCGCACGATCAGCCTGCTGGTCACCGTGCCGATCGTCTTCTACTCCGCGCGCCCCTTCTATCTTGGTGCCTGGCGCGGCCTTCGGGCGCGCGCGCCGGGTATGGACTTGCCCGTCGCCATCGCGATCACTGCGGCTTTCCTGGCATCCGTGCGCGCGACGCTGCTCGATTACGGGCCGATTTACTTCGATTCCGTCGCGATGTTCGTGCTGTTCCTGTCAGCGTCACGGTTCCTCGAGATGCGCGCGAGGCACCGCTCCGACGACCAGGCGTATGCCCTGGCCAGCCTGTTGCCGGATTACACCATCCGCATTCGAAATGGCATGGAAGAATCCCTGTCGCTCGACAGCCTGCGTGTCGGTGACCTGGTGCGGGTTCGGCCCGGTGACGTCCTGCCGGTGGACGGGGACGTCGAGTCGGGCAAGCTGTCGGTCGATGAATCGATGCTTACGGGCGAGTCGTTGCCCGTCGAACGCGTGCCCGGAACCCGGGTCCTGGCCGGCAGCATCAATCGCGACGGCGTCGGCAGCGTACGAGTGACGCACACGGGCGCTGCCACGAATCTCGCGGAAGTGGGACGCCTGCTCGATCGTGCGAAAGCGGACAGGCCCCCGGTCGCGCAGCTCGCCGACCGTGTCGCCAGCCATTTCGTCGTGGGTGTGCTGATCATCGTGGCCGTCACCGGTGCCGTGTGGCTGTCTTTCGATCCCGCGCGGGCGTTCGAGATCGCTCTCGCGACGCTGGTCGTTACCTGCCCCTGCGCACTGGCGCTGGCAACGCCGACGGCGCTCGCGGCGGCGGCCTCGACCCTGGCCTCTCGCGGCTTCCTGCTGGTCCGCTCGCGCTTGCTGGAGGTTCTGGCTGGCCGTGCGACCCTGGTATTCGACAAGACAGGAACCCTGACGGAAGGGCGGCCCAGGGTGATCCACACGGACACCTACCACAACGATTGGGGCGTGACTCGTTGCCTCGCGCTGGCCACTGCCATCGAATCGGCCTCCTCTCACGTGCTGGCGCGCGCGTTCGCGGCGCATGAATACGATGGCGAGATCCTGGAGGTGGAGGTTGCCGCGGGGCAGGGCCTGGAAGCGGTTTGCGACGGTGCACGCTGGCGAATCGGAAGTGCCGATTACGTGGCGGAACTGAGTGGCGCGCGGATACCCTCAGCTGCCGTCGAAGCATCCTGCACACGCGTATTGCTCGGCAACGAGAAAGGAATCGTGGCGCAATTCGCTATCGGCGACGCACTGCGGGCGGATGCGCTGACCACGGTGGCTGCGTTGCGCGACGCCGGATTCAGAGTGCTCGTCGCGAGCGGAGACAGCCGTGATGCGGTCGAATCGGTGACCCGGAAACTGGGAATCACGGAGTGGCATGCAAGGATGCTGCCGCAGGACAAGGTGACGCTCGTGCGCGAGCTGCAGAGCCGGGGAGCGAGGGTGGTGATGGTTGGCGACGGGGTGAACGACGCGCCGGTGCTGGCTGCCGCGGATACCTCAATCGCGCTCGACGCCGGCACTGCGCTTGCCCGGGCGACCGCCGATGCGGTCGTTCCGGGCAAACGTCTCGGCAGCGTGCTCGATGGAATCAGCGTGGCCAGACGTACGCGCCGGATCATTCGCGAGAACCTCGCATGGGCGATCGCCTATAACCTGACGGCAGTACCCCTTGCCGCCTCGGGAATGCTGGCGCCGTGGATGGCGGCACTCGGGATGTCCCTGAGCTCCCTGGTGGTCGTGCTGAATGCGCTGCGAGTGCGCCGCCTGGCGGGGGATGCGCCCCGTCCAATGGCGCGGACCGGCACGGCGGTCCCCGTCCATGGGGAGGCTCCGGCGTGACTATTCTTTATCTTCTCATTCCGCTGGGCCTCATACTGGTAGGCTTGGCGGTGTGGGCTTTCTTCTGGGCCGTGTCGTCGGGGCAGTTCGACGACCTGAGTTCGCCGCCCTGGAGCGTCGTGATGGATGATGACGCGGCTCCGGACGTGCCGGAAGCTTTCGACCTCAGCGGCAAGCGTTCCGATCATCGATGAATGCGGAGCTTCTGCTGCCGGCGGCGTTTCTCGCCGGCTTGTTCGGCAGTGCACATTGCGTCGGGATGTGCGGCGCGATGGTGATCCTGTTCGAGGGGCAGCGAGCATCGCTTCGCGGAGCCTGGCTGCATCGCGTCCTCTACAACACGGGGCGGCTCGGCTTTTACATGTTGCTCGGCGCCCTGGCGGGACTCGGCGGGTCCCTCATCACACAAACGGCAGGGCTGGAGATCGGCCTCGCCGCCCTGCGCTTCCTGGCAGGACTGCTGGTTATCGCACTCGGCCTGAACCTTGCGTTCGACTGGCAGACCCTGGCCGTGCTCGAGCGTACCGGCGCCGGGCTCTGGAGACGGCTTGCACCGTTGACCCGTCATGTACTGCCGGTCGCAACGCCTGGCCGCGCGCTCGCCGGCGGGCTGCTCTGGGGAGCTCTCCCGTGCGGCCTTGTTTACAGCTCCGCGGGCATCGCGGGCACCACCGGCAACGCGGCCACTGGCGCCCTGGTGATGTTTGCGTTCTGGCTCGGCACCGCGCCGACACTTCTCCTCGCGGGTGCGTCGGCGGCAAAGCTGTCGATATGGAGGCGGCAGGTCATCGCACGGCGCGTGGCAGGTCTTCTCCTCATTGTGCTCGGCTCACTGGCGCTTGGTTTTCCTTTACTGCGGTTGCTTGGGCCGGGCCACCATGGGCATTAGCCCGGGAACCTGGCGCCTCGCGTTCGATGGACACAAGGCTCAGTAGCTCGATGACCGTGTGATAGTCTTGCCGCTCACTGAAGCACATTGGCCAACGGAATGCCGTGCGTCTGAGTAACTGTTTTAGCACTGCCGACTTTCGCAAACTCGCGAAGGCCCGGCTGCCATCTCCCATCTTCCACTACATCGACGGCGGATCCGACGACGAGACGACGTTACGGCGCAACACCGACGCATTCGATTCGTACGACCTCGTGCCGAATGTTCTCGCCGGGGTCGAATCGGTGGATCTTCGGACGCAGGTTCTTGGACAGCAACTGAAGCTCCCGTTGTTCTTTTCTCCGACGGCGATGCAGCGACTGTTCCATCACGACGGCGAACGTGCGATCGCCAGCGTTGCCGGAAAGTTCGGCACCATGTTCGGTGTGTCCACAATCGGGACCTGCAGCATCGAGGAATTGGGCGGTTACGAAGATGTTCCGAAGATGTTTCAGATATACGTACACAACGACCCGGGCCTCACCACGGATCTCATCTCGCGGTGCAAGGCGTCGAAATTCAACGCGCTCGCTCTCACGGTCGACACGATCGTCGCCGGCAATCGCGAACGGGACCTCGTGACGGGCATGACCACGCCACCCAGGCTCACCGCGCGAAGCCTGCTGAGCTTCCTGTGGCACGCCGAATGGACTCTGAACTACCTGTTGCGCGAGCGCTTCGATCTGCCGAGCGTGTCGCGCTACGTGGAGCAGGGCTCGAACGTCTCGTCGTCTGTCGCTGCGTACATCGACAGTCAGATGAAACGCTCCATCGACTGGGAAGACGCCGCGCGAATGGTCGAGGAGTGGGGCGGGCCGTTCGCAATCAAGGGCGTGATGTCGGTCGATGACGCAAAACGCGCGGTCGACATCGGCGCGACGGGCATCATGATATCGAACCACGGCGGACGGCAGCTCGACGGCTCGCGCGCACCGTTCGACCAGCTCAAGGCCATTGTCGACGCGGTCGGCGGCCAGATCGAGATCATCCTGGACGGCGGTGTTCGCCGCGGCACCCACGTGCTGAAAGCCCTGGCGCTCGGTGCTACCGCCTGCTCCGGTGGCCGTTGGTACCTGTACTCGCTCGCCGCTGCCGGCACCGCGGGCGTCGAACGCGCCATGACCTTGATGCGTGCGGAACTGGAGCGGGACATGTTGTTGATGGGTTGCCGTTCGATCGCCGACCTGGACAGCAGCAAGGTCGCTCCCCGGCCATGACGCCGGCCTGAACAGACAAGAACCGGCGAAATTCTCTTGACGACCATGAACGTTCGCAGCCCGCACTGGTGGGCGGGTATAGGCCTCGCGGTCATGGTTTCGATCGCGGCGGGCATCAGTGCCGAGTGGCTCGGTGTGTCGTTGCTCGGTTTCGACAAGAGTCCGATCAGCTCGATCGTCATGGCAATCGTCATAGGGATGATCGTCGCGAATTCCGTCAGTGTGCCGCAACGCGTGGCGGACGGACTCCGTTTCTGCACGACGGCGATCCTGCGCATCGGCATCATGCTGCTGGGGATTCGCCTGAGCTTGCTGGGTGCCGGGCGCTTTACCCTCGTCGCACTGCCGTTCGTGGCCGTCGCGATTACCATCGGCCTGACTATCGTCGGGTTGCTCGGCAGGACCCTTGGCCTGTCGCGTCAGCTGAGCGGCCTGATCGCGGTCGGCACGAGCATCTGCGGCTGCACCGCAATCGTCGCCACTGCGCCGCTGATCAGGGCGAACGAGGCGGAAGTCAGCTACTCGATCGCCTGTATTACGCTGTTCGGCCTCGTGGTGATGTTCGTTTATCCAGTGCTCGGTCATTTCATTTTTCCAGACCAGCCGGCGCTGGCGGGCCTGTTCCTCGGCACGTCGATCCATGAAACCGCCCAGGTCGCGGGCGCCGGCCTGATGTACCAGGCCCAGTACGACGCACCAGTCGCGCTCGATGTGGCTACGGTCACGAAGCTCGTGCGCAACCTGAGCATGCTTGCCGTCATACCACTGGTCGGGATTCTCTACTCGGGCGAGCGGCAGGAGACCGGTCAAGGAAAGGTGCGCTGGATCTCAATGATTCCCTGGTTCATCGTCGGCTTTGCGCTGATGTCGGCGCTGCGGACGGTGGGTGATTTCAGAGCCCGGCCGTTCGGGTTGCTGTCCCCGGCCCAGTGGAGCGCCGTCGTCGGCGTCCTGCAGACAACGGCAGAGTATTGCCTCCTGGTCGCGATGGCCGCCATTGGCCTGACATCCAACTTTGCCAGCCTGCGCAGCATCGGCGTGAAGCCGTTCGTGCTCGGCCTGCTTGCCGCAGTGCTGATCGGCGGTGGCAGCCTGCTGCTGATCTCCCTGTTTGCGGGACGGCTGATCGGCATGGTCGGGATGTAAACCAGGGCTTGTGTTCCTCCGTTTCGGGACACGTTTGTTGAATTTGCGCGATAACTTGTCGCGGGTTGCGATAAAATTCCCATTCTCGAGCGCGGGATGCTGACCCGGGCTGCTGGAATCTCACAGAACTGGAAGGCTGCAACCTTGGTACGGACGACGAAAAAGACGGCAGGTCAGGTGGACGAACTCCGGAATCCGATGGGCACCGACGGGTTCGAATTCGTCGAGTATGCCGCGCCGAATCCGGATCTCCTGCGCAAGCTGTTCTCGCAGATGGGCCTACCGGCGGTCGCGCATCACCGCTCGAAAGACGTTACGTTGCACAAGCAGCGCGACATCAATTTCATCATCAATGCGGAGCCGGACAGCTTTGCGCAGGAGTTCGCGCGTGAGCATGGTCCCTGTGCCTGCGCGATGGCGTTTCGTGTCAAGGACGCGAATTACGCACTGAACCGTGCCGTGGACCTCGGCGCGGAACCGGTGCCGGGCAATCCCGGGCCGATGGAATTGAATATCCCGGCAATCGAAGGTATCGGTGGCAGCCGGCTCTACCTCGTCGATCGTTACGGCGATGAATCGATCTACGACATCGATTTTCGCTACGAATCAGGGTGGGAGGAACAGGCTGCGGAACTCGATACCGGTCTTACCTACATCGACCACCTGACGCACAACTTGCACAAAGGGCAGATGAAGGTCTGGGCGGAGTTCTACGAGGCACTGTTCAACTTTCGCGAGATCCGTTACTTCGATATCGAAGGCAAGCACACGGGCCTGTTCTCCAAGGCGATGACGAGTCCTTGCGGGAAGATCCGCATACCTCTGAACGAAAGCCAGGACGACCAGAGCCAGATCGAGGAGTACCTGCGCGACTACAAGGGCGAGGGCATTCAGCACATCGCGCTCGGTACCGACGACATTTACCACACCGTGGATAAACTGACCGCGAATGGCGTCGCGCTGCAGGATACGGCCGACACGTATTACGAGAACGTCGACAAGCGCGTCCCGGGGCACGGTGAACCACTGGAGGAACTGAGGAAACGCCGCATCCTCATTGACGGTGCGCCGCAGCAGGAACAGGGGCTGCTGTTGCAGATCTTCACAAAGAACGTCATCGGCCCAATTTTCTTCGAGATCATCCAACGCAAGGGCAACGAGGGCTTCGGTGAGGGCAACTTCAAGGCGTTGTTCGAGTCCCTGGAACTCGACCAGATTCGCCGCGGCGTCATTTCCGATTCGCCGAAATCCCGGTAGCAGCGCACCTCAAATTTGGCCATTTTCTCCAGCTAAACCGTGGGACTCACGGAATGTTGCGAGTAATATGACGTCAGCTTCGCGAAATGCGCGGCGCGCGTGAATCGCCGGCTGCGACCGGCGAGTAATACCGAGGGAGCGATATGGCAGGCGAAAGAGTGAGTGGAACCGTCAAGTGGTTCAATGACGACAAGGGGTTCGGATTTATCGAGCGCCAGGGAGGACCGGACGTATTCGTCCACCACAGCGCGATCAAGATGGAAGGCTTCAAGTCTCTCAAAGAAGGCCAGAAGGTCACAATGGAAGTGACCCAGGGACAGAAAGGGCCACAGGCCGAAAACGTAATGGTTGACTGACAGCCTCGGCCAGGAAGGGCCGCGCGGCACTGTACCGGAAATCCCGCCGGGGGTTCCGTGCGCGCAAACCCGGCGCCGGATCGGGTCAGGTCAGCCCGGCGGCGCCGTCATACATCAGTTTCAATCCCACAACGAACAAAAGCGTGTACGCGACCTGGAAGAACAGGCGGTCCGTGACCCGGTTGTGCAGCCACACTCCCATCGCGACCCCGACCGGCGCCAGCGGCGCAAGCACGAGTGATGTAAGCAGGTTGCTGCCATCGAGCTGTCCCAGCCAGGTGTAGGGAACCAGCTTCACGTAGTTCACAACGGCGAAGAAGACCACGGTGGTTCCCACGAATGCCGTGCGATCCAGGTGGCGTCGCAACAGGTACATGCTGATCGGTGGGCCGCCGGCATGGGCGATAAAGCTCGTAAATCCTGCGGTGGCCGCGGCTACGACTCCGGCGGACGGCGGAAACTTGCCCGGCAGTGAATGCGTACGCAACGACTGCAGCCAGTGATGCAGGGTGAACACCGCCGCAATGATCCCTAGCATCAGGCGTACCGCGTCCGGGCTCATCACGCCGAACATCCAGGTGCCGGCGGCGATGCCCGCGAGGGAGGCCGGCAGGAGCAGCCGCAATTCAGAGAGCACCCACCGCCCGCGGTACGCCCACAGGCTGACCAGGTCCATTACGCAGAGTATCGGCAACAGAATCGCGGCTGCCTGAATCGGCGATACCATCAATGCCATGAGCGGCACGGCCATGACGCCAAGGCCTCCGCCGAATCCTCCTTTCGCGATGCCAAACAGCAGGACCGCCGGAATCGCGGCAATATAAAAGACTGGGTCCGTGATCAAATAGCGGGCTCTTTTGAGATCCGCCGAAGGATATCATCCCGGGCCGTGAGCCGGCCTCGCCGGTGGCACGCGGCCGCCGATGAAACCTCGCGCCATCGCCGTTAAACTGATCCCCACAGCAATCGAGGACCACTCATTGAAACTTCGCATCCAGGACAATTCCATCCGTTTTCGGCTCACACGCAGCGAAGTCGACACGCTGGGTCAGGACGGCAGCGTCAGCGGCGTCGTCCACTTTCCCGGCGGTTCGAGCCTCGAATATACCGTCGAGACTTCATCGCTGACGGGGCAACCGCGCGCCAACTTTTCCCACGATCGTCTTGTCGTACAAATTCCCCAGGCGGCGGCCCGGCAGTGGGCAGCGACCGAGCAGGTTTCCATTACAGGGGCGGAGTCGCTCGACGAAGGCTCACTTGCCATACTCGTGGAAAAGGATTTCGCCTGCCTCACTCCGCGCGAAGGGGAAAACGAGACGGACATGTTCCCGCACCCCCTGAAGGGCCGGGATACCTGCTGAGTTCGGCATCGCACGAACCCGGCACGGCCTGTGACCGGCCGACGGGTCGGTGCTAGAATCCGCGCGCCCGGACGGCCAGCTCGAAAAATATCCTTCGATGCAGGCGGCACGCCTCCGGAAATACTCTCAACTCACCAGGGAGCACCATGGCCGTTTTTGAAGATTCAGCATTCGATGACCACGAGCGCGTCATCTTCTGTCGCGATACGCAAACCGGGCTGAAAGCGATTATCGCCATCCACTCGACCGCTCTCGGCCCGGCCGCGGGCGGCTGCCGCCTCTGGCAGTATCCCTCGGACGATGCCGCGCTGCATGATGTGCTGCGTCTGTCCCAGGGGATGAGTTACAAGAACGCGATGGCCGGGCTGGCGTTCGGCGGCGGCAAGGCCGTCATTCTCAAATCGGAGGATTTCTCCGGCACGGAAGCGCTGTACGAAAAGTTCGGTGAGTTCGTGGAGCAGTTGAACGGCAGTTACATCACGGCCGAAGACGTCGGCATGAGTGTGGACATTATGCAGACGATCGCACGCCGCACGCGTTTCGTCACCGGACTGCCGAAGAAGGCGGGTCATGCAGGCGGCGATCCGTCCCCGAAGACCGCGTTCGGCGTGTTCAAGGGCATCGAGGCCGCCGTCAGGTTCAAGCTGTCTCGCGATAGCGTTGCGGGCTTGATGGTCGCGGTGCAGGGTATCGGTAACGTCGGCTATAACCTCTGTCGCTATTTGTCCGAGGCCGGCGCGAAGCTTGTCGTTGCGGACATGCATGAAGCTCGCGTCAAGGCAGCGCAGGGCGAGTTCGGCGCCCGTGGCGTTCCGCTCGACGAGATCCTGTTCCAGGGAGTCGACGTGCTGTCGCCCTGCGCGCTCGGCGCCGTGCTGAACGAGCAAACGATCCCGAAACTCAAAACGACCATTGTCGCCGGGGCTGCCAACAACCAGCTTGACACTCTTGCGGACGGACAGCGCCTGTCGGATGCGGGGATCCTTTATGCCCCCGATTATGTGATCAACGGCGGCGGGATCATCAACGTAGCGAGCGAATACCACGGCACGGAGGACGACGCCGGAGTCATGGAACTGGTTGCCGCAATCGGCCCGAGGCTTACCAGGATATTCGAGGAGGCCGCTGCAAAGGGATTGCCGACCAACGTGATTGCGGACGAGCAGGCGCGGAAGATCATAGCGAACGCGCGTCGCTAGGACACTGGTTTTTGGGAGGTCGCCCGAGGGGCAGGCGACCCCGGAACCTTGCGACTTTTACAGCTTACGCAAAACCCCAAGCAGTACTTCCGGATCCGGCCTGTCCGAAATGTGTTTCGACAGCTCGGTATAGCGGATGATGCCGGAGCGGTCGACCACCAGTGCGGTCGGCCAGACGGTGTCGCTGCCGTACTCGATGCGGAAAGAGTTCGGCACCGCCGACCTGTGCAGCAAGCCCAGTTTTTCCGCCGCTTCGAGCGACTGGTCCAGCCAGAAATCGAATTCGACCTCGAAGAACCGTGCGACCCGCCGGGTCGTCTGCAGCGGCTTCGGGGTGACGATGATGAGCCTGGCACCGAGGTCTACGATGTCTTTGTACCAGGACGTCAGTTGCTCGACCTGCGCATTGCAAAAGGGGCACCAACTGCCGCGCACGAACAGTATCACCGACGGTGACCCGACGAGCTGTGTCGACCGCATCGGATTCCCCTGCTCGTCGGTCGCGCGAAACTCTGGCAGGGGTTTCCCCGGGCGCAGGATGTCCGGCATCGGATGCTCGCCGCGATTGTGCCGCAGGTACATGCCGAAACCCCCCAGCGCGGCAATGGCGGCGACCGCAACCCAGACACCGTAAGTCGTGTCCATACCCGTTAACCGACTTCCAGTACTATTTTGCCCATGTGGTTGCTGCTTTCCATCAGCCTGTGCGCATCCGCGGCCTGCGCAAGCGGGAAGGTCGCATGGATAACGGGCTTTACAGCACCGGATGCCAGAAGCGGCATTACCTCGTCCTGCAGGCTCGCGGCGATCGCAGCCTTCTCCTCGACCATCTGCGGCCGCAGCAGGGAACCCGTAATCGTAATCCGCCGGGCCAGCACCGGCCGAAAATCGACCTCCGCCTTCCATCCCTGCAGGAACCCGATGATGACATACCGGCCGTCCCGCGACAGCACCTCGATGTTTTTCTGTACGTAAGCGCCCGCAACCATATCGAGCACCACGTCGACACCGCGTTCGTCCGTAAGCACGGATACTTTCTGCACCCAGTCGTCGCTGCGATAGTTGATGGCATGCGCCGAGCCCAGTTTTTCGCAGAAGCGACATTTTTCGTCGCTGCCGGCCGTCGCAAGCACGACGGCGCCTTTCGCGTTTGCGAGCTGGATGGCGGTCGTTCCGATTCCGCTCGATCCGCCGTGCACCAGCAGAGTTTCTCCGGCCGAGAGCCCTGCACGCATGAAGAGGTTGTACTGCACCGTAAAGAACGTTTCCGGAATCGCTGCCGCTATCGCCGAAGTGAGATTTGCGGGCGTCGCGAGGCAGTGTGATTCATGGACGCGGCAATACTCTGCATATCCGCCGCCGTGCGTGAGCGCCATGACCCGGTCGCCGACTCTCCAACGTCTCGCGTTGGCGCCGAGTTCCGCGACCTCGCCGGCGATCTCCAGGCCCGGCAGCGGGCTGGCGCCGGGTGGTAGCGGATATTTTCCGAGCCGCTGCAGCACGTCCGGGCGATTGACGCCGGCCGCCTCGACTCGCACGAGTACTTCGCACTCCCGTGGCTCCGGGACAGGCATGGAGGCGAGCGTCAGGACCTCCGGTCCCCCGGGCCTCTCGATCCGGATTGCATGCATTTCTCGCATCCCGGCGGAACATTCCTTCTGCAGCCGCATGTGCACAGCGCACAAGCGTTTCAGGCTGCGCAGTATGACGCGTGCCTCTCGAGCCGTACAGCTTGCAGCTCGCACGCGGCGCGACGGGTTATGCAACATCGGCCTTTACTGAGATAATCCGGGCAGGTCAGTGAAAAAGATCAACGTGACGCAGATCCCCGCAGACAATCCGATCATCTGGCAACCCGATGAAGAAAGGCAGGAGCGCTCTGCCATGTACCGCTTCATGATGGAGCAGGGGGCTTACGACTACGCGGAGCTGTACGCGTGGTCGATCGCAGCACCTGCCCTGTTCTGGGAGAGATTCGCGGACTTCAGCGAAGTGCAGTTTGACAAGCCGGCCGCAGCGGTGCTGGTCCAGAGCGGCGACATGACCACTGCGAAGTGGTTTCCCGGCGGCGAACTCAATTTCGCCGCGCACCTGCTGCGGCACTGCAGCGACCGGGCGGCGATTGTTTTCTGCGGCGAGAACGGCGTTCGCCGGGAGCTTAGCTTCGATGATCTCAGGCGCCAGGTTGCAAATGTAGCTGCAGCGCTCGTTGAGGCCGGTGTGGCCCGCGGTGACCGGGTAGTGGGGCTGCTGCCCAACTGTCCGGAGGCGATTGTCGCGATGCTGGCGACGAGCAGCATCGGAGGCATCTGGTCGTCGTGTTCGCCGGATTTCGGGATCAACGGCGTCGTAGATCGTTTCGGACAGATAGCGCCGAAAGTCCTGTTCTGCGCCGACGGTTATTTCTATAACGGCACGCGCTTCGACTTGTTGCAGGCGGTCGCCGGTGTCGTGAGAGCGATCAGCAGCATCCGGAAAACCGTGATTGTCCCGTTCACGGGCACGTACCCGGCCCTTCCGGCGGGTTTCGAACTCGCATCGTGGGACGATTTTGTCGCAGGCAACGCCAATCTCAGATTCACCCCGTTGCCATTCGATCATCCTCTCTACGTGATGTATTCGTCCGGTACGACCGGCGTGCCCAAATGCATCGTGCACGGCGCCGGCGGCACGCTTTTGCAGCATTTGAAGGAGCATGTGTTGCACGGTGGCATTGTTCCGGGCGACCGCCTGTTCTACTTCACGACCTGCGGCTGGATGATGTGGAACTGGCTCGCGAGCGGGCTTGCCGCAGGAGCGACGCTGATACTGTACGACGGCTCGCCGTTTTACGGAGAGGGGCGGGTGTTGTGGAAAATGGCGGAGCGCGAGAAAGTGACCGCGTTCGGTACCAGCGCGAAGTACATCTCTGCCCTGGAAAAAGCCGGCCTGCGCCCCCGGGAAGAATTCGGCCTGCAGGAATTGAGAACGATATTCTCGACCGGCTCGCCGCTCGCGCCCGCGAGCTTCGACTACGTGTACGACGCGATCTCATCGGATGTGCAACTTGCGTCGATCACCGGCGGCACCGACATCATAAGTTGTTTTGCGACGGGCAATCCGCTGCTGCCGGTGCGTCGCGGCGAGTTGCAGTGCCTTGCACTCGGAATGGCGGTGGAGATATTCAACAACTCGGGCGAGCCGGTGACCGGCGAGAAAGGCGAGCTGGTATGCACGAAGGCGTTTCCGTCGATGCCGGTCTGCTTCTGGAACGACCCGGACAACGCGAAATATCACGCTACGTACTTCGAGCGGTTCCCCGGAGTGTGGGCGCACGGGGACTACGCGGAGATTACGAAGAACGGCGGCCTGATCGTCCATGGGCGCTCCGATGCTGTTCTGAACCCGGGCGGCGTACGGATCGGCACTGCCGAAATATACCGCCAGGTCGAAAGGCTCGATGAAGTCATTGAAAGCATCGCGATCGGCCAGCAATGGCGCGACGACGTGCGGGTTGTCCTGTTCGTCGTGCTGCGCGAGGGTGTTACGCTGGACGACGACCTGCGGGCGCGCATCCGCAGCGTCATCAGGGAAAACACCACGCCGCGGCACGTCCCGGCGAAAATCATCGCGGTGCCGGAAATCCCCCGCACGATCAGCGGCAAACTGGTCGAGCTTGCGGTGCGATCGGCAGTGCACGGAGAGCCGATCCGTAATACGGACGCCCTGGCAAACCCGAATGCCTTGCGTCATTTTCGCGACCTGCCCGAACTGGCGACGGACTGACGGTCATGACGGAGTTGCAGGGGCTCAGCGTAACGAGCGGCGTCGTGTGCCCTGAATGGATCGATATCAACGGGCACATGAACGTGGCCTATTACGTTCTTGCGTTCGACAAGGCGGTCGACGATCTGTGGGCGCAGCTCGGGATCACGGAGGATTACATTCGATCCGGTGCCGGCACGACTTTCGCCGTCGAATGTCACGTGACATACCAACGCGAGTTACGCAAGGATGATCCTTACGTCGTGACGTCGCAGATACTGGCATACGACGAAAAGCGGATTCACCAGTTTCAGCGCATGTACCACGCCACGGAACGCTTCCTGTCCGCGACGGCGGAGTGGATGAACCTGCACGTCGACCTCGGCACCCGACGTGTCAGCCGCTGGCCGGAATTTGCGCTGCGGGCGCTCGAAGGTCTTACGGCCGGCCAGAAGGATGCAGCGCTTCCACAAGAAGCGGGGAAGAAAATGAACATCGCGAAGCCGCTTTATTCCGTGCAGATGGGCAATGCCGGCGGCTGAGCATCTCATTGCGATAGACCAGGGGACGAGCAGCAGCCGCGCCGTTGTGTTCGACCGCAGAGCGCAACCGATAGCCGGCGCGCAAGAGGAATTCAGGCAGCTCTATCCGCATCCCGGCTGGGTAGAGCACGACCCGGAAGAAATCTGGCGCTCGATCCTCAACGTGCTGAGAAAGGCCGTGGCCGACAGCGGTGTATCACGTGAGAAATTCGCATCGCTCGGGATCACGAACCA
>Ga0299906_10002587_pt1 | contig 14986 bp, 14 predicted proteins | sample RVTome_14_FD_200259 | JGI IMG/M metagenome (GOLD analysis project Ga0299906, IMG submission 200259) | Soil microbial communities from uranium-contaminated site in the Upper Colorado River Basin, Wyoming, United States - RVT145D125 (version 2) ... | reverse complement strand
GCGACCGAGTCGAGGCAGTATTCGCCGCTCGTCGTCGTCACCACCACCTCGGCGTCACCGTCCGCCAGGCCAGGGTCCTCGGTGACCGTCACCCTGGTGGCCAGGGAGCCGGTCCGTTCGTCGGAGATGCGATCGGCGCCGAACTGGGCGAGCCATGCCGCCCGGTCGTGCAGGGCGACGGCAGCGACCCATCGCGCCGAGAGCGTCGCCGTGAACGGGGACTCCCATCCCACCGCGGCATGCATCCGGAACCCGTCCGCGGGGAGTCGGACCGTCACGCCGACGACTCCGTCCGGATCGAGGTCCGCGTCGAGGATCGCCTCGATGACCGGCTGCAGGGCGGCGGCGGCCGGCCAGCGCCGCGTGGAGATTTCGTCGATGTGCCAGCGTGTTCCGAGGTCGTCGGTGAGCGCGTGGGGGGCGCCCCCGTTCGAGAAGGTGTGGAGGAGGCCCCCGTCCTCCGCGGTGAGGATGTCGGGCGCTCCGCGAAACCCCGCATCGGCGAGGCGGGCGGAAACGAGGCCGGCCATGGCCGCCCGCGCCTGGTGGAACTTGATGGCCGGGGACCCGAACGAGGCGAACGTCCCGCCCGCCTGGCTACCGGCGAGGCCCAGCGCATCGGCCGCCCGGTCGGCGCCCATGCCGGCCACCCGCGCCGCGGCGAGCGCGGCTCCCAGCGGACCGGCCACTCCGGGCGTGTGCCACCCGCGTCGGCGGAACTCGGGGTAGTCGAGGGCCGTCCCGATGCGGAGGAGGGCTTCCATGCCGGCGGCGAGGCCGGCGATCAGGTCGGGCCCCGTCGCGCCCACACCCTCGGCGGCGGCAAGAGCAGCGGGTACGACGACGGGGGTGACGTGGCACAGCGTCGGTCGGTGGACGTCGCAGAAGGAGCGCGCGGTCGTCAGGTAACCGTTGGTGAGAGCGGCACCGGCGGGTGACAGCGGATCCCCGGCGATCACCGTGATGTCACCCTCGCCGAACATGGCGCGAGCCGTTTCCCGTACTTGCGCGGACTCGGGCGACGTCCAGCCGACCAGGGCGCTCCCGATGGCATCCATCAGGAGCCGTTTGACGCTGCCGACGACCCCTGCGGGGAGCGCGCCTGCATCCAGCGTCGCGCCGAATCGCGCCAGTTCGGCCGTGGGGTTCACCTCGTGAACCGGGGGTCGATGAGTGAAACAAACATGGCAGTGGCCAACCTTGACAGCACTAGACCTTTCGGTAGGGTAACGCGGGCCCCCCAGGAGGAGCTCCGTTTCGCATGAAGGCCTCGCGGGTCGATTACGTGCCGTACGAGAAGGACGACGATCCGGTCGCCCAGGCGCCGCACAGCCTGCGAGCCTGGCTCAAGCAGGTTGACGAGGTCGGTGAGCTTCGCGTCATCAACGGCGTCGATTGGGAGGAGTCGATCGGCCGGATCAGCGAGATGCTGCATCACACGGATGACTCCCCGGCAGTCCTCTTCGACGAGATCCCGGGCTACAAGGCCGGGAATCGGGTGCTCGTCAACTCCCTCACCGCCCGGGCCCGGCTTGCCGTGTCGCTCGACCTTCCCGCGGACACCGGCACGTTCGAGCTCATGGATGCGTGGGAGCGGATGGTCGATGAGGTCGAGCCCCAGCCGATGCCGGAGGTCGATGCCGGGCCGATCCTCGAGAACGTGCTCGAGGGGGACGAGATCGACCTCTTCAAGTTCCCGACGCCTCTCTGGCATCCCGAGGATGGGGGCCGCTACATCGGAACCGGCTGCGCGGTGGCCACCAAGGATCCCGATTCGGATTGGGTCAACTTCGGGACCTACCGGGTGATGATCCACGACGAGAAGCGCGCCGGTCTCTACATGTCTCCCTCCAAGCACGGCATGGCTCACCGCAACACCTACTTCGAGCGGAGCGAACCCATGCCGGTCGTCGTGCTGGCCGGGCTCTCGCCGCTCCAGTTCGTCGCCAGCGCCCTCGAGATCCCGCACGGGGTCAACGAGATGGAGTGGGTGGGCGGCGTCGTCGGCTCACCGGTCGAGATGATCAGGGGCCGCCACACCGGCCTCCCGATCCCGGCGCACGCCGAGATCGCCATCGAGGGTTTCCTCCATCCCCAGAACGTCGAGCTCGAGGGGCCGTTCGGGGAGTGGACCGGCTACTACGCCTCTGCATCGCGCGACGAGCCGGTGCTCGACGTCGCCGCCATCTACCACCGCAACGACCCGATCCTCCTCGGCTGCCCGCCCGAAAAGCCGCCGTACGAGGCGCAGCGGTTCCAGCAGTACCTGCGCAGCGCCAACCTGCGGCGCCAGCTGCGCGGCGCGGGTATCCCCAACGTCGTGGCGGCGTGGACCCATGCCGCCGGTGGGTGCCGGCTGTTCAACGTCGTGGCCATCGAGCAGGCCCACGCCGGCCATGCCCGCCAGACGCTCCACGCGGCGGCGAGCATGAGCCAGGCCGCCTACCTCGGGCGGATCGTGATCGTCGTGGACGAGGACATCGACGTCACCGACCTCGACGAGGTGATCTGGGCGGTCACCACCCGGATGGACCCCGCCCGCGACGTGGACATCATCGAGCGGATGCTCACGGGCGCCCTCGACCCGGCGATCGAACCGGGGAAGAAGGTGCACAACAGCCGGCTGCTGATCGATGCCACCCGGCCCTGGGAGTGGAAGGACAGGTTCCCGCCGCCGATCGGGCCGTCGCCGGAGATCAAGCGCCAGACGAGAGAGGACTGGGGCTGGATACTCAAGGGGTGAGGGGCACCGGGCTCGCCGTAGGACTCTCCCCGTGAGACGACTCCGCCTCTCGTTCGCCTCGGCGATCAACGAGCGCACGCGTCCGCTCATCGACGGCACGATCGAGCCGGACGGCATCGAACTGGTCCCCATCGTTTCGGACCCCTCGGAGACGTTCTGGCGCATGCTGCGCTTCAGGGACTTCGACATCTCGGAAATGTCCCTGTCGTCGTTCCTGATCGCCAGGGAAGGCGGGTTCGATGCCCTCGCCCTCCCGGCGTTCCCATCGCGAAGGTTCATGCACCTCGAACTGGTCGCCCACGTGGATGCCGGCATCGTGGAACCGGGCGACATCGCCGGGAAGCGCCTCGGGGTGGGTGAGTACCAGCAGACGGCGGCGCTGTGGATCCGGGGGATCCTCGAGCACGACTTCGGCGTCTCCCAGTACGACGTCGATTGGTACATGGAGCGCACCCCGGCCCAGAGCCACGGTGCGGCGACCGGGTTCGAGCCGCCGGAGGGGATCTCCTTCCATCAGGTTCCCCCGGATCGGAGCCTGTCGATGATGCTCGCAGCGCACGAGATCGACGTGGCCCTGGTCAAGCGGGCCATGCGGAAGACGGCCGATGCCGTCGTCGAGCGATCGGCCCGGATGAAGGCCGATCAGACCGAGTTCGACCGCGTGACCCGGTCGGTGTTTGCCGATCCGATCGCCGAGGGGAGGCGCTTCTTCGCGGCGCATGGGTTCGTCCCGGTCAACCACACCTATGTGATCTCGGGGGACCTACATCGCGAGCGGCCCTGGGTCGCCCTGAACGTGTACAAGGCGATGCTCGCCGCCAAGCGGCATGCCGAGCGGCATCTGATGGCGAGCATCCCGCTCAGCCTCGTCTTTCGCGAGGAATACCTGGCACGGACGAGGGAGGCGCTCGGTGACGACCCTTTCCCGTACGGGTTGGAGCCGAATCGCGCCGTGCTGCAGACGGTCATCGACTACTCGCACGAGCAGGGGCTCACGACCGAGAAGGTGGCGGTCGAGGATCTGTTCGTTCCCAGCGTCGTCGAGTGGGCGGAGATGGCGCAGGGCTGACCGCCCGGTGGAGTCTCCCGTTTCTTCGCGCCGTATTGGCGCAAATCATTCACCGGGACCAGTTGACCGCAAAATTGCTTGCTGTCATACTTCGCCGGCGGTCCGGCAACGACCCGGCTCGGGTCCCGGGCCACCAAACGAGGGAGCCCAGGGAGGGAGCTGAGGCATGCGAGAAGTTCGGAACAGGGGCCGGCTCTGGCGGGGGATGTTCGCCGTACTGCTGGCGTTCAGCCTCGTAGCCGTCGCCTGCGGCGACGACGACGACGACACGGGCGGAAATGGGGGGACCGACGGCGACCCGTATGGCGCCAGAGGGTCCGCCGCAGACGCCTTCGACACATACAACGGGATGAGCGGCCAGGCGCGGACGGACGCCCTGATCGCGGCCGCTCAGGAGGAAGGCTCGCTCATCTTCTACACGGCCAGCTCCGGCATGGAGCCCGTGATCGAGGCCTTCGAGGACGCCTACGACATCAATGTCGAGCTGTTCCGGGGCAATGCCGACACGGTGCTGCTGCGGATCACGCAGGAGTTCGAGGCCAAGTTCTACGGCGTCGACGTGTTCGACGACGCCGAGGCGTTCACGGTCGCCCGTCTGGGCATGACCTATGAGTACGTCAACCTCGAGCTCACCGATGCGATCCCGGGCTACGACCCGTCGACGCACGTTGCCGCGACCCGGCTGAGCGTCTACACGCAGGCCTGGAACGCGGACCTCGTGGACGAGTCGGAGGTCCCGGACGACATTGCGGGGTTCGCCGATCCGGCATGGTGCGGCCGGCTGTCGATGGACCCGCGCGACTGGGTCTGGTACATCGGCGTCCGTGACTACTACCTCGACCAGGGTTGGTCCGAGGAGGAGATCGACGACATGTACCGGACACTCGCCGAGTGCTCGCGGTTCGACCGCGGACACACGACGCAGGCGCAGCTGTTGCTCGCCGGTGAGTTCGACGCTTCGCTGACCGTCTACACGCAGTCGGTGGACCGTGAGCTCGTGGACGACGCCGAGGCGCCGATCGCGTGGCGCAAGGCGGATGGCAGCTGGGTGAAGCCGCTCGTGTTCTTCCCGCAGGGTGCGACCCTGATGAAGAACGCACCGCACCCGGCGGCGGCGATGCTGTTCATCGACTTCCTGCTCACAGAGGGTCAGCGGATCCTGGCGCTCGAGGACAAGACGCCGACTGCCATCGCGCAGGCCGGCGGCCCGCTCGAGGGGATTCCGAACGCCGACCTGTACCAGGTCGATTTCGACAAGTTCTACGACCGCGACACGTGGGCAACCCGGTTCGACGAGCTGCTCGCCGGGGGCGGCTGATCCAAAGCGAGTGAAGGGGCCCTCCCCTGGAAACGGGGGAGGGCCTCTTCGTTTCACCGAGTGGGAGGCAGCCTGTGACCGACGACCAACGCGTCACCGTCGCGCCGGATCACGACGGTTCGGTCGGCGAAGGGGGCAGCGGGGACCCCGGAATCGTCCAGCGTTGGTTCACGAGGCTGCTGTCGGTCAGATCGGTCACCCTCCTGGTCGTCGTCATCCTGATCGGGTACCTCGCGCTCACCCCGATCCTTTACCTGCTGTACGGCGTCTTCTTCGAGGACGGCGGATTCACCCTGGATGCGTTCACGCGCGCCTACGAGTTCAGCGGATTCGGCGACATGGTCAAGAACTCGCTCATCTATGCGGCCGGTGCGGCGTTCGTCTCCTTCGTGGTCGGGACGACCCTGGCGTACGTCGCCGTGCGGACCAACGTTCCCTTCCGATCGCTGCTCATCATCGCCGCCCTCGTCCCGCTCATCATCCCCGGCCTCCTCTACACGATCTCGTGGATCATGTTGGGAAGCCAGAACGTCGGGTTCATCAACCAGTTGTCCAAGGCCGTGATCGGGCAACCGATCGTGAACATCTTCAGCATGGCCGGGATGATCTGGGTGGAGGCGGCCCACACCGGTCCATTGGTGTTCCTGTTCATGGCGGCGGCGTTTCGCAGCATGGACCCGGCGCTCGAGGAGTCCGCGCTGGTATGCGGGGCCAGCCGGTGGACGATGCTGCGGCGGGTGACGCTCCCGCTGGTGCGCCCGGCGATCGGCGGCGGGATGCTCATCGTCGCCATCAAGGCCCTCGAGGGGTTCGAGGTGCCGGCGCTTCTGGGGCTCCCCAACAAGATCTACGTGTTCACCAGCCGGATCTACTTCGAGGTGCAGAACTTCGACTTCGGCGCCGGCGGCGCGCTCTCCATCAATCTGTTGCTGCTGTCCGTGGTCGGCGTGTTCGCGGTGAACAAGCTGCGGGGAGGAGAGAAGGAACTCGCCACGGTCACCGGCAAGGGATTCCGGCCGCAGCGCATCGATCTGGGCCGGGCGAGGTGGCCGATCGCCATCGGCATCGTCATCTGGTTCATCATCACCGCGGTGCTGCCCTTCCTCGTGATGGTGTACACGTCGTTTCTGCCCTACTACCAGCGGTTCTCGTTCGAAGCGTTCGGCTCCTTCTCTCTGGACAACTACCGGGACCTGTTCGACAACGAGATCTTCCTCCAGTCGGTCAAGAACTCGGTGGTGCTGAGCATCGGATCCGCCACGATCATCATGGTGCTCGTCGGCCTGGCGGCGTGGCTGGTGGTGCGCAGCCGCCTCAAGGGCCGCAATATCCTCGACCAGCTCACGTTTCTCCCCCTGGTCGTGCCCGGGCTCGTCTTGGGTGTCGCCCTGTCGTACGTGTACCTGCGCAATCCGCTCCCGTGGCAGATCTACGGGTCGATCTGGATCCTCATGATCTCGTACGTGACCCGGTTCATGCCGTACGGGATGCGGTACGCGGTGCCTGCCCTGACCCAGATCTCGCCCGAATTGGAGGAGGCCGCCCAGGTGGCAGGGGCGTCGTGGTGGCAGTCGAATCGGCGCATCGTGCTCCCGCTCATCATGCCGGGGCTGCTCGCCGGGTGGATCTACATCGTCATCACCTCCATCCGTGAGCTGTCCAGCTCGCTGCTGCTCTACAGCCCGGGGAACGAGGTGCTGGCGATCGTCATCTGGCTGTTCAACGAGAAGGGCGAGCTGACGACGGTGTCGGCGATCGGGGTGTTGCTCGTGCTCACGCTGATCGTGATCGTTGCCATCGCCTACAAGATGGGCAGCAGAATCGGACTGCAGGAGGACTGATCGTGAGGGCAGGCGCAGCATGCTGGTGATCGAGAACCTGACGAAGGTCTTCGAGGGAGAGCGCGCAAAGAGCATCCGCGCTCGCCGCGGGGAGGAGGGCGGCCGCGCCGCGAGGACCGTGCGCGCCGTGGACGATGTGAGCTTCACCGTCGAGGAGGGTGAGATGTTCACGCTCCTCGGCCCGTCAGGGTGCGGAAAGACCACGACGCTGCGGTCGATCGCCGGCCTCGAGCGCCCCGACTCGGGGAGGATCCAGGTGGCGGACCGCGTCCTCTTCTCGGCGGGTGTGGGCCGGAGTCGGGTGTTCCTCCCCTCGAATCAGCGGAACCTCGGCATGGTGTTCCAGTCGTACGCCATCTGGCCGCACATGAAGGTGTTCGACAACGTGGCGTTCCCCCTCCAGGTGAAGAAGCGCGCGGAGCGGCCCTCGAAGTCCGAGATCCGCTCCCGGGTGATGGAGATCCTCGAGCTCATGGAGCTGCAGGACCTGGCCCGGCGGCAGGCGACCAAGCTGTCCGGCGGGCAGCAGCAGCGGCTGGCACTGGCCCGCGCCCTGGTCACGAAGCCGGCGCTGATCCTGCTCGACGAGCCGTTGTCCAACCTGGACGCAAAGCTCCGCGAGTCGCTCCGCTTCGAACTGAAACGGTTCCAGCGCGACCTCCGGATCACGAGCGTCTACGTCACCCACGACCAGGTCGAGGCGCTCGGCCTCTCCTCACGCATCGCCGTGATGCGGGATGGGCAGATCGTGCAGATCGGGCGCCCCCAGGACATCTACGAGAAGCCGGTCAACCGGTTCGTCGCGGATTTCATCGGGACGTCGAATTTCCTGTCCGGAAGGATCTCCGCCGGCGAGGGCGCCCTGGTCGTGATCGACAGCGAGGTCGGTCGGCTGCATGCCAATGCCCAGCCCGGCCTCCATGTGGGAGAGCAGGTCACCGTCGCCGTCCGGCCGGAAGGCATCGAGATGTCGAGCACGCCCCCGGCGGGGAACCTCCCGAACGAGCTCCAGGGTGAGGTCGTGACCAAGAGCTATCAGGGCGACGCCGTGGATCACATGGTGCGCATCGGCACCCACGAGGTCCGGGTGCGCCTGCCCGTCCGGCTGGCGATCGACGACGGGACATCGGTCACCGTCCGGATCGATCCCGATCACCTGAGGGTCATCCCGCAGGACGATTGAGGTGGACGAGCCACCGCCAGATCCCGACGATCGCCGCCGCCTCTCCGTCCTGGTGGTGGGGTTCGGCACGGCGCTCGGCGTCACCGCCTTCACCTATCCGCTCCTCGCCCTCGAATCGGGGTTCAGTGCGACGGCGGTTGGGTTTCTCGCCTCGGTGTCCGCCGCGCTCCAGCTGGGTTCGAGGCTCGTGCTGCCCTATCTCCTGTCGAGGTTCCGGGACCGAGCGCTCATGGTGTTCGCGCTCCTCGTCATGGCGGTGTCCGCCGGTGCCCTGCTCATGACCCAGGACCTCATCGGATTCGTCATCGCCCAGGTCGGGCAGGGCTTTGCACGCGGCCTCTTCCACACGGCTAGTCAGACCCACGCCGTGCGGAACCCCGGGGTCGCCTCGCGGCGGCTGGCCTTCGTCCAGACGACCGCCCAGTTCGGCCGCCTCATCGGCCCGGCCCTGGCCGGCTCGCTCGCCGTCATCTCGCTGCGCGCCTCGCTGCTGGCGGCGGTCGTCCTTGCCGGCGCCGGGGCGGTCTTCGCCGCCACCCTCATCCCGCGGCCGCCCTATCAGCGACGATCGCGGTCGCACCGGCGGCCGATCTGGCTGCGGGCCGACCTGGCGCAGGCATGCTGGGGAGGAGCCGCCGGCGGGGTCTGGCGCGGGTTGTCGGAGTCGTTCGTCCCGGTGATCCTCACCGACCGCGGCCTTGCGCCGAGCGTCGTCGGCTGGTTGCTGTCCCTGGCAGACGGGGCCGGGTTCCTCACGACGGCATCGGTGGCCCGGTGGGGGAGCAGTGACGTGCGCCCCTTCGTTCCGCTGGCGGCGACCGGGCTCGCCGTCGCCCTCGCCCTGCTCCCGATCTCCTCGGGCGTTCTCGTCCTCGGCGGCTTGATGCTCGTGGCCGGAAGCGCCGGGGGAGTGTCGGGCGTGCTGGGGACGGCGGTCGCGAATGACACCGTGGAGGAGAGTGAACAAGGTGCGGCGATCACGCTCGTCGGCACGTATCGCGCCGGGGCCCGCCTCGCGGCGCCGGCGACGGTGAGCGGGTCGCTCGCCGCGCTCGCACTGCCGGCGGCGATGGCATGCGTCGCCGCCGCGGTGTTCGCCCCGAGCCTGTGGTTCGTGCCGCGCCGGAGTGCGCGGACATGACCGGGAGCAACCATCGCGCGGCGGTACGGTGAGATCGTGACCATCGAGCCCTACCCGGAGGATCGCCCCCGTACCGCGACGGTCCGTTCCCGCCTGATGCTCGAGGTGGCCTCCGAGTTGGCGGGTGCGGAGGCGTGGGGCCCGAAGCAGGCGCTGGTGCGATTGCGGGCCCAGGGTTCCGACGAGTGGGCCGTCTCGCTGTTCGCCTCCGATGCCGTCGGAGCCGTCGCAGACGTGGCGTCGGGCGACGTGGATGTCGCCATCGTGAACCCGGCCACCGCCGTCGGGCCTGCCGTCCGGGGCCTTGCGCCCTTCTCGGAGCCCATCCCGCTGGCGGCGATCGCCACGATCCCGTCCCACGACCAGTTGGGCCTGGCGGTGGCCGGGTTCACCCGCATCGAGGCCCTGGACGATCTGCGCGGCGACCATCCGCCGCTGCGCATCTCGCTGCGGGGCGGGCGCCCCGATCACTCGGTCCACATGATCCTGCGTCACGTGTTCGATGCCGTCGGCGCCGCCCTCGACGATCTGATGGCGCAGGGGGACACGCTCCACATGGACGAGGAGATCCCCCACCGCGAGCCGCGTCGGGGGCGGGTCCTCTCCGGTGAGCGCGAGATGGTCTGTGACGAGGGTGTCTACAACTGGGTCGAGATGGCGACGGAGGCCGGCTTTCGCTTCCTGTCCATCCCCGAGAAGGCGCTCGAGGCGCTCGAAGCGATGGGATACCGCCGCTCGGTCATCGAACGGCGGCGCTACCCGAGCCTCTCCGCCGACGTGACCACCATCGACTTCTCGGGGTTCATGGTGTACACCCGGGCCGACGCCGCCGACGATATGGTCGAGGCGTTCTGTCGGGCGATGCTGGCTCGGCGTGACCGGATCCCCTGGCAGGGCGGCCCGACGCTGCCTCTGGAACGCATGGTGGTCGATGCCGAGGACGCTCCGATCCCCATCCCCCTGCACGCCGCCGCCGGGCGCGTGTGGCGGGAAGCAGGCCTGCTGTGAGGTCCGCGACCGATGGCGTGTCACAATCGCGTCTTGACAGCAACAAACATTGCAGCGACGATTCGCCGCAGGAGTTGAAGTCATGACGGACGTCGTCATCGCAGCGACCGGGATGGTCCCTTTCTCGAAGGAGTCCGCCGTCAGCGCGGACATGCTCGCCGCGGGTGCGGTGCGCGCACTGTTCGACGAGTCGGGCGTCGATCCCGGGCTCGTCGAGGAGGCGTACGTCGGCACGGCGAAGGGCGGCGGGCTGATCGGGCAGCGCTCCCTGCGGTTCGCCGGCCTGGCATCCGGGCTGCCGACCTTCAACGTGGAGAGCGCGTGTGCCAGCAGTGCCGTCGCCTTCCATCTCGCCCGCCGGACCATCTCCGACTCGGGCATCGACTGTGCCCTGGTGGTCGGCGTGGACAAGTTGTCCACCCTCGGTAAGGGGGCCCTCCCCGTCCAGGAGACCGAATGGGAGGGGCAGGCTGGGGTCACCAATCCCGTCGTGTACGCCATGCGCGCTCGCCGGTACATGCACGAGACGGGTGCCACGGTCGAGGACCTCGCCAGGGTCTCGGTCAAGGCGCGGCGGTTCGCCTCGGCCAACCCGTTCGCCCACATGCGTGATCAGGTGACGGTCGACGAGGTGCTTCAGTCACGGATGGTCGCCGACCCGCTCACGCTGTATCAGTGCTCCCCGAAGAGCGATGGCGCGGCTGCGGTCCTCCTCGTGTCCGACGGTCTGGCGAGCCGCGCCGGGCTGTCCGGCCCGCGGGTGCGTGCCACCGTGGTGAAGTCGGGGCGCTTCAGCATGGCCGAACGCGACATCACCCGGCCGGACATCACGCTGCGGGCCTCGGAGGAGGCATTCGCCGCGGCCGGCATCGGACCGGAGGAGTTCGACGTGGTCGAGTTGCACGACGCCTTCTCGATCGCCGAGCTCCTGTACTGCGAGGAGCTGGGTCTGTGCCCGGAGGGCGAGGCGCCCCGTTTCCTCGAATCGGGGGAGAGTTCGTCGCTGGAGCCGTCGAGACACGCGCTCGTCAACCCGAGCGGCGGGCTCATGGGGCGCGGCCACCCGATCGGCGCCACCGGGGCCGCCCAGATCGTGGAGCTCACCGATCAGTTGCGGGGTCGTGCGTCCTCACAGCGGGAAGGCGCTCGGACCGCGATGGCCCATGTGACCGGAGGCGGCGCGTCGGGTTTCGACAACGGGGCGTGCGCGGTGACGATCCTCACCGCCGACTGAGATGGGAACCGTCTCCATCTGGCCCTCCGAACCACCCGGTCTCGCCGGTCTCGCCGATGCGGTCGGCGAGCGTCTGGGCGAGCCGGTCGAGGTGGTCGAGGACCCGCGGGTCTCGGCCGGGCTCGTCGTCATCGTCACCGGGGTGGGCGATGTCGGACCTGCGATCGACTCGGGCGCCTCGCCGCTGGTATTCGTGATTGGCGACGGGTATCTGGGGACCGACGTGGACGACCTCTCCGGCGGCCTCGGCGGCGCCGCCGCCGTGGCGGCGGCGCGATCGCTGGCGGTGCGCCGCGAGTCCCACCGGCGCGCCAATGTGGTGTGCATCCCCGAGAGGTTCCTCGGCCCATCCGGCGAGCTCCGCGGCCCGCTGGCACACGACATCGGAGTCGGCGACCTGGCGGACGCGGTCGCGTTCCTCATGAGCGACGACGCGGGATACGTGGACGGCCAGGTGCTGTTCGTGGACGGCGGGCGGCATCTCTTCTCATCGATGACGGCATAGGAGTGGTGGTGAGCGAGACGAGACCGGTGGCCCTGGTGACCGGCGCCGGGAGCGGCATCGGGGCGGCGATCGCCCGGAGGCTCGCCGCAGACGGCCATCTCGTCGCGGTCAACGACCTGGACGAGTCGCGCGTCGCCGCCATGGCCGGCGAGATCGAGGCGGCGGGCGGCAGCGCGATCCCCGCGGTCGCCGACGTCTCGGACTCCGCCGCGGTGGATGCCATGTTCGACGCGGTCGAGGCGGCAGCGGGGCCGGTCGAGGTGCTAGTCAACAACGCCGGCATCGGCGGCAACGCCGCGATTCGCAACGTCACCGACGACTTCTGGGAGCGGGTGCTGTCGGTCGACCTGCACGGGGTGCTCTACTGCACCCGGCGCGCCGTCGGCCCGATGCGGGAGCGTCGTTCGGGCTCGGTGGTGACGATCTCGTCCCGGGCGTGGCTCGGCTGGTGGGGCCAGAGCGCCTACGCCGCGGCGAAGGCCGGCGTCGTCGGGATGACCCGGGCGCTCGCCTTGGAGCTGGCGTCCCGCAACGTTCGGGTCAATGCGGTGGCCCCCGGGATCATCGACACCCCCTTGCTGCGCGACCGCGACCCCGAGCGGCTCGAGAGGTTGCTGAAGAGTGTCCCACTGGGCCGCCCGGGCCGCGTGGAGGAGGTGGCGGCGGCGGTCGCCTTCCTGCTGCGCTCCCGGGCCATCACCGGCCAGCTCCTCTACGTCTGCGGGGGGAAGAGCGTCTACGCCTATCCGGATTGGAAGGACGCATGAGCCCCGTCGAATACGGGACCTGCCCGGTGTGTGGCTACGTGATGCTGCCGGTGCTCGATCGATCGCCCTGCGGCCACCGCGAGGCTTCGGAGCTCCGTCCGCTGGACAAGCCAGGGGTCGTGTACTCCTGGACCGTCTCGCGGATCGCGTCGGACGAGGACGGCACCCTGCTGGCGATGGCCGACTTCCTCGACGGGCGCATCCGGGTAACGGCACCGGTCCTGGATGCCGATGCCATCGGCATCGGCGACGAGGTGGATGTCGTTCCGGGGGTGGACACACCCCTCACGCTCCGCAAGCGGCCCTAGGCGAGCGCCGGTTCCACCACTTCGCTCTGGAACCGCTCGGCGCGCCCGGTGAGCTCGGCGGGATCCGTCGTGCCGAGGACAACCACCAGGTGCTCCACGCCGAGGCCGGCGAACTCGGCGACATCGTTCTGCATCTCGCCGGCGTCGCCCGAGATCGCATACGGATGATCGTGATCGGAGCCGAAGTGGACCCGTGCCCGGACCGAGAGGGTCGGCATCGCCCGGCCGGCTTCGTCGCACAGCTCCTGGAGCGCAGGGAGGCGCTCGCGGAGGTCGGACGGGCCGGTCTGCGCCGCGTGATAGCCGTCGGCAAGCAACGCTGCCCGACGGATGGCCGCCGCACTGCGGCCGCCGGTCCAGATGGGGAGGTCTCCCCCCTGCGCCGGCAGGGGGCCGAACACATAGTCCTGGAGGTCGTGGAACTCCCCAGTGAACGGCGGGTTCCCGCCCGACCACAGGTGCCGCCACAGGGCGATGGTCTCGTCCACGAAGGCGCCGCGGCGGGTGAACCGGTCGGCGGCTCCGAGGTTGGTGAACTCCGGCAGATCGTGCCTGTCGGCCACGCCCACCCCGGCGATCACCTTTCCGCCCGTGAGGACGTCGAGGGTCGCCAATTGCTTGGCCAGGATCACCGGGTTGCGCATCGGTGGGATCAGCACGGAGGTTCCGATCGTCAGGCCCGTGCCGCCCCCGGCGACGTACCCGAGCGACACGACGGCCTCGAGGATCGTCCCGTACTCCTCCGCCTCGGGACCGTGCGGCACCATCAGGTGGTCGGTCACCCATACGCTGGCCCAGCCCAGGCGGACCGCCGCGGCGACGGCGGCGTCGATCGCCCGCCGGCTGGCGCCGGGTCCGATCGTGGGGAGCACGAGGCCGGTCTCCATGCCCGGCGAGTGTAGGGAGACCCTCACCGACGAAGGCGAGACCGCCGCCGGGTTCGTTTCCCGCGCCGCCGAGTGCTTCGCTGCCTGTGGGATCGAACGGATCGAAGCGGTGATGACCGACAACCACTGGACCTACACGAAGAACAGCGCCTTCACCGCCACGCTCGTTGCCCTCGGCGCTCGCCACGTCACCATCCGGCCACACTGCCCGTGGCAGAACGGGAAGGTGGAACGGTTCAACCGGGCCCTGCGGATCGAATGGGCCTACCGGCAGGTGTTCACCAGCAACCAGCAACGAGCCCGGGCCCTGCCATCGTGGCTCGACTACTACAACCACCGGCGCAGACACAGCTCGGCGAGGACGACTCGTGGCGGAGCGTGCTGATCCGGGGGACCGCCCGGTTCGTCGACGACCGCCGGATCGAGGAGGACGTCGTTGCCGCGCTCATCCACAAGTACGGCAACTCGCCGCTCAGCTTCTCCAAACCGACGATCCTCCCCAAGGAACGCCCGGTGGTCGCCGTCGACCCCGTCGAGACCACCGGCCGAGCATCGGGCGACCCGCTCTCCCCCGGAATCCACCCGGGACGGGTCTGAAGAAGAGCCCGGAGCCAAGAGCCAAGACATCTTGACTCTTGATTCTGTCAAGCCCGCCGTTCTTCCCGCGGAGCCGTCCCGTCGTGGCCGTGGACGCGACCGAGGTCTCGGGCAGATCGGGACCGCTCACCCTGCGATTCTCCCTTGCGGGTACAGACCGAGGTGCACAAATCAGGCGATCAGGCAATGGGGAGGAGAAGAGGGGGTCGGCAACCGGAAAACGGCGAACGGCTCGATCCCTGATCAGGGTGTGGCTTCGGCGAAGCTCTCGAGGATGGCGGGGACGTCGGCCCGGTCGACGACTGACACCATCCCGGCTGGGTCGTCGTCTTGGCCGATGGGTGCCGGGTTGGTCACCGTCTCCGTGCTCAGGATGATGAGGATC
>Ga0299906_10002586_pt1 | contig 14987 bp, 14 predicted proteins | sample RVTome_14_FD_200259 | JGI IMG/M metagenome (GOLD analysis project Ga0299906, IMG submission 200259) | Soil microbial communities from uranium-contaminated site in the Upper Colorado River Basin, Wyoming, United States - RVT145D125 (version 2) ... | reverse complement strand
CCGATCGAGCTTGTGCGTGGCCGCGACGGCGTAGGGTTCGCGGTCTGGGCGGGCATGCTCGACGAGGAATTCCGCAACCAGATCCGGGCCGTCACCGTGGACCTGTGGGTGCCGTTCCACCAGGTGATCCGCGCCGCGTTCCCGGGCGCCGCGATCGTCGCCGACAAGTTCCACGTCATCCGTCACGCGATCCTTGCCCTGGATCGGGTGCGACGGATGCGCCAGCGAGAGAGCCGACGCGACTGGCGTGGCCGGTTGTTCAAGTCGCGATTCCTTCTGCTGCGCAACCGAGAGACCCTGACCGACGAGCAGGCAGCGCGTCTGAAGGCCTTGCTCGTCGACGAAGGCCGTCTGCGCACGGCGTGGGGCCTCAAAGAAGACCTGCGTGCCATCTATCGCATCAACGATCCGGCGTGGGCGCGCCGACGCCTCAGAGACTGGTGCCGGCGAGCCCAGGAATCGGGCCTGGAGCCCTTCGCCGACGTCGCGCGCATGATCGGTCGCTTCGAAGAGGAGATCTGCAACTACTTCGAGCATCGCATCACCAACGCCTACGCCGAGGGCGTCACCAACAAGATCAAATGCATCAAGCGCATCGGATTCGGCTACCGTAACTTCGACAGGTTCAGAGAGCGGGTGCTCGTCGCGTGTCTATGAGCCCCCACGGAAATCGTGAAGAGCCCTATTTAGGGCTCGACTCCCTAAGCCTCCAACCATCGCCCGACGACGGTTCGGGCTGCCTATCAGCGCAAGCGGAATAGCGCGGTGCGGTAGATCCCCTCGTTGAGGTCGAGACGTAGGGTCTTGCACGAGTTCGCGTAACTCAGCGGCGTCTTCCAGTTGAGCTGGTAGGTTCCGTCGCCGAGATTCTGCAGGCCACCTACGACCACTTCCAACAGCAGATCGGGAGTCGCGCCGAGGTCACAGGCGAGCGTGACCGCGGTCAGACCCGCAGCGGCGAGGTCGGCGACCGGCGCGCCGGACGCGTCAGTGAGGCCACGCGAGCGGAACGGCCTGGCCCGCCTTGACGGTGTTCAGCGTCGGCGGATTTTTGACCGGGTCGAGGAACCCGTCGAACGCATACTCGACCCGGTAGCCGCACTGGACCGTGGTCTCATTGCCGGCAAGGTCTCGACCGGTGAGCGAAACCGTCTTCAGCCCGACCGAGCTGGTGTCCGCGGGGACGCTGATCGAGTCCTGCTCGGGCCCGGACCCGTCGTCGCTGACCGTCGCGCTCACCTCGGCCCCAGGCTCATTGAGCAGGAACACCGGCTCGGGGTCGCAGATGACTGTGGGCGGCGTCGTGTCGTCTCCCGTCAACAGCGCGACCACGTAGGTCGAGAAGTGGTCGGTGACGCCCTCGAACCGCATGAACGCAGGCTCGCTGACGGGGGCCGCCGGGTTCCCATCAGCGTCGAGCAGGACGACCGCGACGCAGCCGTCGACGGCGGGTGACTCGCCCTCCGCGCAACGGTCGAACGCTTGGTAAGTGGAGCCCTCTACGTCGCCCTTGACCGCGATCGTCGCGGCGCCGTCGCCAACGACTGCGAGCACGGCGTCGCGCGTCGCCTCGTCGAGCTGCGAGAGGTCGATCGTGAACGCCAGCTCGGCATCCTGGTTCAGCGTCGGGATCTCGAAGCTGAAGTGGTAGCCGCCGACCGGGTCGATCGTCGCCGAGTCGCCGTCCGCGGTCGTGCCCTGCTCGGGCTCCCCATCACCCTCGCGTGATCGTGAACCCGACCGGCTCAGAGAACGTGCCCTCGGGCAGGACCACGTGCATCTGCGCGGTGCCGCCGAGGATGGTGACGTCAGTGGTGCCGTCGGCGGTTTGCGCCGGAGGTAACGGAGTCGGCGTCGTGCGCGATGAGCGTCTCGTCGCAGCCGACCGACTCGAGGGAGCTGAGGTCGATGTCGCCGGCGGTTTCGACGGTGAGGTCACAACCGACGGCCTCAAGCGTCGATAGGTCTATCTCCAGCGAGGCACCGTCCATGTTTGCGGAGATCGTCGTGTACGACCGCCACATCGCGAATCACGAATACAAGGAGCCATTCCGCCTCTTCCTCGAAGGACTAACCGGGCAGGGGCGGTTCTAATAAGGATCTCTTGGTGGAGGTGAACGGACTCGAACCGTCGGCCTCTGCGTTGCGAACGCAGCGCTCTACCAACTGAGCTACACCCCCGAGCGGAAACTCGGATGCTACCACGCAGCCGCTAGGCGGGCTGCCCGCTTCGGCCGCTACGCATCGCCCAGGCGACGGCCTCAGCCCTGCTCCGAACACCCAGTTTCATGAGGATGTTGCTCACGTGATGCCCGGCGGTCTTTGTGCTGATGAACAGGCGCGCGGCGATCTCGGCGTTGGTCAGGCCCTCCGCGATCAGGTCGAGTACCTCCTGCTCGCGCCTGCTGAGCGTCGCCCTCGCGCGCGGTCCGGACCGTCCCTCACCCGACAGCGCGCGCACGAGCGATGCTGCGGCGTCGGCTTCGCGCACCGCGCCGACGCGCTCGAGGATACCCATGGCCGTCCGCGCTTCCCCGGCGGCAACTTCGGGCTCGATGGTCGCGATCGCCTGTGCGAGCAGCACGCGCGTGCGCGCTTCCTCGAGCGGCTTGCCGATCTTCTCGAACAGCTGCAGGGCTCGTTCCAGATCAGCGCGCGCGGCCTCGGCCTCGACCCGCGCATGCGCCGTCGCGCGCGCGAACGCGTCCAGCCTTTCGGTGACGGCCCGCGCTGAGTCGAGATCCCCTTCCCTCAGGTCAGCAACGGGTCGGCGACCACCTCGACGATCGCCGGCCCACTCGTTGTGAGGGCCTCGTCGATGGCCGCGCGCAGCTGCTCGGGCCGCTCGACGCGGAACCCGGCGGCGCCGCAGATGCGCGCATACTCGGCGAAGCTGGGGTTGTGCAGGCCGGTCTGCCAGACCTTCCACTCGCCGTCACGCTGCTCCTTCGAGATCTTGCCCAGCTCGCTGTTGTTGAGCAGCACGTGGGTGATGTCCATGCTGTACTTGACCGCCGTGGTCAGCTCGCCCATGTACTGGCCGAAGCCGCCGTCGCCCGAGACCGACACGACCTTGCGCCCGGTTCGCGCCGCCCACGCGCCCATGGCGGCGGGGAACGCGAACCCGATCGAGCCGAGGTAGCCGCTCATCAGGACCTGTTGGCGCGCGCATTCGAAGTATCGCCCGAACGAGTACGTGTTGTTGCCGACGTCGACCGGGATGATCGCATCGGCGGGCATCGCCTCGGACAGCACCGCGAAGATGGTCGCGGAGTTCAGGCCGTGGCCGCGGTCCTTGGCCGCGCGCGCCTGCTTCTCGTCGCGCCATAGGCGCCACCGCTCTGCCAGCTCGTTTCGCTGGTCGGCGCGTGCGGCGCCCGCGGAGAGCTGCTCGCGGAAAATGCGCGCGGTGCGCGCGATGTCGCCCCAGACCGGCTCGTCCACGGGATGGAACTTGCCGAGCTGCATCCGGTCAAAGTCGACCTGGATGATCGGCTTCGCACGTTCGATGCCGGTGTGGTTGGAGAACGACGCGCCGAACACGATCAGCAGATCGGCTTCGTTCATGAACCAGCTCGCGACCGGCGTGCCGCTGCGGCCCAGCACCCCGGCGCCCAGCGGATGCGTGTCGGCGATCTGTCCCTTCGCCTTGAAGGTGGTGATCACGGGCGCGCCCAGCGCCTCGGCGAACGCGATCACCTCGTCCATGCCTCTGCGCGCGCCGTAACCGACGATGATCACCGGCCGCTTCGCCCGGCCAAGCCGATACATCGCGTTGGAAACCGCCTCCGCCGGGGGCTCGATGGTCGTGGGGCCGACGCGCCCGTCGGGCGTCCCCGGACCGGCCTTGCCCGCGTCGAGCACCTGCACCTCGTCGGGGACGATCAGGTGCGCGACGTCGCGCTCGACGATCGCGGTCTTCATCGCCAGCGACGCTAGCTCGGCGTGGTTGCTGTCGTGCAGCACGGTCTGGCTGAAGCGCGCGACTGCCGAGAACGCGCTCGCCAGATCGATCTCCTGGAACGCGCCCGGCCCGAGCACCTGCGTGTTGACCTGCCCAGTCAGCGCGACCACGGGCGTGCGATCCATCTTCGCGTCCCACAGTCCGGTCAGCAGGTTGGTCGCGCCGGGGCCGGCGATCGACAAGCATGCGGCCGGCCGGCCGGTCACCTTCGAGTAGCCCGAACACGCGAACGCGGCCGCACCCTCGTGGCGGATGCCGTAGTAGCGGATCGCGCCGCGCTCCTCCTGGACGCGGATCGCCTCGGCGAGCCCGAGGTTCGAATGCCCGACCATGCCGAACACCGTGTCGAGGCCCCAATCGACCAAGGTCTCGGCGATCACATGGCTGACCGTCCAGTTCGATCGCTTCGGCTTGGGAACGGCGATCTCGACCTTCCCGTCCACCTCTCGCACCTTCAGCGTTCCCGCCTGCATGTCGTTGCCGACGCCGGCGCCTGTGTCGAGGTTGAAGTCATACCCGTGCCACGGGCAGCGCAGCGCGCCGTCGCAGATGTTGCCTTCGGTCAGCGGACCGCCCTGATGCGGGCAGATGCCGTCGAGCGCGCGCAGCCCATCGGCGGTGCGCACCACGGCGACCCCGCGCTCCCCAACCTGAACGGGATGCACTGCCCCTTCGTCGAAGTCACCTGCCGCGCCGACGGCGACCCACTTCTCGGTCGTCTCCTCGGTGGCGCGAGCAGCTCTGGCGATCGTCAACGCCTCGTCGTCCTTGAACCCCGCATACCAGTGAGTGCCGTCGCAGAAGGGCTTGTTGCGCGAGCGCCCGCAGCGGCACAACGCGAAGTGCTCGGTGCTCGCGCCTGGGTCACGCTCGACGCCTTCCAGCTCGACGCCGCCGCGTACCCGGTAGGGACCGTTGCGCGAGACCTGCATCTCGGGCCGGTCGTGAAACACGGTTTCGACCCGGTCGCCGAGCGCGTAGCTGAGCGCGCCCGACGGGCAGCGACGCACTTGCGCGATGATCTCGTCGGCGGTGGCGCCGTTCGGATCGATCCACGGCTCGACACCGGAACGCCACACCTTCGCCAGTTCGCTGGTGCAGAAGCCCGCGTGCGAGCAGGCGCCGCGGTTGTCCAGGATCGTGACCTCGGCGCCCTCGTACCGATCGAGCGCGTCCGGGACTCGATCGTCGCTCTTCTCGTCGGTCCAGCCGACGGTCTTGTGGGTGTTGTCGCAGAACGGCTTGCGCTTCGAGTTGCCACAGCGGCACAGGCGGATCTCGCCGCCCGCTCGGATCGGCTCGCCTCGCGAGTTCACGAAGATTTCGAGGCCGGAAACGACCAGCGGGCCGTCCTTCTCGAGCCTGATCACCGGGCGCGCTGCATCCTCAGCCTGCGACATCCGAACACCCTCCTCCCCCGTCCTGCCCGGCGTCAACGCCACACCGAGGCGTCATTGTTCCAGCCTGGGGCCCGGCGCGCGCGCGGGGGAGGCCGGCGCGCGCGCGAGGGAGGCCGGCGCGCGCGCGAGGGAGGCCGGCGCGGGCGGCGCGCACCGATGGGTTGCTCGACGGACGCTATGGTCAACGAAGGTTGCGAGAACGGGAGGAACAGGCCCAAGCGGATGGTTCATGTCCGGCTCGGCGCGTTCCGCTCGATCCTCCCGTTCAGCGCAACGAGGGTTGACCTTAGCGTCCGTCGAGCGATCCGGATACGGCCGGCGGCGGCGAGGGTTTGGCTGGGCGGACGACGCTACGCCGGGCAGTACCAGCGGTACGGGATATCGGCCGGGGCAGAGACAGAGCCACCCGAGGGTTGCCAGTGACCGTTCGGCACCCACGAATACAACTCAGCCATCCCGTACAGGTTCAGCGACGACAGGCACTTCATGGCGGTGCGCTCACCGCCGTCCCCCGCCGCGAACCCGTCGCCGTAGACGAACGGCGCGGGGCTGTTCATCAGATCCGGCCCCAGCGTCGGGTGCCAGGTGGTCGTGTGCCCCAAGCCGAAGGTGTGACCGAACTCGTGCAGCGTCACGATCTCCAGATCGCTCACCTCCGGGAAGTCGTAGACGACCTGCCCCGCGCGCGGTGACCCGCCGAACAGGCTCAGCGCGATCACGCGTCCGCTGAAATGAACGTCTTCCCCCAAACCGAACTCGTTCAGCAGATACTGCACGTCGTCGTCGGCGTCGCTCGCCACACCGCGGAACACCGGTCCGGCCGCCACGTACCCGATGATCACCTCGTACCCGGCCGGATCGATCGGATCCACGCCGTCGAACACCTCGATCTCAACACCGATCTCACGCAGGTACGCGTAACGTGGATAGTCGTCCGCGAACGCATCCATCGCATCGACCCACCCGTGGATGCCGCGCAGGGTCGCATCCAGATAGTCCACCGCGGTCGGACCGAGCGGGTTCCCCAGATCACCGTGCGAGGGCGGCACCAGCAGCACGCGCGTCCGCGTGAACGGCAACGACCCGCCGAAGATCAGATCCTGCGTCGCCGAGACGACGCCCTCGCAGTTCATGAAGCACAGCCGGTACCGATCCAGGAACGACATTTCCGACCGAAGATGCAGCCGGTACTCGCCACCGATCGACCGATGCACGGACAGGCGCATCACCGTGCCCTCGCTGGTGATGACGCCGCCGGCCGACGCGCTGCTCGAGCGCGCGCGCACGCCCGCGTCCACCACGATCCCGTTCGGATCGAGCAGCTCCACCGGATCGGTCGCCTGCGCGCTCACCGTCACCAACACCGACATCGACGAGCCCTCGGGAACATCGAAGCGGAAGAAGTCGTGTCGGTCGCCGTCGTTGGGATCCAGCGTCCCCTCGTACGCGCCCCGCGGCGACACGATCGTCGCGGTTTCGAACGTGTCGCCCGCATCGCCGCCCGAGCCCGCATCGTCCTGCGCCGCGATCGCCGGTACCACCGCCAGTGAGGCGGCGACCAGGAACATCAGTATGGAGCGTCGCATCCCGAACCCTTCGAGGCCGAACAGCCAAGTCCTGCCGGCCCGGACCTGCGGATCAGTCGCCGGCGAGGCCGGCGCGGTGCTGCTCGATCGCTGCTCGGATCTGATCCTGCACGATCGTCAGCGACAGGTCGCCGCGCGAGCGTTCCATGATCGAGCGAGCAACGTCGGTCGAGCGCCTCAGGCCGCCGGAGATCGCGTCCGGGTAATCCATCGACACCAGCACGAAGTAGATGTCGTCCATCGCGGTGAGCAGCTCTTCGCCGCGCGCCAGGTGGCCGTGCCGGATGATGTCCAGCAGGTGCCGCCGCAACTCGCCGATCACCTCAGAGAGCCCGTTCAGGTACGGGGCGTCGCCCACCATGCAGTCCTCGGGACTCGGGATCGGATCGCCGTTGATGATCGCGTAGGTCGCCAGCGCCTCCGCGTACTCCTTCTCGGCGTCCTGCAGATAGCCCGCGTAGTAGATGTCGGGGAAGTCGCGCATCTGCTCGCGCGCGTGATCAAGCTCGGAGCGCGCCTCGGCCTGCAGGCTCCGCGCGACGTCCATCTCGTCGCGGTGCACCGCGCGGATCGAGTTGGCGCAGAACCGGATGGCCTTGCGTGAGGAGGTCAAGCCCTTCTCGCGCGCGGCGTTCTTCGCGTCGAGGCGCTTGCGGATGTCGGAAGAGATCTGGGAGAGGTCCACGCGCGTATCCTACCCAGGCCGCTGCGGGGAGGGCTCAGCCGCCCCAGACCACAACGTCCTCATCGTGGTTGCGCGCCTCGGCGTAGGACGTGGGCGAGGCCTCCGGAGAGGGCTCCTCCACGAGCGGACGGACCACCTCGCGGCGTTGCTGCTCGAGCACGAACTGCCGTCGCAGGTACGCGACGTAGCCGGCGATGACGACGTCGATCCCAAGGTGCACGAGCAGCAGCACGCGCATCTGCGGGAACAGCCCGAGCACCAGCGTCCCGACCGCCGCGATCACCAGGCGCCCCAGCATCTGGCGGCGGCGGCGGATCACCCGGTTCCGGCGCCGCTTGGGCGCCTGCGGCAGGTCTTTTGGCACCATCACCCAGCGGCCGGGCACGTTGGCCGGCTGCTGACCGTGTCTGGTTCCTGCGAGGATGCCCAATGTTCGCTCGAAATCACGTATCCCAGCTTCCGGGGATGCCTCGAACCGGGGTCGCAGGATCGCGGGGCCCAAAACGATCGCCCATGCGAGGACGAGCAGGACGATCACCACGAGGCCCAGCGGCGCGCCCCCTTTCCGGCTCGAAGATCGAGCGAAGAGCCACAAGATGTTGGCTCACGGCGAGAGTAACACCCCCAAACCTTGATTCAAGGACCACGGGAGGCGGCTGGATGCTGGGGGAAGCCTCCGTGTCGCCCCCCGGTTTACACCAACTTCCGCCTCATCGCGAAATCGGCGAGGAAGGATCGGAACTCCGCCCCCAGATCTTCCCGCTCGGCTGCGATCTCCACCGTCGCCCGCAGGTAGTCCAGTTTCTTCCCGATGTCGTAGTAGCTGCCCTCGTAGAGGTACCCGTAGACGGCCTGCTCGACGGCCAGCGCGGTGATGGCGTCCACGAGCTGTATCTCGCCACCCACGCCCGGTGAGGTCTTGTGCAGCGCCTCGAACACCTCGGGCGTCAGGATGTATCGGCCCAGCGAGGCGAGGTTCGAGGGCGCATCCTCGGGCGTCGGCTTCTCGACGATGTCGACGATCTTGACCAGGTTCTCACCAACCGACTCGCACGCGGCACTGCCGTAGTGGCGGATCTCCTCGCGCGGAACCTCCTGCAGCGCGATGACGCTGCGGCCGTACTCCTCGTAGATCTTGATCATCGGCTGAAGCAAAGGATCGGCCATGATGTTGTCGCCGAGCAGCACCGCGAACGGATCGCCGCCGACGTGGCGCTCCGCGACGAGCACCGCGTGCCCGAGGCCCTTCGCTTCCTTCTGCCTGATGTAGTGGATATCGGCCATGTCGCTGATCGCGCGCATCGCCTCGGCCGTGTCTGTCTCCCCCTTGGCTTCCAGCAGCCGCTCCAGCTCGAAGGATCGATCGAAATGGTCCTCGATGCTGCGCTTGCCGCGTCCGGTCACGATCAGGATGTCGGTGATGCCCGCGGCGACGGCTTCCTCGATCACATACTGGATCGTGGGCTTGTCCACGACGGGAAGCATCTCCTTCGGAGACGCCTTCGTCGCCGGCAGGAACCGCGTGCCGAGCCCGGCCGCGGGGATGACCGCTTTCGTGACCCGCATGATCGTTCCTCTCGGTGGGAGGCGAGGCGAGTCTACGGACGCACCCCGTCGGGGGCAAGGGTCAAGTCTTCGCCGAGCTCGTCGGCGCCGACGACGGTGTTGCGGCCCCGCGACTTCGCGAGGTACATCGCACGGTCGGCCGCATGCTGCAAAGCTTCCGCGGTCGCGCCGTGATGCGGATACATCGCATAGCCGATGGAGACGCTGACGTTGATCGCCTGCTCGTCCCCACTACCGAAGGGCACGCCGGCGATCTCGGCCCGGATCTTCTCCGCGACTATCCGGGCGCCTTCGGCGGCGGTCTCGGGGAGGATCAGCACGAACTCCTCACCGCCGTAGCGAGCGAGCGTGTCCACCTGCAGACGCGTGTGACTGACGATGCGCTGAGCCAGCTCGATCAGCACCGAGTCGCCGCGTTGATGGCCGTAGCGGTCGTTGAGGCTCTTGAAGTGGTCGATGTCGATCATCAGCAGTGAGAAGGGGCGGTCGAACCGGCTCGCGCGCTCGAACTCCTGCGTCACACGCATCTGATAGAAGCGGCGGTTCCATACGCCGGTCAAGCCGTCGGTGATCGACAGGCGTTGCGCCTCCTGATGGAGCAGCACGTTCTCGATCCCCACGCCGGCCTGCCGCGCGAGCGAGGTGATCACGTCCAAGTCATCCGCGTCGAAGGCTGCGGGCACCGTGCGGCCGTAGACCGCAAGCACGCCGAGCAGCTGCGACTGCGACTCAAGCGGCACGGCGAGCGCGGTCGGAGCGATCGGCTCTGGATCGACAGGAGGCGGCGCGTCGCTGCCGGGGATACGCGCCGCGGTGCGCTGCTCGGCCACCCAGCCGACCAGGCCTTGTCCGACGGGGATGCGTCGCTCGGCCACAGACGGTTCGATGTGACGACCGATCTTGACGTACAGCTCCGAGCGTCGAGCCGACAACAGGAACACCGCTCCGGATCGACCCTGCACGGCGACCAGCGCGGTCTCGAGCACGACCGAGAGCATCTGACGGATGTCGTGCGTGGATCGCAGCGCCTCTCCCAAACGGCGAACCGACTCGCGGATCTCGCCGTGTGTGGCGGCGACGTTCGCGCGCTGCTCGAGCATCCGTTCGCGCAGCCGGTTGAACGCAGACGCCAGCTCGCCGAGCTCTTCCTCGTCCAGCGGTGCCGTCGCGGGATCCTCCGCCGCGAGGCGCTCGGCTGCCTGGGTGAGGGTTCGGAACGGCCGGATCAGCGACCTTGACAGTGCGATCGCGACCGCGATGCCGAGGAGCACGGTCAGGCCGAAGACGATCAGCTCGTCGGATATCGGGGCGTCGACGACCAGCAGCGCGACACCCAGCGGCACCGCGAGCGCGAATACGAACGCGGCGACCAGTCGCAGACGCCACATCATCGAGGCATGCCCCTCGCCGTCAAGGTCCCACTTTCTACCGTTCCCGCTTATGCGGCGGCCGACCCCTCGCGGGGACGACGACCATCGGGCGGAAATTCCGCTTTGCTTAGGTGGTCGGCAGGGGGGGAGTGGAACTGTACCTCCCCTGATCCGGGCCCCCACGGCCCTAGAGTTCTCCCTGATGGACTCGGATACCCGCAAGGCGACCATCCGTCGTCTTGCGCTGGCCCGCCGGAGCCGGCTCGACCCGGCCGAGCGATCGCGAGGCGGAGCCCAGATCGTGCGGCGCCTCCTCGAGCTTCCCGAAGTGGCCGGAGCCGATCCCGTACTGGCGTTCGTCTCGATCCGCTCGGAGGTGCCGACCGACGTCATGCTGTCGGCCGTGCTCGACGCCGGCAAGACCTTACTGTTGCCATACGTCGCCGACGACGGCTCCTTACGGGCGGCGCCGGTGTCCTCCCTGGCCGAGATCGAGCCCGGCTACCGCGGCATCCCCGAGCCGCGACCGCGCCTCCGCCTGGTGAAGGCCGAGCCGGCCGTGATCATCGTGCCCGGCGTCGCCTTCGACGCGACCGGCGCGCGCCTCGGCTACGGCGGCGGATTCTACGATCGCTACCTGGCCGCCGCACCGGGCGTGCCGCGCGTCGGCGTCTGCTTCGAGGCGCAGCTTTTCGAGGAGATCCCGGTTGAGCCGCACGACGAACCGGTCGACATCATCGTCACCGAGGAGCGAGCGATCCGCTGCTCGCGCACCTGAAACTCCCAGCTCAGCGGCGATGGGGCCTCGCACGGGGGTGGCTATAATCCCCTCCGCCATGCCCACGTACGAGTATCGGTGTTCGAGCTGCGGACGGACCTTCGAGGTCGTTCAGTCGTTCAGCGACGCCCCGCTGGCCACCTGCGAGGTCTGCTCGGGCGAACTCAAGCGCGTGTTCCATCCGGTCGGGATCCTGCTGAAGGGCTCGGGCTTCTACTCGACGGACAACCGCCCGAGCAAGAGCCTCACCCCCAGCAAGAAGGACGGAGCAGGCTCCTCGGACTCGTCATCGGATCGCTCGGACTCGTCATCGGATACCTCGGACTCGGGGTCGAGCAGCTCGAAGCCCGAGACCAAGAAGAAGGCCGAGACGAAGAAGACCGACCCTGCGTCCGGGTCGGCGGCCCCCTAGATGGCAGGCGCGCGCGCGGACATCGGCGTCTTCGGCGGATCGGGGTTCTACTCGTTCCTCTCCGAGGTATCCGAGCATCACGTCTCCACTCCCTACGGCGAGACCTCGGCCCCGGTCGTGATCGGCGAGATCTCGGGGCGAAACGTCGCGTTCCTGCCCCGGCACGGGCTCAAGCACGAGTTACCGCCCCACCGGATCCCGGCGAAGGCGAACCTGTGGGCGATGCACGAGATCGGGGTTACACGCGTGCTCGCCCCGACCGCCGCCGGTTCGCTGCAACCGCACGTGCGGCGCGGCGACCTGGTCGTAGCCGACCAGCTCGTGGACCGCACCAGCGGCCGCGACGCCACCTTCTACGATGGGCCCGAGACCGTGCACGTGTCGCTTGCCGACCCGTACTGCCCCGACATGCGGCAGATCACGATCGAGACCGCGCGCGCGACCGGCGTCGAGGTGCACGAGACCGGCACCGTCGTGGTCATCGAGGGCCCGAGATTCTCGACGCGCGCAGAGTCGCGCTGGTACTCGGCCATGGGATGGGACGTGATCAACATGACCCAGTACCCGGAGGCTGCGCTCGCCCGCGAGCTGGAGCTGTGTTACTGCAACATCTCGCTGATCACCGACTACGACGCAGGCGTGCAGGGCGTGGCGCCGGTGAGCGTGCCCGAGGTGATCAAGGTATTCAACGAGAACATGGGGCGGCTGCGCACGCTGCTCACCGCGATCGTGCCGGCCTTGCCCACCGAACGGCCCTGTCCCTGCGCGACCGCGTTGCAGGGCGCGCGCGTCGGCCGTTGATAGGTTCGCCCCCGTGAGCCTGTTCCAGGCCCTGATCCTCGGTCTCGTGCAAGGCCTGACCGAGTTCATCCCGGTCTCTTCCAGCGGCCATCTGACCCTGGTGCCGTTCATCGTCGGGTGGGAAGAGCCCTCGCTCGCTTTCGACGTCGCGGTACACGCCGGCACGCTCGCGGCGGTCGCATGGGTGTTCCGCGAGCGCGTCGCCGACCTGTTCCGCACCGCGCTGCACTACCGCAGCGCGACCGCGTTCGAGCAGCGCCTGCTCAAGCTCATCGTGATCGGCACGATCCCGGCGGTGATCGTCGGTATCACGCTGGAAGGCCCGGTCTCGTCGGTCTTCGAGCGGCCGGTGCTGGTGTCGTTCCTGCTGGGCCTTACCGGCTACTTCCTGATGTCCACCGAATCCATCATCGAGCATCGCGAGGGGCGAGGCCGCACCGAGTCGCAGATCCGCGAGGTGGACGCGGGAGTGGTCGGCATCGGGCAGGCGCTGTCGGTGCTGCCGGGGATCTCGCGGTCGGGAGCGACCATCGTCGCGGGGATGCGCATGGGGCTGGATAGGGTGGCGGCGGCGCGCTTCTCGTTCCTGCTGTCGGTGCCGATCCTGCTGGGCGCGCTGCTCGCCCAGTTGCCGGACATGGCAAGCGAAGGCCTTGCCGGCGACGGGGACGCGTTCCTCGTGGGCATCGTCGCATCGGGGGTCTCGGGGTTCGTGGCCGTACGGTGGTTCATCGGCGTGATCTCGCGGCGCGGCCTTCGGCCGTTCGGCGTGTACCTGATCCTGGCGATGACGGCCGGGCTGATCACGGCCTTGGCGCGCGGCTGAATGCTTCGGGCGCGTGGCTGAATGCTTCGGGCGCGGGGTTGACGGACCCGGCCGCCTGGGCGAAAGTGACGAAACGGACTTTACTTTCTTACGTGCTGGGGGAACCAGATGAGCGATCACGAGACCGAGATCCTCGACGAGGCGCCGTCGCAGGTGTCTGACACGCCGCCAGCGCCGGATCCCCGCAAGGGGACCATGGTGACGATCGCCGGCGTCGTGGTGATCGCCCTCGCGACCGCGGGACTCGCGGTCGTGATCGGCAATGTCCGTCGCGTCGAGCCGTCGCCGCTGGATTTCGCCGCCGCCCGCTCGATCCGCACGTTCCGCATGCTCATCACCACGACCGGTGTCGGCCCCGACGGAGCGGCGTTCGAGCTCACCATGGACGGCGCCTTCGACCTGGAGCGGGAGCTGTTGTCCATCACCACGACCCTCGGGGGAGCGGCGCTTGCAGGACAGCCGGAGCTGAGCTTCGAGTCGATCGGCACGGCGACCCACCTGTTCATGAAGCTTCCTCGGGAGCTGCGGGTGGGCTTCCCTTCCGACAGGGAGTGGATCCGCGCGCCGCTGAGCCCCGAGGTGCTCGCCGCGTTCCGACAGGCCGGCGGCGTTATGGGGCTGCCGGATGATCCGCTTGGGTTCTTCGAGCAGCTCTCGTCCGTCGCCACCGAAGTGACCGAGGATGGCTCCGAAGTCGTGCGCGGCACCCAAACGACTCGCTACCAGCTTACCTTGGACGTCGAGCAGTTCGTGCTGAGCCTCCCCAGCACGACCGACGATGACGTGCGCCAGGCGCTCAAGGAGATCGGTGGCGAGACGATGCCGGCCACCATCTGGATCGGCGAGGACGGGTTGCCGTACCGGCAGACCTTCGACCTCGCGGTGGCCTCGGGCACGTTCACGACCGTCATCGAATACTTCGACTACAACGAGCGGGTTCAGATCGAGCTGCCGGCGGAATCACAGGTCGCCGACGCACCTGAAGGGGCGTTCGGTGAGCGCGAAGCCTCGTGCACCTTCACGGAGACCGGACGGGCGATCGGCGACGGCTCGGACCCGCAGGTTCAGCCGTCGCCGTCGGTGAGCTGCTCGCCCAGCCCCTGACAGACCGATCTCGCCGCCCCGGGTGTCACCCCGGCGAGCCGTTCTGCGCGTATACAGGGCATGGACGGGATGACGCAGGTGCTGAGGAGGCCGGCGATCGGGATCTTCCAGCCGTCGAGCGAGCGGCTCGAGCAGCTCGGCGCGTGGTTCCAGCTCGAGTACCCGGGCCTGCTGCGGTTCGCCTACTTCGTGTGTGGCGATGCCGCGCAGGCCGAGGATCTCGTGCAGGAAGCGTTCGTGCGGCTGTACCGCGCGGGCGCGCGCACCGAGGAGGCGACCATCCGCGCGTACGCGCGCCGAACGATCGTGAACCTGTCGCGCAGCTCGTTCCGGCGTCGCGGCACCGAGCAGCGCGCGCTCCGGCGCGTCGATCGGGATGAGATCGCCCCCCACGATCCCGGTCCGCGCGATGAGGTGTGGCGCGCGCTGCTCGAGCTTTCACCCAAGCAGCGCGCGGTGATGACGTTGCGCTACTACGAGGACATGACGCAGGAG
>Ga0299906_10002585_pt1 | contig 14988 bp, 15 predicted proteins | sample RVTome_14_FD_200259 | JGI IMG/M metagenome (GOLD analysis project Ga0299906, IMG submission 200259) | Soil microbial communities from uranium-contaminated site in the Upper Colorado River Basin, Wyoming, United States - RVT145D125 (version 2) ... | reverse complement strand
GCCGCGTCGTCGGCACCTTCTTGTCCCAGCCGTAGAGCGTCTTGCAGACCACCGGCTGGTGTTCGTCGCGGACGCGGTGGACGACGATCTCGCCGTCCTTCTCGAGCTGCCACATGGCGTCGCGGACATCCTCGACGCGGTCCTTGTTGGTGAGCATCGAGCGCCGGTCGATCTTCTGCTCGACCCACGAAGTCGCGAGCCGCGCCTCCGAGGGCGAGAGGTTCGCGTCGCGCCACTCCGCGCCGTGGCCGGTGAAGCGTTCACCCTGCGGCTGATCGTTGGATGCGGACATGCTTGTCTCCTTGCGGTGATCGGGCGTGCGGCGCGTCGCCTCCGCGGCGGGCCGCGCGCGTCATTCCTCGTCGTCTTCCTGCTCGGCGAGCCAGTCCTTCAGGTCCTCGCGCTTCTCGTCCATGAAATCGATGATGACGTCGAACAGGTTCTCGTCGATCGTCTCGAGCTGCTTCAGGACCCCGGTCTCCTCCCAGATCGTGTACAGCTCGATCGAGGTCTTGAGATTGACCTCCCACGCGGTGGCGGTCGTGTTGAGCGTCGGCATCGGGATCGCCTTGCGCAGGAGCTTGAGCGGGGCGTCGATCTTGGAGACGTTCGGGCCCCAGTCGGGGAAGTGCTCGCGGGTGATCATGTCCGGCGCGAGCTGATTGCCGGTCGAGATCAGCTTCAGCATGACGCGGCTGAACGGGCGCAGCACGCTCTTCGCCGATTCCATGCCGTGCTTGATCGCCGTCTCGCGCATCAGCATCACCAGCCCGCCGGGCGAGTTGTCGAACGGGCAGCGCGCCGCGCAGGTGTAGCACTGGGCGCAGGCCCAGATCTTCTCCTGCATCGCGTCGTAGATGCCCTCGAGATTCTCGGTCCAGAGCAGCTGGACGATCTCGCGCGGGCTGAAGTCGTAGTAGTGCGCAGCCGGACAGGTGGCGGTGCAGATCCCGCAGTTCAGGCACCCGTTCAGCTCGTGGTCGTAGCGCAGGTCCGACTGGATGTCCCTGAAGATCTCCTCGAGCTTGGCTTGCGGCACGAGCGGTGCGTCGGAGACCGGATCGCCGATGCGAGTCTGGACCCGGGTACTCGTCGCGTGCGCCATCGCCGACTCCGGCCCGATCAATAGGTGAGGACCTTGCAGTCGCTCTCCATGACTTCCTCGATCAGATGGGCGCCGCCGATGATGCCCGAGCACTCCGGGATGAGATCGTCCTGCTTCATGTCGAACAGATCGAGATTGGGGGAGCAGCAATAGAACTTGACGCCGGCTTCGTGCGCGTCCTTGATGAAGTCGTAGACCGATTTCGGCGAGCCCTCCTTGACGAAGAGCTTCTCGGCGACGCCCTTCTTCATCAGCCTCCCCGAGGTGGCGGTGCAGATGACGTCGACCTCGTAGTCCATCGCGGCGGCGACCGAGGCCTGGAAGATCGGCGCACCGAGCTCCTCCCCGTTGCGCGGGTCGGTGTTGGCCATCACGATCACGAGCTTGCGAGCCACGGCGGTCCCCGTTCGGACGTCGGCGAAACGCTTATATTAGGACTTTCTAAAGTAAAGTCAATGCGTCGGTCGGGATGCGGCAACGCAGCACCGACAGGAAATGCCGATCAGCCCGGCGCCGACAGATTCTCCGCGACCAGCTCGAGCAGGCTCGCCATCTTCTTGTCCCACTTGAAGCGGGCCTGCCCGTCGTCGAACGTCTGCCGGCAGTTCGAGCAGCTGGTGACCGGAAGGGCGGCGCCGGTCGCATCCATCTGCCGCATCTTGATCTCGAAGGTCTTGTAGCGCAGCTCGTCGGCGCGGTGGATCGTCACGACGCCGCCGCCCCCGCCGCAGCAGAAGTTGAGATCCCCGGTGTCCTCGGTCTCGCGCAGGTCTGCGCCGAGCGCCTGGAGGACGACCCGCGGCGCGCTCGTCGCCCCGCCGCGGCGCGAGACCTGGCACGGATCGTGGAAGGTGACCGTCGTGCCGACCTTGTTCACCTTGATGCGGCCGTTCGCGACGTTCTCGGCCAGGAACTCGGAGATGTGCTGGACCTTGAACGGCAGCGGCCTCCCGAGCACGTTCGCGCCCTGCCACCGGAGGGCCGTGTAGGCGTGCCCGCACTCCGGCAGGATCATCACCTTCGCGTTGCACGCGACCGCCGCGTCGATGAGCTTCATGCTCGAGTGGCGCTGCCACTCGACGTTGCCCGACAGCATGCCGAAGTTCGTCGCCTCGTACCCCTTGGTCGAGACCGTCCAGGAGTACCCGGCATGGTTGAGGATCCGCGCGGTCGCGACGAGCGACTGCGGGTACTTCATGATCTCGATCGAGGAGAAAGTGACCAGTACGTCGGCCCGGGCCTCGTCGACGTGCATCTCGACCTCGTAGTCGTCGGCGAGCCAGTCGAGCCGCTCCTTCAGCACCTTCGCCGTCGCTCCCAGCGGACTCCCCTCGCGCTCGGCGCGCTCGGCGACGGCCGCCAGCTCGTGCGGCACGAGCCCGGCGGCGAACATGCCGTGGCGCGCGAGCCCGACGAGGCTCGCGATGTCGATGCCCATCGGGCAGATCATCGTACAGCGGCCGCACATCGTGCAGGAGTCGTAGAGCAGCTCCTGCCATTCCTCCAGTTCCTCGACCGTGACCTTCGGCTTGAGGTTGAGCGTTCGGTAGAGCCACGCGAACGGGCCGGCCTCGCGCTGGTAGGCCTGCTTGAACGGCTCGATCTTCCAGATCGGCGTGTACTTCGGGTCGCCGGTCTGCAGATAGAAATGGCAGGCCTCGGCGCAGTTCCCGCAGTGAATGCACGACTCCATGTAGGCGGCCGCGGTGCGCCCGAAGTCCTTCGCGAAGCCCGCCATCGCCGCTTCGAGCCGCTCGGCATCGGGCCGCTCGCCCTGCTTGTCGTAGCGGACCGCGGGCTTCCTGATCGAGAACCGGGGCCCCTCGAGATCGATCGGATGCCGGGTGTCGGCGCCGCTCATAGCCGAGCCCCCTTGCGCGCGAACGCGGCGCCGGTCATGCCGCGCGAGACGAAGACGAGGAACGCATGTGCGAGCTTGCCGAAGGGCAGCCAGACGAGCAGCAGCTCGAGCGAGAGCAGATGGATCGCGACCGGCGTCGGGTCGAGCGGCGCGAGCGGATAGGGCGCGCTCGCCGGCAGGCTGAGCACCGCCATGCCGGTGAGCATGGGCAGGATGGTCACGAACCAGCTGAACCAGTCGTCGAAGTTCGAGAGCATCCGCTGCACCGGCGAGGTGAGACGGCTGAAGAGCGCGTAGATCAGGCCGATGAATACCGCCGCCACCGCGAGCACGAACAGCCAGGCGGGCACCGCGGGCCAGTGCAGCCCGGTCAGGCGCTGGATGAACCCGATGTGCGGCAGGAACCCGAAAACGACGATCGCGAGCCCGATGTGATAGGCGTACGCGTTCAGCGTCTGGACGAGCGTCCGCTCGCGGAAGGTCCGGTGATGCCACATCCGCGTGACAATGGCCGCCAGGGCGGGCCCGAGGACGGCGCCGCTGCGAGGCTCGGAGTAATCGGGCTTCGACGGCCGCCGGAAGATGCCGTAGAGACGCCACGCGGCGCCGAGCACGAAGATCGAGAGCGAGATCGCGAGTCCGGGGCCGCGCGCAAAGTCGAGAAGCTCCATTGGCAATTCTTCCCCTACGCGCCGACCGCGCGTCGGGAGCGCGATCCAGCCGGAGCCCGGCCGCGGGCCCCGGACCGCGTGTCGTCGCGCGCTACTGGACCGCCAGCTTCCTGGCCGCGGCCGTGGTCTTCTTCGGCAGCGTGAGCTCGAGGACGCCGTCGGCGTACTTCGCGCTCGCCTCCGCCTCGTTGACGTCGTGCCCGAGCGAGAAGCTGCGCATCAGCGACCCGTAGTAGCGCTCGCTGCGGATGACCTTGCCCTTCTCCTTCACTTCCTTCTCGCGCTTCGCCTCGGCGGTGATCGAAACGATGTTGCCGTCGATCTGCACGTTAATGTCTTCCTTCTTCACGCCGGGGATCTCGGCCTTGACGGTGTAGGCCTTGTCGCTCTCCTCGACGTCGACCTTGATCTCCGCCGGCGCGCCTTCCACTTCCCAGCGCGCGGGTCTCAGCATGCGCCGGAAGACGTCCTCGAAGGAATCGCCGAATGGGTCCAGACGGGCCAGGAACGGATCGAAGCGGGTGATGTTCGCCATGGTCGAACCTCCTATTGCGTGGTCAGACGCCGCGGGCATCGTTACCCGGGCTTCATGACAGTGTAGGAGGCCCGGGTTGCAGGGTGTTGACGAGAATCAAGGTCGCGGCGGGTCACGAGCCCGCTACGGACCTCAGAGCGGCACGACGAGACTGACCGTGAGGAAGTAGACGGCGAGGCTCAGCACGTCCTGGATGATCGTGGCGAGCGGCCCGCTGCCATAGGCCGGGTCGCGGCCCAGCCGCGCGAGCAGCGAGGGCAGCAGGAGGCCGATCGTCGTGGCGAGCGTGCCCGCGACGACGAGCGCGAGCCCCACCGCAAGGGCGAGCCGCAAGTCGCTCAGCGCGAGCCAGACGCCCGCGAAGCTGATGGCGCCGAGAACGCCGCCGAGCAGGAGCCCGGTGCGGATCTCGCCGGCGAGCAATCGACCGATCCGGGCGTGGCTGAGGGACAGCGCGCGCACCGCGATCGTCTCGGTCTGGGTGCCGATCGCATCCGCGAGATAGACGATCCCGGGGATGAAGAACGCGACCGCCAGGTTCCTCTCGAGCACGCCCTCGAAGTGCGCCATCACCCCGGTGGCGACCCCGCTGCCGGCGAGCCCGACGAGCAGCCAGGGCAGGCGGTGTCGCATCCGGCGCACCGGCGGGGCCTCGATCGCCTCGCGGGCGACCGCGGTCTCGCGGGCCATGCCGGCCAGCAGATGCAGGTCTTCCACGTGCTCCCGGCGCAGAATCGCGAGCAGCGCTTCCGCGGGCACGACGCCCACGAAGCGGCCGGTCTCGTCGACCACCGGGATCGCGGTCAGGCCGTGGTGCAGGGCGAGCGACGCCGCGTGCTCCTGGTCGCTGTCGCTGCGCGCGACCGGAAACTCGCGGAGCATCGCCGCTTCCAGTCGTACGTCCGGCTCGAGCGCCAGGAGCTTCGCGATCGGCAGCACCCCCGCGATCCGGCCATCCGGGGCGGTGACGAGAACGAGGTCGACACAGTCGAACTGCCGGCCCGACAGCGCCGCGCGCGCCTCGCCCGCGCTGGTCTCGGGCGCGAACGTCGGCACGTTTCGGGCCAAGTGCCAGCCCGCCGACTCCTGCGAGAGCGCCACATCGCTTGCGTCAGTCATCGCCTGCTCCCCGCGCTGATCCGCGCCGACTGCGGAAATCAGCACGATTGTATTTGCCGGACAGCCGGGCCTCGAGGGCCGGCGGAAGGGCTAAGGCCGCGGCCGATTCGATCCCGGGGCGTCGGAGGTGTCGTCGAGAAAGCGCATGTGACGTTCGAGGAGGTAGCGGCCGACGGCGCCGGCATCCAGCCGGGCCCCGGCGAGCCCGACATGGCCGTCGGGACGCAGCAGGTAGAACGCCGGCCCGCGGATCCGCGCGCGGGCGAGTTCCCTGGCGTTCGCCGGATCGTCGGGAACCACGTGGATGCGCAGCAGGCCGCCGGGGTCCGGCGCGCCCCCGGCCGGGAGTGGCTGCCCGATCACAATGAGATTGAAGCGCGTGTCGTCGAGCCTCTGGAACAGGTCCTCGGTCGGCCCGTCGACCTGGAACTTGAGCCGCAGCCATGGAAACCGGTCGCCGGCGCGCGGCGCGCCGTCGCGCAGATCCGCCAGCGTCCGGGACAGCGGGCTGTCCGGGTAGCGGATTCCGATCTGGGAGATGGTGCGGAACGCGAGCTTCCGGATGCGTTCACGGCGCATCGCGAAGGCCGCGATCCTGGCGAGGATCCGCGTGCGGAACAGGCCCGCAACCCAGCTGTCGGAGACGATCAGCGAGAACGCCCGGTCCGTGGTGCTCAACAACCGTCGGGCGACCGGAATCCGCTCGTCCTCGTAGGAGTCGAGCAGACTCGCGTCCGCGCGGCCGGACACGACGAGCGCGAGCTTCCACCCCAGGTTGTAGGCATCCTGCAGGCCGGTGTTCATGCCCTGCGCGCCGACCGGGCTATGGATGTGCGCCGCGTCGCCGAGCAGGAAGCAGCGGCGGTCGCGAAAGCGCGCGGCGGCGCGGTGATGGATGCGATAGGTGGAGAACCAGCTGCACTCCTGGAAGGACAGGCCGGCGCCCGCCTCCCGACGCACCGACGGGATCACGTGCTCGAACGTCAGGTCGTCTCTTTTCCGCAGGTCGGGAGGAAGGATGCCGACAACCCGCCAGTGATCGGTCCCGCGCATCGGGAAGAACAGGTGGAATCCCTCCTTCCACAGGTAGACATTGAGCTCGTCCGGCACCATGTCCCCCGTCGCCTGCGTGTCGGCGACGAAGAAGACGTGCTCGTAGGGGGCGCCCGGGAACGCGATGCCGTTCAGCTCGCGCACCGCGCTGCGCGCGCCGTCGCATCCTCCGACCCACGCGGCGGCGATCTTCCGGAGCGTGCCGTCCGGCTGCTTGAGCGTTGCCGTGACGCGATCGTGCTCCTGCGCGAGCGCGACGAGCTCGGTGTTCCACTGCACGGCCATGCGCCAGTTGCGGAGGGCGTCGCCCAGCAGGCGCTCGTTGTCGTCCTGGCCGAGGATGAGGAGGAAAGGATATGGGCTGAGATCCTTCCCCATGTCGCCCACCGGGATGCGCGCGGCCCGTCGCCCTTCCGCCCACATGTTGGCGCCGGTGGCCCGCTTGCCGAGCCGGAGCGCCTCCTCCACGATGCCGAGCTTCGAATAGATCTCGAGCGTGCGCGCCTGCACCCCGAGCGCCCGCGTTTCGCGTGCCGGCCCGGCGTGCCGATCGATGATCAGCGCGCGCACGCCGCGCCGCCCGAGCTGGTTCGCGAGCATCAGGCCGGTCGGGCCGGCCCCGACGATGAGAACGTCGGTGTCCAGCGGCGAACTCCGCCAGTGCGGTTCGATCACTCTCCGGGAGCTTCTCGCCCGTCCGGAGCTCAGCGCCGGGGGTTTGCGCGCAGCCAGCGCAGCTGCAGCGTCAGCCCGATGATGAGCAACACCAGCAGCACGAGAATGGCGCCTTGCAGGACCGGCGCCTCCGGAGAGGCCACCAGGGGGGCGCCGCGGGGCAGGCGGGTCGTCGTCTCCACGATGCCCGGAACCAGATGAAAGAAGATGGTGGACGAGTAGCTGATGGCCTGGATGTATCGCGACGCGGCCCCGAACAGCCCGGAGGTCGCCGCGACCGTGCCGACGGCGAGCGCGAGGAGGGTCAGGATCGAGAACACGTGCGGCGGCCCGAACCCGCCGCGCTGGAAGATGAAGAGCCCGGTCGCCGCGGAGATGAACGTCCCCACCAGGTAGATCTGCCCGAGCCCGTTCTTCGCCGAGATCTCCTTGTCCCGGGCTAGCACCCAGATCCCGCACACCAGGGCGACCAGGCTGATCACGGTGTGAAACACACCGAGCGTCGTCAGACCGAACACAGCGACCTCCCTTCCTTGGACAGCGATCAATCCTTCGCCTGCGCGTGCGATTCTGACAGACGCGACCTCGCGGCCGCAACCAGTACGGTGCCGCTAGCGCTCCCAAGCCGCCCTGTATACGGCCAGGCCCGTGAGGACGCCGAACAGCGCGAGTCCGAATGCGATGACCGCGAAGAGCGCGGCGAGCGGCCCGGCGAACGTGACCACGAGAAGTCCTCCGACCGCCACGACCGCGAGGCGTGCGGTGCCGGAGAGGATCGGCAGCAGCACATAGCCTGCACCCTGCGAGGCGAAGTAGAGCGCCATGGCGGCGCCGAAGAGCGGAAAGAACGGCGCGACGATGCGCAGGTACAGGCTTCCCGCCTCGAGCACCGCCGGATCGTCGCTGAAGATCCCCACCCACAGCGCGGGGAACAGTGCGACCAGGAGTGAGATCGCGAGAGTCGCCGCCGCGGCGAGCGCCGTGCCCGTCCACGCGATTGCCTTGGCCCGCGCCTGCCGGCCGGCGCCGATATGCGTGCCGACCAGGACGACGAGCGCCTGGCCGATGGCGAACACGATCGGGACTTGCAGCAGCTCCAGCCGGACGCCCACGCCGTAGCCGGCAAGCGCCGCCGTGCCGTAGGTGCCGACAAAGCCGGTGAGGATCACGGCGGCGAGCACCGTTTGCAGCGAGGAGATCGAGGACAGCGCTCCCACGCGGAGGATCTCGTGGAACGGCCGCGGCCGGAGCTGCCAATCCGCGCTGCGCGGCCACAGCGCGCTCGACCGGAGATACACCGCCAGGGCTAGGCTGGCGAGGCTGAACACGCTCACGTAGGCGATCGCGGCCCCGGCCATCCCAAGCCGTGGAAACGGGCTCCAGCCGAGCGTGAGCGCGCCCGACAGCGGGATCTGAACGACCGCGGCCCCGGCGAAGACGACCGCCGGAACGAGCGTGTTGCCGCCGCCGCGCAGCACGCTCGCGAGAGTGTTGGCGAGCCACACCAGCACGGCACCGGCGAACAGCACGTCCGAGTAGACGATCGCCTGCGCGAGCGCGGCGCCACTGCCGCCGAGAAGCGCGTACAGGGAAGGGCCGAGGGCGAGCAGGAGCAGAGTGAAGGCGAGACCGGCGGCCGCGGCGACGACGAGCGCGTGCGCGACCAGGGTGCGCGCGGCGGCTTCGTTGCCGGCGCCGAGCGCGCGTGCCACGGCGGAGGAGACGCCACCGCCCATGGCCCCCGCCGAGGTCATCTGCAGCAGCATCACCAGCGGAAACACGAGCGCGAGACCCGCCAGCGCCTCGGTGCCGAGCCGGCCGATGAAATGCGTGTCCGCGATCGAGGCCGCGGTCTGGAACAGCGCGAAGACCACGCCCGGCGCTGCGAGCCGGGCGATCGTCGGCAGAATCGGCGCCTCGAGCAGGTGCAGGGTGCGCGCGTTGCCCACCCGCCGCGCCCCCGCCGCGGCGCCCTCGCGCGTCACGCCGGCGCCAACGCGACTTTCAATCTCGGCGCTTCCTTGATCGGCAGGTGGATGAGCGCGGCGCCGACGGCGAGCAGGATGTCGATGGTCCACATCCAGTCGTAGCTGCCGGTCGATTCGAAGAGTCTCCCGCCCAGCCAGGCGCCCAGGAAGCCGCCCATCTGATGCGACAGCATGACGAGGCCGAACAGCGTCGCGAGGAAGCGCATGCCGTGCAACTTGCCGACCAGACCCACCGTCGGCGGCACGGTCGCGAGATAGGTGAAGCCGATGACCACGGCGAAGATCAGGAACGTCGTGGCGGTCTTGGGCGCGGCGAGAAACGCCAGCACCGCCACCGCGCGCGCCGCGTACAGGAACGAGAGGACCGATTTCATGCGCCAGCGCCCGATGGCCGCGCCGGCCGCGAAGCTGCCGGCGATGTTGAACAGGCCGATGAGCGACAGCGACCATGCCGCCACCTCGGGCGGCAGTTGGCAACTCGCCACGACGCCCGGCAGGTGAGTGGCGATGAAGGCGACGTGAAAGCCGCAGACGAAGAACCCGACCGTGAGGTAGCCGAAGCTCGGGTCGCGGATCGCGCCGCGCACCGCCTGCTTCAGCGTCTTTTCGGCGGTCGCACCCGGCGCACCCGCCGGCGCGACGGCGGGCTTCCCGCGCAACACCCAGGCGAGCGGCGCCGCCGCCAGCGTCATCAGTCCGATGGCCGAGAGCGCGCCGACCCAGCCGATCGCGCCCGAGAGGAACTGCGCGACCGGCACTACCGCGAACTGCCCGAACGAGCCGCCGGCGTTGACGATGCCGCTCGCGAGCCCCCGCATTTGCGGCGGGACCGCCCGGCCGACCGCCGACATCAGCACGCCCAGCCCCGCCATGCCCGCGCCGCCGGCGGCGACGACGCCGATGAGCAGGATCAGCATCCAAGTCGTCTGCGCATAGGGCGTGAGGACGGTACCGACCATCACCAGCACCGCGCCGATGGCGATCACCCGGCCCGAACCGTACTTGTCGGCGACTGCACCCGCGAACGGCTGCGTGATGCCCCACATGAGCTGCGCGACGGCGAAAGCCAGGCTGATGGCGGCGATTCCCAGGCCGGTCGCGGTGTTGAGGGGGCTGATGAACAGCGCCTGCGACTGCCGCACGCCGAAAATCAGCGCGAACACGAGCCCCGCGGCGGCGATGATCCAGAGCTGCTTGCGGTCGAACCGCATGGTCGTTGCTCAGTCGGCTGCCGCGGCCGGCTCTTCGAGCCGCGGCAGGAGGGTTTCGATCAGCGCGTGCAGGGCCGCGACATGAGTCTCCCCCGCCCGCTCGCGCATGAGCGCCTGCGCCTCTTTCCACAACGGACGCGCAGCCTGGAAGACGTCTTCTCCTTTTGGGGTGACGATCACGGCCTTGCTGCGCTCGTCCGCACCGCTCCCGACCTTGATGAACCCTGCGTCCACCAGCGGTCGCAGGTTGCGCGTCAGCGTCGTGCGGTCGGTGAAGAGCTTCTGCGCAAGCTCGGTCACCGTCGGCGGATGGGACCCGTCCCGGCGGCGCGCGTACGCAATCAGGGAGTATTGCGTGACCTTCAGGCCGCTCGGCGCCAGGACCCGGTCATAGAGCTGCGTCACCCGGCGCGACAGGCTGCGCAGCTTGAAGCAGGTGCAGCCTGCTGCCGGGCGGGAAACCGCGCTTGTATCGACGGAGCTCATGGGACGGGACACCCTGTAGCGTGTAACTACACTCGTGTAATTACACCTTTTTCAGGCCCGGAAGTCAAGCTCGTGAGTCTGGCTGGGCCCCGGAGGGGCCGGGCGAAACCTCCGCGGCCCAGCCGCTATTCCTGGAGCGCGCGGAGATCCGTCATGGCGATGGGTCAGCAGCCCTTGAGCGCCGCGTCGGTTGCGTCGAACAGCACCTGCAGGCCGAACGATACGTCGCAGATCGTCCCGTTGATGAAGAAACCGGGCGTGCCGCGCACGTGGCTGTGCCGACCGCTCTCGATGTGCTCGCGGATGCGCTGGAGGTGGACGTGGTCATCCATCTCCGCGACGTAGCGCGCCATGTCCAGCTCCACGCGCTCGGCGTACCCGTGAAGCTGCTTCGGCTTCAAGTGCGCCTGGTTGTCGAACAGCAGGTCGTGCATCGCCCAGAACTTGCCCTGGCTGCCCGCGCACTCCGCCGCCTCGGCGGCGGCGAGCGCGTGTGGGTGGACCTCCTCGAGCGGGAAGTGGCGGTACGCGAACCGGATCCGGCCCGGATGCCGCTCGAGCAGCAGCTTCACCCCGGGGGCGGCCTGCTTGCAGTTGGGACATTCGAAGTCGCCGTACTCGACGATCGTCACGGGCGCGTGCAACGCGCCCAGCACATGGTCTACGGCGCTTACCGGTACGGTCAGGTCGAACTTGTGATTTTGGCTCACGTGCGGGTCCGGTAGCAGAGGGCGCTGTCGTCAGGGTAGCCTGATCAGGTTGAGCGTGGGGAGCGGGACGGCTGGATCTCCAGCGTTCCCCGAAGATTGGTCGCTGGGGCGACCCGCGCGTGTCGCACCGCCGGCTGCTTTGTGTCAGCGGACATTCGATTGTTGCTGGTGCAACGCGCGCGAAGCTCGTCGCGACGTCGAGTTCGGAGAACACATGCTTCAGCGTGGTCACTCCGGCCGGCGCGGCACGACGAGATTGCCGACCGTGACCTGAACGGCCTCGTCGCGGTGATTCAACGTCGTCGTGCGCACCTTGATCATGCCCTGGTCGGGGCGGGATTTCGACGGGCGGACCTCGAGCACCTCGCTCTCGACGCGCAGCTCGTCCCCGGGCCGCACCGGTCGCGGCCAGCGAAATTCGTCAAAGCCCGCCCCGACGATACCGCCGGCGGGCCTGAGGTCGCCCTCCACGAGAAGCCGCATCGTGACGGCGGCAGTATGCCATCCGCTCGCGGCGAGGCCGCGGAAGATCGACCCGCTCGCGGCCTGCTCGTCGAGATGAAACGGCTGCGGATCGAACTCGGCGGCAAAGGTCATGATCCGCTCCCTCTCGACCCGAATTCGCCCGGCGCCTCCGAATCGCTGTCCCACGGCGAAATCCTCCAGATACCGGTCAGTCATTTCGCCCTCCCCGACTCGACGGGCACTTGGCGTCCCATGGCCGGAGCGGCGCCAGGCGCGGATGCCGCCGCGACGCCCCCCCGATCGTTGGGCGCCGCCATAGCGACTGCGTGACCGGCGACGATCCACGCGTCGAGGCCCCCGCGGAGCGGGCGGGCCCGGGTGTAGCCGCGATCGAGGAGCAGTCGCGCCGCCTTCGCCGCCGAGGCTTCGTTGGGACACGCGCAGTACAGGACGATCGGCCGGTCGCGCGGGAACTCGTCGCGCCCGGCCGCGAGCGCGTCCAGCGTGACGGCAATCGCGCCGGGAATTCGCCGCGGCTCGATCCGCTGCGTGGTCGCGCCGCGCACATCGACCAGGAGCGGCGCTTCGCCGGCCGCGATCAGCGCCTGCAACTCGTCTACAGAGATGCGCGGGACGTTGAGCGCCCGAGCGACGCGACGCCGCCACCACCACCGCCACGCGACGTAGAGCGCGAGCGCCACGGCGACGGCAGCGAGGGCCCGCCAGCCCATGGCGTCCAGTGCGCGCAGCGCCGCCTCGATCTGCTCGGCCAGAATCATTCCCGCCCCGACGACCGCGAGTCCGAACAGCGCCGCCCCCGCACCGGTGAGGATCAAGAACTTGCCCCAGCTCATTCCGAGCGCACCGGCAAGCGGCGGTGCCACCAGGGATACGCCCGGCAGAAACCGGCCCACGACGAGCGAGGACCAGCCCCATCGCCCGAACGCGCGCTCGGTGCGCGACACGCAGGTATCGGCCGATAGCGAGAAGCGGCACAGAAGCTTCAGCACGCGGGTGCCGTACCATCGTCCGGCGGCGAACCACACCGAGTTGCCGATCACCGTCGCCGCGACGATTGCGATGATCGCCACCAGCGGATCGGTCGCCCCGGACGTGGCGCGAGCGCCGACGACGAGCGCGGTAGGCATCATCGGCAGCGGCACGCCGAGCTCGTGCAGCAGCGTGTTGACGGCGAGGATCCAGAAGACGTGACGGTCCTCGAGAGCGGCAAGGTCGGGCATTGCGGTTTGGCGAACGGCTGGGGACGCGAAGCGAGGTTAGCAGCTTTGGACCTGCGCCTCGATTGTCGGCCCCCCCGACCTACTCAGAACCTAGTCGAAACGAACCGACGCCGCCGGCATGGCCCCCGCGCAGGGGTCTTCCGACGGCGCCTTTTCGCCAGGTTTAGTTCGCTGCTGATTTCACACCTTTGGCGGCGTCCTTGATAAGCGCGGCCACCGCTTCCGGCTTCGACACGTAGATCGCGTGGCTGCCCGCGACCTCGACGGCTGTCGCGCCGGCGCGCTTGGACATGAAACGCTGGGCGGGCGGTGGGATCATCTTGTCGTCGGTGGCGACCAAGTACCAGCTCGGCTTGGTCTTCCACGCCGGCTCGCTGATCGTGCCGCTGAGCGCACCCACGCCCCACGGGACTTGAGAGTCGGCCATGAACTCGGCCTTTTCTTTGGCCACGTCGCCGGCGAAGGAAGCGGCGAACTTTGCCTTATCGAGAGATAGATAGCCGTCCTGCGGGGGCAGTATCGGCGGGACGGGCGCGCCGGGCTGCGGATCCTTGATGAGCGCGGCCACGGACTCCCCCTGGTCCGGGGCAAAAGCCGCGATATAGACAAGCCCCGCGACCCTGGGGTCGTTCCCGGCCTCCGTGATCACTACCCCGCCATAGGAATGACCGACAAGAACGACAGGCGCTTTCTGCTCCGCGAGGACGCGTTTCGTGGCCGCCACGTCGTCGGCCAGCGATGACGTCGGGTTCTGGACGATGCTCACGCTGTAGCCGTCCTTCTTCAGGATCTTGTAGACGTCCTCCCAGCCGGAGCCGTCGACGAAACCGCCGTGAACCAGAACCACAGTCACCAACGCAGCAGTAGCCATATCAGCCATGATGATCTCCTTTCAAGAGGGTTCGGTGGACGCATCGCTTGCTTACGACGCACCAGGATCCTCCCGCCTCCGGTTCTCGGCACTGTGTTCGGTCGGGCGCTGTCCGTGACAGCCGTCACAACGGCGCTGCAATCGTCTGCGCCTGGCGTTAACGAGCCGCGGACGCGACATACCAGCGGATTGCGATGTCGATCGACACGGTGCCCCGGCCCGCGACACTTGCGGACCGGCGACCGACTCGGCCTTAGCGGACCTCGGCGTGTCGCGCGTGCAACACGCGCGCGAGGCTGGTTGCGAGCTCGCGTGCCGACAGCGGCTTCTTCAGCACTTCGTCCGCGCCGGACTCCAGGGCGCGCCGCACCACCGCGCCGCCGAGATAGCCGCTCACGAGCAGGATCGGGATCGCGCGCCGGACCCCGCGTATCTCGCGGATCAGCGCCGAGCCCGACATGCCGGGCATGCGCTCGTCGGTGATCACCGCGTCGAACCGCCCCGGATCGGCGCGGAACACCTCGAGCGCCGCGGCGCTGGAGGTGAACCCGACGGGCACGTAACCCAGCTCCGCGAGGGTCTCGGTCGCGAGCGTGACGAGCGGCGCCTCGTCGTCCACGATCAGCACCCGCTGGTGATTCCCGCGCGGCACGTCGGGCTCCTCGCGCTCCAGCTCGTCGCCTGCATCGCCGGCACGCGGCAGGTACACGGTGAAAACGCTGCCCTCCCCGACCGCGCTCGCCACGTCGATCGCGCCGCCCAGCTCGGTGACGATGCCGTGCACGAGCGAGAGCCCCAGCCCGGTGCCGACGCCGACCTCCTTGGTCGTGAAGAACGGATCGAAGATCCGCTCCAGGATCTCGGGCGACAGTCCAGTGCCGGAATCGGCGACCTCCAGGACCACGTAGTCCCCGGCGCCAAGCGTGCCGGTCGTCGCAACGTGCGCCCCATCGAGCCGCACACCCTCGAGCGACACCCGCACCGTGCCGCCGGAAGT
>Ga0299906_10002583_pt1 | contig 14997 bp, 10 predicted proteins | sample RVTome_14_FD_200259 | JGI IMG/M metagenome (GOLD analysis project Ga0299906, IMG submission 200259) | Soil microbial communities from uranium-contaminated site in the Upper Colorado River Basin, Wyoming, United States - RVT145D125 (version 2) ... | reverse complement strand
TGATTCTACCGGCCGGGATCGGCCGGGATGACCTCAACCTTCCAGCGCCGCGACATACATCGCCCGGAAGTCGTCGATCGTGGCCGGACGCGGATTGAACTGTGCGGTCCACTGCCGGGCGGCCTCGGCGGCCAGCATGTCGATCGAGTCCGCGGAGATGCCGCACTCGGCCAGCGTCGTGGGCATGTCGGCGGCGGCCAGGACGGACCGTATCTGGGCGAGCAGCGCCTCCGGCGCCTGGCCGTCGGACAATGCCGCGGATAATGGGTCGGCGAATTGGGCCAGGCGCGCGTATTCGGCGCGCGCGCCGGCGTCCGCGGCGTTGAAGCGGACCACGTGCGGCAGCATCATGCCCACGGCCTGGCCGTGCACGATGTCGAAATGCGCCGTCAACGGGTTGGCCAGGGCGTGCGCGCAACCGAGCATGCTGTGCTCGATGGCAATGCCGGCGTACGCCGACGCCAGCAGCATGCGGCCCTGCGTGCGCAGATGTCCGGGCTCCTCGAGCACACGCCGGAAATGACCGTAGGCCAGCCGCCAGGCGTCGCGCGCAAAGAGGACGGAGAACGGCTGCCGTCGCGTTGTGACCGCCGTCTCCAGCGCGTGCGCCATGCAATCCAGGCCGGTGTGGGCGATGACATCGCGCGGCTGGGTGGCCGAGAGCGTCGGGTCGAGAATCGCCACCCGGGCCGCGGCCTTCTTGTCGCCGCACGCCATCTTCTGGTGCGTCTCGGCGTCGGCGATGAGGGCAAACGACTGCATCTCGCTGCCGGTGCCGGTGGTGGTGGGCACGGCAATGAAGGGCAGCATCGAGCGCGTGGCCTTGCCCACGCCCCAGTAGTCCTGCATGCGCCCGCCGTTGGTCAGGATGAAGTTGCACCCCTTGGCCGTGTCCAGAGCGCTGCCGCCGCCGAGGCCGACGATCAGATCGATGTCCGCGTCGCGGGCCGCCTGGACACTGGCATCGACATCGACGGTGGTGGGGTTCTCGTGGACCCGGTCGAAGAGCACCGGCCGCAGGCCCGCCGCGGTGAGCGATGCCATGGCCCGCTCGGCATGCCCCGCATCGGCCACGCCACGGTCCGTGACGACGAAGACTCCCTTGCGTCCGCCGCACTTGCGGGCCCACTCACCGAGCGAGTCGACGGAGTTCTCACCGAAAACCAGCCGCGTCTGGATGTGCAGAATGGCGTGATCCATCGGACTCAGGCCATTTGCAGGGCGCGCTCGCGGTAGAGGAAATCGATGATGTTGCCCTCGTGCGGCTGGAGCCAGTCAATCTTGAACGTCGGGATCGGGCCGAGGTTGAGCCGGTCGAAGTTTCGGGCATCCACTGCCGCGCGCCGGAAGGCCTCATCCTCCGTGATGACCGTGCCAACGAGCGTGCCCCCGATCCGATCGAGCATCTGGTCCTGCGGGCACTGCACCACGCTGGCGAAGGGAAACATGTACTCGGTGTTGGCCAGGGCGGGCTCGGGCGATTCGGCGTGGATGATGGTGGGGCGAAGGTAGGCGCAACGCTCCTGCATGACCAGCCGCTCGCCGCCCCGATGCCTGGCCGTCACATCCTCCACGCCGCGCTCCTTCAGGCCCGCCTCGATGGATGCGTTGATGCCCTCGGCCTGCTTCGGCACCGTGAAGGCCGCCAGTGGCGCTTTTGGATCATCCGGCGGCAGCGGCGCGACCGGGCCCAGCCGCTCGGCCATCGCCTCGGCGATCTCGCGGGCGTGCCGGGGCGTCCAGATGCCCGAGCAGTTGATGCAACTTCTTCCGCCGTTGACGAGGACGCTGTCCACCATGAGGTCCAGGTAGTCGGCCCAGCGGTCGGCTACATCGTCGCCGAGCAGGACCTTGCTGAAGCCCGGACCGTGGACCTGCACGCTCGGATTGCCGCGATACTGTTGCACGGTCTGCACGCTGCCGAAGATCATCTTGCGCGGCACGTGTTCGACGACTGCCGCGCCCGCCTCCGCGCCGCCGGGATAGACGGCGATGGCCTGGCGGGGAATGCCGGCCCGGAAGAACGCTTCGGCCATGCGATACGGCGTCCACGGCTCCTGCGGTCCCGGCTTGAGCACCAGGCCGACCTGGAGGCCGATCACCGGCAGCCACAGGCCGTGCGTCCCGGGCGAGTTCGAGGGCAGGACCATGCCCAGGGCGGGCGTGAGGGCCTGGCGGCTGCGCATCACGCCATCCTCCACGCCGTAGCCGGCGCTCATGATGGCCGGATCGAGCCGCCGGGTCAGCGCCGCGAGGATCTTCTCCAGGTTCGTCAGCACGAAGTGCAGCTTCTGCATGTTGGCGCGGCACATGTGCTCGGGCAGTCCGGTCGTCGCCGACTGGCAGATGACAAACTCATCGGCCGACTGCGTGCCGTCGCCGGCCGGCAGCTCGGCGTCCAGGAACAGGTCCGCGGCGGCGGCAAGCCGGCGACACAGTTCGGGGATCGGAATCTCGCGCAGCGCGGCGCGGGACTGCTCGATCCGCCGCATGTCGCGGGCGATCAGGCCGCCGTTGGCCTGGGAGACGGCTCCCAGCGTCTGGCCCGTGGCGAAGTGAACGACCGTGTCCACCTCGAGGCTTTCGTAGGGCTCGCCCCAGCGGAGAATCGGGAAGTGCGGCATGTCAGTACACGCCCTCGACGATGGATTCCTGCATGGCGCGGAAGGGCCGGACCTCGCCGACGCCGTCCCACGGGTACGCCTCGCACGGCCGGCGGCGGATCGCCTCATCGCGCTCGAGGAAGCGCGGCATGAAGAACTCCTGCGTGAGCGTGGTCAGCTCCACGCGGCCCCAGTGCTCGTACTCGACGGCCCGGTGCGGATCCTCGGCATCGACCACGCGCATCACAGCGCGCGGCTGCGGGGCGTGATAGGTGATCGAATACTTGTCCTCGCGCGTCAACGGGCGATGGTGGGCCAGGCCCATCAGCGTGTTGCCGTAGGTGGGCACGAGCCGGGTCCGGTTCTCCAGGATCTCCTCAATGAGAAAGCGGGTGTACTGCGGCGACATCTCCGTGCCGCCGCAGAAGACGCCCCGGATGCCGGCATCGGGAATCGACATGCGCTCACCCAGGGCCTCGAGCAGCCGCGGCGTGGTGAACAGGGCGCTGACCTTGCGGTGCTGGAGGATCGACATGGCCTGGTCCACGACATGAGTCATGTACCGCTTGGCCTCATCGCCGCGCTTCTCGACGATGACCTTCTTCACCCACCGCGGGTCGAGATCGACGAAGTAGCAGGAGCACCCGCGGACATTGGCCAGGTGCTCGATCGCCAGGCGCAGGCGCCGGGGCCCGGTGGGCCCGATCATGAGCCAGTACTCGTTGCGCGGGAAGGCGTCGTCATCGAGCGTTTCCGAGAACTGCTCGTAATCGATCTTGTAGTCGTTCCACTGGATGCGCTGCTTCGGCATGCCGGTCGTGCCGCCGGTCTCGAAGATGTGAAACGGCCTCCCCCGGAATGCCGCGGGCACGAACTGCTCGTGCGGGAGCGCGCGCAGAAGTTCGCCGTCGAAGTTGGGAAAGCGCAGCAGATCATCGAAGCCGCCGACCTCCGCGATCGGATTCCAGCCCGCGTGCCTCGCCCAACTCAGCCAGTGCGGGCAGCCGGTCTCGGGCGAGAAGTGCCAGCGCACGATCTGGCGCACGTGCTCATCGAGCGCGGCACGGGCGATTTCGATGCAGTCGGCCAGCGAGCGTTCGGTCGTCGTGGAGGAGTTCATGCGTGGATGGTATCAATCGCCGCGGGGATCGAAGAACTTGTCCATCGTGGCCTGCGACGGCGGGCGGGTCATCAGCGAAACGCCGACCAGGGCGATGATCGACGCGGCGACGATGAAGGTCACCGCCATCACGCCCTGGACGAGGTACTCGTCCGTGCCGGGGTCCTTCTGGCCGAGGTAACCCCGCTCCGTGAAGATCATGGCGTCGGCGAAGAAGAGCGACCAGGCGACGACGGTCGTGACCACGCAGGCGATGGCGCCGGCGCGGGTGGTGCGTCGCCAGTAGATCGCCGCGAAGACCAGCGGGAAGAGCGCGGCGAAGCCGGTGAAGCACCACACGCCGAGGTCGAAGACGTGGGCCGGGTTGTAGATGGACACCGTGTAGGTCACCGCCACCACGGCGATCACGAAGCCGCGCCCCAGCCAGAGCTTCTGCCGGTCGGTGAAGCGGTCGCGCCCGGCGAGCGGAATGACGATGTCGTTGGTGAACATGCTGCCGATGCAGACGAACTGCGAGTCGAGCGAGGACATGATCGCCGCCAGCACGCCCGCACCGAGCAGCCCGGTGAGCAGATTCGAATCGACGTAGCGGTTGACCATGAGGCCCAGCACGGCATTGGAGTTGGACGGCGCCCGCAGGTCGCCCGAGGCCACCATCGCCGCCGCCCAGATGCCGATGAGGATGCACGGCAGCCAGACGATCATGATGCAGATCGGATGGGCGATCACGGTCAGGCGAAAGCTCTTGGCCGACCGGGCGGTGAGCCAGTGCTGAAAGAGGTGCGGGAACATGCCCACGGACAGCGGAATGAACATGTACGTGAGGAACTGCGCCTTGCCGATCATGCCCTCGCGGGCGGCGCGGGTGGGGGCGTGCTCGAGAACGGCCTGCGACGCTGCCTTCGCGCCGCCCAGGGCGTTGGAGATCATGATGAACGCCACCACGCCCATGATCATGAAGACGATGGTCTGAAACGTGTTGGCCCACGCCGTCGACCGCACACCGCCGAAGAACACGTAGAACAGGACCACGGCGCAGATGACCAGACCCGTCAGCCAGGGCGGGATCGAGCCGTTGGTGGCGGCGAACGCCTCGGGGAACATGCCGCGCGACACGCCGGTGATGAACGACCCCGCGCCCAGCAGGCCGACGAGGAGGTAGGGCATCACCAACAGCACGAGAATGGGAAAGAGCAGGTAGCCCAGGGCCCGCGACTCGAAGCGGTCGCGGAAATACTGGATCTGGGTGATGTAGCCGTAGCGCTTGCCGACCGCCCAGAGGCGGATTCCAATGAGGAAAAAGACGGCCGCATGAACCAGGCCCGACCACGAGGCCATGAGGCCGTAGACGCCGATGCCCAGGTCGAAGGACTTGGCCGTCGAGCCGACGAGGGCGAACGCCGTCATCGTGGTGCCGAAGACGCTCATGAGGAGCATGAACGGCCCGATGGAGCGGCTGGCGACAAAGTAGTCGTTGCTGGTGCCGCGGAAGAACCGAGTGGAGAACACGCCCAGAAACAGCAGCAGCGCCAGGTACACGCCGATGACGACGAGCGGCGTCAGGGAAGCGGCAGGGGGCGACTGCGCGAGGATCACGATCCTGACCCGCCCTTCGACGGCGGTTCGAATTCGTCGGCCCACTCCTCAATGTGCGTCGGCCAGGCAAACCGGACCGCGAGGGCCCAGACGATGCCGCAGGCGAGGGAGAACGCCGCGTGATAGAAGAGACCGGCCGGCAGGCAGCCGAGGATGAGCGTGGTGTCCGCCCAGTACCAGAGATCCTGGTGCAGGACCGCCAGGGCCGCGACGAGCCCCCACACGACCCAGACCATGCCCGTGCGATGCGGCGCGCTCACTCGCCCTGGCCCTTGATCGAGAACAGGTGCGTGTGCGTCTGGATGTAGAGCACGCCGTTGGCCGCCACCGGGGATGAGTAAATCGGCGACTTCATGTCGATCTCGGCGATCATCTCCTTTTCGCGGCCGGCCTTGAGGATTGTCAGATAGCCGTCCTCGTTGCCGATGAAGACCTTGCCGTCGGCCACGAGCGCCGAGCCCCAGATGTGGCTCATGGTGTCGTGCTTCCAGTACAGCTCGCCGGAGTTCGCATCGAAGCAGTACACGAAGCCGGAGAAGTCGCCGACGTACAGCAGGTCGTCGACGATCGCCGGCGTCGAGAGTGACCGGTTGATCAGCGGGTAGGTCCACACCGCGCCGGACTTCGTGATGTCGCCCGTGGCCGTGGGATCGATGCAGACCAGGTTGCCCGCGCCCTCGCCGTGCTCGGGATCCTGACCGATGGGCACGTAGACGCGATTGTTGTGCACCACCGGCGTGGCGATGATCTCGCTGGGACCGGCCACGGTGGCGTACCTGACCGGCTTGCCGTTGCGGATCCGGTACTCGGGCGGGTTGGCGTCGAAGCGGAAGGCCTCGTCGAGAATGGTGAACCCGTCCTCGCCCTCGACGGGCGTCGGCCGGAATCCGTACACCCAGCCGTCGGGCCCGCCGAAGATGCACAGCTTCGCGTCGCCGGATTCGAACCACGCGGGCGAGGTCCAGTTGCAGTGGAAGATGCGCTGGCTCAGGCCCGAGCTCTCCTCGCCGAGGAGCCGGCCGGTCTTCTTGTCCACCTGGATGATGCTCGGAGCGAAGGGCGCGGGCGTTTCGACGTGGCCGTAGTCCACGCCGTTGGACGTGGTGACCCAGAGCCGGTCGCCGACGACGAGAATGGAGCTGCTGGTGATGTTGTGCGGGAACACGCCGCACTCATCGATCATGTTCATCGTCCAGATGATGTCGCCGTCCTTGTCATCCAGCGCGACGGGCGGGGCGTTTCGCTCCGCGAAAAGCTTCGCCTCATCCATGAACGGCCCGTCGTTGCCGTCGGCCAGGCCCTTCACATCGGCGCAGACCACCTCGCAGAGGTTGGAGACGAAGTAGACGCGGTCGCCCTCGACGGTCGGCGAGGAGCAGATGCCCAGGAACTCCCAGTCGCCGACCTTGCCCGTCCCCAGCTTGCGGAAGTTGATCTCCCACAGGAACTCGCCGGTGGCCTCGTCGAAGCAGTACACCGCGCTGCGGTCGCCCTTGTATTTCTCGTTGCGCGGCGAGTCGTTGTTGGTCCCCACAAAGACGCGGCCGCCGGAGATGGTCACGTTGCCGTAGCTCTGCGAGCCCAGCTTGGCGATCCAGCGCACATTGCGGCTGCTGGCGGGGTCGATCTCGTCGCTGGCGCCGACAAACTCGCCGGGGTGGATGTCGGTGGGCAGGCCGGTGGTGCTCGACGCCATGTTTCGCGAGACGTCGCGGCCCCACATCGGCCAGTCCTGGGCCTGCGCCGCCGAAGCGCCGAGAACGGTGAGAAAGACGATCGTGGTCAGATGCCTTGGCATGAGAGCGTGTTTCCGTCGGTTCATTGGTTGGGATGCGCGGCCAGATTGTCCATGAACACCTTGAAGCGGTCGTTGATCGAGAAACCGAACAGCCCCGCGGCGCCGTGCCGGTGCCCGTTGGCGTGCGTGTACTCGATGGTCCAGCCCTCCGGTTCGGCCTCATCGCGCGGCCAGGCCTTGCCGCGGATCGTCACCGAGCCATCCGACCCGTTGTCACAGCGCATCCGCAGGCGATACCAGACGCCCGGGCGGATCGCGAAGGGGACCGAATGCTTGACGCGCTCGTGGTTGGACTGGATCTCGAGCTCCTGGTAGTTGCCCTTGAGCAGCAGCAGGTAGCGCTGGTTGACCACGCCGATCGAAGAGATCATCCGCCGCGAGCCGTCGACCATCATGTCGGCCTCGATGGTGTAGTCGTGCCAGTCGGGATGGCCGAAGAACCCGAAGGTGCGCTGGAAGATCGGGTCGGCCAGCGTCTTGGCGACGATCTGCGTATCGCCGACCTGGCGGATGTCCCACTTCGGCCCGCTGCCCAGCCAATGCGATGGCGGCCGCGCGACCTTGGCCGACGAGTCGTCCGGATCGGGCAGGGTCAGGGCAATTCCGTCGAACGTCTCGGTGAACGGCATGGGATAGGTGACCCGAAGCCGGACGGTGTCCTTCATGCCGCCGGCCTCGGCGGTGAGCACCGCGGCGCCGGAACGCGCCTTGGAGCTGTCCACGATGCGCCCCGTCCCGTCGAAGGCCACGCCCAGCGGATTGGGCTGCCACGTGAGCGGCAGGTCGGATTCGCGCACGACCTGGCCGGCGGCATCCGCCAGCCGGACGCGGAACGCCATGGCCTCGCCGGGCTGAATCGACACATCGCCGGGGATGACCTGCATGGCCACCGCCGGCCCGACAGGCGGCGCGGGCGCGGCAGCGGGCGCCAAAACCGTCCTGCCCGCGGCGCCGAAGCAATAGAGGCGCTGCGTCGTGTGGATGTAGATGCGGCCGTTCCAGATCGACGGCGCCGCGAGGCAGTTGCCCTCCAGGTGCGTCTGCGACAGGATCTGCGGCCCGTCATCGGAGGGGCGGATGACGTACAGCGAGCCGTTGTTCATCGGCACGTACAGCTTGCCGTCGCCATACGCGGGCGATGCGTGAATCTGGTCCGGGGCAAGCTTCTCCCGCCACAGCACCGAGCCCTCGGCGACGTTGACGCAGACCAGTTCGCCGATGTCGGTGGTGATGTACATCCGGTCGCCCACCAGCACGGGCGAGCTGCTGAACGCGCCGAGCTGGTCGATGCGCCACGCCTCGTGGTCGCGGCCCAGGTTCAGCGGTCTGTCCTGGCCCGGCTGCGGAGTGGCCCCGAGCCGGATGGCCACGGTGCGGCCCAGCGTGCTGGAGTCGATGTTCTCGCGGGCGTGGATGGCAATGAGCTGGTCGCCGGACAGCACGGGAGAGGCGCATACGCCGCCGACGGACATGTCGAAGTACCACACCGGCTCGCCCGTGCGAACATTCACGCAGACCATGGCGCCGCCCGCGACGCCTGCGTACAACAGTCGCTTGCCATCGCGCCACTCGAAGACGGGGAACGAGTAGGGGTTGTCTTTCGGCGGGCCGTCCGGGCTGGAGGTCCACACGTGCTCGCCGGTCTTCTTGTCGAAGGCCAGGAAGCGATTGCGGGCCGGCCCCTCCGGCCCCCACGATGACGTCATGCAGTGCACGATCACCAGGTCGCCATCCACCAGCGGGCCCATGGTGCGCCCGTTCGGGTAGGTCAGCATGCCGTACGACTCGGTCAGCGACTGCTGCCACACGAGTTCGCCCGTCGCCTTGAAGCAATTCAGGATGCCCTCGGTCGCCAGGAAGTAGACCTGACCGGTCTCGGGGTCGATCGACGGGCTGCTGATGGCGTAGCGGTCGTAGACCGTGTCGGACAGGAAGTCCTTGTGTCGCCACTCCCACAGTCGCCGGCCGGTCGCCTCGTCGGCGCAGATGATCATCTGGTCGAGATCCGGCCCATCGCCCTCATATCCGAGGAAATACACGCGGCCCTGGGCGATGACCGGCGCGCCCCTGCCGCGCACGTCATAGGTCCAGGCCGCGTCGGCCGCGTCGATCGCGTCGGGCAGGCCGGACTCGTAGGAAACGCCGTTCTGCGTCGGTCCCCGCCAGCGGAGCCATCCGGTCACGTCGGCCCGGGCGGCGCCGGTCGCGATGGCGGCGCCGAGTAAGCTGAGGCAGAAAAGGCGGCGGGACACATGGTGCATGGCTCGCTCCCGAGTTTCAGAACTGCACGCTGACGGTCAGTCCGAACGTCTGCGGCGCGCCGTTCTCGCCGACAAAGGCAGTCGGGTCGAAGGGGCTGGGCTGGAAGGCCACGAGCACGTATTCCTCGTCGAAGGCGTTGCGGATCCAGCCTTCGAGCCGCACGTTGTGCCATTCCACGCCGACGCGGAAGTTCGCCAGCCCGAAGCTCTCGGACTCGCGATTCCCCGCATCGAGATAGTAGGTGCCGAAGTTGACGTATTCGCCGCGGGCGAACCACTTCGCGGACATGCCGATCGGCCCGTTGAACTGGGCCCCGGCGTTGAACGTCGTCTCCGGCACGAAGGCCAGGTTGTTGCCCGAATTGTCACCGCCGAACTGATCGACGAACGAATCAAACTCCGCGTCAGTATACCCGAAACCGGCGAAAAGTTCGACGCCCTCCGCGACGCGGGCGGCGACCTCGAGCTCCACGCCCTGGCTCGTCGCGCCTCCGGCGTTGTCGATGTAGCCGCCGGAATTGATGTCGAACAGCGAGAGCTGAAGGTCGTCCCAGTCGATATAGAACAGGGCGGCGTTGATGATGAGCCGGTCATCCAGCCACGTCGACTTGACGCCGACCTCGTACGTCCAGCTTGTCTCCGTGTCGAAGCTCTCGTTTCCCGCCGGGGCGGTGAGGTTGAACCCGCCGGCCTTGAAGCCCTTGGCCGCGCGGGCGTACAGCAGGGCGTCGTCGCTGAGGTGATACCCGATGCTGAAGTCGGGCACGACCTCGTCGAAGGAGTCGTCTTCATCGCGCGTGGTCATCAACACCGGGAAACCGCCCACGAAGAACGTGTTGGTGATGTCGGCGTCCTTGTCCTCGTAGTCGTAGCGGAGGCCGGCGGTCAGATCGAGCTTCTCGTCGATGGTCAGCGTCGCCTGGCCGAAGACCGCGATCCCAAAGTCGTCGAAGTCCCCCTCGTCCTGGCTCACCGAGCCGGGAATGGTCGGCGGCGGGGCGAACGCCCGGAATTCATTGGCCGCCGAGGCGTCGCTGTCGGAGCTGAAGATCGATGTGCCCAGGAGCCACTTGAGATTCATGTGCTCGTTGAGCGTCACCGGATTGTCCGCGGCCGAGGCGATGCGCAGCTCCTGGTAGATGTACTCCTGCGACTCGTCGGTGAACCGCCGCACCGCGTCGAACGCGGTGAAGTCGAAGTCCGATTCCTCGCTGATGTCCCAGTCCACGTACGAGGTGACGCTCGTGATGTCCACCGCGTCGCCGGCGTGCTCCCACGTGAACGAGTTGGACACGATGTCGCGGTCCGCCTTGCCCTCGAAGTTCTGATTGATGTGGTGCGGATCGGCCTTGATCCCGGCCAGGTCGCTGAGAACGAAGCCGCCATCGCGCGAGCGCTCGGCGTAGATCGTGTAGCGGAACTCGTTGCGGTCATCCGGCGTGATGAGCACCGACCCGCGCCCGAAGGTCGAGCGCCGCTCATCCACCCGGTTGCCGGTGAAATCGTTCTTGGTGTAGCCGTCCCGCTCGGAATACAGCCCGGACAGCGAGATGAAAACCTGGTCGGCCACGATCGGGCCCGTGTACGCCAGACTGTGCTCGCGCAGATCGTAGTTGCCGTACGTCGTGCCGAACGTCAGCTCGGGCGTGTTCGACGGCCGCCGCGTCTCCATCTTGATCAGCCCGCCGATCGAGTTGCGCCCGTACAGCGTCCCCTGCGGGCCGCGCAGAAACTCCAGGCGCTCGACGTCCAGCAGCGTGATGTTGGTGCTGCTGATCTTCAGTTGCGGCACGCCGTCGATGTAGGTCGTCACCGACGGGTCGCCCACGCCCGTGCTGATGCCGCGAATCGTGGGGAAGCTCAGCCGCCGCGAGGAGAACTCCGTCATGTGCAGGTTGGGCACCAGGTACGACGCCTCGCGGATGCTCGTGATGCCCGCGTCGCGGATGGTCGTCTCGCCGATGACCGAAATGCTCAGGGGGATGTCCTGGGCCAGTTCCGACCACTTCCGGGCGGTCACCACCACCGGCTCCAGGCGCACGGGCGCCAGAAGCTCCTGGTCGTCGGCCGGCGGGGCGGGGGGAGGCGTTTCCTGCCGCGCCAAAGCGCCGGCGGCGAGAAAGACCGACGAGAGGATGACCACTCGACTTTTGTGCGTGCGCATCGGGGGCTGCTCGTGTGTAGGGTCCAATGACCGGGCGGGACGCCAGCTCAGTCGCCGGCGTCACGGTGATCGCGGCAGACGATCTCGCCTTCGCTGTTGCGGCAGAAAATCAGGCCGTTGGACAGGACCGGGCTCGACCAGTAGACGCCGCCATCGAGGATCTTGCGGCGCGAGAGTTCGGCGTATCCGCCCGGAGAGGCGTCGGCGATGATGAGCTCGCCCTTGCTGCTCAAGGCGATGATCTTGCCGTCGGCGATCATCAGGGCGCCCTGGCCGAGGCCGCGCTGGGCCCACCGCTCGTTGCCCTCGGTGTCGATGCACTTGAGCGTCTTGTCATCGAAGCCGTACAGGTGGCCCTCGTAGTACACGCAGCCGGACATCTGGTTGCGCATCTCCTTGTTCTCCCACAGGGGACGCAGCCCCTGGTCCGTCACCTGGAGCATCGAGCAGCCGTGGTTGTAGCCCGAGGAGATGAACAGCCGGTCGCCGATGGCGATGGGCGTGGCCGCGTTGACGTCGTACTGCGTGGTCCAGGTGTATTCCGCCTGCTCGCGCCCGTTCGACGGATCGAAGAGCACAACGCCGTCGCCGTTGAAGATGACCAGCCGCTCGAGGCCCGCCAGGGTCGCCACAATCGGCGTCGAATAGGCATGCCCGGTGTCGCGCGTGGACCAGATAGGGGCGCCGTTGTCCTTGTTCAGGGCCAGCACGCGCCCGACGTTGACGATGACCTTGTCGGGCAGCACAAGCGGCGACGCCGCGAACGCCCAGGTGGGGATCTCCAGCTCGTACTCGCTCATGAGGTCCTTTTTCCACACCACCGAGCCGTCCACCAGGTTCAGGCAGTGCAGCTTGCCCTCGCGGTTGAGCGTATAGACGCGATCGCCCTCGATCACCGGCGTGGACTGCGTTCCCCCCCCGTGAAACTTGTCCCACTTCTGCGCCGGGAAGGAATAGGTCCACCGCTCCGCGCCGGTGCGGGCATCGAGGCAGTAGATCGTGTCCTGCCCCTTCGATTCGCTGTAGCCGGTCGTGATGAGGGAGTCTCCCTTGATCACGAAGCTCGCGTAGCCGAGCCCGACCTCCCGGGACCACAAGGGCTCACTTCTTCCCTCGACGCTCCAGCCGGTCTCGGCGGAGATGTTCGTGCCATCGGCGCCGCGCCAGCGCGGCCAGTCGCCGTCCCCCGCGGTCGCGGCGGTCCAGGTGGTCGTCGAGGTCAGGATTGCGGCAGTCAATGAGTTGAGGTTGCAACGCATGGATACGCTCCAGGAGGTCACAGAACCGGGTCCGGATGGCCGCCGACGCCAGCGTGGGCGGACAGGAGTTGTAAGTCGAGGCTCCGGGGAAGTTGCGTCGGCCAGATCGACAATTATTGATGTGTTCATTGCTCCGGCGGGGTCGCACCGATGCAGTACAGGTGCTGACCGGTGCGGATGAACAGGTGCCGTCCCGACGGGACCGGTGATGACAGGGTGTACGTGCCATCCAGTTGGTTTGTGGCCAGGATCTCGAACGTCGGGCCGGCGGAGAGAACCACGGTCACCGCCTCCTCGTTCGTGAAGTACAGCCGGCCGTCGGCCAGCAGGGGCGAGCCGCTGACCGTGCCCTGCACCGTGCGCTGCGGCCCCCAGATCACCTGGCCGGTCCTGGCATCCAGGCATGTCGCGACGCCCTTGTCGTCGACCATGTAGAACCGCTCGCCATCGCAGGCGGGGGTGGGCACATCCGGCGACCCGTTGTCATCCCACTTCCACGCAACCGCATCGTCATCGGGCGCCTCGGGGCCGCTCAGGTCGATGGCCAGCAGGGGCCGGTTGCGGGTCGGGGCGTAGACCATGCCGCCGGCGAAGACGGGGGAGGCCACGATGCGGTAGTTCGGCCTCTTCTGAGGATTCAGTCCGCCGACGCGCCACAGCTCACGGCCGGTCTCGGGGTCATGGCCGGTCACGTAATCGGCCCCGGAGATCACGATCTGCGCGCGGCCGTCCTTTTCAACGACGATCGGCGTGGTGTAGGCGTCCGGCGCTTCCCGCGGGGCATCCGTCGGGCGTTCCACTTTCCAGAGCACCTCGCCCGTGGGTGCGTCGAACGCGACCACGTACGACGGGTCGTCGGTGCGGAATCCGTGCAGGACCTCGATGATGAGCTTGCCGTCGTGCAGCAGCGGCGATGAGGCGTAGCCCCAGTTGAGCCCGAATGCGCCGTACATGGCCTGGAGGTTCTTCTGCCAGATCTGCCCGCCCTCCATGTCGAAGGCGGTGACGACGCCGTTGCCCGTGACGACCCAGACGTGCTCGCCGTCCGTCACCGGTGACGGCGATGAGTTGTTGGCCTTCATGTGAACTTCGTTGCCGGTGTCGAGCGCGCGCTCCCACAGCATCGCGCCGCTGCGCCGGTCCAGGCACAGGAGCAGCAACTCCTGCCCGCCCGGATGCAGCCCGCCGCCCATGCGGCCGCGCCCGCGACGCCCCTGGCCTTCCTCGCGCTGTCTCGCCTGGTCCTCCGCGAACTTCTTCAGCTCCTCCGGATCCGGCTGTGCGGGCGAGGTGAGAAAGATCCGATCGCCCCAGATGATCGGCGTCCCGCCGCTCCACGACGGCAGCTCGGTCTTCCACACGATGTTCTGGTCGGGCCCCCACGCAAGCGGCAGGCCGGTGCTGTCACTGACGCCGTTCTGGGCCGGGCCGCGCCACTGCGGCCAGTTGTCGCCGGCTGCGAGCGGGCGCGAACCCGCGAAAATCACGCCGAGCATCACGACACGGAAAGCGGTCCTGGGCATGGTGGAGCTCCTGGGTGCGGCCGGGCAGGGCGAACGATTGTAACGGATGCGCCCGATCGCGTTTCGGCGGGATCGACGGGATTGCCCAACCGGTTGGGATGACGATACGCTGGTCACGTTCGCAACGCGGGCGCCGATGCGCGGCGGTCCGCGACTCTGCTGGGAGGCGATTCTCGTGGGCATCGAGACACATCGTGCTGTGCGACGGTTGGGTCTGGCCGGTCTGACCGCGGCGCTGCTGCTCTCGGCCGCCGCCTGCCGCACGACGTCGGACCGCGACCGGGAGGTGCGCGAGCTCCGCGCGCGGGTGACTCAGCTCGAAGCACAGCTTGCCCTGGCGGATGCGCGGCGCGGCGACGACAGCGCAGCGCTGGCGTCGGAGGTCAACATCCAGCCGGGATTCAACGACGAGTGGCGCCGCGATGACATCGGCCCGCTGATCGATCGATTGGAAACGGAGAGCCGCGAGATCTTCACCGAGCGGTTCAACCTCGCCGCGGTCGTCGGCCCGCCGCCGGGCGCGGCCATCGCCGACATCGGCGCCGGCTCCGGATTCATGACCAACATCTTCGCCCGGCAGGTCGGCCCGGCCGGCCGCGTCTACGCCGTGGACATCAGCGACGAACTGATGCGGCACGTGGCCGAGGGCGCTTCGGCCGCCGGACTGACCAAT
>Ga0299906_10002582_pt1 | contig 15007 bp, 14 predicted proteins | sample RVTome_14_FD_200259 | JGI IMG/M metagenome (GOLD analysis project Ga0299906, IMG submission 200259) | Soil microbial communities from uranium-contaminated site in the Upper Colorado River Basin, Wyoming, United States - RVT145D125 (version 2) ... | reverse complement strand
AGATCATGGTGGCCGTCTGCAGGTTCCGGCCGTAGATCCATTGGGGGTAGTCTGGCTGACCTCCACCGCGACCGCCACGTCCACCCCGGCCGCCGACGCCTCCCCGGCCTGCGCCGCCGGCGCTGCCTCCACGGTTGTATCGCCCGTCCCAGTCCGGGAGCGTCGCCGGCGTGTGAACGGTCGGTCCCCCGGCGGCCTGGGCTTCGGCCAGCAATGCCCGGTAGTGCGCTTCGGCGGTTTGATACGTATAAGGGCTGAGGATCTGGGAGACGTCGAGGTCCAGGCTGCAGTCGCCCCATGCGCCCACCCGGTTGTTGGTCCAGATGTCGGTGAGTTGGCGGGGCGTGTTGCACCGCGTGTAGCGCGGATCGGTCCAGTATTCCCGATCGAAGTAGAAGTTGCCGGTCGTGAAAAGGTCCACCGGAAGAGGCTCGATCCCCTCGGGCGGGGCCGGAGCAGGCTCACCGCTCTGATTCTGAGCGAACACGATGGGCGACATCAGCGTCAGGACGAGCGTCACAAACGCTGTCCGTAACGCCCTCGGTGCCTTCGGCATTGGCTTCCCTCCTTACTGCGGGACCCGGGACGTGACCGTATTATGACACTCGAATGACGTATGGCTCAATCGCCGGAGGGTGCCTGGCGGGCCTGGCGGTCGTCGACGCTCAGTCCTCTTCGACAGGAGGCCTCCAGGGCGTGATCACACCGGTCAGCAGATTGTCGAGGTTTCCCTCCATGCACGAGTATTCCATGATCTCGACGTCGGGCGTGAGCACGAATACCCGTTGGTTCGAAATCGGCCGCGTGTAGGTCTTCGGATCATCCAGGACCCAGCCGAACTCGATATGACCCGTGTCGGGCCGCCGGAACGTCATCGTAAGCGTAGCGTTGCTGGTCCCGTTGGCGTTGGCGGAGGAGCGCGTGATATCCGGAACATAGGGACGGGCCCAGACCCCGCTGAAGTCCGGTCTGCCGTTGGGAAGGCGCGGGGCCGGCGCATTCATGTCCACGTCCGGGCGGGAGACCTGAGCGATCGCGGGCGAGGTCGCCTCGACAACAACTCCCAGGACCACCACGCCCATGATCGAAAGCAGTGGCTTGCTCATGGCGAACTTCCTCAGTTGAAGACCGGTTCCCCGAAATCGTCTCTCAGATCGCGCAGCCAGATGTTGTTCTCCTGGCAGATGTACTCCTGGATCTCGCCTTCGGGATCCCACATGACGTCGAACGCTATCGTCCACGGGCGCGTGTACGCCCCGGGATCGTCGATCGTCGCCTCGTAGCGCAGCGTGTAGAGATCGGTCCGCGTGAAGCGCTCCGTCACGTGCAGCCTGTCGGTATGGGGATCGCCCGCCATGTCGATCCAGGTCTTTTCGTTGAAACCCACGATGTCGACCACCAGCGTGTCCCCGTCCCAGCGTCCGACGGAGTGTCCCAGCCAGGTGGGATTGAGGGCGTCGCCTTCCGGATGCGGCCGTCCGTCCATGTAGATGATCCGCCAGATGTGGGTCCCACCCTCGTAAATCATCACGATGCGCTCCTGCTCGGGCAACTGAATGATCTCCATCGGGAACGGCGTCGTCATCAGGCGGGGGCCCGACGGCGGGAAGCAATAGCCCTGCGGATCGTACCGGGATTCCCCGGTCCGCCGAAGCTCGGCGATCGAGCGCGCCCACGGCTGGTACGGGATCGCCTCGGGGTCCACAAGGACTTCGGCGTAGTCGCGATGCTGGGAGAGCGACCAGTAGCCCCGATTGGGCTCGACGGGGCCGAGGTTGGGCGTGCCGTCCGAGAGCCGGGGCGCCGGCGGATACGGACCCGCCGGGTACACGGGCACTGGATTGACCTGAGACGACGCCGGAATCACGAGCAGGAACAAACCAAGCCCGACTCCAAAGCCGCAATCCGCGGTCAGGCCAGCCAGCACACGCCGCATTCCGGAGCCTCCAGGCGGAGAAAGCGAACGAACCTCGCAAGGAATTGAGGCCAGTCTATAGAAGGCATATAGTAGGCGTCAACGAAACTCCGGAGGATGCCGGGATGAGATCGATACCTGAAGTGCTGGCGGCCGTGGTAGCGCTCCTGTGCCCGGCAGCGCTCTACGCCCATCACGCCTTTTCGGCGGAGTACGACGTGAACAGGCAGATCGAGCTGCGGGGCCTGGTGACCCGGGTGGAATGGACGAACCCGCATGTTCGCTTCTATGTGGACGTGGAAGACGACGAGGGCGTCGTCACCAACTGGGACCTGGAGCTGCAGAGCGCGAACACGCTCACCCGGGCCGGGTGGTCGCGGGACTCGCTCGGCGTGGGCGACCGGGTGGTCGTCAATGTCTACCTGGCGAAGGACGGGTCCGAGCGGGGCAACGCCCGGGGCAACGTGACGTTGGCGGATGGAAGCCTCCTGTTTGCGGGAGATCCGCCCGACGGTACCGACAGGTAAGGGAGGATCGAAATGCACAACCTGATCTGTCTTCTTGTTCTTTCGACCCTCGGCATCGCACCGCTGACCGCTTCGGCCCGGCAGGACGTACCGCGCCTTCCCGACGGCCGGCCCGACCTGTCCGGGCTCTGGAACGGCGGCGGCAATATCCGCAACCTTGCCCCGGGCGACGAGATCTCCATGACGCCGTGGGCCGCGGAGATTTTCGCGTACCGGTCCGACCCCAACGGAAACGCCGCCAACGAGGATCCGAACCTGCAATGTCTTCCGGCGGGCGTACCGCGCATGTCCCCCTATCCGTGGCGGATCATCCAGACGCCGACCCACGGCCCGGAGACCCACATCTTCATCCTGTACGAGGGCAACATCCACAGCTACCGGCAGATCTTCATGGACGGCCGCCCGCATCCGGAAGATCCCGACCCGACCTGGTACGGCCATTCCATCGGTTGGTGGGAAGGCGACACGCTGGTCGTCGACACAGTCGGGTACAACGACCGTTTCTGGTTCTCCTTCGAAGGTCACCCTCACTCTGAGGAGCTGCACACGGTCGAGCGGTTCGCCCGGACCGCCTTCGATACCCTTCAGTGGGACATCACCATCGAGGATCCAGCGGCTTACACGAAGCCTTTTACGGTCCTGACGCGGGCCCGCCTGATGCCCGACGACGAGCTGCTGGAATACATCTGCCAGGAGAACAACACGAACATGGGGCGCGCGCGGGGACCCGCCGGAAATCCTTAGCGAACGTACAAAGCCTGTCACATTCCCTCCCCGGGCGTCGTTCAGGCAAGTGTGGACGCAGACAGCGAACGCCTTTTCGAGCAACGCGCTCGCAAGGAGCCATGTCTTCACAGGCCTCATCGTCTCCTCCTGATTCGAGGACCCAGTCTACCGACAGCCACGAGGGTCTCAAAACAGAATGTGTGGCGCCGGGCGCACACCTGTGAAGTATCCTCACGGAAAGGGACCGCGGCCTGGCGCGGTTTCAACGAGTTGGGAGTGGCACTCGACTTGCTCCGCCCGGGGACATGTTCAGAACACTCATACTCTGCCTGGTCCTCGTCGCGGTCCCGCCATCGCTGGCGGCAGCTCAGGAACTCACCACGCCCGAAGGCCTGCCGGTCCGGTCGACCGAAGTTTCCGGTATCGGGAGGGGACAGCTCAGCCCCGGCCTGCGCCAGGCCATCGACGCGCTCGTCGACACGCCCTACAGCGAGAACGAGGTCGACGCGCTTGCGCGCCGGATCGAGGAAGAACAGCCCGATTACGTCGCCGTCGCCCGTGCCGTACCGCTTCCGCCTGATGGCGTGCGGGTCATCTTCCTTGCAGCCCGCATCGGAGATGCCGAAGACGTCGATCTGAACATCAACGAACGGTACACGGTCGAAAGCGTGGAAATCTCGGGGGTACCCGAGACCGACGTCCGCCCGCCCCTCAGGGACGAGATGGAAACGCTCGTCGGCGAGCGGCTGGACGCGGAGCGCGCGGAGGAAATCGAAGGCGAGCTGGAGGCGGCCGTTTCAGGTTACGAAGTGACGCGGCGGATAGAGCGCGGAAGCCAGGAAGGACAGATTCGCGTCGTTTTCGAATTCCGCAAGATTCCGTGGATCCCGTTCCGGAGGTCTCGCAACATCCTGGCTTACCACTCGAAGCAGGGCTGGTCCGGAGGACTGGATCTGCCGATGGCCTTCGAGGGGGATCACCGGGTCACGGTGGGGCTGCATTTTGGAAACAACGACGCCCGGATCGAACGGTACTACGGCTACACGATCGGTTACGAGAACCGCCGCGCAGGCACCGAACGACTCGGATTCGGCATCGAGTTCTTCAGCCTTCGGGGCAAGTGGACGCCCGCTTCGCTGGCCGCCATCGCGGCAAGCCCCGAAATACCCGAGGCCTATCGCGACCGGCAGACTGTCGAGCCCTCGGTCACGTTCGCATTCAGCCCCTCCCTCCGCGTGGTCGCGGGGACCAGCCTGTCGAACCTGGAATCGCTCGTCGCGCCTCCGCAATCGATGAGCGCCAACGCCGGATTCGCGTCGCTCTTCTATCAGCACGAATGGGAAGCGTCTTCCGAGGCCACACACGGCCTGCTCGCCGGCTACAGCGTGCGGTCCGCCACACACAACCTGGACAGCGACCTGATCTATACTCGACATGCGGGTCAGGTCCGGTACCAGTACGAAAGGGGCCCGAACACGCTGATCTCGGATTTCTCGGCCGGGCATAGCTCGGGACGGGCTCCCCTGTTCGAAAGGTTCTCGCTCGGAAACACCTCCACTCTGCGAGGCTGGAACAAGTACGACGTTGCGCCCGCGGGCGGGGATGACTTCGTTCACCACACTCTCGAATACCGTCACAAGGGCGGGGCCGTGTTCTTCGACACCGGGTCGGTCTGGAATCGCGGCCAGGAGGCGAAGATCCGCCTGTCCGCGGGTATCGGATATCACGACGGCCCGTTCGCTTTGACAGTCGGATTCCCGCTGAGCTCCAATGGAGTCGGCGCGATGTTCATGATGCGGTTTGGCTTCAGCCCGGAGTGGAGGTTCAGGTTTTGAACGGACCTTTGGGAATGAAAGCAGGCCGGATCAGCGTTGCGGTTGTCGTGTTCGGGATCGCTCTGCAGCTCGGCAACCCTTCGCTGACCCCGGGTATCGTGGATGGGCAGCTTACGATCGAGACCCGGGGCGTAACCTTCATCACCGGCCGGCCTCTGGATCGCCTGCGCGACGGAGGCTCGGTCACGTACACTTTCCGCATCGTTGTTTCGACCGAAAGACGCGGTCGGTCCCTCGGCAGTCGCGAGCATCAGTTCGTCCTGAGCTACGATCTCTGGGAGGAACGGTTCGCCGTCGCGGAGCTCGGCACACCCACGCGGTCGGTCTCGAACCTGACTTCAGAAGAAGCGGAAGCCTGGTGCCTGAACAACCTCGCCTTGCCGATCGGGGGGATACGTGAGAATACGCCTTTGTGGTTAAGACTGGAATACCGCGCGGTGTTTGAAGACACCACTCTGGAGGGGGACGAGAATCCCGGCTTCGGACTCGGGGGGCTCATCAGCATCTTCAGCCGCCGGGAAGAGAATGAGGTCCCGGAAGGTATGGTGGAAACCGGGCCTTTCCGTTTATCCGATCTTCGGTAACCGACTGGAGCGTTCGTTGCACCGGCTTCGGAACAGACTGCTTGCGGCTTTCCTCGCAGCGACGATCCTTCCACTCGCTGCGACTCTCTGGATCACCGCGTCGCTTCTGGAGCGCAGCCTGGGCTACACGACGACCGCCGAGCTCGACCACCTGTCCCAATCTCTCGAGTCGACAGTCCGGGAGTTCTACCAGCGAGAGCGCGACACTCTCAGGGATGACGCTGGCGCGGGCCGTGTCTCCCCGACTTCATTTTCGATCGACGACACGAACACGTGGCCCGACTCGCTGCGCGAATTCTGGTCGAGCGGGGAGAGCGAGCGTTTCGGGCTGTCAGGCGCGGGCGGAAACCATATCGAGTACCTGCTGAGGGAAGAGAACGGCGTGGCCGTGTACACGCGCCAGCTCGGCGGCATCCGGATGCAGGCGTTGACCGAAGAACTGCGCGAAAGCCGCGCGCTGGTCGACTCCATCGAAGGTCGCGACCTCGAGCGCGGCTTCACGCTCACGCTGGTTCTCCTGGTGACCGCGGTTTGGCTGGTCGCGCTGGCATCACTGATATACGTGGCCAGCCGGATTACGCGCCCGATTCAGGAGCTCGCCGCCGGTCTCGCCGACTTCGCGGCAGGCAACATGGACCGCCGCCTCGACTCGGGAAGGAGCGACGAGGTCGGGCAAGCCATCGATGCGTTCAACGACATGGCGGGCCAGCTCGCCCGGAGCCGCGAGCGCCTCGTCTACCTGACCCGGGTCGCGAGCTGGCAGACTCTGGCTCGCAAGACCGCGCACGAGCTCAAGAACTCGCTGACGCCGATCCGGCTGACGGTCGAGGAGATGGTCGCGCGGACACCGAAAGCGGACGACGCGTTCATGGCGCAGGCGGGGCAGATCGTCGTCTCCGAGATCGATACACTCGAGCGCCGCGTCCGGGCGTTCTCGGAGTTCTCGAGCGAGCCTTCGGCACGACCGGAAACCATCGATCTGAACGCGTGTCTCGAAGAACGCGTGTCCCTGCTCCGGCCCAACTTCGCCGATGTACACTTCGACCTCCGTCTGGACGGTGCGGCGCCGACGGCCTGGGCAGGGCCCGACCAGGTCCGGGGAATCCTGACGAACCTCCTCAAGAACGCCGCCGAGGCGGCCGGACGGGGTGGGCGCGTCCTGGGCCTCACGGCATCGAAGGGGAAAGACGCCATCGTCGAAATCCACGATTCAGGATCCGGCCTGAGTCAGAACGTAGTCGAAGGATTGTTCGAGCCGATGATCACGTTCAAGAAGGACGGGATGGGACTGGGTCTCTCGATCGCAAGAAAGAACGCCATGCTCTCAGGCGGCGACATCGACGTCATCGAAGGACGACTCGGCGGCGCGGGCTTCCGGGTTGTCCTGCCGCGGAATCAGGCCCAAAGATGATTCCGAAACACATTCTGATCGTCGACGACGAGGACAACATCTTACGCTCGCTCCAACTCGTGCTCGAACCGGAAGGGTACGCCGTCTCGACCTCGGGCTCCGCGGCCGACTTCCAAAACCAGAGCACGACCGCGCGCGCCGACCTCTATATCATCGACGTCCGGCTCCCCGACGGAAACGGCATCGATCTGTTGCGGGAGCTTCGCCAGAACGAGGACAGGACGCCTGTCGTCATGATCTCCGGACACGGCACGATCCCCGACGCCGTCGAAGCGACTCGCGCCGGCGCCTTCGACTTTCTCGAAAAGCCGCTGGCAAGGGATCGAGTCCTACTGGTCGTCCGCAACGCTATCGACCGATCCAGCCTCGAGCGGGAGAACGCGCGCTACAGGGACATGATCGGCGAAGCGCCGAAAACGATCGGAACGAGCCCCGCGTTCAGGAGGGTGATCGGCGAGGTCGACCGCGCGGCGGCTTCCGACGCCCGCGTCCTCCTCATCGGAGAATCCGGTACGGGCAAGGAGCTCCTGGCCGCACGGATCCACGAGAACAGTCCTTTTCGGGACGGTCCGTTCGTGAAAGTGAACTGCGCGGCGATCCCGACCGAGCTGATCGAGAGCGAGCTCTTCGGACACGAGAAAGGCGCCTTCACCGGGGCGACGACGATGCGGAGAGGCAAGTTCGAGCTCGCGAGCGGCGGAAGCATTCTCCTGGACGAGATCGGCGATCTCCACCAGGCATCCCAGGCCAAGCTGCTCCGCGTTCTCGAACACGGGGAGTTTCAACGGCTGGGCGGGGAACAGACGATTCGGACTGCGGCCCGGGTCATCTCGGCGACGAACCGCGATCTCGAATCGCTCGTCTCGGAGAGCAAGTTCCGGGAAGATCTGTACTACCGGCTGAGCGTCGTTCCGATTCGCGTGCCGGCGCTTCGTGAGCGGCCGGATGACATCAGGCGCCTGGCGTCCTACTTCCTCGAAGAGTTCTGCACCCGAAATAACTTTCGCGGTAAGCAGATAGACGACACGGTCTTTCCCGCGCTCGAGCGCTATTCCTGGCCGGGAAACGCCCGCGAGCTGCGAAACGCCGTCGAGCGCATGGCAATCCTCGAGACCGGGGACCGGATCACGTCCGAATCGATCCCCCTGGAGATCCGAAGCGGCCCGGACGCCGGGCGCTCCGGCCTCAACCTGGTCCGGGACCGGGCCGAGGGACGACGCATTTTGCAAGCGCTTGAAGAATCGGACTGGAACGTCTCGGCGGCGGCCCGGGCTCTCGGTATCGAGCGGACGAGCCTCCACAAGCGCATTCGCGCGCTGGGACTCCGCCGAAACGAACGGGCGGGCTCGGGCTAATCCCCCGGGAGCGTCCGTTCCGGTTTCTCGCCCGGCACGGACGGAAAGCCGCCCTCCTCCCAATCGCGTCTGGCTCTTTCGATCCGGTCCCTGGAACTCGAGACGAAGTTCCACCAGATGTGACGTTCGCCCTCGAGCGGCGCTCCGCCAAGGATCAGACATCGCGTCGGCGCGAGCGCGCTCAAGACCAGATCCGCGTCTTCCTCGAGGACGATCAGTTTCCCGCTGCCGAACTCCCCCGAGCCCAGCGACATGCTCCCGTCGACCGCATAGATCGCCCGCTCGGGAGCATTCGGGATCGTAAGCTCGGACCCGGGTTCCATCGTCACATCGACATACAGCGTCGGCGAAGCTGTCCTGACCGGGGACGCGTGTCCGAACGCCTGCCCCACGAGCACGCGGACAGTCGCTCCGTTCCCGGACCATACGGGCAGGCTGTCTCTCGAGTAGTGGCAGAAACCGGGCGGGGTGTCTTCGGCTTCGACCGGGAGCGCCGCCCAGAGCTGAACACCGTGAATCCGCGATTCCCTCCTTCTCAGCTCCTGGCCGGTTCTCTCGGAATGGACGACGCCGCGGCCCGCGTGCATCCAGTTGATCTCGCCGGGGCGAATCGTCTCGACGAAACCGAGGCTGTCCCGGTGAACGAGGTCGCCTTCGAACAGGTACGTCACCGTCGCGAGACCGATGTGCGGATGCGGCGGCACGTCGATACCGCGCCCGGGCTCCAGCGTCTCCGGACCGATGTGGTCGAAGAAGATGAAGGGACCGACACGCTGGCGCTGTCCGGAGGGGAGCAGCCGGCGGATCTTCATGCCACCGAGATCACGTTGCCGGGCCTCGATGACAGCTCTTACCATACCTTGCCGACGAGATCTCCGACAGCGACTCCTCTCTGTCCCCATTTTTAACATTCAGCAGAGCCAGCCTGGGCAGGGATCGGGAGAGCCCCACGGGATGCGGAAACGGACACCCACGCTGTAGACCATGAACGGCGTCTGACTGACGAGGGGATTGATCGTAATGGACCCGTCCGGGTTGTCGATGATGCTGCCCTCTCTCAGGTAACGCGCCTCCCCTCCGCGGTGATAGCGCAGGCCCAGATCGAGATCCACGGGCGCATCACGACCACCCAGGGGGATCCGGAGGCCCGCGCCGGCAACCCAGGCCCGAGTCCAGTCGCTCAGGTTCGTCGTGGTCGCGATCGGCTCGTCCGAGGAGCGAGTCCCCGAGACAGAAGAGACGGTCCGGAAAAGCACGCCGCTGAAACCGGCCTGAACATACGGACGCACGGGTCCGTACGGCACGGCGAATTCCGGACCCACGCCTACCCCGATAATCGTGTTCGAGGTGGAAACGTCGACAAGGATTCTGCCGCCAACGGTTTGGGAGAACGGCACTCTCTTGGTCTCGTGGCCGTACCTCAACCACGACAGGTCGAACCGGATGCTGACCCAGCCCGAACGGTCGATGTTATAGTTGAACCCGCCCCCCGCACCGAAGCCTACGCCCACGTTGTCGTCGAACTCTTCCTTCGGATCGGATACGATGAACCCCAGCCCCACGGCAAACCGGGTCGGCTCGGAGACACCGGGACCCTGCAATCGTGATCGTAACTGCGCTCGAGCCTCGACCGGGACCATACCGCAAACGATCAGAACCCAAAGCGCAGGCGCGTGAATGCCCGTCATTCTGTAAATGCTCACCAGGAGCCTCTCCGGTACCGTCCTCTCATCCGATAGACCGGGTTTTGGACGCGGGAAAGCAGCGAACGATAGTCTGCCCGGTTGCGATATAATCGCGGCAAATCTAAGGAGCGAACCCATGAAAAGCCAAACTCGCCGCTGCATTCTGCTTCTTGCAGTCGCCGGCGTTCTGTCCTTCTCCGGTGCGCTTCATGCGCAGACCGAGGTACCGCCCTACCTCGAGGTTCGAAACGTGCCGCACGGCAGAGTCCACGAACATCCTTATACGTCGGAATCTCTTGGAACCGAGCGTCAGGTCGTCGTCTACACGCCGCCCGACTACGAGGGCAGCACCGAACGCTATCCGGTCCTGTACCTCCTGCACGGCGCGGGCGGCGACCAGAGCGCATGGACCGGGCGCGGGCAGGCCCATGTCATTCTGGACAACCTGATCGCCGGGGGCAAACTCGATCCGCTGGTCGTCGTCATGCCCTACGGCTACGCCTTTCCCAGGGAGCCCGGTGCCGGCCGGGGCAACGCGGCCGAGAACAAGTCTCAACGCGAAGGCTTCAACCGGGATTTGCTCACCGACGTCATTCCCATGATCGAAGCCAGCTATCGTGTGTATCCCGACCGCGAGCACCGGGCGATCGCCGGCTTGTCGCTGGGCGGCGCGCAGGCGGTTGCTCTGGGGCTCGGCACGGATCTCTTCAGCCGCGTGGCCGGTTTCAGCTCGGCTCTCGGCGCGGTCGCCTCGCCGGATGTCGGCGGCGTCGACTGGGACGTCGTTCTGGCCGACGCCGGGGCCATCAACGAACGTGTGGAGTTCCTCTGGATCGCGTGCGGCACCGAAGACACGCTGTTCGCATCCAACCAGACGTTCGCCAACGATCTGACTTCGCATGGCGTCGAGCACGTCTTTCGCGTCACGCGCGGGGCCCATACCTATGACGTGTGGCAGCGATACCTGCATGAGGTGGCCCCGCTGCTGTTCCGATAACCCTTCGATGAAACGCGATGCCCCTCTACGAGTACGAATGTAAGAAGTGCCGGCGCCGGTTCGAAGCGCTGGTGCTGCCGGGAATCGAAGCGCGCTGTCCCCAATGCCAGGGCAAGGATCTCAGGAGGCTGCTGTCCCTCTTCGCGGTCAGCTCGGAAAACACGCGCCAACTGAACCTGAAGGCGGCGCGCAAGCGGGCCCAGGCCGTCAGGAAGGAAAAGGACGTCGAACAGCACAAGTACGAGGAGCGGGTTCGGAAAGACGAGTACGGAGGATAGACAGTCCCGTATTCGAAGAATACAACGCCGGAGAGCCGAAAGGGCCCGCACCGGAGGACCGGTGCGGGCGGACAACGAGGACTCACGGCCTGTTATCCTGGCAATAGTAGATCGGCGTTTCCTCGCCCGCAATCCACTTGAGCGTCCACTCGGCCGTCCAGGGCCGCGTGTAGGCCCCCGGATCGTCGATCGTCACCTCGTAGTGCAGGGTGTCGAAATCGGTCCGCGTGAGCCGCTCGACCAGGTGCAGGTCCTCCGTGTGCGGCAGGCCGCCGTTTGTGAGCCAGAAGCGCTCGTTGAAGCCGATCGTGTCCACGACGAAAGTGTCGCCATCCCATTCGGCGACCGCCCGCCCGAAGTAGAGCGGGTTGTCGTCGTCGCCTCCGATCGCGCCAACCTGCTCCCTCCCGTCCGTGTAGATGATCCGAAAGTTCCGGTTTCCTGCCCCGAGCAGCACGAAAACGCGCTCGCGCACGCGTTCCTCGACGAACTGGATACCGTAGGGTACCTGGAACTGCCGGGGCCCGCCCTGGGGCAGACAGTAGAGGAACATGGGATCGCTCGCGAGAAAGGTACGCTGTCGTGCCTCATAAAGCCCCAGCGCCCAGGGCTGGAGCGGCGCTACCCGGGGCGCATCTTCTATGTTGGCGAGCAGGCCGTGCGCGTCGACTTCGACCCCTACGCCCGACTCCACGAGCGCGGTCGAGCTCGGGTTCGCCCAATAACCCGACTCACCCGGCTCGGGGCCCAGCCGCGGCTGCCCGTCGGGCCAGCGCGGCACCGGCCGGTTCGTCGCACTGGCCGTGGGTCCCGAACCGACGGTATCGAAGACCGGACGCCCAGTGGCTGAAAGCGCCAACGATTCGCCCCAGACCTGACGGCTCCCGTCGCGTGCCGCGATGCCCTCAACCCTGACCTCGTCCCCCGGCCTCAGAGATTCCCGATTCCAGCCTGCCTGTTCGAGATCGATCGGGCTTTCCAATTCCACGGCCCAGTTGACCGACTCCGCCCCCTGGGCCACATCCATGAAGACATGCACGTGGGGGTTCAGCCAATCCAGCTTCGTGACGACGCCGCTCAGCGAGATCGACCGCTGGGGATCGAACTTGGCGGTGATCTGGTGGTGAGCGGATGCGGACGCCGCAAGCGCGATCGACGACACCACGAACGCGGACGCGAAGAAACGGTATTTCATTCCTGGGCTCCTCCTGCTCGACTTCGCTGCTTTCCAGGACTCTGTCAGAACCTGGGGACACGTGTCAACGGGTATGGCCGGATTTCGCGCCGGTATGGGAAGCCGTGGGAACCGTGACAGTATTCTTGACTTCCCCACGAATGCCTCATATCGTTCTGACGGCTTCGCCTGGACAGGCTGCGTGTGCCCGCCATCCCGACTTCGGACGGGCAAGCATGTCCTGTGTCCGGAATGGTTCGAGTCGGATTCGCACGGGGGGAATGCACCATGACTTCACGCCGGATTTTGGGACTGACCTTCGCGCTCGCGATGGTTATGGGAACACCTGCGGTCTTCAGCCAGCAGGGCGCCGTCGATGGGGCATGGCGTTCCTACGCCGGAGACGCGGGCGGCCCCCGCTACTCGTCTCTCGACCAGATCGACCGGGACAACGTGGCCGAGCTCGAGATCGCCTGGACATGGAGGTCGGACAACTACGGCGGCGCGGAAGGACGCAGCGAGACGACGCCGCTGATGGCGAACGGCGTCCTGTATTTCACCGCCGGCAACCGCCGGAACGTCGTCGCAATCGACGCCGGCACGGGGGAGAACCGCTGGATGTGGCGGATGGACGAGGGCGAGCGCTGGGAGCAGGCCGCCCGCAGGAACTCGGGCCGTGGCGTCGGCTACTGGGAGGACGGTGAGGATCGGCGAATCCTGACGATTACACCGGGATTCCAGCTCGTCGCGCTCGACGCCGACACCGGGATTCCCGTGCCCGAATTCGGCGACAACGGCGTCGTCGACCTGTTCCTGCACCTGGATCATGATTATGAGTCGGTCGACGATCTGATCGGAACTATCGGGAACAGCTCGCCGCCTATCATCGTACGCGATACGGTGGCCATTGGCCCGGCTCTGCGTCCGGGAGGCCGGGTCAACCGGGAAAACACCAAAGGCGACGTCCTCGCCTTCGACATACGGACGGGAGCGAAGAAGTGGGTCTTTCATACGGTCCCCCGACTGGGAGAGCCCGGATACGAGACGTGGGAGAACGATTCGGCGCTCTACACCGGCAACGCCGGCGTCTGGGGCCCGTCCTCGGGCGACCCGGAGCTCGGCCTGATCTACCTGAACGTCGAGACGCCCACCAACGACGCGTACGGAGGGCACCGGCCGGGCGACAACCTGTACGGAAACTCCCTGGTCGCCGTCGACGCCGAGACCGGAGAGAAGGTCTGGCACTATCAACTCATTCACCACGATATCTGGGACTATGACAATCCGCCCCAGCCGATCCTGATCGATCTCAACGTCGACGGCCGGGAAGTGAAAGCCATCGTCCAGCTCACGAAGCAGGCGATCGCCTACGTCTTCGACCGGGAGACCGGCGAGCCGGTGTGGCCGATCGAGGAGCGCCCGGTGCCCCAGTCCGACGTGCCCGGCGAGCAGACCGCGGCCACGCAGCCGTTTCCGACCAAACCGCCGCCGTTCGACCAGCACGGAATCACGCCGGACGATCTGATCGACTTCACGCCCGAGTTGCGAAGCCAGGCTCTCCAGGCGATCGAGCAGTTCCGGATCGGGCCGATCTACACGCCGCCGTCGCTCGGAAACGCCGCGGACGGCACGCGCGGCACGCTGGTGGTTCCCAGCTTCGGCGGCGGAGCGAACTGGGAAGGAGGCGCGGCGGATCCCGAGACCGGCTTCGTGTACGTGGGGTCCTCGACCGGCATCACGGTCGCCGCGCTCAGCCCGCCGGGTGGCCCCAATCCGACCAACGCCGACTACAACATGGGCGGCGGCGCAGGCTTGCCGCGTATCGAGGGTCTGCCCCTGCTCAAACCGCCTTATGGCCGCATCACGGCCTACGACATGAACAAGGGCGAGATCGCGTGGCAGATCCCCAACGGCGACACACCCGACAACATCCGGAACAACCCCGCCCTCGCCGGTGTCGACTTCCCGGAGACCGGGATCGGTTCTCGCGCGGGACTCCTGGTAACGAAGACCCTGCTTTTCGCTGGAGAAGGATCGGGCGGACGGCCGATTTTCCGCGCCTATGACAAGGCGACCGGCCAGGTGATCTGGGAAACCGGGATTCCGCAGGGCAACCAGCAGAGCCTCCCCATGACCTATCTCCATGAAGGCCGGCAGTACATCGTCTTCGCGGCCGGCGGAGGCGGCCAGGCGCCACAGCTGGTCGCGTGGGCGCTGCCGGAAGACGACGAATAAATCGGGAGTCTCCGAAACCAGACAGCGAACCACTCAGCGCTCCCTCATCGAAGCCACCTGCGCGGCGGCCCACTCCCCCACCCGCTTCTTATAGGCGCCGACCCGTTCCGGCTCCCGGGAAGACAGGTCCCTCGCCTCGTCGGGATCGTTGCACACGTCGTACAGCTCCGATCGCTCCGAATCGGTCTGGAAAATGTATTTCCAGCAGGTGTCGTACAGACCCAGCCAGCCGAGCGCGTAGTCCGTGTAGAAGAGGGCCATGCGCGACCGGCCATCGAGCAGCGA
>Ga0299906_10002581_pt1 | contig 15011 bp, 17 predicted proteins | sample RVTome_14_FD_200259 | JGI IMG/M metagenome (GOLD analysis project Ga0299906, IMG submission 200259) | Soil microbial communities from uranium-contaminated site in the Upper Colorado River Basin, Wyoming, United States - RVT145D125 (version 2) ... | reverse complement strand
GCAGGGTCGTCAATAAGCACCTGCACGTCTTTGGTAGTTGGCGAGAGGTCGGGCTTTTGTGCCAGAGGGTCGTGTATGAGCGGTATCTTAAGGATTGCCGAAAGTTCTTTGGCAATACCACGGTGGCCGAGGCAGTCGTGCCCGCGGTTAGGGGTCACTTTAACGTCTAAAATGTCGTCCTTGCCAACTTTCGTAACTCCGTCTATCTCAAACGCGTGGAAGGTAAGCGCCTCTGCAAGCTTTTCGGCAGGGGGCAAGTCAGTATCAAAAAATTTATTCAACCAAAGGCGCGAGACTAACATATCTAAAATTGACTTATAAACCGCAAGTCGCCAGAGTGCATCAGGCGGATGTCGTCGATACCCCAGCGAAGCATCGCCAAACGGTCGAGCCCCATGCCAAAGGCAAAGCCACGATACTTAGCTTGGTCGACCCCTGCGTTTTTTAACACCTGCGGATGCACCATCCCCGCGCCCATAAGCTCGATCCACTTGTCGCGGAGCTTCTCGGGCGCCTTCGCGCCCGTTAGGCGCATGTCGACCTCGACCGACGGCTCAGTAAACGGGAAGAAGCTGGGGCGAAAACGCACCTCAACCGCCGCCCCTTTAAACAACTCCTTAAAAAACTGCTCTAAGGTGCCCTTAAGGCCCGCAAGCGTAATGTCTTTGCCCACCGCCAAGCCCTCAAGCTGGGTAAACTCAGCCTCATGTGTCATGTCGGTTGCCTCGTTGCGGAAGGCGTGCCCCGGCACAATGATGCGGTAGGGCGGCGGCACACCCTGCTTCATCATCTCTTCCATATACCTGATCTGCACTGGGGAGGTGTGCGTGCGTAGCACATAGCCCGGCGTGTCCTGGATAAAAAATGTGTCTTGCATGTCGCGCGCCGGGTGGTCTTTAGGCACGTTCAGTGCGTCGAAGTTGTACCACTCGCTCTCAAGCAAGGGACCCTCGGCAAGAGAGAAGCCCATTGTGGCAAAAATCGCCCGCACCTCGCGGATAAGTGAGGTTAGGGGGTGCAAGTGCCCCCTCGACTCTGCTCGGGGTGAACCGCCTTGTGACATAGGGAGATTATGGCTTAAAAGAGCCTAAAATGCTATACTTCTCAACGATGGACATCGGGGCGCTTGGCATATATTTCTGCCTCTTTATGGGCCTTTATTTTGAGGTCTTTTTGCTTATTTCCTTTCTTGAACAGAGGCCTCACAAAAAGACCGCTTCCCGCCCGCGCTACTACCCCACGGTTGCTATTTTGGTCCCCTGCTGGAACAAAGAAAAAACACTTGCCGCCACCGTGCACTCGCTCTTGGCCCTGCAGTATCCTAAGAAAAAGCTCTCTATAGTTATTATCGACGACGGCTCAACCGACGGCACACTTGCCGCCGCTGAGGAGTTTGCCAACCACCCCCAGGTTAAAATATTTTCAAAACAAAACGAGGGTAGCAAATACTCGGCACTCAACTTTGGCCTGGCACGCACCCAAAGCGAGCTGGTGGGCTGTCTCGACGCCGACTCGTTTGTCGCGCCTGACGCGCTGATAGAAGTGGTTAAAAAGTTTGAGAGTGCGCCCGACATCATGGCCGTGACCCCTGCGATGAGGGTACACCAGCCGCGCAACTTTTTTGAGCTTATGCAGGCGGTGGAGTATGTCTTTGGCATCTTTTACCGCAAGATGTTCGACAACCTCAAGGCAATTACCGTGCTTCCGGGCCCGTTCTCAACCTACCGCCGCGAGGTGTTTACAAAAATAGGCGGGTTCCGCTACGCACACCACACCGAGGACATGGAGATGGCCTTCAGGATGCACAAAAACGGCCTGCGCATCGCCAACGCTCACACTGCAGTGGTCTCCACCAAAGTGCCTTCGAGTTTAGGCTCGCTGGTGCGCCAGCGCGTGCGCTGGTCGCGCGGCTTTTTGGAGAACTCGCGCGACTACTCCTTTATGTTTTTTAACCCGCGCTACGGCAACCTAGGGCTTATGGCGCTCCCTTTTGGGCTTATCGCCTTTGGGATGGGCCTCTATGTCGCGGGCTACATGCTCTACTCGCTTGTTACTACCCTGTTTACAAAAGCACTTAGCCTCTGGACCACCGGCGTGCCTCTGCAAGTCGCCGCACCACACTTTGAGTTGTTTTATATCGACACCAGTATGCTCACCTTTTTAGTGGCTATTGTGATAGGCCTTACTCTTGTTGCCGTCCTTATCGGCGGGCGCATCGCACAAACCAAACTCTCTGCCAGCTCACTTGTCCTTTACTTTGCGTGCTTTGGGTTTGTGGCGCCGCTATGGCTCGGCAGAGCAGTGTGGGACATGGCACTCGCGCGCGAAACTGGCTGGCTCACCTAAACCTATGCAGTGGACCCATTGGCAGCGGTATATCTTTGCGTTTGTTATCACGGCGACTATTTTTGGTATTGCGTTTTTTATCGCCGGGCGGATAGACCAGGGCCGCGTTGCAGACATCCGCGCGATGCAAGACGCAATAGCCATAGACCTTCTGTCGACCGAAACCCAGTTTGAGCTTTTGGGCAACCTCGACTGCGAACTCTTGGGCGAGCGGCCGGTACTGACAGAAGAGCTTGCGGTCCTTGCCGAGCGCCTTGCCTACACCGAAAGCAACCTCGGTAGCAACAACGCGCAGGTAACCCTGCTCAAAAAGCAGTATTCGCTTTTGCAGATTAAAGACTACCTGCTTATGCAGGAAATAACACGCAAGTGCGGCGGCACACCGGTGTTTGTGCTCTACTTTTACTCCAACAAGGGCGACTGCACCGAGTGCGGGCGCGCGGGCGAGGTGTTGACCTACCTGCGCCAAGAGTATCCGGCTTTAAGGGTCTACTCGTTTGACTACCACCTCGACTTAGGGGCTCTACAAACCCTTATCACCCTGCGCAAAGTGCGGGGCGAAGACGTGCCCGCGTTTATCATCAACAACCGCGCGCCAGTCTACGGCTTTAAAAATGTAGAGGAAATGGAAGTGCTGATACCGGAGCTTGCGACACTCGCAACCTCAACTGCACAAACTAGCGAGACAGAGTAACTTTGGAGCCGCCTCCCAGATTCGAACTGGGGACCTTCTCTTTACAAAAGAGTTGCTCTACCAACTGAGCTAAGGCGGCGTGTCTAACCTGAGGCGGCAGGACTATTCGTCAAGAATCATGCGTTTGCCACTTTTGCGGCGCAAGAGCTTGTGTTTGTGGGCGGCCACCTCCTGCAAAAACTGCGAGGCTCCTGCCTCGCCCCGCGGCATTTGCGATTTTTGCCGCACAAGGTGCAAAACCTGCTCGAGCACCCTCTCAAAAAAGAGGATCCCCCGCGCCGCTAGCTCCTGCACACGCACGCGCACCGCACGCATGGTGCGCGCGGTCAAGAACCGTGCCATACCCGGCACCCCCCGCTCTAAGAGCAAAAGAACCCGGTGGAAGAAGTGCCCGACCTTGGGGCGCAACCCCTCCATAACGACGCGGCCGGTTGAGAGTTCGTAGCGCTTGAGCAAAAGCAAGGTCACCAACCCCACAATTGAGACTATTAATGTCCAGCTAAAGAACGTAGCCATAACGAGACCAGTATAGCAAATTTATCCAGCACTAACAGTCCGTTAGTACTGGAATTACTTGACCGAGAAAACGCTTAGGTTGCTGACCTCGATACGCTCCCCAAACTTTTGCGTTGCCTGGGAGACCAGGTCGGCAACGGTCTTAGCGGGGTCTTTAATATACGGCTGTGCAAGAAGCTCTGCCTTATCTCCTGGCTTCATCGCGGCAGCGTGCATCGCTATCTCGCGGGCAAGCGCACTGAACTCTTCATTTTTAGAGACAAAGTCTGTCTCGCAGGAGAGTACCACCATCGCCCCAACAGCCCCCGTATTGTGGATATAAGAGGCTACCGTGCCGGCGCCAAGCTCGCGACCGGCCTTTTTATCGGCTGTTGCTGTTGCGCGCACAGAGAGCACCTCGAGCGCGTATGCCATGTTACCGTCCGCCTCTTCAAGCGCCTTTTTGCACTCCATCACCGAGACTCCTGTTTTATCTCGTAATTCTTTTACTTGCTCGCTTGTTATCATACTTTAACTTGCCTGCCCCGTAGGCAACTCTGTTGTCCTACTGGGGTTCGCTATTTACTGCCATTGTTCTCTGAAGTTGTAGGGGTGGCTGCTACCGGAGCGGGGCCAAGATTTTGCTCGTAGGCCTTGCCTATCTCGTCTAAGACAAACTGGATAGTCTCGATAGACGCGTCGTTGGCGGGGATGGCGTGGGTTACTTGCGCGCGGTCGCAGTCGGAGTTAAGCAAAGCAATAATCGGGACATTTAGTTGGCGTGCCTCGGCAACCGCACCCGCCTCTTTTTTAGGGTCGACAACCACAAGTGCGTCGGGGACTTTTTGTATAGCCTTGATGCCGCCAAACACCTCCTCGAGCAAAGTTATCTCGCGGTCGATAAGCAAGCGTTCGTGCTTGGTAAACTTAGCCAACTCGCCCTGCTCGCGCTGGGCGGTCAGTTCGGCAAGGAGGTTCAGGCGCTTCTTGATTTCAGAAAAGTTGGTGAGGGTACCGCCTATCCAGCGCGAGGCAACGTAGGGCTGGTTTAGGCGCTCGGCAACGCGTTTAATCGCTGTGCTAGCCTCGGCCTTGCCGCCGACAAAAAGCACCACTTTGCGGCCCTGGGCAAGCGTTTTAACAACGGCCAAAGCCTCTTCAAGAGCTTTGGATGTCTTTTCCAGGTCAAATATTTCGGTGCCGCCTTTAGCGCCAAATATAAAAGGCGCGACCGACGGGTGGCGGCGCGAGGGTGCATATCCAAAGTGTGCCCCAACGGCAAAAAGTTTCTCTATCATGTGACTCTCTGCATAGCCCTGCAGTGCGCTCTAAGGTATCACGATTTCTGGCCGCTTTCAAGTGCGGTGAGTATAGGCTCTATCCCGCCCGCAAAAATCGCCGGCAGGTTGTGCCAGCTCTCCTTAAGCCGGTGGTCGGTCACCCGGTCCTGGAGCGTGTTGTAGGTGCGGATTTTCTCCGAGCGGTCGGCAGTGCCTATCTGCTCTTTGCGCTCTTGCGAGTGGGCGGCATTAGCCTTCTCCTCCTCAAGTTGCTCAACCTTGGCAACCAGCACGGCCATCGCCTTTTCCCTGTTGGCGGCCTGGCTACGCTCGCTTTGCGAGCGGGCGTCGATGCCGGTGGGGCGATGCACAAGCCGCACGGCGGTCTCTACTTTGTTGACGTTTTGCCCGCCCGCACCTCCTGCGCGCGAGAACTCCATGTCGATGTCGGCAGGGTTGATCTCGATCTTCGGCTTTTTGCGGATAGGCAAAATAGCGACCGAGGCGGTAGAGGTGTGGATGCGGCCGCTTTTCTCTGTCGCGGGCACACGCTGTATTCGGTGCACTCCTGTTTCAAACCGGAGCTTTTTGTAGACGCCCTTGCCCTTGATTTCAAAACTTGCTTCTTTGTAGCCACCAAGGTCGCTCTTGGCCTCGGCAAGAACACGCGAGCCCCAACCTTGGGTTGTGGCGTAGGCCTGGTACATGTGCGCCAACTCTTCGGCAAACAGGGCGGCCTCCTCACCCCCCACCCCTGCGCGCACCTCAAGCACTACCTCGTTGGGGAACTCTTCTTCAACCGCGTCGCCCGCGAGGATCTGGTCCATCTGAGCAATCATCGCAGCCTTGTCCTCTTCGTTTTGGAGGTGCTCTAAAGTTGCCGCAAGGTAGGCGGTTCTAGGATTTTTTTTGTATTTTTCTAGATCCATCTACTTCGCCTTCTTTTTGGTAGCGGCAGCGCGGCGCTGTTTAAACTTCTCTACCCGGCCGGCGGTGTCCATTATCTTGTCGTTGCCGGTGTAGAAGGGGTGGCAGTTAGAGCAAATCTCCACCTCTATTTTTTCTTTAGTTGAGCCCACGACAAAAGAGTTCTTGCACGCGCAAGTTACCTTTGCCTGGGGGAAATAGGTCGGATGCATCTCGGTTTTCATGCACTGCAAGATAGCACAGAAATTTTTAGTTTACAAGTCGGCCAGAGCCTCGACGTCTTTGGCAAAGGCGTTGGCTTTGGCCACCACCGAGCTGGCGTAGTTGTCTATCCACCCGCCGGTCCCCGGGCAAGCAGAGCCCGAAAAGTAGCGGCACGCGGCGTTGCGCTCGGCGGTAAAGGTCTGTGGCGCCGCGCCTGCGTCTAGCAAGTAGAGCCCCGTTGCCATGATAGCGTGGCCGGCATTCCACGGGTTGGTTGCGGGCACGCCGAGCGCTGTCTTAAGCCGCGGCTCAAAGAGCTCCCAGGTCGAAGGAATAAACTGGGTCGGGCCCATCGCCCCGCCGTAGCCGGCCGACTGCGGGCAGGACACCGGCGTGGTGCGCCAGTCTTTGCCCAAAGCTTTGGTGATGCGCTCAAAGGGCACGGTGTCGCGCGGGGCTTTCATCACCCCGCTAAAGGGCGTGCCGGTGTTTTTACCTTTGCCGTCGCCGGTCTCGAGGTTGGTCACAAGGCAGTTGCCGATATTCTTACCTATATCAGATTCTTGGGAGAGGATCGCGAGTATCAAAACCGGGCGCACCCCTGTTTTAGCGCCGGCAGTTTTGGCGTAGGCTACCGCCTCGCCAAACTGGATCCCCTCGGTGTCGCGCAGGGGGAAGAGGCGTGCATAAATCTCGGCGGCGCGCGCCTGCCGCTCAGCCAAGACCGTTGCATAAGACGCTTCGTCTTTTGTAGTGATCTCGAGGAGTTTTTGCTTCTCTACCTCGTCTTTTTTAACCTGGTCCTTTTTAACCTCAACCTCATACTTGGCGTCGAGCTCTTGATTCTTTTTCTGGTCGAGTGCCTCTTTTTCCTCCTCGGTCAGGCGTTTAACGCCGCGCAGTTCGTCAAAGTGAGCCTGCAGGTCGCGGTTGATGACGTCGATCGAGTCGACAGTGGTAAAAAAACTTGAGAGATTGCCTGAAGAAAGGAGCATCACGGCAAGAGGCGTTGTCTCTACCTCGTGCTTTTCGCGCAAGAGCTGGGCCAGCGAGGCCCGGCCGGCCTCAATCCGCTCTTCGAGTGTTGAAATATTTTTGATCTTTTCGTTTATCTCCCCGGCAAGCTTGTTTATCACATTGCCGCGTTGCCGTATCTCTGCCTCGGCTTTTTTAATCTGTGCGTTAAGGAGTGTGACGTCACCCTGGAGCGTGTTCTTTTTATTTTTAGTCTCGTCTAACACCTTTTGCCACTCGGCGATCTCACGCTGGAGCTGGTCGTACTCGGCGCGGAGTTTGGCCTCTTCTTGTGCAGAGAGCGCCTGGGCACTGACCACAGAAGGCTCATAGAGCGCAACAAAGCCCCCACCCCCTAAAAGGAGACCTGTGCAAAATAACAATAAATGTCGTGTCATGTCGTACCCAGCACTAACTGTTAGTGCTGGGTGTATTTTACCAGACGAATGCGGGGCGCAAACCTTACCCTGTATGAAGGGCTAATCTACAAACGTGAGGGCTTTGCCGCGCTTAGTGCCGCGGCCGGTGCGGCCGATGCGGTGGACGTAGTCTTCGTAGGTGGTGGGGAGGTCGTAGTTAACCACGTGGGAGATGTTGTCGATGTCGAGCCCGCGCGCGGCAACGTCGGTAGCGACAAGCACCTGGACCTGGTTTTCTTTAAAGCTTTTTAGGGCGCGCTGGCGCTGGCCGTGGCTCTTGTTACCGTGGATAGACTCAGCCTTAAAGCCGCGGGTCGTAAGCATTTTAGAAAGCTTTTCTACCCCGTGCTTGGTGCGGCCAAAGATAAGAACTTTGTTAAAGTCTTTTTGGCTAAGCAGGTTGTGGAGCACGTCCAGCTTTTGCCTGCCCTGCACCTTAACCACGTCTTGCTCAACGTTTTTAGAAGTCTCTCCTGTTTTAACCGAAATCCTGACCGGCTCTTTAAGAAACTCTTTAATCAGCACCTCTACCTCGCGGTTAAGAGTCGCAGAGAAAAAGAGCGTGTGGCGCACTTGCGGCATACCCTTAACCACGTAGCGCATGTCGCCCACAAAGCCCATGTCGAGCATGCGGTCGGCCTCGTCGAGGACAAGCGTTGCAAAGTCGGCGAGCTTGATTGAGCCGCGCTCGATAAGATCTTTAAGCCTGCCCGGGGTACCGATAATAAAGTTGTTTTTGTAGCGGAGCGCGCGTAGCTGAGGCACGATAGAGGCGCCGCCGACCACACAAACCGAAAAGATTTTCATCCCGCGGGTAAAGCCCTTGAGCTCCTGCTCAATTTGGAGTGCCAACTCGCGCGTGGGGACAATCACCAGCACCTGCTCTTTCGGGTTACGCACTACTTTGTCGATAAGCGGGATAAGAAAGGCTGCCGTTTTGCCGGTGCCGGTGTTAGCGATGCCCACCACGTCTTGGCCCTTGAGCACATGCGGGATAGTGCGGTCTTGGATAGGCGTAGGCGTTGTGTAGCCTTTGGTAACCACATTGCGCTTAAGGTGCTCGCTGACTGCAAAGTCGGTAAACTGGTGCTCCGGCACAAAGTGCTCTATCTCTTCGGTAATTACCGCCTTGTTGATAAAGCGCGCCGGGTCGATGTACTGGTTGCCGGGGCCACGCTTGGCGTTGTTAGTAAACGGGCGCTTGCCACCACCACGGGAAAAGCCACCCTTTGCAAACTTGTTGAAGGGGCGGCTCGGGCGGCTGTTATGAGGCCGGCTAGTGCTGTTTGAAAAACGTTTTTGAGGCATGCTTTTTGGCTCTTGTCTCGAAGTTAGTGAGAGCTAGCATAGCCTTAAAAACCAGGAGAAATTGAGTTACTTATTAATTATATACTAAGTGGCAAAATTTGTCAACTGCTACGCATTCCTATCCTTCATGTTCTTTGTCAGGGCTTGCTTGCGCAGGCGGACTGACTTTGGCGTGACTTCCAAATACTCGTCTTCGCTCATGACCTCGAGCCCGCGCTCGATAGAGAGAGTAAAGGGCGGCACGAGGTTAATCGCCTCGTCGGAGCCGCTCGCGCGCATGTTGGTGAGCTGTTTGCCCTTGGTCGGGTTTACATACATCTCCTCGCCTTTAGAGGTGTTGCCTAACACCATGCCTTCATACACCTCGGTGCCGGGGCCGATGTAGAGCACTCCACGGTCCTGCAGGTTCCACAGAGAAAAGCCTAAGGCCTTGCCGGCAATCATCGAGACCATCGAGCCCACCGCCCGCTTTTGTATCTCGCCCGCGTGCGGGCGAAACTCGACAAAGCGGCTGGAGAAAATCCCCTCGCCCTTGGTGTCGAGCACAAACTGACTGCGGTAGCCGAGGAGCCCGCGGGTCGGGCCCTCAAAGATAAGCCGCACCGAGCCGCTGTGGAGCTTCATATCCTTCATCACCACTTTGCGCTTGCCGAGCCGCTCGATAACGGCACCTTGGTACGCTTCGGGCACGTCGATAATCACCTCTTCAAACGGCTCAAATGTCTTGCCGCCCTCTTCGTGGAAGATAACTTGCGGCTGGGAGACCTGACACTCGTAGCCCTCGCGCCGCATGTGCTCGAGCAGGATAGAGATATGGAGTTCACCGCGGCCAAACACTTTAAACTGCTCGGCCGAAGAAAAGTCGATCTTGAGCCCCACGTTGACCTCGAGCTCGCGCTCTAAGCGCTCGCGGATCTGGCGCGAGGTCACAAACTTGCCCTCGCGCCCGGCAAACGGCGAGCTGTTGACCAAAAAGTTGAGCGCAATAGTCGGCTCGTCGACCGCAATAGCGGGCAAGGGCTCGGCCCCCTGCTCACTACAGATAGTCTCGCCTATATCGATCTTGCCGAGCCCTGCCACAAGCACGATGTCGCCTGCCTCGGCCGAAGCCGCCTCAACCCGCTCGAGCCCTTTAAACGAAAAGAGTTTGGTGACCTTGGCCGCGCGCGGCTCTTGCGAGCCACTTTTAACAAACACCTGTTGCCCGACACTAATCGAGCCTTCATAAATGCGGGCGATAGCCAAGCGGCCCATAAAGTTGTCGTAGCCAAGGTTAAAGGGCTGTGCGCGAAGCGGCTTTGCCGCGAGCGCGGGGCTAGAGGCGGGTGCCACGTGTGCCACTATTGTGTCTAAAAGCGGAGTCAGGTCTTTAGAGTCGTCGGTGAGCTCCTTTTTAGCTATGCCCTGCACGCCGATAGCATAGACAACCGGGAAGTTGCTCTGCTCGTCGCTAGCCCCAAGCTCTAAAAAGAGCTCAAGGACCTGCTCTTCGCACTTGGCGGGGTCGGCCGCAGGTTTGTCTATCTTGTTGATAACGACAATAGGCTTCAGCCCGAGCTCAAGCGACTTTTTTAACACAAAGCGGGTTTGGGGCATCGGGCCCTCTTGCGCGTCAACCACTAGCAAAACCGAGTCGATAGAGCGCAAGACACGCTCGACCTCGGAACCAAAGTCGGCATGGCCGGGGGTGTCGACGATATTTATCTTAGCGCCCTTGTACTCTACGGCCGCGTTTTTGGCGTAGATAGTGATGCCGCGCTCTTGCTCGAGGTCGTTGCTGTCCATAGAAGCGCCGCCCACCCCCGTTTGGGCAAGCAGTGCGTCGGTCAAGGTGGTCTTGCCGTGGTCGACGTGCGCGATAATAGCGATGTTGCGGATATCCATAGTAAATGCGGCGTGCGTAAAGAAAAAAGCCCCGAGGGGCCTGCTGTATACAAAGCGCCGACCAGGATATAGTACCACACAAAGCCCCCGCAAGCTACCTTTTTGCTTTTGACGCGGGATTTGAGTATAGTCGCTTCCAAAGCACACAAACCAGGCGGAGCAGATAGAATGGCTGAAGTGGTAAAATTAAAGCTTCCTGAAGCATCTGCGTCTTCAAACAAAAACAAGAATCGCTGGTGGGGGTATCACATTCTCTACCAGTATTGGCGTCAGGGACTACCCAGGGGAACAAGGGAGGTCGAGGTCCTCAAACAAGGTGGGCCACTACGTGGGAAAGCGGATCGTGTAAAGATTGCCGCCTTACTCACCGAAGTCCCTACAGACGCCACGGTGGATTTCGAAACTCCAGTCTTTGACGGAGTTTTCGACAAAGACGAGTAACTCGCGATCGGCGCCCCAGAGGCGCCGGTTGTTTTTTATGTAAAGAATGTAAAGAAAAAGAGTGTTGCAAGAAGCGCTAGGGTGATAGCGCCAAACGTGGCGAGCATGGTGAGAAAGAAGTTGACTGCCCTCTCGCGTTTGCCGTCGAACCAGAGCGTAAGCGGCTCATAGAGAAACAGGAAGCCCATGGTCGCGGCCGAGAGCACAAAGAGCGAGAGCATAGCGAGCGGGATCAGCAGAGTGTCCGGCTCGTCCTGGCCCCCTTGCGCTATAAAATTAATAAGGAGCACAACGCCTCCTATATACCCCGCCGCTAAAAACGCATTCAAAAACGGGTTTGTGGTCATATATAGGTGTAACTGAATAGGGGTCGTTTTAGTTTCGAGAATACTTTTTTACAAACGAGAGAGTTTCGGCAAGGAGTTTTTCTTCGGTCCCGTCTTCGATAAACGTGTGGCTTGCGCCTTTGATTACTGCAAACTCTTTCGGTCCCTTAGCAGCCTTGTAATATTCCTTTCCTGCTTTAATCAAAATACCATTGCCTGCAACAATTACTTTGAGGGGTTTGGTGAGCTTTTTGACAGCATCTTTTGGCAGAGGAAAGTCTGTCCATTCTTTGTGCATCTTTTTGCTCATGATGCCGCGCACTCGCCAGTCCATGAGATAGGCGTCTAGCTTTTTGCTATAGATAAAGTCTTTTTTAATCCGAGTTTTCAAGCTCGAGGTACCATCCCAGAGGATTATGCTGTCTACGAGCGAGTGGTCAGCCGCAAGCACGGTGATGCCGCCGAGACTATGCCCCACCACGATAATCTTCTTAAACTTCTTCCTAAAAAACTTCAGCACCGTATTGAGGTCTTGGACGTGAGTAGAAACCCCGCACTCATGCAACTTGCGCCCGCCCGGGGCGGCAATGTAGAGGCTAAAGCGGTACGACGCAAACCCGTGCTTCTCTAAAAACCGCGCTCCGTTAAAATGAAAGTGCTCGTTGGGGTGCCCGGTGAGCCCGTGCACCAACACTACAAGGGTCTTCGACTTCTTTTTAGGCGTCCTCAAAAACCCATAAATCGTGTGCTTGTCTGGGGTCTCTATTTGTACTTGTTTTTCCATTACTAATTCAATCTACCAAATAATACAAAAATACTATAGACTGAATATTGGATAGAAACGGAGGATGCCGTCAATGGCTATCAGCAAGACTGCAAAGATCGTCACGACTATTACTGGCACGATAGGCTTAGGGCTCCTAGCATTTACAGGATGGATAATAATACAGGGCGGCTCCGCCCCCATTCTGGTGCTCACTCCCATTATCGGATTGATAGGATACGGTTTAACTTCCGTGTCCGCTGCCATTCGATTTGAACTCCTCTGAGCTCAGTAGCCGAGACCGAAAAGGCCGCCCCGAGGGCGGCCTTTTTCCTATTCCTTCTTTTCTTTGGCGGCGGCTTTGGGGGCCTCGGCGGTGCTGGCTCCTGCTTCGCCCTCACCCTCCTCTTCTTTCTTGCCGCGGTCTTCGGAGATCTCGATTGCAGAGAGGTCGGCCGCCGGTACCTCCTCAACCTCTTCTTTAGCGACGTCAATCATCGCCACCACCTCGTCGGTATCGATAGAGAGCTTTGCCGAAGCAGGGACCTTAAGGTCGGCTACCTTAACCTGGCTGTCGAGCTCGGTTAGTTTAGAAATATCTACGACAATAGAGTGCGGCAAGTCTTTAGGCGGGCACTCGATCTCAAGCTCGTGCATCACTTTAACCAAAATACCGCCAAGGTCTTTAACCGCCGGGGAGACACCCTCAAACTCCAGCGGCACCGAGACGGTAACCGTTTGCCCTGCGGCGATAGCATAAAAGTCGGCATGCAGGGCCTCGCCGCTTACCGGGTGCACCGCAACATCATGTATCAGCACGTCTTTTGTCTCGCCCAAGCCTTTAAGCGTGATAACGCTCGACTCGCCCGCCTGTTTGTAGAGCTTTTCAAACGTCTTGCGGTCAACGCTTATCGGGGTTGAGGCGTCTTTGCGGCCGTAGACAACCGCAGGCAAGACCCCCTTTTGGCGCAGGGTGTGTGGCGAGGCCTTTATATCGCGCTTTTCTACCGTAAGTTCCATATAAAATGTTGCCCGAGCACTGTACCCTATTTCCCTGCGAAAAGCAACAGTTTTTTAGCTACATACACCTGCATCGCGGCTACGGCCGGCTCGAGAAACTTGTAAGGCGTGGTTTCCTCGCCTTGAAGCGACGCCCGCAGGGCGTCGCGGTATAGAACGCGCAGCTCGGTGTTGATGTGCACCACCGCCACCCCGGCCTTGATACACGCCACCACGTCTTCGTCGCTGTTGCCGCTTGCACCGTGTAAAACTAATGGCAGGTTAAGTGCGTCTCCAATTTCTTTAACCCGCTCGGGGTGGAGTTTAGGCTCTTTGGTATTTTTTAGCATCCCGTGCACATTGCCCACCGCAGGTGCCAGGCAGTCGGCGCCGGTGGCATCTATCAACTTTTTTGCGTCTTCTACTGTAGTTAAATTCCCTTCTGTCACACCTTCGGGTAGGCTGTCGAGCTGTTTAGACGAGGTGCCGATGTAGCCAAGCTCGCCCTCTACCAGCACGTCGCGGCCGCTGGCGCGCGCATACTTAACCGCCGCGCTTAAAAAAGAGACATTGCCCTCGAAGTCGAGCTTGGCGCCGTCAACCACCACCGAGTCGACACCCGCGGCAATCGCTCTCTGCACCTTTTCAATACTATACGTATGGTCGGCGTTTAAATAGATTTGCACGCCCTGCTCTTGATATTGGTTAATTATTGCCCGCGCGTGCGCAAGGGGGAAGCAGTCGCGTTCGCCTTCGGAGAGGCCAGCGATAACGGGCAGGCCTGTCTCGCGCGCCGCCTCAGCAAGCGCTTTGAGCTGGTTAGAGTCGGAGAAGTTAAAGTGGCCAAGGGCTTTGCCGCTTGCTTTGTACTCGCTTATTACCTCGCGCAGTGCCTGCATATGGCCTAATTGTATCACTCTCTTAATGTTGTTTACATAACACTCTTTCTATAGTACGGTGCGGCCACGCTCCTTATCGGGACGTGGAGCACCAGTACCTTGAGTTAGTCCCTTTCACAACACGAGGAGAAGGCTCGGATGAGTCTCAAAATCATATTTATGGCGGGCGCGGCTACGGTCGCGTTTCTCGTCGGCGCCGCCTTGGTTGACGGGGGGTACGAAAGGCCTCCCTATATGGCAACTGTGCCCGCTGTGACCAGCGACGGCGTCCAGGTCGCAAGCCTGGATCCCGATTTCGGCTTCAGGATATCGCGTGACCTGTTCGGCTCCGCGACCATCAACGTGGGCGAGGAGCCCGTCGTCGAAGTCGCCGAGGAAGCTGCGTCGGCACCGCTGGTGCAGGTCGCGGGCCGGGATTACCGGCCTCCGTCCTACGGCGGTAAGTCGAAGGACAAAGGCAAGGGCGACCGCGATTACGGTCGCGGCGGCAAGGGTAAGGATAAGGACAAGGGCCCGCCGAAATGCAGGTACAACTGCGAGCCGCCTCCGCCGCCTGAGTGCAAGTACGACTGCGATCCGAAGGAGCCGCCGCGGAACTCGACGCCGCCGGGCGGCGGCAGCACCCCACCCTATGAGTGGGTGACGGACTGTCGCGACTGTACCGAACTCCTGAGCAAGTGGCAGAAGGCCAACCCCGGCCAGAGCTTGCCGTGGGGCGTCGGGTGTCGCTTCCTCCGGGAGTGGTGGACCTCCATACATGAATGGGACGGCGACCTCTGCTCGCTGCCCCACTCGTGGACATCACAGACTTCTGTGCCTTTCGCACTCGAAGTCTATTACTGACCTCAGCGCGACGCGCCGTCGGCCCCTCACCGGGCCGGCGGCATTTTTCTTTTTTGGGGTATACTTTTTATATGCAACTAGACTTTTTGGCTGTTGGCGACCCTGTTATCGACAACTTTATCCGGCTTAAAGACGCTTCTGTTCACTGCAAGATAAATAACGAAGACTG
>Ga0299906_10002580_pt1 | contig 15017 bp, 15 predicted proteins | sample RVTome_14_FD_200259 | JGI IMG/M metagenome (GOLD analysis project Ga0299906, IMG submission 200259) | Soil microbial communities from uranium-contaminated site in the Upper Colorado River Basin, Wyoming, United States - RVT145D125 (version 2) ... | reverse complement strand
AATACCGACCCTGCCCACTGCTCAAGCAGATGGTGGATGCCGGCTACCTCGGCCGCAAGAGCGGGCGCGGCTTCCATTCCTATTCCTGACCTGGGCCAGCCCGCGGCTGAAGGAGCGTCCCCGTGAACTATCAGAACATTCTTCTAGACCGGCCGGACGAGGGCATCTATGTGCTCACCGTCAATCGGCCCAGGGTGCTGAACGCACTCAATTCCGCCACGATCGACGAAATCGGCGAGGCGCTGCGGGAGACTCGCCAGGACCCCGAGGCACGCGTGCTCCTGGTTACCGGCGCCGGCGACAAAGCTTTCGTCGCCGGTGCCGACATCTCCCAAATGCGGGAGATGAGCGCCCTCCAGGCCAGGGCCTTCAGTCGCCGAGGTATGGAGGTCTTCCGCGCGCTGGAAAACCTTCCGATTCCAGCGATCGCCGCAGTCAATGGCTACGCCTTGGGCGGCGGCTGTGAGCTCGCCATGGCCTGCGACTGGATCATCGCCGCCGACAACGCCTCATTCGGCCAGCCGGAGCTGAGCCTCGGTGTTCCACCGGGATTCGGTGGCACCCAGCGGCTACTGCGTCTGGTGGGGCGAGGGCCGGCCATGGAACTGCTGATGACCGGGCGTCAAGTGAAGGCCGACGAGGCCCTGCGCCTGGGGCTAGCCACCCAGGTCTATCCACGCGACCGGCTGATGGCGGAAGCGTTGTCGCTTGCCCAGGTGATCAAGACCAAAGGCCCCATCGCCCTGAAGCTTGCCAAGGAGGCAGTGCAGCGGGGTCAGGACCTGGACCTGGATAACGCCTGCGTGCTGGAAAGCGAGCTCTTTGCCTTGGCCTTCTCCTCGGACGACCAGCGAGAGGGCATGCAAGCCTTCCTGGAGCGCCGCCCGGCGGTGTTTCGCGGCCGCTGAGCGCTAGGCTGCAGGCGGGGGGTCGTGCTGAAACAAGGCTGCATAACGCTGGCCGTCGAAAAAGGCCTCGATCTCCTGAATCCGGCCATCCTCGACCTTGGACCATTGGGCCAGTCGAGTTACCACCAGCTCGGACATGCGCGTGCGCACCTCGACGATGTGGCACAGCTCGTTGCCTGCCACGAAGGCCCGGCAAAGCGTGATGCTCTCCATGATGGACCCCAGTCGCCACAGGTCGGCGACGAAGTCGTCGGCATTGTCGAAGGAGCCAATGGGGCTGCGGTAGCGAAAGCCGCGGTCGGCTAGGAGCCGTCGGGCGGCCGGGAAATCGCGCCGGGCCACGGCGTTGAAATAGCCCTCAACGACCTCCCTGGGAGCAACCGGAGCTCTGTCCGAGTTTTGTTGTTGCACGACGGCTGATCTCCAGAGGCGCCCCATCGAGATAGTGACGAGTATAGCGGCCCAGTAGCCGCTCTTGGCGTCGCGGAAGGGCCCCGGCACCTGCTTTGTAGATTCCTCGTGACACCCATCAATGGGCGGCGCTGCGGCACCGCTAGCGCCTCTGCCGTGAGTCGTCGCCGCTCCCGGCTAGGACCTGGAAGGAGCGTTCGGACTATGCCGAATGGTGGCAACGAGGCATGCCCGCGGCGGTCGCTGTCACCGAGCACGGAGGCGCGTGCGGTGGTCGGGTCGACGGGCGGCATCGACGGTGATCTACGGTATCGGTCGGGGCATAGGCGGCGATCGGCAAACGGGGTGGCTGCCCGAGGGGCTCGCTTCCACGCTTTCATGGCTGGATCCTGACCATCCAGCTAGGCCGTGGGAGACGGATTTCAAATCAGCTGCCCGGTGCAGCACCTCGGCGTGCCTTTGTGCTCAGCGTCAGCTTCGCACCTGGATTCGATTCTCCACGCTGCGCACACCGGGCACGTACCAGGCGTCGCACTCGGCCATATGGCGTTGCTCCGAGGTCCGCAGCAGGCCATCGAGGACTACCCGGCCGGAGGCCGTGCGCACCGTGATCTGGCTGGCATCCAGCCATGGGTCCTTTTCCAGGACGATGCGGAGTGCGTCGGTGAGCTCGTCGTCGCTGTCGTCCTCTGGCGGCACCACATGAAGCTGGTCGACCACATCGACGATGCCCGGAGTCCACCAGGCCAGTACCTCCGCCAAGCGGCGGTGGGTCAAGCTCTGGACGTTGCCCACCAGCGTCGCTACCGCATCCTTGACCAGGATTTCCATCACTCCGGCGGCGTCCTCGCGGCTGCTGTAACGAACACCGTTGGGGCCGCCGTCCTCACCGGCGATGGCGTATTCGCGGAACGCCGACTCGGAGCTCAGCGCCGCATATAGCGCATCGAGCAGCTCGCCGTCGGCCTTGCGCTGCGCTGGGATGATGCGCGTTTGATCCTCGACTCGCAGGACTCCGGGGACCTGGCCCGCCACCGGTGCCAGCTTACGCTTACGGATAATGTCCTCGACCTCGCCGCTGATGGTCACATGGCCATCATCTGCAGCTCGGATGGCGAGCTGCAGCTCCTGGTGACCCGCGTGCAGCTCGCGCTCGATCGCGGCGCGCACCGACCGACACAACTCATCTGCTCCAGTCATTAACCTACCCCCCATACTCCGCCCAAGCCGGCGCCACCGCGCCTGTGGCCAAGAATCGCCGTGCGCCGAGCTGGCGCACGATGGGCAGTATAGAAAGCCGTAGGGCGGGAAGGGGAGCGCAATGTGGTGGCGGCGATTTCGGGCCCAGTCGGCCAGGGGGCCAGGGCAGGGAGCGCAGCCGAGTTTCGGAGTCGCGGCCGCGGCAACGCTTGCCGGCGGGTGCCAGCCTGGGACCCGCCGTGTCAGCTGCTGACCCGCTGGGTAAGGCGCGCCACCCTTGGCCGATCGGGGCACGAGGATAGCGCTACCTGTGGGGCGTCTTTCGGCTCCGACAATTGATGGCCGGATTATTGCTAATCCTGGATCGTCGATATTGAGTAACGAAAAAGGCCACCGCCGCCGAAAGGTTGCGGGCGCAAAGTCACCGGTCTAAGGGGCTCCGCCCTAGGACGGCGGGACTGCCGGACTCCGCAGGTCGATGCCGCCCCAGGACGGGGCGAGCAACTCCTAAGTTCCGGTAAGCATCTCAAATCGTCAACACGTATTGGCGGGCCGGGTCACCCCGGTCCGCCCCCCTTGTTTCGCGCAAGCTGCCCCCTCACAGCCGAGGGAGCGTCAAGATTCCAGCGCCTGTGGTCAGCGCAGCACCGTCCGCCAGGCGAGGTGCTTCGGCGGTTTCGGCTCAGCGGTCTTGCCACTGTCCAGGTGCAGGTCGCCGCTAAGCCAGGCATCACCCAAGGTCATCAACTGGCCGGTCATCTCGACTCGGGATGATCCTTCCACCTCCAGCCTCCCGACCGCGACGACGCTGCCGGTCAGCGTGCTGTCCCCCTCCGGGGCAATATCCAGTTCACCGCCCGCCACCAGCAACAACTCGCCAGTGTCAGGGCTCAGTTGGAGTCCCGGAGCGGCACTGGCCATCACCAATTGGCCCTGCACCCTCAAGTTGCCATCGGTGATCACGGTCGCGTTCCACGGCGTACCCGCGGTTCCGGGACTGCCGGCAATCACCGCGTTCCCGTGCACATGGTAGACACCGTTGCTACTAGAGTCGCCGTTCAAGGTCCAAGTGTCGCCAGCAAAGGACCAACCCTCTAGGTTGCCAGCATCGACAGGGTTTCCGTTGGGGTCACGGATGGTGCCGTCACTGTGGAGAACGAAATCGACATTGGCGCCGCTGACAAGCCCCGCGATGTTGACACTCGGCAGCGGCACCGCAGCCGACCCCGGGCGGTCGTCGACTATGCTGTCGGACACCTCGATCGTGCCATGCGCATACACCGGCCCCTCGTAACGACCAGCGCCGGCTATGACCGCGTCACCGTTGGCGTGGATGTTGGCCCAGCAACCGGTCACCTGTATCGGGCCCGAGATGCTGAGATTGCCTTCGCTGCGAAGTACGTACGGTGACCCGTCTACCGATCGCTGCAGCACCATCTCCAGCATGGCCCTCGCCGGCGGCTCCTGGCCTCCCTCAGCTGGGCCGGCCCTGCCGGTAACCTGGAGGATGGCGACCCCGTCCGTGTCAGCGCCCAATCCACCTTCTTCGTACCCGGGGTCGTCGACATTGTTGACGATCACGTGCTCGAAGTAGCCACCACCGACGGCTTCCCGGGGGGGACTTTCTGCGCCGAGCTCGTCGCTGAATCCGGTTGCCGTCGTGCAAGCGCCTTCGGCAAGCCGGAGCAGCTCTGCCTGCATGCCACTCATGGCCGCATTTCGGGCCACGGCGCTGTCGCGGAGGTTGCCGGCCATCCGCTGTTCCATGACATTGGTGCCCACCGCGCTCACGGCCACCACGGTCATGATGACCAGCAGCAGCAGAGCCGTGATCAGTGCGGCACCCCTCTGCGAGCGCCTAGGATCCGCCAGGTGGCGAGCATGGAGCATTTCTCAGCTTTACCGTGGCCGTGAATACGCCGCGAAGGCGCCGGTCGCCAGGAGCGCTGACCGTCCGATCGAGCAGACGGTAGGCGCCAGTATCAGGCTCCCGCGCCACCTCCCCAGCAGAACGTACCAGCAAGCTTAACCGAACTGCGCGCACATTGGCCCAGTCTCCGGCACTGACGCCATTGGCGGGCGAATAGCGGTTCGGCAACCCATCAGCGTTCGAGTCCACTCCATAGAGGACTCTCCAGTCCTCGATGTCTCCCACGATGACTTCGGGCACGTTTCCGCCGGTGGAAGTTGTGCAAACCAAACCATTCTCGTCCAGAGAAAACTCGTTCATCGAAACGACGCCCGAGGCCACCTGATTTCCTAGGCAGTCGAACAGGATGGCATCATCGGGCGGCCCGACCCCCTCATAGCCCACCAGCAGCCTGTCGGGGTTGGCGGTACCGCCGAACGAGGGCTCAGGGGAGCTGCTCGGGTCGTTATCGTGGCAGGCCAGGGCCACGATGGCTGCCAGGTGCTGGATGGCGAAACGGCCGTCCTCCTGCAACCGCGCCAACGCTTCGTTGACCGCGTAGCTTTGCCGTACCCCCAGAAACACCTGTATCAGCCCAGCGCTGAGCAGCAGGCTGATGGCGAGTGCCACCAGCACCTCGGTGATGGTGAAGCCGGCGGCGTGCGGCTGCGCGAGCCGCCGCGACCAGGGCAACTCAGCCATCGGCCGGCAACCGGACTGCGAGCTCTACATCCCGGGCGTTGTCGGCGTCCGCATCACGCCAGCGCACGCGCACGGTGGCCACGGGTGGGTCCACGGTGTCATCGACGGCTATTTCACCTTGCCCGCCGGGCATCGCGCTGGCCAGCCGGTCCCGCCATTCGGCAAGATCGTGGCGCCGCATCTGTGCTGGGTCACAACTGGCGCCGGCGCCGAGGCACTCGGGGTCTGCTGGCGCCGTTTCATCGTAAGCGATGTCGTAGTTGCCGGCCCGCGCCTCCTCCCAGTTGATCTGCATCCTCTCCAGCATCTCCTGGGCGAGCAGCGTCGCCTGGCTATCATAGAGGGCCGCGCGATTCATGCGCAGGGAGGCCACCTGCAGGCTCGCGACTCCCAGAAGCCCGATGGCGAAAATGGCGATGGTCACCAAAACCTCGACCAGGGTGAACCCGCCAGCACTGGCAGCGCGCCAACCACTTACTGGGGAATGTCGCATCTCGTCTCCTGGCCGACCTGGCGGCCATTGTGCCCAATCACCGGCCTCGGGCAAGCAAACGCCGCGGCGACGTGCGGTCCGGAGCAGGTTTCGGCGCTGGCGGAGGACTGTGGTGCCGAGGTGGTGGTGGTCAACGGGTGCGGGCGGCGGGAGGCCGTGCGGTGCCTGGAGGCGAAGGATGTCACGTCCCTGCGGCCGCCGGTCGGCGTCGCCGAGCTGCGCCTCGCCTGCTTTGTGGGCAGGCTGCAACAGACCGCGCGGCCCGGGGGCCGCAAGCCCAAGCTAGCCCAGGTCGGCGATGGCGAGAGGGTGCGGCTCGCGCAGGCCTCCAGCGCCGTGCAGTGCGAGTGCCCCCCACTTGGTGGATCTGGTGCTGAGTCTCAGCGCTTTTGAGCACTACAGTTTAGGAATGGCAAGCGCGCAACCCGGAGCATGCGGCCTTGCACGCCTGTCTGCACCTCAGCACGTCGCGCGCCAGGGCGCTGATCGAAGAGGCGCTGCAGCGGGTGGTGGCGCTCGAGCGCTTTCGGAGCAGGCTCGATGGTTACGGCAGGGCGGGCTGCTGAGCGCCCGTGTGCCGGGCCGGGGGAGCGCCGCGGCGAGTCCTGCCGGCTACGGTTGAGCGCTCAGGCGCACGGGAAACGGCTTGGCACCTGGGTCTCAGAATGCTAGCGGTCGCCGCCGAGCTGGGCGACCGGCACGGCACTGCCGTGGACCCCTAGATCCCTGCGCTAGGCCGCACGGCTCCTACGCTCATCCGGCCGCGGCCGGATGAGCGGTGCGCTGGTTTGCCATGGTCGCCGGCAGGACCAGCGGCAGCCCAGGGGCGATCCAATCTGCGGATTCGAGGATGTGGTGGTTGGCCTCGAACAATTCCGGCCACCGCTCGCTGCCCCCAAGAATCCGCGATGCAATTCCGGAGAGGGTGTCGAATTCACGGACCGTGTAAAGGCCAGCCCCGCCCGAGAGGGTAGCCAAGCGCGCCTGCTGCTCGAACAGTGCCACGGTGGCCTCCTCTCGCAGGCGCTCCAGTGCCGCCCGGTTGGCCGGATCCCCGGTCGGCTTGCTGCGCAGCGCGCTGAGCCGCCTGGCGGCTTGGCTGGCCGCAGCCCGCACGGTCTCCAGGTCCTCGGCCTTGGGGGCAGTCGCTAGGGCGAGCTGCTGCTCCAGCTCCCGCAGCCGCGAGTCGCGCATTGCCAATGTCTGTTCGAGCGCGCTTAGCCGCTCGCTGAGCTCGGCGTTGCTGCGCATCTGGGATTCCAGGACCTGCCGGCGGCTCGCCAGCTCCTGCTCCAGCGAGCCTCGAGCTTCGCGCTGCGCCTCGGCTTGCGCCAGATCCCGGGCATGCGCGGCCTTGGTGTCGGATAGCGCTTGCCGGGTCTCGGCCAAGCTGCGCGCCAGCTCGTCGCGGCTCGCCTCCAGCGCTGCCAGGCGATTGGCCATGTCCGCGCCGACCGCCGCCGCCAGGTCGTCGGCCACCAGCGCCTGGCCCAGCGCTTCGATCTCCGCATCGCGGTGGGCGAGCTCCGCCCGCACGCCTTCCTCGCGCTGCGCCGCTGCCACCATCCATTGATCGAGCTTGCCGCGCATCTCCGCAAGCTCCCGCTGGGCGGCACGCAAGGCTGCCTGCTGTTGGGCGCTGGGGCCGCTCAGGTGCGGCAGGGCGACGACCACGGTGAGGGTCGCCAGGGCGACGGCCATGGTCAGCCCCAGGAAGTGCAGGGAGCGCCGCGGGGGTGGTGCCGCCGCGGCCTGCTCGGCGCTCTGATCAGCAGCTTCGGCTCTGCGCACGCGACCCAAGAGCCGTTCCCGTGCCAGGTCGGCGCTTTGGCTGATGAAGTCTTCGCTGGGAGTCGGCATCTGGCTATCTCCTAGGCCTACAGAAAAGGATGCAGGAACTTGCTGCAGTAGTCCCGGCTCAAGGCCCGGGCACGAGCCAGCTGCTCCTTGGACATGGTCGAGGTGAGGCGGGCGATGGCGGTTTGTATGGTCGATGCGCGCGCCGGGTCGTCGGTGCGCAGCGCCACCAGCTTCAACCACGCGTAGGCCTGCCCGTAGTCCTTGTCCACGCCCAAGCCCTGAGTCAACAGGTAGCTCATCAGTTCTTGTGCGCCACTGTTACCCAGCCGAGCCGAGCTCTGGATCCAGCGGGCGGCACTGACCGGGTCCTGCGGCGTGCCCTGTCCTAGCAGCTGCATTACGCCCAGTACTCGCTGGGCCTCCGGGTGGCCTTTCGCCGCCGCCTGCTGCAGGCCGTCGGCGGCGCGCTGGTAGTCGCCCTCGGCGTAGGCGCGCAAACCGGCCGCCACCTCTTCGGCGGCCGGTAGCGCTCCGGGGGCCAGCAGTAACACTGTCAACGCGAGACTGGCGGTCGCGCGGTGATGATGCATCGGGCTCTCTCGCAACCGGGGCCACGCCCACGGCTTTCCAGGGCGGCGATGTTAGCTTCCGGCTCCAAGAACCGGGGAGGGCGGCTTTCGTACCCAGCTGAGCGATATCGCCTCGCGAGGCCGGGAATTCCCACTGCTCTTGGCACCGCCGGCTGGGGGGCGCCAGAAAGCCGCCGTCGATTCCCGAGTCGCCGAAGCATGTGGATCGTGGTGTTTCTGATACGGACTAGGAAATACTCGCCCTAACTATCTATACTCCTTGGCATTGCGCATCCAGAACAATCTCAATTTTCGATTGGTCCAGCTCTTGCCTTCGAGCGATTCATAGGTACGCCTGCACTTGCGGGCTTGGTCTCTGCCGGGACTGTGGGAGCAGGGGGCGAATGAATAACAGGCATGGAGCATTGCTGCCGCTGGCGGTCGTCTTGATCCTGATCATCGTGCTACCGGCCCATGCCAGCCCACAGTACGCGGCGCTGGTGGTGGATGGCGCGAGCGGCGCAGTACTGTACTCACGGCACGCCGACGAGCCACGCCGTCCGGCGTCATTGACCAAGATCATGACCCTCTACCTGATCTTCGAGGCCATGGCGGCCGGCAGGCTGGCTCTCGACGACCGCATCGCCGTATCGGCGCGGGCCTCCGGACAGCCGCCGTCGCGGCTTGGCCTGGCAGCCGGTTGCACGATTCGAGTCGAGGATGCGGTATTGGCCCTCGTGACCCGCTCGGCCAATGACGTGGCCACCGCCGTGGCCGAATATCTGGGCGGCTCCGAGGCAACTTTCGCCCTCGCCATGACGGAGCGCGCCCGCACCTTGGGCATGACCCGCACTACTTTCCGCAATGCCTCTGGCCTGCCCGACCGCGGCCAGTGGAGCACCGCCTACGACATGGCCTTGCTCGCGCGTGCTCTGCTGCGGGATTTCCCCAACCACTATCAGTACTTCTCCGTGCCGGAGTTCCGCTTCGACGGCCGGGCCCACCGCAACCACAATGGGCTGCTGGGGATCTACCGGGGCGTGGACGGCATCAAGACTGGGTACATCCGCGCTTCCGGCTACAACCTGGTGGCCTCGGCGGTGCGCGATGGGCGACGGCTGATTGGCGTAGTGTTCGGCGGCCGCAGCGCCCAGAGTCGCAACGAGCACATGCGGGCCCTTCTGGACCAGGGATTCGTTCGGATGGCCGCCCGCGACGACACGGTCCCGGTCGTCCAGCAGGTCGCCACCGCGATCGTCCCGCAGGGTGACTGGCAGGTCCAAGTCGGTGCCTTCAGCCGCTTCAACACGGCCGAAAAGCGGGCTCAGGAAGCCCAGAACACCTTGCCGGACCTGCTCGGGCCCGCCGTCATCAGCGTGGCGCCGTTGTCGGCCAACGGCCGAACCCTGTACCGGGCGCGGCTCAGCCCGCTGAGCCGCGCTGCCGCCAAGGATGCTTGTGCGCGGCTGCAGGAGCGGCGCTTTGACTGCCTGGCGTTGGCGCCGAGTGCCGGAGGCGGAGCATAGGCAAACGCCGATCGATAGCTGCCGTCCGCAGCTTTAGAAGATCGGCGTTTGCGCAAAGCTCAGGATGCGCGGGCTCCGGGTCGGGCGCTCGTGGTAGCGAGGCTCGCCAGATAGGCCAGCACTTCCCGCAGTTCCTCGGCGGAGAGTGCCGAGGCGCCGCTTCCGTAAAGCTCGCGCTGGGCGGCCAGCACGAACTCCCCACGACAGTCACCCCGCCAGCCGCTGGACTTCGCCGCCGCCGCGATTTGTTGTAGACGCTTTGATCCGATCATGGCGTTTGACACGACTTGTGGCCTCACTGCCACGTCACCGAAATAAATACAACACGATTGGCATCAATGCAACACTGTGTCTTGAATGCAACGCTAATCGGGGTCGAGGATGGCATGGCCGTCGTGACCGATTGAGGGCTACCATCAAACGGGATTGCGCTCGCGGCGCGCGAGAGACCAGCGGTATGCCGGGGACACTCTTAGTCAGGCAACGGCGAGCAGCGAGTGTAGTGTCGCTGCTCTTGTTGGCGCTCGGCGGCGGTTGCGCCAGCCAACTGCCGGCACCTCTGCGCCAGGCGCCACCGGGTGATCCCGGGCTCGCCGCGGCGCGCAACGACCCCCAGGCGTTTCGTGGCGAGCGCGTGCGCTGGGGGGGACAGATCGTGTCGGTGGAAAACGCTACCGACAGCACCGACGTCCAGGTGGTCGGCAGACCCCTGGACAGCTCCGGGCGGCCGCGCTATGTGGACCAAACCGAGGGCCGCTTCATCGCCCGCTACCAGGGCTTCGTCGATCCCGCCGTCTATGCGCGCGAGCGGGAGCTCACCGTGGTCGGCACCCTGGATGAATCCCGGGAAGGCTTGGTGGGCGACTTCCGCTACACTTTTCCGGTGCTGCAGGTGGAGGCAGACCACCTGTGGCCCAAGCGCGAGCGGATGGAGCCCTATCCGTACCCGTACCCACACTACTACCCGTACTATCCCTGGCGGCGCCCCTACTACGATCCTTTCTATGACCCCTGGTGGTGGTAAATGCGGCGAATGTTCCACGGAGCGGCCTGGTCCACATTCCTGCTAATGCTGGCAATGTTGGCCAGCTGCGCCAGTGCGCCGCGCTTCGATACCGACGGGATCAACCAAGCGCTGACTCCCCAGTCGGCTGCCGCCCAGGCGAGCGGTGACATGGGCAATCGGGTGATCTGGGGCGGCACCATCGTAGCGGCGCACAACGAGACCCAGTACACCGAGCTCGAGGTGCTGGCCTACCCGCTGGACGGCAGTCAGCGCCCGCGCCTGGGGCAAAGGCCGGAAGGGCGCTTTCGGGCGCGCTGGAACGGCTACCTGGAGACGGCGGACTACGCCCCGGGGCGGCAGCTGACCGTCAAGGGCTCGCTGCTTGCTCCGGTGGCGGGCACGGTCGGAGAGGCCGGCTACGTGTTCCCAGTAGTGGCCGCGGAGCAGCTGGAGCTCTGGAGCCAGGCCCCTGCTAGCGGCGGGCGTCCCAACGTACACTTTGGAATCGGCGTCGTGATCGGCAACTAGCGTCGGCGCTGAGCGCGGGACCATGGCCAGGGAGCCGGACCACGCGTCGAAGGGGGTGTCACTCCATGAGCACCAGAGCGCGGGCAGCGTTGGCTTTCGTCTCTCTGCTGAGCACCGGCACAGCCACCGTTGCGGGCGGCTTCTCCGGCATCACCGTATTCGGTGACAGCCTTTCCGACAGCGGCCAGTTTGCCGGCGTCTTCGGCCTCCCGGGCACCTTCACCAACCCAGCTGCCGATGGCGGTCCGGGCAGCATCTACCTGGACCGGCTGGCCGAGCGCTACGGCTTCAGCCTGGCGCCCAGCACGCCGCTGCTGGGAGCACCGGCGGCCGACGCCAACAACTATGCCGTGGGCGGCTACCGAGTGGACCAGGTGCTGGCCTCGGTGACCAGCGAAAGTCGCGTTGAGCTGGGGCCGCTGGTCGCCAGCAGGCCCGGCTATCTGCTGAGCAGCCCGGTCGCCGACCGCAACCGACTGTATCTGCTCTGGGCTGGCGGCAACGACATCCGCGACGGCAGCGATCCCGTGACCCAGGCCGACAAGCTGCTGGCCGGGATCGAGGCCCTGCGGGCGGCCGGGGCTCGTTACCTCCTGGTGAACAACCTTCCGGACATCGGCGAGGTACCGGAAAGCGCCTTGCTGGGGAACACGGCGAGCCGGTCGGCGGACAGCCGGGCGTTCAATCAGCGCCTCAGTGCCGGGGTGGGCGCGAGCCAGGCGAACGTCATCTTTGCCGACATCAACGGGCTTCTGGGCGAGGCGCTGGCGGAGCCGACCGTGTACGGTTTCGCGCCGATAGACCATCGCCAGGTCTGCTACCAGGGCCTGCCATCTCCCTTCGTGAGCTGCAATCAAGACCCGGTATACGGCGCCGGCGGCGCCAGCCAGAACGTGGATGCCATGCTGTTCTACGATGGCATCCATCCGACCCAGGCGGGGCATCGGCTGCTCGGCGAGTACCTGATCTCCCTGCTCGAGGCCCCGACCCTCGTCTCTACCCTGGCCGAGGTGCCGCTGGCCCCGGCCCGGGCCCACCACCGCACCCTGGCGGCTCAGCTCGACGATGAGACGGGCCTCAGCGGCTGGCGGGGCTTCGTCGCTGGCAGCCTCGGGCGCGTGGATGCCGACGCGGAGGGCCTCTCACCGGGCTGGGATCAGGACGGCTACCAGCTCACCCTCGGCGCCGTGCATGGTTACGCCAACGGTTGGCGCGCCGGTCTGGCGCTGGGGATCGCCGGTGAGCAGGTGGATTTCGCGGCGCGGCGCGGCAGCTTCGAGCTACGCAGCTACTACCTTTCCGCTTTCGGCGGCTATCGCGGTGACCGCTGGTTCACTTATGCCGGCGCCAGCTACGGCTGGCTCGACTACGACGACGTGCAACGACGGATCGGCATCTGCGACGGCTGTCGTCGGGAGCAGGGCGACACCCGGGGAGATCAGGTGGCGCTGGGCCTGACGGTGGGCGCGGACTTCCCCATGGCGCCGGGCTGGCACCTGGGCCCGATGGCCGGCCTGGAGTACCAGCGGGTGGCAGTGGACGGCTACGCCGAGGGCGGCGAGCCACGCTCCACCACCCTGTTCTTCGGCGATCAGACCCGGCACTCGACCATCGCCCGCGCCGGTGGCTTCGTTCGATTCCAAAGTGGGGCCAGCCGACCATTGACCCTCAGCGCCGTGCTCAGCCGCGACGAGGAGCTGGAGGACGATGACCGTCGGGTCGAGGCGGGGCTGCGCAGCTTGTCGGGGTCGAGCTTCGAGCTGCCGGCGGTGGCTCCGGAAGGCGGGGCCTGGGTCGCGACCCTGAGCCTACGCCGAGAGGTGGCCCCGGGCCTCAGCCTCGGCGCCGACTACCGCTATGCGCACGGAGACGATTACGCCCGCGAGTATGGGCTCGGGCTAAGCCTCGCGATGGCCTGGTAGCGACCCAGCGCGGACTCCGCGGCCGCTGGCTGTGCGGCCACTGGGGCGGCAGAGCTCAGCGCAGTGACCCCAGCCCCGCGGTGAAACCGCTCAGAGACACCGGCAACGTGGCTGCGTTCCCCGCCGGATCATGGATGGTGAGCTTGAGGGTCACGCCCTTCAGCATCGCCTCCTTCAGCGGCGACTTCAGATTCACGCCCGCCTGACAGCCGCCGGGCTGGCAGACCTCTATCGGCACCCGAATTTTTTCGCCTTCGTCCACCTGCAGTTGCAGCCCCGAGGGCAGATGCACCCCCAGAGGCAGCGTCACGATGGCGACCGGGTCCTCACTGGCAGGGAAGTAGCCGACGGCCACCTGGGCCATGTCGCGCTTCGATTCCGGATCCTTGATCAGCTGAGCGATGTGGCAGACTTCCTGAGAGCCGTCGGGGCTGCGCTCACAGCGCGTCTTCCAGTCCTTGAAGACTTCACCCTCCTTCGCCGCCAGAGCCACGCCGCCGGACGCGGCCACTGCCAGCACCAAGGCATATCCGAGAACGGTCAGGGGGCGGCGAGACTGGGCGCACATGCTTGCTCCTCGCAGTGGGTGGCGCGGGATCGGCACTCTACCCGCGAAACGCCTGTGCGGCCAAGAGCTCACGGGCCAGGTAGGGCCCAATGGCGAAGCGGTCCTGGCCTATTTGCCCATGGCCTGGGTGGGCGACAACTTGTTTTCCTGTGCCCAGGCCTACGTGGCGGGCTTCTGCGTGAGCTGCCCGGAGAGTGCCGAGACGGTCTTGACCGACCTGCGCGAGCTCGGACCCACCTATTATTTCGCGCCGCCCCGGGTCTACGAGAGCCTGCTGACCCAGGTCATGATTCGCATGGAGGCCGCCAGCGCCCCCAAGCGCTGGTTGTTCCGGCACTTCCTGGAGCTGGCCCGGCGTTGCGGCGCGGCCATCCTGGAGCGCCGGCCGGTGGGGCTGCTGGCGCGGCTGCACTACGCACTGGGGGAGCTGCTGGTCTACGGGCCGCTGAAGAACGTGCTCGGTCTCTCGCGCATCCGCCTGGCCTACACCGCGGGCGAGGCCATCGGCCCCGAGACCTTCGACTTCTACCGCTCCCTGGGGCTCAACCTGAAGCAGCTCTATGGCCAGACCGAGGCCACGGTGCTGATCTGCCTCCAGCCCGATGGCCAGGTCCGGGCCGACACGGTGGGTCCACCGGCGCGGGGCGTAGAGGTGCGCATCGCCGCCAGCGGCGAGGTGCTGTACCGCGGACCGGGCGTATTCCACGCCTATTACAAGAACGAGCCGGCGACCCGCGAGACCAAGACTGCGGACGGCTGGGTGCGCACCGGTGACGCCGGCGTCTTCGACGCCGACGGGCAGCTGCGGATCATCGACCGTGCCAAGGACCTGGGGCGCCTCGCCGACGGCACGGTGTTCGCTCCCAAGTATCTCGAGAACAAGCTGAAATTCTTTCCATGCGTGAAGGAGGCGGTGGCCTTCGGCGATCGCCGCGCGCACGCCGCGGCCTTCGTCAACATCGATCTGGAGGCGGTCGGCAACTGGTCCGAGCGGCACAATCTGCGCTACAGCGGTTACCGGGACTTGGCGGCTCGTCCGGAGGTGGCGGACCTGGTGCGTGACTGCGTGCGGCGGGTCAACCGGGATCTGGCGGGCAACCCGCAGCCCTGCGGCTCTCAGCTGCGCCGCTTTCTGATCCTACCCAAGGAGTTGGATGCCGATGACGGCGAGCTGACACGTACCCGCAAGCTCCGCCGACGCTTCATCGCCGAGCGCTACGGGGCGCTGGTGGATGCCCTCTATGGTGCCCAGGACCGGGTGCAGGTGGACCTGGAAGTCAAATTCGAGGACGGCCGCAGCGGCCGGCTCGCGGCCGAGGTGCCGATCTACGAGGTGCCGATCAACGCTCGGCCGGGCCAGGTCGCGCCAGGCTGAGGGTGGAGATGGCGAGACCCGAGCTCGGCCAGGTTCTGCTCAGCATCGAGGAAGTCTCCCTGTCCTTCGGCGGCGTCCAGGCGCTGAGCCAGGTCTCCTT
>Ga0299906_10002579_pt1 | contig 15018 bp, 13 predicted proteins | sample RVTome_14_FD_200259 | JGI IMG/M metagenome (GOLD analysis project Ga0299906, IMG submission 200259) | Soil microbial communities from uranium-contaminated site in the Upper Colorado River Basin, Wyoming, United States - RVT145D125 (version 2) ... | reverse complement strand
ACGCCAGGTCGTCCGGTGCTGTGTGCGCCACCTCAGGCGAGGCGTCGACTGAGCCGAGGCGCCGATATTCGTCGCTGCCGGTGATCAGAACGCGCTCGAGCCCAGGCACGGTCCCGGCGAGCGGAACGATCGCATCGGCAAGGTCGGGGGTGACGAAGCAGACGCGTGCTCCGGAGTGATCGAGGATGTACGCGGCCTCCTTCGGGTGAAGCTTGGCGTTGACCGGCACCACCGCAAGGCCCGCCCACCAAGCGGCCCAGACGAGCTCGACGTACTCGGGGGAGTTCGTGGCAAAGATGCCGACGCGGTCGCCGGGCTCGAGCCCGAGGGGTGCACGCAAGCTCGCGGCGAGCGCGCCGCAGCGGCGAGCGAGCCCGCGGTAGTCGAGGAGAGGTCGGTCGCCGAGCGCGACCGCCGGACGATCGGGGAGGGCGCGCGCGGCGCGGAGGAGCAGGAGGGCGAGGTTCACGCCCCCATTTCACCAAAGAGAGCGCCCACCCCGCAATGCCCCGCCACGCGGCGGCCTCGGCGCGCCTACTGCGCAGTCCAGCCGCCGTCGATGCTGAGCGCCGCGCCGCGGATCTGCGCGGCTGACTCCGAGCATAGGAAGACGGCGAGCGCGCCGATCTCACCCGGGGTCGCGAATTCCCCGGAGGGCTGCTTCTCCGCGAGCAGGTCGATCCTCGCCTGCTCGACCGGGATCTTCTCGCGCGCGGCACGCTCGTCGATCTGCTTCTGGACGAGCGGCGTGAGGACCCAGCCTGGGCAGATCGCGTTGCAGGTGATGCCCGTGGTGGCGGTCTCGAGCGCCACCACCTTCGTCAGCCCGACGACCCCGTGCTTCGCTGCCACGTACGCCGCCTTCTGCGGCGAGGCGACGAGGCCGTGCGCGGACGCGATGTTGACGATGCGGCCCCAGTTGCGGCTCTTCATCTGCGGCAGCACTGCCTGGATGGCGTGGAAGTTGGAGGACAGGTTGATGGCGATGATCGCGTCCCATCGCTCCGCCGGAAAGCTATCGATCGGAGCGGTGTGCTGGATCCCGGCGTTGTTCACCAGGATGTCGACGCCGCCGAACTCCTTCGTTGCGTAACGCACCATGTCGTGGATCTGTTCGGGCCGCGAGATGTCGGCACCGCTGAACGCGACCTTCACCCCGAACTCGCTCGCGAGCCCCTCCCGGAGCCGCTCGATCTCAGCGGGCTCGCCAAAGCCGTTGAGCATCAGGTTCGCGCCCTCGGCTGCGAGCGAGCGCGCGATGCCGAGCCCGATGCCGCTCGTCGAGCCGGTGACGATTGCAGACCTGCCTTTGAGCATCAAGACCACCCCGATTGGCACACCCGGCGCGGATGGCGATTGTACGGGGGAGGCGGTCCGAGCCGTCTGAGAGGGGTGCGGCTCGGGTCGCCCCAGCCCGCGCTGGACTGCCCCGGGAGCGGCCCGAGGAGGAGGAGGATGGGCCGCCCGCCGGAGGCAGCCCAGCGCGTAGGGACTCGAGGGGCCGAACAGAGCCGGGTTCGCCCGGCGGCGTCGGCTTAGACGTGCAGCAAGTACCCTTTCCGTTCGAGCTTGCGGAGCCGGTGCTCGATCTCGGCGAGGTTCTGGGAGCGTGCGAGGTACTCCTCCTGCCGGCGACGACGCGCTCGCTCGAAGTAGGTGCCCAGCCGCTTCCACGCGTGGCCGACCATGTCGGCGATCGCCTCGGCCCGAAGCGCGCGGGCGCGGGCCTCGATCCCGGAGATGTCGAGCGCGGACTCGACCGGCGTGCTGCTGCGTTGCAGTATTCTCGGCGTCGAATGAGTTTGCTGTTGACCGGCGACGGGCTCCGGACTCGTGGTCGGGCCGTACCGGATGATGCCATCGCCCTCGTAGAGCGGAAGTTGAAGCTTCATTGAGAACTCCTAGCTATAGCGCTGATTCAGAGAAGTTATTGCAGCGCACATGAACACAATATATGGGCGGATCCGGCAATGCCAATCGCATGTTTGGATCCCTGCGATCGGCCCGATCTATACTGTGTCTAAGGTCACATTGCGACGCACCAAATCGGGCCCTGAAGCAGCCCCAATAGGACATACTCCCGGTCAGCCATGGAGCTCTATCAATTGCGCAGCTTCGCCGTCGTGGCGGAGGTGAGACATCTGACGCGGGCGGCGGAGAAGCTGCACATCAGCCAGCCCGCCCTGAGCGCCCAGATCAAGGCGCTCGAGGACGAGCTCGAGGTCGCGCTGTTCGAGCGCACGTCGAGCGGGATGGCGCTGACGGCCGCCGGTCAACGACTGCTGGCGGAGGCCGAGAAGGTCCTGTTCGCCGCGCAGGCGCTCCGGAACGAGGCCCGGGCGCTGAAGGGCGAGGTCGACGGCCACGCCGCGGTCGGAACCCTCTCGGACCCGGCGTTCATCCGGCTGGGCGAGTTCCTCAGCGCGACCGTGGACCGGCATCCGCTGCTGCAAGTCGAGCTTCACCACGAGATCTCGGGTGCCGCGTTCGAGAAGGTCCGGGACGGCCAGCTCGACGCGGCCTTCTACTACGGGCCGCTCGCGCATCCGGCGGTTGCCGGGCTCGAATTGCGGTCCGTGACCTACCTCGTCGCTGGACCCGCGGCCTGGCGGGACCGCGTGGCGGAGGCGGGCTCGGCCGAGATCGCCGCGCTGCCGTGGATCCTCACGCCCTCCATCAGTTCCCACAACCGGCTGGTCGGCGATCTGTTCGACGAGCACGGGGTCGAACCGACCAAGGTGGTCGAGGCGGACCAGGAGTCGGTGATCAGCTCGCTCGTCGTCTCCGGCGTCGGACTGTCGCTGATGCGCGAGGACGTGGCGCTGGCCAAGGAAGCCGCCGGGGAAGTCTGCCTGTGGCCGCCGGGAAGGGCGACGACCACGCTGTGGTTCATCTACCCGCAGGAGCGCGGCGAAGACCCGGTGATCGCGGCGTTGCTCGACGTGATCCGCGAGACCTGGGCGCTCCGCCAGCGGCGCGTTCCGGCGAACGGCCGGGGCCGAAAGCTCGAGGCCAGCCGCTAGCGGCGGGCGGCGGGCCCGCGGACGCGGGCCGCGCTAGCGGGCCGCGAGCTTCGCGTTCGTCTGCGTCAGGCGCTCGATCAGGACCCGCATGAAGGCCTTCTGGAAGCTCACCTGGCAGGCGGAGCTCGCGACCTTGAGCGCGATGGTCTTGATCTCGACCACGGTGATGTCGACGGTCGACGTGATCGTCGTGGTCCGCTGCGCGACCTGGTCGCTGAAGTAGAGCAGCTCGCCGAAGCAGCCGCCGCGGCGGACGACGTTGATCGACTTGCCCCGGATCGAGACGTCCACCTCGCCTTCGACGAGCAGGTAGAAGCTCTCGCCCGAGTCGCCCTCCCGGATGATCTCCGTCTTCGCCGGGATCGTCCGCCAGGTGCTGATGCGCAGCGCCTCCCACAGCGTCACGTCGTCGAAGTCCTCGAAGAAGACGAGCGTGCGCAGCTCGTTGAACTTCGCCGAGTCGGAGATCGTCTCGCCCGCGAGCCGCAGCGCGGTGAACGCCTTGGAGAGATCCTTGCCGAAGTCGATCCAGGTCGCGTAGCGGTCGGCCGGGTTCTTCTGCATCGCCTTCAGGCAGATCTCGTCGAGCGGCTCGGGCAGCTCGGGCCGGAGCTGCGACGGCGGGGGCGGGACGACGTTGAGAATCTCGTAGGTGAGCGAGAGCTGGTTCGACGCGTTGAACGGGAGCCGGCCGGTGAGCAGCTTGTACATCACGACGCCGAGCGAGTAGATGTCGGTGCGGTGCGTCACTTCTTCCAGGCGGATCTGCTCCGGCGACATGTAGGCCGGCGAGCCGATCCCGGTGAGCTGGGTCGTGTCCTGGGCAAGCGCCTCCTGGAACGAGGCGCCGAAGTCGCTGACCTTGATGTCGCCCTCGGGGCCGTAGAGGATGTTCCCCGGCTTGATGTCGCGGTGGATGACCCCCAGCTGGAAGGCGAAGTCGAGCGCGCGGATGCACTTGAAGATCACCTCGACGAGCTTCGACAGCGGCAGGAGGCTGTCGATCTCGGCATAGGCCTCGAGCGTCGTGCCCTTGACGTACTCCATCACGATGTAGCTGTACTCCGGCTCGCTGACCGCGTCGTAGATCGCACAGATGTGGGGGTGGTTGAGCCGGCCGGCGAGCGCGGCCTCGGCGAGGAAGCCCTTGCGCAGGAGCTTGGCGGTCTGCTCGCTGACGCTTTCCTCGAAAAAGAACACCTTGATGGCGACGTCGCGGTCGGCGAACGGGTCGCGGCCGAGGTAGACCCGGCTCGTGGCGCCGCGCCCGATTTCCTGCGTAATCGGGTACTTGCCGATGCGCCACTCGAGCTCGAACTTCATCATCTTCCGGATGGAGGGGGCGTCTGCGAATATACCTTCCCGGGGGCCGCGTGCGGCGTGCCAACTTCCTGCGTGGCTTGAAAAATCCGGCATTTGTCCGCATTTGCGTGTCGACTTCGACGACGCCCGAGGAGGCCCCATGCGCAGCGACCGCTTGACGACCAAGTTCCAGCAGGCGCTGGCCGACGCACAGAGCCTGGCGGTCGGCGCCGACAACCAGTACGTCGCGCCGGCGCACGTCCTCGCCGCGCTGCTCGGCCAGGAGGACGGCGGCACGGCGTCGCTGCTCTCCAAGGCCGGAGTCAACGTCGCCAGGCTGCGCGAGGGCCTGAAGCGCGTCATCGACAACCTGCCGAAGGTCGAGGGCCACGGCGGCGACGTCCAGATCTCCCGCGAGCTCTCGAACCTGCTCAACATCACCGACAAGGAAGCCCAGAAGCGCGGCGACCAGTACATCGCCTCGGAGCTCCTGGTGCTCGCCCTGACCGAGGACAAAGGCGAGGTCGGGCGGCTCCTCAAGGAGACCGGCGGCAGCCGGAAGAGCATCGAGCAGGCGATCAGCTCGCTGCGCGGCGGCGAGTCGGTCGCGGACCCCGAGGCGGAGGGAACCCGCGAGGCGCTCAAGAAGTACACGCTCGACCTGACCGAGCGCGCGCGGGCCGGGAAGCTCGACCCGGTCATCGGGCGCGACGACGAGATCCGGCGCGTGATCCAGATCCTGCAGCGCCGGACGAAGAACAACCCGGTCCTCATCGGCGAGCCCGGGGTGGGCAAGACCGCGATCGTCGAGGGGCTGGCGCAGCGCATCGTCGACGGCGAGGTGCCCGAGACGCTCAAGAACCGCCGGGTCCTGTCGCTCGACATGGCGCTGCTCCTCGCCGGCGCGAAGTACCGCGGGGAGTTCGAGGAGCGGCTGAAGTCGGTGCTGAAGGAGATCGCGCAGGCCGGCGACATCATCGTCTTCATCGACGAGCTCCACACCATGGTCGGCGCGGGCAAGGCCGAGGGGGCGATCGACGCCGGGAACATGCTCAAGCCGGCGCTGGCGCGCGGCGAGCTGCACTGCGTCGGCGCGACCACCCTGAACGAGTACCGCAAGTACCTCGAGAAGGACGCCGCGCTCGAGCGCCGCTTCCAGAAGGTGCTGGTCGAGGAGCCGTCGGTCGAGGCCACGATCGCGATCCTGCGCGGGCTGCAGGAGAAGTACGAGCTTCACCACGGCGTCGAGATCACCGACCCGGCGATCGTCGCCGCCGCGGAGCTCTCGCACCGCTACATCACCGACCGCTTCCTGCCCGACAAGGCGATCGACCTGATCGACGAGGCCGCGGCGCGGATCAAGATGGAGATCGACTCGAAGCCCGAGGCGATGGACAAGCTCGAGCGGCGGATCATCCAGCTCAAGATCGAGCGCGAGGCGGTGAGGAAGGAGAAGGACGAGGCGTCCCGGAAGCGGCTGGCGCTCATCGAGGAGGAGATCAGGCGGCTCGAGAAGGAGTACGCCGACCTGGAGGAGGTCTGGAAAGCCGAGAAGCTCGCGGTGCAGGGCTCGCAGCACATCAAGGAAGAGCTGGAGAAGCTGAAGCTCGAGATGGAGGCGGCGAAGCGCAAGGGCGACTGGCAGAAGGTCTCCGAGCTCCAGTACGGGAAGGTCCCGCAGCTCGAGGCGCAGCTGAAGAAGGCCGACACCGCCGAGAAGGGCACTGCGAAGCCGAAGCTGCTCCGCACCCAGGTGGGCGCCGAGGAGATCGCCGAGGTCGTCTCGCGCGCGACCGGCATCCCGGTCTCGAAGATGATGCAGGGCGAGCGCGAGAAGCTGCTGTTCATGGAGCAGAAGCTGCACGAGCGCGTCGTCGGCCAGGACGAGGCGGTGAGGCTCGTGTCCGATGCGATCCGGCGCTCGCGCTCCGGCCTCGGGGACCCGAACCGGCCCTACGGATCGTTCCTGTTCCTCGGGCCGACCGGGGTCGGCAAGACCGAGCTGTGCAAGGCGCTGGCGGCGTTCCTCTTCGACTCCGCGGATCACCTCATTCGCATCGACATGTCCGAGTACATGGAGAAGCACTCGGTTGCGCGCCTGATCGGCGCGCCGCCGGGATACGTCGGCTACGACGAGGGTGGCCAGCTCACCGAGCTGGTGCGCCGCAAGCCCTACTCGGTCATCCTGTTCGACGAGGTGGAGAAGGCCCACCCGGACGTGTTCAACGCGCTCCTCCAGGTGCTCGACGAAGGCCGCATGACCGACGGGCAGGGCCGGACGGTCGACTTCAAGAACACCGTGATCGTGATGACGTCGAATCTCGGCTCGCACATGATCCAGCAGATGGCCGGGGACGACCCGGCGCTCGTCAAGGCGGCGGTGATGGCCGAGGTCAAGACGGCGTTCCGTCCCGAGTTCGTCAACCGCATCGACGAGATCGTGGTGTTCCACGCGCTCGGCGAGAAGGAGGTGCGGAGAATCGCGCGGATCCAGATCCGTTACCTCGCCGAACGGCTGGCGAAGTTCGAGCTGCGGCTCGAGGTGACCGACGCCGCGCTCGAGGAGCTCGCGCAGGTCGGCTTCGACCCGGTCTACGGCGCGCGTCCGCTCAAGCGCGCGATCCAGCAGACCATCGAGAACCCGCTCGCCAAGGCGATTCTCGAGGGCCGCTTCGCGCCCAAGGACGGGATCCGGGTCGACTTCCGGCGCGGCGAGATGGTGTTCGAGAAGGCCGACTCGCCCGCGCGCGCCGCGGCCTGACGAAGAGCCCCTAACGCAAAGGCGCAAAGAACGCAGAGGTTCGCGAAGAATCGTTGTCGCGTTTCTTTGCGCTCTTTGCGTCTTCGCGTTGAGAAGGTGTGTCGCGCAGCGCCGTGACCGACTGCGCTCGCCGGGACAGCTCGTCCCAGAGCGTGTCGGTGTTCTTCCGGAAGATGGTGTCGACGTCGGCCTTGACCGTCCACCAGTCGCCCCGGGCGAGCTCGCCGTCGAGCTGCCCCGGGGCCCAGCCGGCGTAGCCGACGAAGAGGCGTAACGCCTCCGGCGGCTTGAGCAGCAGCTGCTCCACCGTGGCCGGCCGGAGGGCGAGGTGCACATCCTCGATCACCGGGAAGGACGGCCCGCGATCCCCGGTTCCGCGAAACACCGCGAACAGCCCGGCGGGCTCGACCGGGCCGCCGAAATGGAGCGGCGCGGTGAAGCGCGCCAGGCGCTCATTGCCCGGCAGGATCTCGGCGAGCGACTGCTGCGTGGGGCGATTCAGGATCACGCCGAGGATCGCCCCGTCGGGCGTTTGCGTGACGAGCACCACCGTCCGCGAGAAGTTGGGGTCGAGGATGGTCGGCTTGGCGACCAGGAAGAACCCGCCGGCCGGCGCCTGCGCGAGGGCCACGTGCCCCGCGGCCGCCAGGACGGCGGCGATCAGGAGGCGGACCGGCCCGGACAACGCTCGCTCGCCCGCGCGGCCGGCGTCAGTCGACCGCGCGTTCCCCGCCGTCCGCGCCGAGCGCGTTGATCTGGCGCGCCATCCGCAGCAGCTCCTCCCAGATGTGGCCGGTGTCCTTGCGGAAGACCGTGTTCGCGTCCGGGTTGAGGACGTACCACAGGCCGCGGTCGATCTCGCGCCGGAGCTCGCCGGGCCGCCAGCCGACGTAACCGACGTAGAAGCGGGCGTCGTTCGGCCGGTCCTCGATGATCCGGTCGATCGTGTTGACGTTGATCGCGAGGTAGAGGTTCGTCATGATCGGGAGCGACCCGACCCCGGGGCTGCTCTCGCCGCGCACCACGGCGACCAGCGCGCTGGTCGAGAAGGGTCCGCCGAAGAACACCGGCTCCGCGACCTTCTTGGAGGGCTCGTGCTCCGGGAAGAGGCTCGCGAGCGACCGCCGCGTCGGCTTGTTGATGATCACCCCGATGTGCCCGCCCCTCGCGGTCGGCGACGCGATGAGCACCGTCTGGCGGTACTCCGGATCACGAAACCCCGGCGCCGCGACCAGGAACACCGTCGCCTCGGCGCGCGCCGGCGCCTGGGCGCCGGCCGGCTGGGCCAGGGCCACCGTCACGGCGAGCGCCCCGGCGAGCAGGCGGAGAAGCTCTTTCATCGAATCACCCCGAGCATCTGCAATCCACCGCTATTGTAGCGAGACCAGCTCGGCATGACGAAAACAACCCGCCAAATGGTCGTTCACCATCCCGACTGCCTGCATGAAAGCGTAACAGATCGTCGACCCGACGAAGCGGAAACCATCGCGGCGCAGGTCGCGGGACAGGGCATCTGACACGGCCGTCCGGGCCGGCACCCGGCGCGGCGTTCGCCAGCGGTTCTGGATCGGGCGGCCGTCCACGAAGCGCCAGAGGTAGGCGTCCAGGCTGCCGTGGCGCTCCCGCACTTGGAGCGCCGCGCGGGCGTTCCCGATCGCGGCCGCGATCTTCAGCCGGTTGCGCACGATCCCGGGGTCACCCATCAGTCGCTGGATCTGGCGTGCCCCGTAACGTGCGATCCGCTCCGCGTCGAAGCCCTCGAACGCCCGCCGGTAGCCCTCGCGCTTCGCCAGGATGGTCGACCACGACAGCCCGGCCTGGGCGCCTTCGAGGATCAGGAACTCGAACAGCCGCCGGTCATCGTGGACCGGGACACCCCACTCGTCGTCGTGGTAGCGGACGTACTCGAGGCTGCCCAGGGACCAGGGGCAGCGCCGCCGGGCGTCGGGGGGAGCGGCGGCCTTGGCGGGCACCGGTCGATCAGGCGGTGAACGCCTGAATGCCGGTCTGGGCACGGCCGAGGACGCGAGCGGGGTTTCGGCGAGCACTGCTCGCCGCCGCGAGCGCCCGAGCGCCTGCAGGCGCGAAGGGGGCGCATCTCGACATCCGCGGGCTCACGAGAACGCCTGGATCCCCGTTTGCGCACGGCCGAGGATCAGCGCATGAATGTCGTGCGTGCCCTCGTACGTGTTCACCGTCTCGAGGTTGATCATGTGCCGGATGACGTGGAACTCGTCGGCGATGCCGTTGCCCCCGTGCATGTCGCGCGCGAGGCGGGCGATCTCGAGCGCCTTGCCGCACGAGTTCCGCTTCACGAGGGAAACCATCTCCGGCACCGCCCGCCCGGCGTCGATGAGCCGGCCCACCCGCAGGACCGCCTGCAGCCCGATGGTGATCTCGGTCATCATGTTGGCGAGCTTGAGCTGGATGAGCTGGTTCGCGGCGAGCGGGCGGCCGAACTGGGTCCGATCGAGCACGTACTGGCGGGCGCGGTGCCAGCAGTCCTCGGCCGCGCCGAGCGCGCCCCAGGCGATGCCGTAGCGCGCCTTGTTGAGGCAGCCGAACGGCCCCTTCAGTCCCGACACGTTCGGCAGCAGCTGCGCCTCGGGCACGAAGACGTCGTCCATGACGATCTCGCCGGTGACCGAGGCGCGCAGGCTCATCTTGCCCTCGATCTTCGGGGCGGAGAGCCCCTTCATCCCCTTCTCGAGGACGAAGCCGCGGATGACGCCGTCGTCGGTCTTGGCCCAGACCACGAACACGTCGGCGATCGGCGAGTTGGTGATCCACATCTTCGTGCCCTTGAGGACGTAGCCGCCGTCCGCCTTCCGGGCGCGCGTCTGCATCGAGCCGGGATCGGAGCCGTGGTCGGGCTCGGTGAGCCCGAAGCAGCCGACCCATTCCCCCTTGGCGAGCTTGGGGAGGTACTTCTGGCGCTGCGCCTCGGTGCCGTAGGCATGGATCGGGTGCATGACCAGCGAGCTCTGCACGCTCATCGCCGAGCGGTAGCCCGAGTCGACGCGCTCGACCTCGCGCGCGGTCAGCCCGTAGCTCACGTGGTTCACGCCGGCGCAGCCGTACCCGTCGATGGTCGAGCCGAGGAACCCGAGCGCGCCCATCTCGGTCAGGATCTCCCGGTCGAACTTCTCCTTGCGCGTCGCCTCCAGCACCCGCGGCAGGAGGTTCTCCTGGCAGTAGGTGCGCGCCGAGTCGCGCACCATGCGCTCCTCTTCGGCGAGCTGGTCCTCGAGCAGGAACGGGTCGTCCCAGCGGAACTCGGGCTTCGCTTTGGGCTCGGGCGCGTTCATGGCTGGGTCTCCGGATGAAGCAATGATAGTCCAAGGCGCGCGCGCCGCCTGAGCCACGGGCTCGCGCGGTAGCGCGGGTCGCCCGAGGCGGCGAGGAGCGCCTCGAGGATCGCGGCGACGCGACCCGCGCCGATCGCGTCGCCCCAGGCGAGCGGGCCCTTCGGGTAGCCGAGGCCGAGCGTCACCGCCAGGTCGAGGTCCGGCGGCGAGCAGATGCGCTGCTGCACGATGTCGCAGCCGATGTTGACGATGTGCGCAACCACGCGCTGCGCGACGAACCCCGGGCTGTCGCGGATGACCGAGACCGGCACGCCGTCGCGCGCGAAGAGCGCATGGGCGGCGTCGCGCATCGCGGCGGAGGTCGCGGGCGTGGTCATCAGCGTGCGCCGCTTCGCGAGGCCGAACAGCGCGTCGACCGCGACGGTGCGGGTCGGGTCGACGTTCTCCGCAAGCGCGGCGGTGGTCGCGTCCTGGCCGAGCGGCGCGACCAGGATCAACGAATCGGGCCCGGGCCGGTCGCCGCCGTCGAGGTGGGCGCCGAGCTTCGAGGCCGTCGTGGCCACCTCGTCGTGCAGCCCGTGGGGCGCGACCCACACCTTGGGAACGCCGGCGCCCGGCACTGCGGCGACCGGCATCGGCTTCGCGGCGCCGTCGGCGTACTCGTAGAACCCGCGATTCTCGGACTTCCGGCCGAGCAGCCCGGCGACGCGACGCTGCGCGGTGAGCGGCGAAGGCCGGTAGCGCGGCTCCTGGTAGTACTGGTTGTAGATCGAATCCATCACCGGGTGGGAGACGTCGAGCCCCGTGAGGTCGAACAGCTCGAACGGACCCATCCGGAACCCGGCGCAGTCCCGGAGAATGCGGTCGATCTCGTAGAACTCGGCGACCCCCTCGCGCAGGCAGGCGAGCGCCTCGGTGCCGAATCCGCGCCCGGCGTGGTTGACGATGAACCCGGGGCTGTCCTGGGCGCGCACCGGCGTGTGGCCGCACCGTCGGGCGAAGGCGAAGAGGGCATCGCACACCCATGGTGCCGTCCTCACCCCGTCCACCACCTCCACCACCTTCATCAGCGGCACGGGGTTGAAGAAATGGAACCCGGCGACCCGTTCCGGGCGCTTGCAGGCCGCGGCGATCGCCGTCACCTGCAGCGACGAGGTGTTGGTCGCCAGGATGCAGTCCTCGGCGACCACCGCCTCGAGGTGCTGGAACAGCTCCCGTTTCGCCTCGAGGTCCTCCGCGATCGCCTCGATGACGACCTGGCACGACGAGAGGTGCGTGAGGACGTGGGCGATGTCGAGCTGGCGCGCCACCCGCGCCGCGGCCTCGGCCGGAATCCGGCCCTTCTCGGCGAGCTTCCCGAGCGCGGTCGTGACGTAGTCCCGGGCCGCCGGCGCGGCGTCGGAGCGGGTGTCGTAGAGCACGACGCGGATGCCGGCCTGGGCCGCGATCTGCGCGATGCCGCGCCCCATGACGCCAGTCCCGACGATCCCGAGGGTGAGGTCCGGACGCTCCAGGTCAAGCGGCACGAGGTCGTTGTTTCGGGCTGATGAAGCGTGCGTGCATTCTAGCGCCCGCCGGGTCGGAATCGGCGCCGATTGACGCTCGCGCTCGTTTTCGGCAATCTTCGGCGCAAGCGTTTCGGCTTCGCACGCGGAGCCCGCGCCGGTGCGATTTCGAAAGAGGCCGTCCACGGCCCAGTCCCGTCCCTGCACGGGGTCCAATCGCCCGCGCCGCGAGGAAGCGCGTTTTCACAGGAGAGAGGAGGGTATCCGGATGTACACGCGGATCCTCATGGCCTACAACGGCACGCGCGAAGGCCGCGCGGCGCTGTTCGCCTGCGCCGAGATCGCGGCGTTCGGGAAGGCCGAAACGCATCTGCTCGCCGTCGCCAGCATGCCCTCGAGCATGTTCCTCACCGAGGGGTTCCTCCCCGAGGAGCTGATCGAGGAGGAGAAGAAGCGGATGCAGGACGTGATGGACGAGGGCCTCGCCGCGCTCAAGGAGCGCGGCTTCTCGGTCGCCGGCCATCTCTCGGTCGGCGAGCCGGTCGAGGAGATCTGCCGTCTCGCCGCGGAGCTCAAGAGCGACCTCATCGTGGTCGGCCACCGGCAGAAGCAGTCGTTCGCCGCGCGCTGGTGGCGCGGCTCGGTCGGGGCCACGCTGCTCGACTACTCGCCCTGCAGCGTGCTGATCGCGATCGCACCTTGAGCGGCGGGGCGCGGCCGGACCTGCCGCGCCGCGTCGGCGAGCTCGCACGGCGCGGCGCCGCGCGCTTCGGCGATGCGCCGGCCCTCGTGGAGGCCGCGCGGCGCCTCGACTACCGCGCGCTCGCGTGCGCGGTCGACGACGCGGCGGACGCGTTGGCCGGGCTCGGCGTCGGTCCGGGCGACCGCGCGCTGATCGTCAACGAGAACTGCGCCGCCGCGCTGGTGCTGGCGCTCGCGGCGACGCTGCGGGACGCCTGGCCGGTGCTCGTCAACGCGCGGCTCAGCCGGCGCGAGGTCGAGGCGATCCGCGCGCACTGCTCGCCGCGACGGCTGTTCTTCACCAGCGAGGTTTCGGTGGAGGCCGCCCGCCACGCGGCAGCCGTGGGCGCCGGTCCTCTCCCGCTCCCGGGCGTCGGCACCGTCGCCGTCGGACCGCGCGACGACGGCGCGGCGCCCGAGCCGGTGCCGGACGATCCGTCCACGCAGGTGGCCGCGCTCATCTACACGTCGGGGACGATGGGCGCGCCGAAGGGCGTCATGCTGTCGCATCGCAATCTGCTGTTCGCCGCGATGACGGGCGCCGGACTGCGGCGGCTCGCCCCGGGCGACCGCGTCTACGCCGCGCTGCCGATCTCGCACGTGTTCGGGCTCGCGTCGGTGAGCATGAGCGCGCTCCTCGCCGGCGCCGCCCTGCACCTCGTGCCCCGGTTCACGCCGGAAGGCCTGGCGACGGCGCTGGAGGACGACGGCATCAGCATCCTCCCTGGCGTGCCGGCGATGTACGCGCGGCTGCTCGACTACCTGCGACGCACCGGGCGCGCAGCCGTGGCGCCGCGCGTGCGCTTCCTCTACGCGGGCGGTGCACCGCTCGACGCCCAGCTCAAGGCGGACGTCGAAGCGCTCTTCGGGCAGCCGCTGCACAACGGCTACGGCTTGACCGAGACCTCGCCGACGGTTTCCCAGACGCGCCTCGACGCGCCGCGCGCGGATCTCTCGATCGGGCCCCCGGTGCCGGGAATCGAGATCCGCATCGTCGATGCCAAAGGCCGTGCCGTCGCGCCCGGTGCGACGGGCGAGCTCCACGTGCGCGGCCCCAATGTGATGCTGGGGTACTACTGCTCGCCGGACCTGACCGCGGAGGCGCTGGGGCCGGACGGCTGGCTGCGTACCGGCGATCTTGCCCGACAGGACGAGCGCGGCGACCTGTTCATCGCCGGCCGCAGCAAGGAGCTGATCATCCGCTCGGGCTTCAACGTGTACCCGATCGAGGTCGAGGGCGTCCTGAACCAGCATCCCGCGGTCAGCCAGAGCGCGGTTGTCGGGCGCGCCGTCGCCGGCGACGAGGAAGTGGTCGCGTTCGTGGAGCTGCGCGCGGGGGCCAGCGCGACGGCGGACGAGCTGCGCGCCTTCGCGGCCGAGCGGCTCGCACCCTACAAGCGGCCGGGCGAGATCGTCGTGCTCGACGCGCTGCCGGCGACCGCGACCGGGAAGGTGCTCAAGAGCCGGCTGCGGGAGTTGGCGCGGGGCGAAGCGAATCCTGGATCCCCGCGTCCGCGGGGATGACGGCGTCCGGGGGGATGACGTCGCTGGCGCGACGTCACTTCAGGGAGAAATCGGCCGGCTCGGGTTTGCCCTTGTCCTTGATGCCGTCCGGCGCGAGCTTCGGCGCGCTACTGCGCCCGGCTGCCGCTCCGGTTTCGCTGCGGCAGCACGCAGACGTTCCGAGCCGCGGGCTGCTCCTGCCGCCCGAGCTGCCGCCGGATGCGGGCGAAGGTCTTCGAGATGTTGGTGTTCGACGCGGGGGTGTACCGAAACGCTTCGGAGAGGCAGGAGAGGTGTCCTTTGGGGAGCGGCTTGCTCATGACATCGATCCATCCAGGCAACTGAGCGATTCGCCGACAGCGTAGCCGGCTCCCGCGCCGATCTCAATACGATCGGCGGCCTAATCCGGAAGCGCCATGCCCAAGAAGAACGGCCCTGCGAGAGGGCCGTTTTCATGTTGGTGGAGGCGGCGGGAATCGAACCCGCGTCCGCAAGCTGTCCACAGTCAGGACTACATGCTTAGCCTGGCCATTTGGATCTCGCCTCGCGCCCGCCGGCCGGCGGGCTGACGCTTGGCCAGCCGCTTCGACGGATCCACCCGGCCAAGCGGCCAGACCGGGCGGAGGGGCTGGTGTGAATGGCGCTGCACCCGTCGAGCAAGCTTGGCTTGCGCCGCCCTCGCTCTCCGGGCCTAGCCCGCCAGCAGGCTAGTGCAGCGTCTCGCCGGTGTTAGGCGGCGAGAGCGAAACGCTCGTCGTTGGCGTTTGTAGGTTTCCAGTGGATTTACGAGGGAACTGGTCCTCGGCATGCCCTGCGCTGCTTCGCAACCCACGTCGAAACCGGATCGCCCCCAAGGGGATGTGCTTCGCACGACA
>Ga0299906_10002578_pt1 | contig 15018 bp, 10 predicted proteins | sample RVTome_14_FD_200259 | JGI IMG/M metagenome (GOLD analysis project Ga0299906, IMG submission 200259) | Soil microbial communities from uranium-contaminated site in the Upper Colorado River Basin, Wyoming, United States - RVT145D125 (version 2) ... | reverse complement strand
GTGCGTTCTTCTGCAGATAGGTGCGAACGCGCTCCACATCCGTGCCTGCCAGAACCAACTGGATGAGATCCAAACGATCCTTCGAACGTGGCGACACCAGCTTCAGATACACGACCGCTTCCAGAGGTGCCACCGGGACGCCCTCCGAGATCTCCGTCGCGTCGAGGGCTTTCCTGAGGTGATCTTCTTCGTCCCGAATGGACAACGTGTCCACCGCCACACCGTGAGCCTCGACGGGGAGCCCGGCTCGCATTACGACGAGGCCGGCCTCGGTTTTGATCCACGCGCTGTCGTCTACGAGGAAATCCACTTCCTTCGTTGCCCGTGGCCAACCATGAGCCCCAACCGCCAACCCTCCGACGAGCGCGTGGCGGATCCCGAGATCGTCGAGTGCGCGGGAGGCGTCGATCATCGCCTTCCACACGCGCTCGGACACCGCCTCCGCGACGGGTCGCAGATCCGCTCTCGGTCGCTTCGCGTCCGGTCGAGAGAACGTCATATGTCTTCTTGCCAGGTTCACGCTCGGACCTTCAGATGATTTCCGCCCGCCAAATCGTCTTCCAAGTTCTGTCTTACCAATTCGCTATCGGCATTGAGAATCCGTCGCGCCACCCATGCCGTCTCGCTTCAATGCTCCCGCCCATGGTCGGGTGGAGTCAACGACGGGAGTCGGCGGTCAGGGTACCGGCGCCAACCGCACCGTGTCCCAGTCGGCGGAAAGGCCCGCACCGGAAGATCCCAGCTTGAAGCCGAGACTGAGCCTTGTGGCGCTGCCGCTTTGGAACGTGACCGAGTACTCGGTCCAGACGTTGCCGTTTCCATTGCTGGTGCCGGGGGCGCCCGATGCGGAGAACTTCCGCACCATCGTCCAGCTGCCCGAGCTCACGTCGAAATCCTGCGCCGTATGTTGGCCCAGCCGAAACGCGACCTCCGCCCAGTAGCTGGAGGGAAGGGCGGCGCACCTCGCGAGCACCGTCAGCCTGTAGCTCCTCTGCGGCTGGATGTCGTAGACGATGACCTTCGAGGAAGATCCACCCGAGCTCCGCGCCGCCCGTAAGGCGCTTCCCGGGCTTCCGCCGCTCGCGAGGCTCCAGGTTGCGGCGCTGCCCCAGCTCGCGTCATGAGAGGACGACCAGACGGGCATCGATTCGAAGTCCTCGGCGATGACACTTCCTCCACCCGCGGCGTCGACGGTCAAAGTCACGCGAACGACCTGCGGCTGATTGGCGGCGCCCGGGGCAGAGACGCTCACCGTGGCCGGATAGCTGCCGGCGCCGAGGGCCGCGGTGGCGTAGGTAACGGCGATGGTGTCCGCCTCCCCCGCGCTCGTGCCGGACGCCGGGCTCACGGAGATCCAGGGAGCGTCGTCGCTCACGGTGTATTGCAGAACGCCGCCCCCGGAGTTGCGGAGGGTGAACGAATCGCTCGCTGCGTTCCCGCCCTGGGTCGTTCGCGGGCTCGCGCTCGATTTCGAAAGAGAGATGACGGCCGGGAGGGGAGCGAGCGCGAAGTCGATCCTCGTCGTGAGGTTCTCCGCGACCGCCTGATCGGAAACCGTCTCGGTCTCGTACCCGGGCTTCGACGCCGTGACACCGTACACCCCGACGGGAACGCCCGGCATTCGGAACCCACCGTCGGCCGCCGTCGTCGTGCCCACTTCGCCCGGCCGGCGGGTTATGGTTGCGCCCGCGAGAGCGCCGCCACGGCTGTCTTCGACCGTGCCCTCGATGGCGCCCGACCTCGCGTTGACCTCGCGCGTCAGTCCGTAGATGGCTCCGTAGAAATCGACGTTCCCCGAGGAGCTGCTGTTGCCCTGCGGGTAGGGGTTCTGGTTCGAGGCGTAGGTGTAGATCGCTCGGCCGTCGGCGCGCTGAAAACGGAGCCAGTAGCGCGTGCTCGGCTGCACCGCCGGCTCCTGGCCGTCGGGCCATTCCCAGCCGGTCATCTGGTCTCCGGCGGTGGGAGGATTCGTGGCGAACATCGCCGGGCCCACTTGCGGTCCCCCCGGTCCGCCCTGGTGGATGGTGTATTTCATCGTGACGCCGTCCCCATGGATGTGAGAGGAAGCGAACTTGATGAAGGCGGTCTCGGGTCCGGTCAGGAACGATTGCCAGTGATCGGAGGCGTTCAGGTTGGGGCAGTTTTCGTCGCAGCCGCCGTTCTTGTCGGTCACGTGGTAGAGCGTCTCGAGGGTCTTGCCGAGAAACGTCACGTTGAAGTCGGCGACCGTCGTTCGACCCTCTCCGACGACGATCGTCTGGCTCGCGGGAAGATAGCTCGCCTTCTGAAACGAGAGCTCGTAGGTCCCCACGGAAACGTCGTGGATCTCATAGATGCCGTCGAAAAGCGTGAGGTGCCCGAACTCGTAGCCCGCGGTCGCGAGAGTCGCGTAGGGAACGGGGGCTCCCGTGCCATTTCGGGTGACCCGGCCGCGGATGTTTCCGACGGGACCTCGATAGGGGGAGAGCTCCGCCGGGGCGAGGCCGCCCTCCGCCTGCACCCGTTGTCTTTCCTCTTTCAGAGCGGCGTACACCGGGTACGGGTTCGCCGGCTCGAGAACGCCGAAGGGCTCTTCGACGTCCTGAGACGTCCAGGATTTGACGAACTCGAAGGCCGGCCACTTGACGTTGTTGAGGAGGAACGGATGGACGGCGAGGATCTCCGGCCACTGATACCAGCGGCGGAAGAAGGCGTCCACGGTAAAAGGCGCTCTCGCTTCCTGCGTCAGCTTGGGCCAGCCGACGGTGGAGTGCCCGACGAAGTGGCCGTAGTTGGTCTCGGTGATCATCACCGGGAAGCCGCGCCGCCCCGGCACTCCACCGTGGGTGCGGGCGGTCTCGTCGAGGTCCTGAATGTAACTGTCGATGGTCTTCAGAGAGTTGGGCGGAAGATCGCCGTCGTGGATGTTGTACCAGGGCGGGGTCATGTCCGGATAGGGGTGAGTCCCCCAGACGTCGAAGGAGAACTTCGCTTGAGGGTTGTGATTGAAGGCGTCCAGCCACCCGTCATCCCCGTTTTGCCCGGGCGTCATCACTCGCAGAGTCCCCAACAAGTCCAGGTGCGGATGCGCGGCGGCGTACTCCCGCTCGACCTTCCGTATGCCGGCGTAGGCGGCGACCAGGTAGTCGGCATACACCGTCATCGGCACGAAGTCTCGCGAATCGCCGGGCTCGTTCCAGAGCTGGAGGTAGACGTAGCGGTTCGCGTATTCGGGATGGGCGACTTTCCACGCGAGAATCTGCGCCGCCACGTTGACGCTGTATCCCACGCTCGGAGCGCAGCCCGGAGTTCCCTGACAGTGCTGCACGCGCACGCAGGGAACGAGACCACGCCTCATCGCCTCTTCGATCCAATGGTCGGGCGCTCCGGGGGCGAAGTCGGTGACCCAGTCCATGATGAATCCGCTCCCCACGAGGCTCTTCGTCCAGTCCATTCCCGTTTGGAAGGGCGTAACCCCGCCTCCCTTGAGGTTGTGCATCCCGAGAAAGTTGCGGCGGACTCCCCGCGATTGCGCTCCGGCCGGCGCCACGAAGATCGCGAGCGTCACGACGACCCCGATGAGACCAAGAATGCAGCGCGCGGGTTTCGTCACGGCAAGTCCTTTCCTCCGGCGACCCGATGCCGTCGGCTCCGGGCGGCCATGCGTGCGAGCGAGATCCGAAACCGATTGGCCCTCGACTTCACCGTCCCGGTCGCAATCCCGAGCTTGCGGCCGACCGTCTGGTAGTCGAGTCGATCCCGGTAGATCAAGTCATACAGGCGCCGGTGGGTCTCGGGCAGGCTCCGTATGAGGCGTGTCGCGAGCTCCATTCGTTCCGCCGCGAGGAGACGCTCCTCCGGCCCCGGCGAAGGGTCCCGGATCTCCGTTGGAATCCCGTCCATCCGCCTCTCGCGGTACCGGGCGCGGGCGAACTCGATACAGGTGTATTGAGTCACCGTCTGGACGTACGTCTTGAACGTGGACTCGCCGCGAAACGAGTTGCGGTTGAGGTTGTTCAGCAAACGGCGGTGGACGTCCTGGATGATGTCCGCCCGGTACTCGCCGAGATGCCGGCTGCGTCTTCCGACGACGGCGGCGATCCACGAATGCACGAGGCCGACCGCGGCCCTTTCGCCGAGAGAGTAGGCCCCGCAGAGCGGTGCTTCCGAATTCGCGGGACCGAGCGTTGCCTTGTCCATGAGCACTCTTCCGAAAACCGACTCCGGAAGTCGTTCCGGAGGAATGCTTTCCCATTCGGCTGCGAAGGAGTAGCCTCAGGAATCATCTTTTGGGCGTGACTCTGTCACGCGAGGTCGTGGGGAATTCGATACGATCATTTTGATCGGACGTCCCTTCGAGCGGGAGCTGAAACGTCGCCTTCAGCCCGCCGCCGGGCTGGTTCTCCAAAACGAGATCGCCCTCCCAGAGCCTCGCCGCTGCCAGCGCGATCGCGAGTCCCATGCCGGTGCCGTCCTTCTTGGTGGTGGTGAAGGGCTCCGTCGCCCGCTGTAGAAACTCTTCGCTCATCCCCGGGCCGTCGTCGGAGATCGCGATCTCGATATGGTCCGCCGTCGTCGCCACGTCGATGGCCACGACGCTCGTCGCCGCCGAGATCGCGTTCTCGAGGACGTTGAAGATTCCTTGAGCCAGTCTTTGGACCTCACGAGGACCCCGGGCGGGAGAGAGATTCCGATCTCCCCCGGCTCTCACCGTCACTCCGCGCGTCGCCGCTTTCCCATGAAGGACTTCCGTCTCTCGATTCACCAGCTCCATGAAGGATGCAGGGATGCTCGATCGACCGGCGGGCATCGGCGTGTCGCCCGAGAGGTCGCCGGCCAACATCTCTCTCAGCGATCTCGCGACCCCTTCCAGTCGATCGAGCTCCTGGCGGATCTTCGACCCATCGATTCGACCCCCACCTTCCAGCGCGTCCCGGATCATGTGAACGGTGATCCCGATGAGCCCCAGTTGATGGCGGGTCTGATGAGCGATTCGATTCGTGACTTCCCCGAGAGCCGCGAGCCTCTGACTCGCCTCGAGGTCGTGGAACAGCAGCCGCAACTGTCGCCGGCGATGGAGCAACAGGCTGTGCAGCACGACGAACAGGCCGAACCAGAAGAGCCCCACGAGAAACGGAACCACTCCGTAGGACAGGTAGAGGAAGTGCGCGAGGAGCTGGAGCGGCGTCCCGATGACCAGGATGAGGCTATAGAGAGGCGCGTCGGGGGGGAGACCCGTGGAGTCCCATCCCTCCTCGAACGAGGACTCCTTCCCCGGCCCCACCAGCCGGTAGTAGCCCTCCGAGAAAACGGCGATCAGGAGCGACGTGAGGAACGTGACCGAGAGGAACACCAGCACGTCGCGAGTCGTCGCGAGCGGCACCGGATAGGAGCCTCCGGTCAATCTCGTGTAATAGAAGTGAGCGACGGCGAGGGCCAGCGACACGAACGAGGCGTCGAGCAGCACCGAGAACGCCTCTTCCCGGCGGCTTTCGGGGCGCCGGAAAAGGATTCGCCCCGCGGAAACGTCGGTGTCGACGTGCTGCAACCGAAAGGGGCAGAGCGCGGCGAGAACAGCCGTCGCGAAGAGCAGCCACAGAGAATCGAGTCCGAGGATGAGGAAGCCCGCGAGCACGGTGGAGTTCCGCAGGTGGTAGCTCCTTCGCCGTGACGACGGACGAAGGGGAAAGATACCCCCCAAAAGCAGAAAGAAACCGAGCCCCGCATCCAGTGCTTGCACTTCCCCCAACCCCCCAAACGGTGCTTACTGCAGGATCAAGCGCGCATTCGATACCTCGTCCATAAGTGAACCAGCTTCGCCCGGTCCGAGACTTCCAGGGCCTGGAGGATCCGGGTCACGTGGTTCTTCGCCGTGCCCTCGCTCACGTAGAGGAGACCGGCGATCTCCCGGGCCGACTTTCCTTCGGTAAGGAGTGTCAGCACCTGTCGCTGGCGCGCGGTGAGGGTCTTGAGCCGGCGACGAAAGTCCGCCTCATCCACCTCGCGCCGTAACGACCGCGCGACCTCCGATGCCAGATCCACCGCGAGGACCGTCCGTCCCGCGGCAACGTCCCGGATGCAGTGGAACAACTCGACGGGGCTCGCATCCTTGAGGACGTAACCCATGGCGCCGAGCTCCATCGCTTTCTTGACGCGGCCGGTATCGGCGAACGCCGAGAGGATCAGGACTCGGCCGATTCGGACCAGCGCGGGGAGGGCCGAAAGCCCGCTCGAATCTCGAAGCTCCAGGTCCAGCAGGACCACGTCCACGAACTGCTGTTCGAGGGCGGCCATGAGCTCCGATACCGTGCCTACGTCCACGCAAACCCCGAGGTCCGGCTGGGTCGCCAGGACCGACACGATGCCGGCGCGAAAGACCGGGTGATCGTCGCAAATGGCGATTCGAATGGGCTGCATGGAGGGCGCGATTATAAGTCCGCTTGCCCTCAGGGTGGCACCTCCTCGAGCTTCACCTGGTCCACGAAGACCCGGAAGCCAGACGCGTCGGGATCGGGGGAAGCGCGAAACCAGATCGAGACCCGAGGCCCGCTCGTTCCGACCTCGAGCTCGTGGGCGTACCAGATGTCGGTTTCCCGCTCCTCGGCGGCGATGAGATCGGGGCTCCATACGATGCTGCCGGCGGCGGAATCCGACGTCTGCCCGGTGAGGTCGTAGCCCACCCAGTACGACGGCCGGCTTCGAGGGAGGCGCGTCTCGTATTTCATGGCGCTCGCGAGCCGGTACCGGGCGCCGGGACGGACGGATACCGGCTGCACCAGACCCCCTTCGAACTCACCGCTGTCCGCGCCGAACTGCTGAGAGAAGAGACCGGCTTTGGCGTCCGCGGGGTTATTCAGGTTGTGATCGCCCGAGGCCTCGTAGATCACGGGCTCGTTCGCCGTCTCGCGGCCTGCGAACTCGGCGGAGCTCGAGCCGAAGAGGAAAATCGCCATTCCCGCCGCCCAGGGATCCTTCCGGGATTCCTTTTCGAAAGCAATGAGGTCGTCCCGGATTTCCCAGGCAGCCCGCGGCTTCACTCCCGGAGGGACGTTGCCCTTCCACTGGTTGAAGGTGTTCACCTCGGTGTAAATCACGGGAGGCATGCGAAGCCCTCGCTCGCGGTACATCTGGGCGTAGAAGCGCCACCGGTTGGCGAACCAGGGGCTCTGGGGTCCCATGAGGAGCTGGTCCTTGTTTCCTCCGTAGGCGTGATAACCCGCGTAGTCGGCGGTCGCCAGAAGGTCGACGACCTCCGGAAGCACCATCATTTCCATGTCGCCCGGGTTGCCCACGGCGAGGTTCAGGACGACGGACTTCTTGCCCAGCTCTTGAATCCGGTCGCTGAAAACCTTCTCGAACCGGGCCACTCGTCGGGCTTCCTCGATTCCGTTCACGTAAGGCTCATTCAGTCCTTGCCACGCATCGATCTCGGAGCGGGCCGTCCGGATGCAGTCTTCCGCGTGTTTTCGGCCGTAGAGCTCCGGGTTGCTCAAGTACTGCGACGCCACGTGGTCGATGAAGAGCCGGCCCACGAGGATCGCGTCGGGAAAGGTGCGGCGGAACTCGGCGGCCATGCCGAGGGCGTTGCCTTCGAGAAGGATGACCTTCGGGTTGAGCCGCTTCACCGAGCTCAGCACGTGGCTTCCGCTCGCGTAGGAGCCGGAACCGATGCGGCCGAGCCGCGACGAAGCCTTCCAGTATCCCCCGCCCCTCGCGCGCCAGGGAAGCCATGACGTCGCGAGGCCGTTCGAGAAGCCGCCCTCGAAGCCGGGGTTGGCGACGAGGTTCGCGCCCGTCCCCGGTGAGCCGTTCGTCACCGAGATCGGAAGCTCGGCCGTGGACGACCCTCCCTTGCCGTCGCTCACGGTGAGAGTGGCGACGAAGCTCCCCATACGCTCGTAGGTATGCGTCGCCGTCACTCCCGATCCGTGAGCTCCATCCCCCCACCCCCAGGCAAAGCTGAGCGCGTCGCCATCCGGGTCCGACGAGGCGCGGGCATCGAAGGCGACGCCCAGAGGAGCCGATCCCGAAAGCGGCTCTGCCGACGCTCTCGCGAACGGCGGGCGGTTCACGATCCTGGCGACGATCTTCAATGCCGCATAGGCGCCTCCGCCGTTCTCGTAGTAGTCCATCCGCAGGTCGTGCGGGCCGGCGGCGAGGAATTTCGTGGCGCTCGCGCTCGTCGGCGCCTGATCGATCCAGCGGTCGATGAGGAGCTGTCCGTCCACCCAGAGCCGCACGCCGTCGTCGGTCGTGGTGGTGAGCTCGTAGTCACCGGAGTTGGCGATGCCGATCGTGCGACGGAAGCGCACCCCGAAGTTGTCCACCCCGGCGCAGGCGCTCGCTCTCCCCGAGCCCCAGTTGAAGAGGAGGTCTCCCGTTCCCGCGGCGTCGTAGCGGAGCTCGACGGGATTTCCCGAGAGCGCCTTGTTGTTGAAGACCTCGAGCCGCCAGCGGTCCGACGGGACCTCGAGAGGACTCGCGGGGCTTGTTGTACAGCCTCCCGCGGGAACGGCGATGCTCCAGGTCTGACTCTCCCCGAACCACTCCACTCCGTCCTCGACCATGCGCACGGCGAGGGTCGCGGGGCCCGACGCCGGGAGTTGGACCTGGAACGCAAAGTCGTGGCTTTGGTTCGGAGCGACGTCGCGGCAGAGAAAGGCCCGTCCGTCCTGGACCCCGTTCATGTAGCCGCCGCAGGCAAATCCGCTCCATCTCACCTGGTTCGAAGGACTCGCACCCAGACGATGAGCGCTCCCTGCTCTCCACGTCGTGCCGCCGTTATTGACCACCTGCACTCGGACGGCGACGAGGGAATTCGCGCTCGCCGAAGCGGGTACGCTGCTGTTCGACTCGGCGACGCTCGCGTTGTTTCCGGCGACCGGAGGAGGGATCGTTCCCAGGGCGGAGCAGATATCGCTCTGGGACAGGCTCGAGCAGGAGCTGGGGTTGCGATCGTCGCGCACCTGGGTCAGAGAAGCGACACTGTTGTTGAAACCGACCCAACCTCGGCCGCGCGCGAAGTAGTAACGCTCGCCCGCCCCGGGACCTCCGGTGATCCGGAGCTCGATGACGTCGTTGAACCCGTTCCAGGTCTGGAATCTCGTTGCCGTCGTCCACCGCCTGACGTTTCCGGAGTCGAAGTTCGTTCCGCAAACGGCGCAGGAGGAGAGCCTCCGGCCTTCGATCCCGATGTCCGTGAAGAAGGAGTCCTGAGTACCGAAGGAGGGAAGGTTGAGATGGCGCTTCACCCACCGAGCGGGTCTCGCGCGATTGCCCGGATCGAAGTGGGACGAATAGGCCCATTCGGCGACGTCCCCGCGCCAGCGCTTCCGGCAGTTCGCGGGGTTTCCGTTACCGGTTCCACAAACGGTATCGCACCACTCCGCGGGGTTCGCCGGGTTCTGCCACGCCCAGGTCGTGTCGCTCCTGAGGTAGAACCACTCGGAGTCCACGAACCACTCCTCGAATCCGGTGGAGTCGGACCCCTTCATGATCAGAAAGCGCCCCAGGTTCCCCTCCATGCCCATGGGGATGGTGAACTTTCGCTGGTTGCCGAAGTCGTTGGCGAGGCTCCGCTGCGAGCAGGCGTTTGCCGGCAGGAGGTACTCGGCGAAGTCGACGGCGTCGGCCCTCGCCTCCGTCAGGAGCAGGACCATCGCCCCCGCGGCGAGGAGCCTCACGGGCGAAGCCGCTCCCGGATGAAAGGGGTGGGATGATAGTAAAGGTTTCCGGGAACTACGTCGTTCGAAGGGTCCCAAGAATCGCCTCCTGCATGGTCGTTCCGCTTACCGGAGTAGCCCGCGCTGATATAGATCCCTCGGGCGGTGTTCGAGCAGCTCGACAACGGCACGTTGGTGAGCGCCGTATGGTTCTTGATCTCGAAGTGAAGGTGCGGTCCGAACGGCGCCGGATTTCCGATGACGCCGATCTGCTGGCGCTTTCGAACCCGGTCTCCCACCGCGACCCGTTCGACTCGATGTGTCCGTACATGGTGTCGATCGGCTGAACGATGCCCGGCACCTGGTGCTTGACGATGACGACGTCCACGCAGTTTCCGCAGTTCTGAAGGTTGTTGATCGTTCCCGGTGTCGTTCAAGAGGACGAGGGGGGACTCATCGGCGCCCTGCGCCCAGGCGCCCGTCGGTGTCCACACGGAAAACAGCAAAACGGACCCGTCGCATGAGTCTCCCCTCCCTCTGTGATAGTCGGATCACCTGCATGAAGGTTCCCTCCCCAATAAAAAAGGGAACCGAAGGAGCTTCGTCGAAACCTCCGATGCCGTGATCTCGTGGAGTTCCAACTCAAGGACGGACGACGGTGCGGTGGCGCGGCGCAGCGCCTGGAGCGCCTATCGAAGCGTCAGGACGGGGCGCCGAGCAGGTGGTAAATGGTCAGAAGCTCGGGGAAGGCTCCGACTCGGCATAGCGCTCTTGTGCGGCGAGAACGGCGTCGCCGGGCCGGTGGTGCTTCGCCGAGACCAGCTCGGCGAGGAGCGCCTTGTGGAAGAGGTGCGCGGGGTCGTTCTGGCTCAAGCCGCTCGGGGAGAAAGCGGCGACGGCGCCCTTGCCGTCGGCTTTGAGGAGCTCCTCCCCCAGTGAGTTGAAATACGGGAAGTGGAAGTAGCCGTTCAGGCACCACCGCGGTGGTGGCGGCGAAATCGTCGGCTCCGATGTCCCACGGAGTGACCCGGGCATTGGGGAAGCCTGCTACGGGGAGTGTTCAATCCCCGTGGACAGAAGAGCGGATCGGTTCGAGGAACGCGCCCGGCGGGCGCTCACATCTTCGACAAGAACGACCGCACCGCGGGCGCCTCGGGCGCGTCGGGAGCGAGCTCCAAAAAACGCCTCAAATGGGCGATGGACAGGTCTTTCTTGTCGGTCTGGTTGTAGGCCATGCCTAGATAGTAATGGGCGTAGGCGTGATTCGGCGCGAGCTTCGTCGCCCGCTCGAGCTCGGCAACGGCCTTGCCGGTGTCCTTCGACTTTACGTAGGCGAGCCCGAGGCCGAAGTGCGCTTCGGCGTAATTGTCGTCAAGCGCGATGGCTTTCTTCAGGGGCTCGATAGCGCCTGCCGGATCGCCCGCGTGGATTCGCGCGAGTCCGAGGTGGGCGAGGAGCTCCTTGTTCTCGGGTGACTTCTCGACCTCGGCCGCGAGCGCGCTCGCCGCGGCGGCGTGCTTGCCCTGCTTGTAGAGCTCGAGCCCCGGGGTTTGCGCCGCTGCCAGAATCGGCATCATGAGGGAAATTCCAATCCAGGCGATGGGTTTCATGACTTCATCCTCCCGCTTTGTCTCCGAACGGAGACGTTTTTCGAAGCCGTTCAGGCTTCCACCCCATTCTAGGCACGACGCGTGCCAGGATGGCGGGTTTGCCGTCACTCGAGGAAGGTCGCTATCTCCCCGAGCTCCTTCTTGGAAATCCTGGGCACGCGGGCACCTTTCTTCGGGTAGCCCACGACGAGAATGAGAAACGGCCTCTCATGGCTCGGCCGCCCGAGGATCTCGTTGAGAAACCCCATCGGGCTCGGGGTGTGTGTGAGAGAGACGAGTCCCGCGTTGTGGACGGCCGCAATCAGAATCCCGGACGCGATGCCTACGGATTCGGTGACGTAATAATGTTTGACCTTGCTTCCACCGGGGTCGACGCCGTAGTTCTGGGCGAAAATGACGATGAGGTACGGTGCTTCCTCGAGAAAGGGCTTGTGCTCGTCGGTGCCGAGATGCGATAGCGCCTCGAGCCATTCGTCGGGGGCCCGCCCTCCATAGAACTCTCTCTCCTCGGCCTCGGCGGCTTCGCGAATCCGCTTCTTGAGCGCGGCGTCGGCCACGACGACGAAGTGCCAGGGCTGTTGGTTCGCCCCGCTCGGCGCGGTGCCCGCGGTGAGGAGACACTGTTCGAGGATCTCCCGGGGGACGGGTCGAGAGGAGAACTCGCGGACGGTTCGCCTTTTTCGGAGCTCCCGGTAGAGCTCGTTCGCGCGCCGCTTCATCTCCTCGACGGGCAGCTCCTCGTACTCGGAAAGCGGGATGAACGTCGGCTCGACCATGGCCGAAGCTAATGCATGCCTCCGCGGGGTGCAAGGAACTCCATCGCGACCTCGAGAATCAGGGAAGAGGGGCGCGGACTCCGTAGACGGCTCCGGACTCCGTGCCGGCGTAAATCATGAACCGCGGCAAGTCGAAGGACGGAGCTCCGACGCGTGCCGAGCCGTCTCCAAGCTGAATAGACTTCAAAGCCGTGGGGCCCTGGGTGAGATCGATCTCATAGAGCTTCCCGTCATCTCCGCCTACGTACAGAAAATCCCCGATGCGAAGCGGCGCCGAGGGCTTGGGGATCGCGGTCGTCCGCCAGATCTCGACGGCGGCGGTCCGGTCGTCCAGGAGCGCCCAGACGGTGTTCGTCGTCGACAGATAAAGCTGGGTGCCGTCGTGGGGCGCCCAGACGAAAGACTTCACCTGCCCATCGGTCCCGGCCCCGCCGTCGTCGAGCACGAAAGGGGCGGTCCAAAGATCGGCGCCGTTCACGGCATCGAAGGCGTGCACCCGGCTGTCGTTGGTCCCCACGTAGACTCTGCCCGCGCGGAGCGTTGGGCTTCCGTCGATCTCGCCTACAGAGGGAACGTCGCTGAGCCCCCGAGACCACAGGAAAGTCCGGTTCGAGCTGGTGAAACCGAGGCCCCAGACCGTGCGGTCGCTTCCCCCTCCGTCCACCCGGCTCGCGAAATAGACCCGGTTGTTGTCGTAGTCGACCGTCGCCGAGGAAGAGATGGGTCCGGTTCCGATCCCGATGTTGTCATAGTCCCAGGAAATGTTCCCGTTCGCGGGGGACAATCCGTAAAAGGCGTTCCCCCCTGGCTCCCTCGTTCCCACCAGCAAGACCTCGTGATCGCCTCCGAAAGCGGTGAACATCGCCGCGGGCATGGCTTGCAGGAGACCCAGGTCCGCGCTTCGCCACAGCAGCTCTCCCGAGCTCCCGTCGACGGCATAGACCACACCTTCGTTGGAGCTGAAGAGAACGAACCGAGAGGCAGGACCAAGGGTGAGGGGAAGAACCGGCGGCCGACCCTGGGCGAGAGCTTTCGATTGAAAGGGCCGCCACCCCGGGGGCCAGGCGCCACCCGAAGCCCCGGGCGCGATGGAGTGGAGGGTCCAGTCGTTCGAAAGGACCATCACCGGCGCCAGGCCCGGGGGCTCCGTGGACACCGCGCCGGTGTTGTAGATCCATTGGACCGGTCCCGACATGCTCTGGGGGCGGCCTTTGGCCGTGCGGTTCGAGACCACGGTGCTGCCGTCGTCCACGAACGCGCGATAGTAGAACGTCGTCTCGTTCGCGATCGGGGAATGGGAGAACGACTCGTAGCCGTCTCCCGTACCCGTAGCCGTGGTCAGGAGCGTGCCGTCGGTCTCGTCGGCGGGAAACGTGTCGGTGCGGAAACGAATCTGGAGGTTTCCGTCGATGGGATTCATCCACTCGAGCTGGTTCTCCCCGTCGCGAGACGTCACCGTGAAATTGTGGAGTCGATCGACTCGCAGGGCCCAGAGCTCGTTGCCGGTCGCTCCGTCGTTGGCGGAAATGAACAGATGAGGACCGATGCGGGCGTCCCCACCCGCCCCGGAGCCGGCGCCGCCGCGGAGGATGTCGTCGACCACCCGGTAGCCCGGTGTGTCTCTCACGACACGGTGGAGCTCGTCTCCCAGGCGCCCGCTGCCCCCGAAGAAAAGCGTGTCGTTCACTCCGCGGAGGTCGTGGCAAAAGCTCGACGCCGAGCCGACTCGAACGTCTCTCACGAAAGTGCCGGTGTCCGTCCCGTCGCTCTCCCAAAGCTCTTCGCCGTTCACACCGTCGTCGGCCACGAAATAGACACGGTCCTTGACCGCTGTGAGCTCGTCGGGAAACGAACCCGTCGAGCCGACGCGAACGTCTTTCACCAGAACCGTGCCGCCGGCCGTGCCGTCGCTCTTCCAGAGCTCGCTTCCGAGGACGCCGTCCGACGCGCTGAAGTAGAGGGTTCCGCTCACGTCGGTGAGATCCGAAAGCGAGCTGCTTGAGCCGCCCGGGCTGATATCCTTGACGAGGGCCGTTCCGCCGGCGGTTCCGTCGCTCTTCCAAAGCTCGAAGCCCGTGGGCGAGTCGAAGGCTACGAAGAACAACGTGCCGCCCACGACGGTGAGGAGGGAGGGGTTCGAAGTCCCGCCCGATATGGACTTGACTTGAACGGTTCCCGGAATCGTGCCATCCGTCCGCCAGAGAGAGTTGTTGACGTTGCTTCCGAAGAACACGTTCGACCCGAACACGACGGGGTTCCAGGCGGAGCCATCGCAGATCCCGGGGCAGATATCGGCGAGCATGAACGTCCCCGCGGGGGTCCCATCGCTGATCCAGGGCTCCCGGCCCGAGGCGGTCGTCGTCACGCCGGCGAAAAACAGGTTTCCGAGCGCCGCGACCTGGGCACTGAAGGAGCTGCCCGGCCCGGGCTGGATGTCTTTGACGAGAACCGTGCCCGCCGCCGAGCCGTCGCTCTTCCAGAGCTCGGATCCGTTGACGCCGTCGCTCGCGAAGAAGAACAGCACGCCGCCGACGTCGGTGAGAGAGGTGGGGGAAGAGGAGATCGATCCCGGGTTGATGTCCTTCACCAGAACGGTTCCCCCGGAAGTGGCGTCGGTCCTCCAGAGCTCGGTTCCGGTGGTTCCATCGTTCGCGGTGAAGAACACGATTCCACCCGCCGAGACGAAGTTGGCGGGGTTCGACCCGAAGCCCCCGGGCTGGATGTCCTTGACCAGGTAGGGCCACTGGGCCATGGCGGGAGCCGCAACCGCGAGCACGGCGGCGAGCGCGAGAGCCGAGCGATCGAGCACGGACCTATTTCATTGCAGAGACGGCTCGATCGCAACCACCGCGTAGGAGGAATTCATGGCAGGATGCAGACGGCGACGGCGCTCGAAACCCGATCCGTGCGAAGAGCCGTGGCCCCGGCGAGAAAACCCTGCGGATCGTTGTCGACGTCGGTGTTTCCCGGAGGCCGCGCGTACAGCACGCG
>Ga0299906_10002577_pt1 | contig 15021 bp, 12 predicted proteins | sample RVTome_14_FD_200259 | JGI IMG/M metagenome (GOLD analysis project Ga0299906, IMG submission 200259) | Soil microbial communities from uranium-contaminated site in the Upper Colorado River Basin, Wyoming, United States - RVT145D125 (version 2) ... | reverse complement strand
CGGCCGCGCTCGCGGGGCTCGATGCCATTCCCGGCGACTGCGGTGACGAGTATCGGCGGCCGCCGTTCCTCACGGCCTCCGGCAACCTCAGCCACCACGTGGACGACTTCCCGGCGCCTTATCCCGTCGAGTCCGCGGAGGGCGGCCGCACGCTCGCGCTGAGCGGAACGCGGTGGGAGCGGCGGGCGGGCTTCGCGCGTGCGGTGCGGCAGGGCGATCGCATCCTGGTTTCGGGCACCACGGCCACGCACCGCGACCGGCTCATCGGCGGGAGCGATCCGGCGTCCCAGGCCCACTTCTGCCTCGACAAGATCGAGGGCGCAGTGCGTTCCCTGGGCGGTCGGCCGGAAGACATCGTGCGGACGCGTGTCTACGTGGCCCGCGAGGATGTGGCCCAGGCGGTGTCCGAGGTGCACGGGGCGCGCCTCGGGCACGTGCGACCGGCCAACACGCTGGTCGTCGCGGGACTCGTCGGCGAAGGCTACCTGGTCGAGATCGAGGCCGAGGCGCTCGTCCTGGGTGGTTGAGTGCCCGGGCGAGGCGGCCCCGCCCGGTCGCAGTTGGCCCTCCCCCGTCGACCGCGCCGGAACGCGGGCGGAACCGTCGGGCTCCGGCGGGGGCGGGCCTCCACGACTCGCTACACGCGCTCGTTGGCCCGCGAGCGAGCTCAGCCGGGAAGGCGAATCTCGGGATCCTCGGGGAACGGCCGGTACAGCACCACGGTCCGTCCGATGACCTGCACGGGATGCACGCCGTCGAGCGACTCGGCGATCCGATCGGCGGTGCGGCGCGCGGACTCGGGTGCGGCCTCCTGGACCTTCAGCTTCAGCAGCTCCCGCGTGTTGAACGCGTCCAGGATCGACCGCGCGAGCGCGGCGGTGACCCCCTCGCTGCCGACGAGGACCACCGGCTTCAGGTGATGCGCGAGCTTGCGCAGATGGGCGCGCTGCTTGGACGTCAGGCTCATGGACCAAGCATGCCGCCGTGGCACATCGATTGCAATTCCAGGAGGTGCGCCGAGTGCGATCCCGCAGCCGTGGCGGCGTTTCGAGGCCGAACGGCCGAACCGGTTTTCCGGGAGGAGGCAGAAAGTGCGCCACACGAGTGAGAAGATCCTGGTCGGGGTCATGTCCTTCTTCGCGCTGACGGGTCTGACGGCCGTGGCGCTTCGCGACGATGACGGGGCAACCGGCAGGGTCCGGGCCGCCTCCGCGCCGGCCCCTCAGCCCGAGATGGATCGGTCGACGCCGCCGCCCGATGCAGCCGCGTGGTTCAGCTCGATTCGTCATCACTGCAACGCGGTCGAAGTGCAGTCGCGGCTCCGCGCGACCCCTCCACCCGCGACGGCCGAGGGTGACATCCACGCCGCCGCATGCTATTCCCTCGCGGGTCGCGTGGACCTGGCGCGGGACCTGATACGCGGCCTTCCCGGAGAGGCGCACCTGCACGCCGCGGCCGTGGTCTTCGCCGCCGGCCATCCGGCGGCGGACGCCGGAGACGAGGCGGCGGCCGGTCCGCTCATGGAGCTCGTGGTCGAGTTCTGGCCGGACCACGAGATGGCGCTCTACCACGCGGGCGCCGCGCGCTTCGAGCGCGGCGATGACGACGTGGCCGACGACTACCTGGAGCGCTTTCTCGCCGCGTACTCGGTCGAGGACGGCTGGCGCACGAGCGCGACGACCATGCTGGAGCAGATCAGGAGCCGCTGAGGCAGGACCTGCCGAGACGCAGCGGTCGGGTCTCGCCGCGCCCGCACCGCGCCCGCATGTTGTCCGGTACACCCGTGATACGGAGACCGGACCCATGCAAAGGCTCACGCTCGCCGCGGCGCTCGGAGCGCTCGCACGCATCCTCACCTTACCCGCTGCCGGCCTGGTGACGCTTCCGGCCGCTTCGGTCGCGCAGCCCGCGCAACTCGAAGAGTGGAAGCGCCAACTCGTCGAGGACATCGAGGGCAGGCGAGCGTTCACCGCGGATATCGTGGATCAGATCTTTAGCTACGGCGAGCTCGGCTTCCAGGAGCTCGAGACCTCGCGGTACCTCGTGAGCCTCCTCAGGGAGAACGGCTTCATCGTCGAGGAGGGCGTGGCGGGCATCCCGACGGCGTGGGCCGCCACCTGGGGCTCTGGCGAGCCGGTGATCTCGCTCGGCACCGACATCGACGACATCCCGAAGGCATCGCAGACACCGGGCGTCGCGTGCCATCTGCCGCTCGTCGAAGGCGCCCCCGGACACGGCGAGGGACACAACGCGGGCATGGCCGTTCAGATCACGGCGGCCCTGGCAGTGAAGGACCTCATGGAGGGCGAGGGCTTGCCTGGAACGATCCGGATCTGGCCCGGCGTCGCCGAGGAGCTCGTGGCGACCAAGGCCTACTACGTCCGCGAGGGCCTGTTCGAGGACGTGGACATCGTGCTGTACGCGCATGTGGGCTCGAACCTGTCGACGAGTTGGGGCATCACGCCCGGCACGGGGCTGATCTCGGCCATGTTCACGTTCGAGGGCTTCGCCGCGCACTCGGGTGGGTCACCCTGGGAGGGACGGAGCGCGGCGGACGCGGCCAACCTCATGGAGGTCGGCTGGAACTTCCGGCGTGAGCACCTGCGCACTGAGCACCGATCGCACTCGGTGATCTACGACGGCGGCGACCAGCCGAACGTGGTCCCCTCGGAGGCCACGGTCTGGTTCTACTTCAGGGAGAAGAACGAGCCGCAGATACGCGACCTATTCGCCATCGGCGACTCCGTCGCGCGCGGCGCGGCGATGATGACGGGCACGACACTCGCGGACGTGCGCGTCATCGGCTCGGCCTGGCCGGGCCACTTCAACCGGGTCATCGCCGAGACGATGTACGAGAACATCGAGCAGGTCGGCTTGCCCGAATGGACCGAAGACGATCAGCGGTTCGCGCGTGCGACGCAGCGCGAGGTGGGCGGGCCGGAGCGCGGCCTCGCGACCGAGCTCTCAACGCTGCGGCCGGCGCTCACCGAGGAGCAACGCACAGCCGGGTACGCCGACGACATCGGGGACGTCAGTTGGAACGTGCCGACCGCCACACTCTCGTTCCCTTCGAACATCCCCGGGCTCCCGGGCCACAACTGGTCGAACGCCATCGCCATGGCGACCCCGATCGCGCACAAGGGCGCCACCCAAGGCGCCAAGGCGCAGGCGATGACGCTCCTGGATTTCATGGTGCGTCCGGACTTGGTGGAGGCCGCCTGGGACTACTTCCGGGACGTGCAGATGGCCGACATGCAGTACAGGCCGTTCATCCGCCCGAGCGACGAGCCGGCCGTCGAGATGAACGCGGAGATCATGGAGGAGTTCCGCGACCAGATGCGGCAGTACTACTACGATCCGGACCGCTACGACTCGTATCTGGAACAGCTCGGTGTGTCGTACCCGACGCTGCGACAGCCCGACGGGCGGTGTACGGCGGGGGCGGTGTCGTAGGGTGGGCAAGGGGGATCGGGACGGCCTCCATGGCCTGATCGCCTTCACCGCGGGTCGGCGCGTTCTCCAGTTTCCGCGGAAACTGCCCCCGCCGTCAGCAGCTGAATCGCACGGCCTAGGAGCGCGGGCCGCCACGCGGCGACCGCGGAGCCGAGCCGCTAGTGGTTCGCCCCCGCCCTCACCTACGGCACCAGCAACCGGATCACACCGTCCCCCTTGTTGAGCAGCAGGACCTGGCCGTCGGGCCCGTGACCGAAGCGCAGGTCGGCCCGGTCGGCCGGCTCGCGCCCCTGCTCGGCGTTCTTCTCCCGAATGAGCTGGAGCAGCCTCTTCGGCTCGCCGTCGTCGCTCAGCAGGACGCGCCGGATGCCCTCCTGCCCGCCGTCGGGGAGGTCGTCGGCGTGGATGTAGAAGACCTCGCCGCTGGGGTTGTCCCCGAACAGGACGAGCCCCTGTAGCTGCGGGATCTCGTTGGCACGATAGACGTGCACGCCGGTGACGGCCGATTGGTTCTGGAGGAGCGGGTCGCGCTGTCCGTACTCGGCAACGGGGTACGTGACGGTGGCGTCGCCGCGCGGGTTCTCGAGGCTCACCGCCTGGCGGCTGACGAAGCCGAAGCTGCCCTCCCAGTCGTTCCAGCCCAGATCGGCGCCCCGCGTCACGATGCTGAGCTCCTCGACGATGTTCTGCCCGATGTCGGCCATGAACATGTTTCCGTTCGCGGAATCCCACCCGAAGCGCTGCGGGTTGCGCACGCCCCACGCGTAGATCTCCGGCAGGCCGTCGCCGTCGTCCCCCGTGAACGGGTTGTCCGCGGGTATGCCGTACTCGCCGTTGGCGCTGTTGGAGCCGAGCGGATCGATGCGAAGGATCTTGCCCAGGGCCGAGCCCAGGTTCTGCGCGACGTTCAGCGGATCGCCGCCGCTGCCGCCGTCTGCGCTGCCGACGTAGAGCAGCCCGTAGTCGGCGTCCCCCGGAGAGGCGAGCGGATTGAAGGTCAGGTGCCCGCCGTTGTGGTTCGAGAACGGCTGCTCGACACGCAGGAGCTCGCGCGGGGCGCCGCCGTCGTAAGTCGAGGCTGCGGCGTCGGACGCGGTCCACTCGAGCAGCACCGTGTGGTGCGCGGTCTCCTCCCCACCCGCCGGGAAGTCGGGCGCGGGGCTGGTGTCGTTCGTGTCGAGCCATGTGTAGAGCTTGCCGTATCCGTCCGCGCCGGACTCGCCGAACTCCGGGTGGAAGGCGAAGCTCTGCACTCCCGTCTCGCTCCTGCGGGACTCCACGCCGACGTCCCACCGCGGATCGGCCACGTCGAGGTATCGGGTGACGTTTCCCCGGTCGTAGCTGACGCTGTAGAGCGGGCCGCGCATGTCGTTCACGAACATCCGACCCGTGCCGGGCTCGTCGACGAGCAGCATCATCCGCGCAGGGCGTCCGTCCATGTCCGGCAGCGTGGCGAGCTCCACGAAGTCGACCACGACGGCACCTTCGCTCACGGGGATCGGTTCCGGAAACGGGTCGTCGGTCGTTTGGGCGCACGCGGGCGGGGCCCAGAGCAGCGCCGCCGCGGGAGACAGCGCCAGGAACGTCCTGTGAGTGAAGATCATGGTCCTCGGATTCCTCGTCGTGTCGCTGGGGCGGCCGCCTCGCGAGGCGAGGTCGTGTCTCATCCTAGACGCCGCATCTGCGATTGAAAAGGCGGACCGGAGCCGCGGTGGGGGCGTCAGCCGCCGCGGATGCGGTCGAGATGGAGCACGCGCGGCACGAGGCCCCTCAGCCGACGCCGATGGAGTGCGGCCCGATGTCGGCCAGCGTCGGGGTACCCACCGAGCCCATGGTGATCCGGAGCTCCGTGGTGAGGATCTCCAGCACGCGCTCGACGCCTCCCTGGCCGAACGCGCCCAGCCCCCAAAGGTACGGCCGTCCCACCGCCACCGCGGTCGCACCCCGGGCGATGCCCTTGAAGATGTCGGACCCCCGGCGGAAGCCCCCGTCGACGATGAGGGGCATGCGCCCACCCACGACCTCGGCGATCTCCGGCAGGGCATCGATCGTGGCGCGCCCGCTGCCCTCCGCCCTGCCGCCGTGGTTGGACACCCAGATGCCGTCCACGCCATGACGTACCGCGAGCTCGGCGTCCTCCCACGTGACCAGGCCCTTCACGACGATCTCTTGGTCGGTGATGTCGCGCAGCCTACCGATGTAGTCCCACGTCATGGCGGACACGGGTGCGTCGGCGGGACCCGGGGGCAGCCCCTGCAGCATGGGCTTCACGGTCGGCGCCCGACCTCCGTCGCGGTGGCAGCCGGCGCAGTCGCGGTCGTCGATGCGCCCGTAGCGCTCGACCGTGAGACGGTTGCTCCCCCCGTTCAGGTCCACCGTGAGCACGATCACCGGACAGCCGGCGGCGCGCACCCGCCGCACGAGCGCCGCGGTGGCGGCCCAGCTCGAGCGTGGGTAGAGCTGATACCAGACCGGCTCGCCGCGCGCCTCGTTCACCTCCTCGACTCCGGTCGAGCTGACCGTGGAGAGCGCCTGAAGGTGGTTGCGCGCGCGCGCCGCGCGCGCCGTGGCGAGCTCGCCGTCGGGGTGGAACCCACGTTGGCTGCCCGCGGGCGCGAGAACGATGGGCGTGGGCCATTCGCGCCCGAACAGCCCGACGCGCGTGTCGAGCGCCGAGACGTCCACCAGGCGTCGGGCGCGCAGGTGGATGCGCTCCAGCGCGGCCCGGTTGTTGCGCTGGGTCTCCTCGCCGTCGACCCCCGTCTTGATGTAGCCCCAGTGCGCGATGGGCAGCGTGCGTTCCGCCACCCTCTCCAGGTCGAAGACGTCCAGCGCCTCGTTCGCCGAGGCCACCAGGTCGTCCAGCCCGAGCGCGGGGGCTTCCTGGTCGACGGCCTCCCGCGCGCCGCCGCGCTCGCAGCCGGCGAGGGCGGCGAGGACCGGGCTCGCGGCGAGCCAGCGGAGGAAGTCTCGGCGGTGGAGGGCCTGAGTGGGTTGCCGCATCGCTCGACCTCCTATCGCAGGCTCGCCGCCTTGGAAAGGTTCTCGTCCGTTCCGGCCACGAAGAGCGTGTCGGACTCCTTGAGCGGCCCGTCGGGGTCGGGGATGGGCTGAATCCGATCCATGAGCACGTCATGGACCGCGACCACGGAGATCCCGTGCGCACGGGGCAGCGCCAGCTCGCGCAACGACTTGCCGACCCACGCGCTCGGGACCGCCATCTCCTGCACGCTGAACCCCGCCCCGAGCTGCACGTAGTTGAGCAGCGAGCGGCTCGAGATCCGCTTGCCCAGCCGGATGCCCGAATCGTGCTCCGGGAAGATGGTCTCCGTGACGCCGATCTTCTCGATGAGCCGCGCGTGATCGTGCGAGACGACCTTGACGTAGATCTCCTCCAGGCCGAGGTCGCGCATGACCAACGCGGTGAGCGCGCTGGCCGTGATGTGGTCGCCCGTGCTGATCACGGCCGCGTCGGCGTCCTCGGTGCCGATGCGGCGTAGCGTGTGCACGTCGGTGCCGTCACCGACCGCGGCCCGGCTCACCATCTTGGCCATCATGTCGACCCGGTCGGGGTCGCGGTCGAGCGCGGCGACGTCGTGCCCGAGCCCGTAGAGCGTCTCCGCGACGCTCGCGCCGAAGTTGCCCAGCCCCACGATCACGAAGCGCTTCATGCGGCCTTCCTCTTCATCCGATGATCACATCCTCGTAGGCGTACCGGAACTCGTCCTTCAACTCCCGGCGGAGGGCGATCGCCGAGGCGAACGTAAGCGGTCCCACGCGCCCCACATACATCAGGAACACCGTCAGCAGCTTCCCCGGCGTCTCCAGCTCTCCGGTCGCACCCATGGAGAGGCCTACCGTGTTGAACGCGCTTGCGGCCTCGAACATGTAGCGCAGGAAGTGGGAAGGGGCGGGGGCGTCCACGGGCTGCACGTGGATCATGGCGTACAGCAGGATCGCAGCCGTGACCATCCCGAAGCCGACCACGAAGAGGCCTACCGCCCGCTGCACGGTCTCGCCCGGAATGGTGCGGCCCCACACGCTCGTGACGGTGCGCCCTCGCAGCCGCGCCCACGCCAGCAGGCCGATCACCGCGACGGTGGTCGTCTTCAGGCCGCCCGCGGTGGAGCCCGGCGAGCCTCCGATCGACATGAGCAGGATCGTGAGGAAGTTGGTGCTGTCCGCGGCGATCGAGTGGTCGATGACGTTGAACCCTGCGGTCCGGGTCGTGACGCTGGTGAACAGCGCGTCCAGCACCCGTTGCCAGACGGGCATCTGCGCCAACGTGTTCGTCCACTCGAGCGCCGCGTAACCGGCCCATCCGCCCACCAACACGATCGTCGTCACCGTCAGCGCGAGCCTGGAGTGGAGGGAGAGCCGGAAGGCCGCGCCCCTTCGCGTGCGCTTCCACCACAGGTGCAGCTCTTCGATGGTCAGGAAGCCGAGCCCGCCTAGGACCACCAGGCCGCAGATGCACAGCAGCGTCACGGGCGAGCCCTGAAAGCCCATCATGGAGTCGCTGAACGTCGAGAACCCCGCGTTGCAGAAGGCGCTCACCGCCTGGAACACCGCGTTCCATGCGGCGGTCGTGGGGTCGAACCTCGGCAGCCAGGCGATGAAGAGCAACAGCGCTCCCACGGCCTCGAAGGCGAGCGTGAAACGCACGACGTTGCGCACGAGGTGCCGGAAGTCCACCTCCGGGGCGATGTCGGTCGCCGTGGTCGTCACGGCCTCGTGCCGCAGCGATAGGCGCCGCCCCAGCGCCAGGATCAGAAGTGTGGTGAACGTCAAGATGCCGAGGCCCCCCAGCTGTATGAGCAACAGGACGTAGGCCTGCCCCGCCGTGGTGAAGTACGTCGCCGTGTCGACCACGATGAGCCCCGTGACGCATACCGCGCTCGTGGCGGTGAACAGAGCGTCGACCCAGGACAGCGGCTCTCCTATGTAGAGCCCGGGAAGGACCATGAAGCCGACGGTGCCGAGCGCGATGAGGCCGAGGAAGGAGAGCACGAGGAGCCGCGCCGGCGTCAGCGACTGCCGAAGCGCCGCTCCGCGAGGGGGCCTCGCGAGCCTCCAGGGAGCGGCCGGGGTGCGTCCGGGCGCCGTGACCGGGCCGACGGCCCGCGGCGCGTCGGCTTCCGCGCCGGGCGACGTCAGGCTGCCGCTCCGGTCGTCCACGGCTGCCCTGCGGACGGACGGGCGACGCCCCTGCCGGGTGCCGGGAATCCATCGTCTTGGAACGCGAAGGCCATGCCGCATCTCCGCAAACGAGCGAACGAGGCAGCGGACGGTAGCCGCACGGCCGCCGGGGATGCAACTTCTCCATCCAACGCGCTCGTTCTCGTTCTACTTCGGACCGGGGGTCGGGATGCCTTCCAGACTTCGCCGCCTCGTTCCCTGCCTACTGCTCGCAGTCGCCGCCGGCCCGCCCGCCTGCGCCACCAGGTCCACGCTCGAGACATCGTCTCCGCAGGTGGCGACGCCCACCTCGACCCTCACCGCGGGGTTCGATCACACGTGCGGACTGAGCGCCGCGGGCGAGGCACGCTGCTGGGGCTCCAACGACCTCGGCGAGCTGGGCGATGGCACGGACACGTCGCGTGTCGAGCCGGTCCGCCCGGTCGCGGAGATCTCGCTCCAGTGGATCGAGGCGAGCCACAACCGCACGTGCGGCCTCGCCGACGGGACGCCGGTGTGCTGGGGGCGCAACCCGCTCCGGGTCGCGAGCGACAGCGTGGACGCGGACCCGCTCGAGCCGAGGACGCCGGCGACCGACGCGCGCTTCGTGCGACTGTCCGCGGGCGCCGACCATACGTGCGCGCTGACGTCGGACGGCGACGCCTGGTGCTGGGGGTCCAACCACGCCGGCGAGCTGGGGGATGGAACGAACACCGACCGCCGCGACCCCGTGCGGGTCGGCGGCGCGCGGAGGCTCGAGGCCCTCTCCGGCGGGTTCGACCACACCTGCGCGCTCGACGACGACGGCGGGGCGTGGTGCTGGGGCTCGAACGACTTCGGAGAGCTGGGGGCCGGCACCCGGGAGACGGGACATCCGGAGCCCGTCCCCGTGAGCGGAGACCTCGAGTTCGAGGCTATCTCAGCGGGGCAGAACCGCACGTGCGCGCTCACCGACGACGGCGAGGCGTACTGCTGGGGCTCCAACGTCCACGGCGCGCTCGGGGACGGCACGGACTCGCTACGCGCTGCGCCGGTGCGGGTGGCCGGGGACCGGCGCTTCGTGGCCATCGAGGGCGGCTACCTCCACACGTGCGCGTTGACCGAGGAGGGCGAGGCGTACTGCTGGGGCTTCAACGGGTTCGGCCAGCTCGGCGACGGCACGACGGATAGCCGCGCCGAGCCGGCCCTCGTCCAGGGCGACACGAGGTTCCGAGCGATCTCTGCGGGCGCCTACCACTCCTGCGGCGCGTCGCTGGCCGGGGAGGTGTACTGCTGGGGCCGCGATCCCACGTCGCCGATGGGTGCGGGCTCGCCGGGGCGTCGCCCCACGCCGACCAGAGTCGCCGAGGGGTTCGTGATGAGTGATTCCTCGTAGGCTGGGCTAGGAGCCGCGCCGCGGCGGACGCCGGGGGCCTCGCTAGCGGGGGCCGCCTCGCGCTCGGCCGCCGACAGGGCCGAGGACCCGGACCGCGTCGGCCGCCGCGCGCACCTGGGGGTGCTCGGCCAGAGCTGCCGCGAGGCAGCCGGTCGCGTTGGCGACGGCGAAGCTGATGCCGTTCAGGTTGTGCTCCGGCGGCACGCCCGGGATCGGCCGAGCGTACCCCGAGGCGAGCACCGCCGGGCCGCCGCGTGCGTCCGCCACCGTGACCGAGTCCCGCGCGTGCTCCGGGTCGAGCAGCACGCCCACCACGCCCGAGAGGCAGCCCGGATACCAGCGCTTGCCGTCGTGCTCGAGCGCCGACACCACGATGGTTCCGCGCTCGACGGCGCGCGTGACGGCCGGCGCGAGCTCCGCGGCGCGCACTGCGTTGGGTGTGCCCAGACTCAGGTTCACGAGGCGAATGCCGCGCTCCGACGCCCAGTCGATGGCACGCACGAGCGCGCTCACGCGGGTGGCGAGGCGATCGTGGAAGACCTTGACCGCGTAGATCGCGGCCTGGGGCGCCTTCTCGTGGATCGCCGCCGCGACCGCGGTGCCGTGACCGAGGCGGTCGACGAAGTCGGCGGAGGGGTTGCCGTCGAGGTCGAGCGCGATGCCGCCCGCGACCGAAGGCAGGTGCGGGTGCGGGACGTTCACGCCGCTGTCGACGACCGCGACCGTGACCGGCTGCTCCGCGCCGATCACCCCGCGAGGATGTCCAGGAACAGGTCCCGGAACGCCTTGCCCTGCGCCTCCAGCACGCCGGGCGAGCCGTCGTCCGCGATGCGGCCGTCCTTGACGACGACGACGCGCTCCGCTCGACGCGCCAGGTCGGCGCGGTGTGTGATGATCACCGTGGTGCGGCCGCGCATGAGCGCGTCGTGGCCCTCGAGCACGAGCGACTCCGTGGCGGGATCGAGCGCGCCCGTGGCCTCATCCATGACCAGAACGGCCGGGTCGGCAAGGAACGCGCGCGCGATGGCCAGGCGCTGACGCTCGCCCGCCGAGAGCTGCTTGCCTCGCTCTCCCACGACCGTGCGCAGGCCTGCGGGCATCTGCCGGATCAGCGCGTCGAGGCCTGCCGCCTCCAGCGCGGACCAGACCTCGAGGTCCGTCGCGTCGGGGCGCGCGTAGCGCACGTTCTCCTCGACACTCGCGTGGAAGACGAACGGGTCCTGCTCGACCACGAAGACGTTTCGTCGCACATCCTCCAGCGCGAGCTTCCGTACGTCCGTGCCGTCGAGCAGGACGCGGCCTTCGCGCGGATCGACCTGCCGGGACAGGAGGTCGGCGAGGGTCGACTTGCCGCTGCCGCTCGCGCCGACGAGCGCGACCACCTGTCCGGCCGGAATCTCGAGGTCCACGCCGTCGAGCACCTCGCCGCCGCGCCCGAAGCCGAAGCGCACGCCCTGCAGCTCGACGGCGCCGCGGCAGTCCGCGAGCTCGATGGGCGAGGCCGGCTCGGTCACCTCGGGCGGCGTGTCGAGCAACTCGTGGACCCGCACGAGCGAGGCGCGCGCCGTGGCCAGGTTCGTGTAGATGCCCATCAGTCCCTGCACCGGAGACAGCAGGCGCATCTGATACGCCATGAAGGCAACGAACGTCCCGAGCGTCATGGCACCGGCGATCACGCGATAGCCGCCATAGAGGAACACTGCACCCGTCCCCGCCGAGAGCAGCAGTCCGGGCAGCCCGCCGGCCAAATACGTGAAGAGCCGCATGGAGAGGAGCGCCTCGACGAACGTGTCGTTCTTCGCGCGGAACCGCACGACCTCGCGCCCCTGGGCATTCGCGCCCACTACGGTCCGCATTCCCTGAAGGGTCTCGATCAGGAACGTGCCGATGTCCGCGCTGCGCTCGCGTAGCCCGCGCACATGGCCCTCGAGCCGCGCCCGGTACCTCACGAGCGTCCAGAGCGCGGGAGGAAAAGCCACCAGGCCCACGAGAAAGAGCCGAACGTCCAGCCAGATCAGCATGCCGACCGTTCCCGCCAGGAAGAGGACCTGCCCCAGCCAGGCGAGCGCGGCCTCCGCGGTCACGCGCTGGATCTCGCCGATGTCCCCGTTGATGCGCGAGACGACGTCTCCGAGCGGCGTCCTGGCGTAGAAGCGCGGAGACAGCCGCTGCAGGTGCCTGTACAGGTCGAGCCGCATGTCGAACAGGATGTCGGCGGACACCCGGGTGTAGCGCATCCCACTGAGCACGTTCATCACGAACGACAACGCGGTGATGGCCACGAACAGCGCCACCACCCGTGCCAGCGTGCCGAACTCGCCGGCCAGGAGCGCGTCGTCGACCAGCACCTTGGACAGATACGGCAGGTACAGGTTGAGCGCCGTTCCCGCGAGCGACAGCAGGACGACGGGCACGAGCGCCCTCCAGTAGGGCCGAACGTAGCGCAGCGCGCGTCGGAAGTGCGGGTCTCGAAGGCTCACCCTGGTATAGTACGTACCCGCGGGCCATGCGCCTACGGCGAGCGACGCGCGGAGGTCCCCGCCGGCTTGCCGGCGCCCGTTGCCCCTCCTACTCTCGGCCGAGGGACTCCGGCCCCGGGACCCGCTCGAGGTCCCGCACGATACCGCCGCCCCGGCCCACCCGGGAACAGGAAAGCCACGTTGCAGCGCGTATACGGCCGAACGCACATCGAGGTCGTGATCGACGGCGAGGACCGCGTCTTCGACCTCACCGAGAGCCCGACGTGCAGCATCGGCAGGAGCGTGCAGAACACGGTCGCGCTCGCCGACGACCCGATGGTGTCGAGAAAGCACGCGCTCATACGACGCGAGCAGTCGGGTCGGTACTTCCTCTCGGATCTCGGCAGCCGCAACGGCACGAGCCTGAACGGCAAGCCGATCACCGCGCCGGTGGCGCTTCGTGACGGCGACGCATTCACCACAGGGGGCCACACCTTCGTGTTTCGTGACACCTCGGCGTTGGCGCCGCAGGAAGTCCTGACCGACGCACCGACCGACGTCTTCGTCGTCAAGCGCCTGATCACGATCATGGTGCTGGATATCCGCAACTACACGGTCCTCGCCCGCGAGCTCGGCGAGTCCCGCATCTCCGAGATCATGAACAGGCTCTTCCACTCCTCGGGGGAGCTCCTGAAGCGCAACGGAAGTTGGGCGCAGAAATACATCGGCGACGCGGTGATGGCCTTCTGGGTTCACGGCGAGGATTGGGGTACGCCCAAGGAGATGGCGCTCATGCTCGATTCGCTCATCGAGATGACCGAAGTCGTGCGGAGCATCAGCACGCAGTTCGCGCTTACCCGGCCCATGTCGTTCGGGGTCGGCGTCAACACGGGGATCGCCGTGACGGGCAACATGGGGAGCGCCGGGGTGTCGGACCACACCGCGATGGGCGACGCCGTGAACAAGGCGTTCCGCCTGGAATCGGCGAGCAAGGAGATCGGCCGCGACGTCGTCTTCGGTAAGTCCACCTACGACCTCATGTCGATTCCCGACGGCGCGCGGGGGCTGTTCACGACGCACACCGTCTGTCTCAAGGGCTACGACCAGCCCGAGGAGGTGCACTGCCTCGGCGTGGATCAGCTCCCGCTGCTCACCGAAGCGCTTCATTCCTGACGCCGCGCATGGATACACGGCGCCCGGATCGATGAGCCCGTCCGGAGCTGGAGAGCGCCGCGTCCAGGTCTCCGTGTTCGGGGAGACGCACATCGGGCGCGTGCGCGCGGAGAACCAGGACAGCCTCCTCATCGCGGACCTGGGCGGAGCGGCCGGCGAGAACCTCGGCGAGGGCGGGGCAGCCGCCGGGGCCGATCCCGCCTGCATCGACCTCGGGCCCAAGGGCGCCCTTCTCCTCGTCGCGGACGGTATGGGTGGCGCGGCCGGCGGGCGTACCGCGAGCGCCATGGCGGTGTCCGTGATTCACGGGCACGTGCTGGCCCGGTGGGCCGCGGCGTCGGAGCGGACCCCCGAACGTTTCGCGCTCTGCCTGCGCCAGGCGCTGGAGGAAGGCAACCGGCGCATCCACGAGGAGGCGGCCCGGGACAGCCGGTACCACGGCATGGGCACGACGGCCACGCTGGCCGGCCTGCTGGACGGCTTCGCCTACTTCGCCCAGGTGGGCGATTCGCGCGCGTACATCCTTCGTGCCGGAGCCGCCGTCCAGGTGACGCGGGACCAGTCCCTGGTACAGGACTTCATCGACGCCGGCATGCTGACGGAGGACGAGGCCCGCACCAGCGCGCACCGCGGCCAGGTTCTGCAGGCACTCGGCGTGGGGGCGACCGTGCGACCGCACATGACCTTCCACGAGCTGCGGAGGGACGACGTCGTCATGCTCTGCTCGGACGGCCTGTCGCGTGTGGTCGAGGACCAGGAGATCGCCGCGGCGGCCGGCGAGGCCGACGACCCCGCCGCTCTGTGTCACCGGCTCATCGAGGTCGCCAACGAGCGCGGCGGCCCCGACAACGTCACCGTCGTCGCCGCCCGCGTTGGCGGGCACGGTCTCGCGGAGCCCGGGGAAACCCGCGTGACCCGTAGGCCCTATCCGTTGCCGGGCCCGTAGCGGACCGCCCCGGCGCGTCCCATCAGGGGATGCGGCGGCCACCGACGCAGCGCCGCTCCCGGAGCATCGCCTCGAAGCTTGATCGGCGGTTCGGCAGGCCCGATGTTTGGTCCGCGGGCTTCCGCCCCGAACCCGGATCCCCCGTCCCCCGGACCTGACCGCTCGATCTCACCGCACGTGGCCGCGCGTGAGGAGCAATGGACGCGGACCCTCCGGCGCGGTGCGCCCCCTCACCGAGCCCCGGTACGGAGCATGACGACCAGAGCAGCGTGTCAGCAGTGCGGTGCCCCCATCGACGGTGCCCTCTTTTGTCCGCGCTGTGGGGTCGACGTTTCCGGCCAGCCCAGCGAGATCGTGGACCTGCCCGTTGGCGGTGCCACGCAGATCCGGGCCACCATGCAGCAGGCGCTGCGCCACGCGACGCTCGGGGAGTACGA
>Ga0299906_10002575_pt1 | contig 15026 bp, 11 predicted proteins | sample RVTome_14_FD_200259 | JGI IMG/M metagenome (GOLD analysis project Ga0299906, IMG submission 200259) | Soil microbial communities from uranium-contaminated site in the Upper Colorado River Basin, Wyoming, United States - RVT145D125 (version 2) ... | reverse complement strand
AGCCCGGGTCCCCGGAGCCGGAGGCCGCGCCCGAGGAACCGCAGCGCCAGACGACGCCCTTCCTCGTGCTCCAGTTCTTCGTCTTTCCCATGGCCATCGTGGCGGTGTGCGTGACGGTCTTCGTGGTCTTCGGGCTGATCGCCGCCGAGGGCAAGGGCGCCCGGGAGTATCTCCACGACGTCCGCAGCGGAAGCGCGAACCGCCGCTGGCAGGCCGCCTTCGAGCTCTCCAAGGTGCTCCAGGCGGGCAAGGACCCCGCGCTCGAGGACCCGCAGTTCGTCTCGGAGGTGGCGGCGCTGTTCGAGGACGCCCGCGCGGACGACCCGCGGGTGCGGCGCTACCTGGCCCTGGCCCTGGGACGCCTGGGTCAGCCGGCGGCCATTCCGTCGCTCCGCGAGGCCGCTCTCGGCGGCGAAGACCCCGAGACCCGGATCTTCTCGACCTGGGCGCTCGGGTCCATCGGGCACGAGTCGGCCCTCGACGCCCTCGCCGAGCTGACCGGCGACGCGGACCCGGGAATCCGAAAGGCTGCCGCGCACGCCCTGGGGAGCTTCCCGGGGGCTCGGGCCTCCGACGCCCTCGCGGTGCTGCTCCGGGACTCCGTCGAGGACGTCCGCTGGAACGCCGCGCTGGCCCTCGGGCGGCGCGGGGACGCGCGGGCCCGGGACGTGCTCCTCGGGATGCTCGACCGGGAGCGGATGCTGAGCGTGGAGGGGATCACCGAGGCTCAGGTGGAGACGGCCACGCAGCAGGCCGCGACGGCGGCGGCGTTCCTGGGGGATCCCGAGCTGGACGCCGTGCTGGCGGAGATCGCCGCGGGGGCGGAGAGCCTCGCCCTCCGCGAGGCCGCCCGTCGCGCCCTCGAAAGCGCTCACCAGGCTCCGAATCCCACCGCGCCGCGACCTTGACACCCTGACGACCCCGGGTACAATCGCGCGCGACGCGCGAGGTCTCCAGAATGGCTGAAGAGAAGGGCGGAGCAGCGCAAGAGACGAATGCCCCAGGCTCCTCCCTGAGCCGCAGGGCGTTCTTCTGGGCCCTGCCCCTCGGCTGGTCGGCCTTCGCGGCCTCGATGACCGCCGGCCTCGTCGCCACCGGCCGCTTCATGTTCCCGAACGTGCTGTTCGAGCCGCCCCAGGCCTTCAAGGTGGGCTTTCCGGGCGAGTACAACGTCGGGGAGGTGGACGAGCGCTGGAAGGACGCTTTCGGCGTGTGGATCGTCCGGGAGGCGAGCGGCTTCTACGCCCTGCTCGCAACCTGCACGCACCTGGGCTGCTCCCCGAACTGGCTCGCAGCAGAGAACAAGTTCAAGTGCCCGTGCCACGGGAGCGGCTTCTACCGGAGCGGCGTCAACTTCGAAGGGCCGGCGCCCCGGCCGTTGGAGCGCGTCAGGGTCGTCCTCGCGGACGACGGGCAGATCCTCGTGGACAAGTCGAAGAAGTTCCAGCAGGAGAAAGGCGAGTGGGGGAGCCCCGAGTCCTACCTCTCGGTTTGAGCTCCGCCCCGAGTCGGCAGCCCTCGCGTCGCCCGGCGGGCGCCGCAGCGTACTGACGGAGGCACATGGCGAGTAAGGGATCCGAGAGCTTCCTGGGGCGCACCTGGGACTACATCACCGAGACGCAGGTCTGGAAGTCGATCTTCCGTCACGGCATGCCGACGACCAACCGCAACCGCGCGCTGGCCGTCATGTCGAACGTCTTTCTCCACCTCCACCCGGTAAAGATCCGCAAGAGCGGAATCCGCCTCAAGTTCACCTGGTGCATGGGGGGGCTCACCTTCTTCCTGTTCCTCGTGGAGACCTTCACCGGCCTGCTGCTGATGTTCTACTACCGGCCCACGGTGGCCTACGCGTACATGGACATCGTGGACCTCGCGGAGCAGGTGCCCCTGGGCGTGATGCGGGAGCTGCACCGCTGGGGTGCCCACGCCATGGTGATCAGCGTGTGGCTCCACATGTTCCGGGTATTCATGACCGGCTCCTACAAGCCGCCCCGCGAGTTCAACTGGAACGTCGGGGTGATCCTGCTGGTGCTGACCTTGCTGCTCTCCTTCACGGGCTACCTGCTCCCGTGGGACCAGCTCGCGATCTGGGCGATCACGGTCGGCTCGAACATGGCACGGGCCACGCCGCTGCTCGGGCACGAGGGACCGGGGGCCCAGCTCCTCGCCCTGGGTGAGGTGCCCCTCGTCCACGCCGGGTCCGACGCGCGCTTCGCCCTCCTCGGCGGGCGTTTCGTGGGCGAGAGCGCGCTGCTCCGCTTCTACGTGCTGCACTGTCTCGGCATTCCACTGGTCGCCGCCACGCTGATGGCCGTCCATTTCTGGCGGGTGCGCAAGGACGGCGGCATCTCGGGCCCCATGTGATGGCGATCGTCGAGGGGTTCAAGAGCCTCGTCAACGGTCTCACCACGCCGTGGCTGTTCATCTCCCTGGCCACGCTGCTGTTCTTTGCCTCGCTGCGCTACAAGGCGTTCTGGAAGCCGAGGGTGGCCCTGGGAATGGGGATCGCGGGAGCGGTCTTCGTCGCCGTCTCCCTGCTCGACCCCGACTTCGCCCTGATCGTCAAGAAGCCGGACAACATCCCCATCGTGGCGATGCTGTTCCTGGTGGGCTTCTTCTGGTGGCTCAGCATGCACCAGGCCCTCGAGAACGACGCCCGGATCGCAGGGGGACAGCCGCCCAGGGAGGCCAGCGACGGCGAGGAGCAGAAGACCTGGGTCTGGCCCGATCTCGTCTACACCGAGATGCTCTGCATGATCCTCGGGACGATCGTGCTGGTGGCGTGGGGACTGGCCTTCGCGGCCCCGATCGAGGAGCCGGCCAACCCGGCCCGGACCCCGAACCCGAGCAAGGCGCCCTGGTACTTCCTGGGATTGCAGGAAATGCTCGTCTACTACGACCCCTGGCTGGCCGGGGTGGTCTTCCCGAGCCTGATCATCGTGGGGCTGATGGCGCTCCCCTACATCGACCTGAACCCGAAGGGCAACGGCTACTACACCTTCAGGGAGCGCAAGGTCGAGATCACGATCTTCCTGTTCGGGTTCCTGATCCTTTGGGTGTTGCTGGTGATCCTGGGGACTTTCCTGCGCGGGCCCAACTGGAACTTCTTCGGGCCCTACGAGTACTGGGACACCCACAAGCTCGAGGCCCTGGTCAACGTCAACCTCTCGGAGTTCATCTGGGTCCGCTGGCTCGGCCGCGGGATGCCCGAGAACATGCTGTTCCGGGAGATCTTCGGGATCGTGCTGGTCGGGGCCTACGTCCTGGTGCTGCCGGGGCTGCTCGCGTTCAGCGACCGGCTCCTGGCCCTGCCCCTGGGCGGCGGCCGGAAGCTCACGCTGGTCCCCGGGTTGAAGAAGTACTACGACAAGCTGGGGCCCTGGCGCTACAGCATCTTCGTGATGCTGCTGTTGGGGATGATCGCCCTCCCGATCAAGATGATCCTGCGCTGGACGGTCAACCTGAAGTACATCCTGGCGATGCCCGAGATCTTCTTCAACATCTGAAGATCGTGCCCGTCCGCGTGAGCAGTCTCGTCGAGGTGATGCATGGCTAAACCGGAGCCCGGCCGCGATCCGAACATGGTGACCCGGACCCGGCAGCTCAACCTGCTGTTCGCAGTCTCGTCGGTGGGCCTGCTGGTCGCGACGGCGCTCATGGTGTGGGCGGACTACGATCGGGAGTGGCGCCGCTACCAGGTCCAGTTCCTCGAGCTGGACAAGGCGCGCACCGAGCAGCTGATCGCCGAGGCCGAGGGCGAGATCGACTCCGCGCGCCGCACCGAGCTCGAGAGCCGCCTGGAGCAGGGGAGGCACGAGCTGGCGGATCGCCGGGACGAGGTCCGGACCGCCGCGGCGGAGCTGGCCGGCCTGCAGGGAGAGTGGTACGCCGCGGACCAGGAGTTCCGGTTCACGAAGGCGCTGATCGACGTCGCACGCTACGAGTACGACGAGGCCGTCCACCGCGGCCACGGCGACGTTGCCGACAAGAAGGCCGAGTTCGATGGGCTGCTCGCCGAGTGGGACGAGGCCCGGGTGCACCTGGAGGACGTCGAGGGCCGCCGCGGCGCCGCCCAGACGAAGCTGGACGAGCTGCGGCGGACCCGGGACGGAGCCGACGCCGCACTCCGTGAGATGCTCGGCGAGAAGACCCGGCTCGAGACTCGCCTCGAGCAGATCGAGCCCGGCTTCGTATGGTTCCTGCGCAACCTGCCGATCCTGGACATGGCGAACCCGTCGCTGAAGATCCAGCAGGTGATGCCGGCGAACCTGTACGACGACGTGATCTTCACTGGGACGGAGAAGGTGGACCGCTGCACGACCTGCCACCTCGGGATCGAGAAGAGCGGCTTCGAAGAGGCGCCCCAGCCCTACACCACCCACCCGAACCTCGATCTGTACCTGGAAGGACCCCACCCCATGGACCGCGTGGGTTGCACGGTCTGCCACCAGGGCCGCGGGCGGGGGACGAGCTTCCAGAAGGCCGCCCACACTCCCTCCACGAAGGAGCAGGAGGAGGAGTGGGGCCGGTACACGGGCAGCCACGAGTACCACGCGATGCACCACTGGGACCAGCGCATGCTGGCCAGGGGGCACACCGAGTCGCAATGCCTGAAGTGCCACAAGGACCAGGTGGAGGTGCCCGGGGCCGACCGGCTGAACACGGGGCTCGTCCTGATCGAGCGCTACGGCTGCTACGGCTGCCACAAGATCAAGGGCTGGGAGGGCCTGCGCAAGGCGGGACCCGATCTCCGGACGGTGGCCACGAAGACCGACGAGGAGTGGCTCTACCGCTGGATCTCCGAGCCGCTCTCGTTCCGTCCCACGCGGATGCCGCAGATCTGGGGCGTGCGCATCGACGAGACCCCCGAGCAGCAGCAGCGGAACGTCGCCGAGATGAACGCCGTCGTCGCGTACCTGATGCGCCACTCGGAGGCCGAGCGCCATCCAGCTCCCCCGGCGGGAGACCTCAGGCGCGGCCGCGAGCTGTTCGAGAACGTCGGCTGCCTCGGCTGCCACCGGGTCGGCGACGACATGCGGGGAGTCGACGGCATCCCCTCGGCCTCCTACCGCTGGCACGGCCCGAACCTCGCCGGGAGCGGCACGAAGCTGGACCCCGGCTGGATCCACGCCTGGATCCAGAACCCGAAGGGGCTCTGGCACGAGACCCGGATGCCGCGTCTGCGGCTCTCCAGCGGGGAGGCGGCGGACGTGACCGCGTACCTGGTCAGCCTGACGAACGACGAGTTCTCGGCCCGGGAGCGTCCCACCAGCGACGCCGCGGTGGTCGACCAGATCATCCGCGAGTACCTCCTCGAGCAGAGCACGATCGACGAGTCGGAGCGGAAGCTCCAGGCCATGAGCGCCGAAGAGAAGGATCTCTTCCTCGGCGAGCGGACCATCGCCCGCTACGGCTGCTTCGGGTGCCATACCATCGCCGGCTTCGAGAACGCGAACCCGATCGGGACCGAGCTCAGCGAGCAGGGCTCGAAGCTCGTCGAGCGCCTCGACTTCGGCTTCGAGCACGAGACCATTCCCCACACCCTGCCGGCCTGGCTGCACCGCAAGCTGATGGAGCCGAGGGTGTTCGACAAGGACAAGGAGAAGCGCCCCGCGGACTGGCTGCGGATGGGCAAGTTCCATTTCAGCGAGGAGGAGGCGGACGCGATCGTCACGGCGGTGCTCTCCTTCACCAAGGAGCAGATTCCCGCCGCGGCCCGGCGCCAGCTCGATGCCGACGGTCAGCGCGTGCAGGAAGGGATGCGCCTCGTCCACGACTACAACTGCCGCGGCTGCCACCAGGTCGGGCCGTACGGGGGGGCCATCCGCGCCGTGATCGAGGACCAGCTGGAGTCGTCGGGCGAGGACGCCTTCAAGGCGGACGGGTTCGCCCCGCCGATGCTGTACAACCACGTGGCGAAGATCGGGGAGGGCGCGCGGGTGCACACGCACTGGCTGCACGAGTTCCTCGCCGACCCTTCGCAGAAGATCCGTCCCTGGTTCCAGATCCGGATGCCCAGCTTCGACTTCACCGAGGAGGAGCTGAACACCATCACTCGCTACTTCGCGTCCCAGGACCGGGTCCCCTACCCATACACACCGGAGCCCGAGTTGGATCCGGAGATGGTCGCGGCGGGCCGAGACCTGTTCGAGCGCTGGCAGTGCGTGCGCTGCCACGTGGTGGCGGGGCAGCTGCCGGACCAGGAGCCCGAGAACATGGCTCCCGACCTGGCGCTGGTCCGGGAGCGTCTGCGTCCCGACTGGGTCGCCGAGTGGCTCAGGAACCCGACCCGCATCCAGCCGGGGACGCGGATGCCGACGAACTTTCCCGTCGACCCCGAGGAGAACGCCTTCCCCGAGGTGCTCGGCGGCGACCAGGAGAAGCAGGTGGACGCGGTGACCCAGTACCTGCTCACCTTCGGGCAGGGCGGAGGTCGCTGAGAGGGGACGGGCGCCGCCCGGGCGGTGCCTGCCGAAAGGAGCCGCGAATGGCAGACCGCGAGCGGATCGGCGGCTTCGTCGACGACTACTGGGAGCGGGAGATCGTCCCCGCCCTGGAGCAGTACATCCGCATCCCCAACGTCTCTTCCCACTTCGACCCCGACTGGGAGGCCAGCGGCCACATGCAGACGGCGCTCGGCCTCGCCAAGGCGTGGCTCGAGACCCACATGCCGAAGGGGGCCGAGCTCCTCGTCGGGCAGCTCCCGGGCCGAACGCCCCTGCTGCTGATCGACGTCCCGGGCGACGCGCCCGGGACGGTGCTGATGTACGGCCACCTCGACAAGCAGCCAGAGATGACGGGTTGGCGGGAGGGACTGTCCCCCTGGGAGCCGGTTCGGGAGGGGGACAGGCTCTACGGGCGCGGAGGTGCCGACGACGGCTACGCGGCCTTCGCGTCGATCTGCGCGCTCGCCGCCCTGGCGGAGACCGGCGGGCGGCACGCACGCATCGTGGTCCTGGTGGAGTTCTCCGAGGAGAGCGGCTCCCCCGATCTCCCCTCGTACGTCGAGCACTTCGCGGAGCGGATCGGCCGGCCCGACCTCGTGATCTGTCTCGACTCGGGAGCCGGGAACTACGAGCAGCTCTGGTCCACCACCTCGCTCCGCGGCCTCGTGGGCGGGACGCTGCGGGTGGACGTGCTCCGGGAAGGCGTCCACTCCGGAGACGCGAGCGGCATCGTGCCCTCCTCGGTGCGCATCCTGCGCCAGCTCCTGGATCGGCTGGAGGATTCCTCCACGGGGGAGATCCGCCCCCGAGCCTTGCACGCCGAGATCCCGCCGGAGCGCATCGAGCAGGCCCGCAAGGTCGCGCAGGTCCTCGGTGCCGACGTGCACGCCAAGTTCCCCTGGATCGAGGGGATGCAGCCCGTCAGTCACGACCCCGTGGAGCTGATCCTGAACCGGACCTGGCGGCCGCAGCTCGCGATCACGGGTCAGGCCGGGATGCCGGCGCTCAAGGACGCCGGCAACGTGCTGCGCCCGCAGACCACCCTGAACCTCTCGGTCCGGCTGCCCCCCACGCTCGATCCCGTCGCCGCCCAGGACACACTCCGGGAGCTGCTCGCCTCGGATCCCCCCTCGGGTGCCCGGGTCACCCTCGACTTCCACGGGCCGGCCCCGGGCTGGAACGCGCCGGTCCTCGCCCCGTGGCTCGGAGACGCCCTGGACGAGGCGTCGCAGGCGTTCTACGGCCGCCCCGCGCTGCACATGGGAGAGGGGGGCTCGATCCCCTTCATGGGGATGCTCGGGGAGAGGTTCCCGGAGGCCCAGTTCGTGATCACCGGCGTGCTGGGTCCGCAGAGCAACGCCCACGGGCCCAACGAGTTCCTGCACGTCGCCTACGCGAAGAAGCTGACCGCCTGCATGGCCCACGTGCTGGCCCGTCACGCCGCCCTCTGATCGCGCCGGGGCGGAGCCGTCCCGGGGCACAGGTTTGACAGCCTGTTTCGCCGCTGGCTACGATGAGCGGCCCTTTCCAGCACAGGCCGTCTGAGATCCGGAGGCCCCATGGACAGAAAGCCCCACACCCCGTACGTGCCGGCCTCGACGGACATGGCCGAGCTCACCGTCAAGGCGGTGCTGCTCGGGATCGTCATGGCCGTCGTGCTGGGTGCCGCGAACGCCTACCTCGGCATGAAGGCCGGTCTGACCGTGGCCGCGACCTTCCCCGCGGCGGTGGTGGCCATGGCGGCGCTCCGCCCCTTCAAGGGGACGATCCTCGAGGAGAACCTGGCCCGGACCACGGCCTCGGTGGGCGAGGCCCTGGTGGCCGGCGCGATCTTCACGATCCCCGCCTTCGTGATCAGCGGCGCCTGGGAGGAGCTCCACTACTGGGAGTCGACCCTGATCATGCTGGTCGGGGGAGTGCTCGGGGTGCTGTTCATCATCGTCCTGCGACGGACGCTGGTGGTGGAGGCGGACCTCCCGTACCCCGAGAGCGTCGCGGCCGCTGAGATCGTGAAGGCAGGCCAGGGGGGGCAGACCGGCGCCTCCCTGGTCTTCGGCGCCATGGGGCTGGCCGGGCTGTGGGAGCTGTTCAAGAACAGCAACGGCATCCACGTGATCGCGGACAGCGCCCGGGGGTTCGTCTCCTTCGGCCGCTCCACCATCGAGATGCTCGGGGAGCGGATCGACTACCGTGGCGGGATGCTCGTCTCGAGCCCCGCCGCCTCGCCGGCGCTCATGGGAGTCGGGTTCATCGTCGGCCCCAAGGTCTCCTCGGTGCTGTTCAGCGGCGCCGTTCTCGGCTGGCTGCTGCTCGTGCCGCTGGCGCTGTTCCTCAACCCCGGGCTGGGCGACCAGCTCGGGCCGAGCCTTGCTACTACGGTCTGGTCGAAGCAGATCCGGCCCCTCGCCGTGGGGACCATGATCGTCGCGGCCTTCTACACGCTCTACAAGCTGCGCAGCTCTCTCGTGGCCGGGATTCGGAAGGCGCTCAGCAACGTCGGAGTCCAGGACGGGGGAGGCGAGGACCGAACCGACATCGACCTGGGATTCAAGAAGGTCGCGATCGCGATCGGTTTCGCCTCGGTCGCGACGTTCTTCCTCTACAACTACTTCGCCCAGTCGGTCGTCGGAGCGCTCGTGCTGACCGTGGTGATGGTCGTGCTGGGATTCCTGTTCGCGGCCGTGGCGGGGTATCTCGTAGGCCTGATCGGCAGCTCCAACAACCCGATCTCGGGTCTGACCCTGAGCGCGCTGCTGATCTCCGCGGTGCTGATGGTGGCGATCGGCGTCACCGACGTCCACGGCGTCGCGGCGGTGCTCGGCGTAGCGGGCGTCGTCTGCTGCGCGGCCGGCATCGCCGGGGACATGATGCAGGACCTGAAGGTGGGGCACATCCTGGGGGGCTCCCCCTGGCGCATGCAGATCGGGGAGATCCTCGGGGTCGTGGCCGCGTCGCTGGTCCTCGCGTTCCCCCTGATGGCGCTCCACGAGGTCTACACGATCGGCTCCGCCGAGCTGCCCGCTCCCCAGGCCGGGCTGATGGCGCTGATGGCGAACGGCATCGTTGGCGGCGAGATGGCGTGGCCCCTCGTGATCGTCGGGATGTTCCTGGCCGTCGGCCTGATCCTGATAGAGGCACCCTCCCCGATGCTCGTGGCCGTGGGGATGTACCTTCCCTTCGAGTCGACCGCGGCGATCTTCGTGGGAGGAGTCGTCCGCTGGATCCTGGACTCGCGCCTGACCCGGCAGCAGGCGAGTCCCGAGGAGCGGACCCGCGCCGAGAACGTGGGCACGCTGCTCTCCTCCGGCTTCATCGCCGGCGAGTCGCTGATGGCGGTCGTCCTGGCGTTCCTGGTGCTGGGCGGCGACTTCATCCCGGCGCTGATCGCGGCCAAGGAAGCGGTGACGCCGAGCTTCGGTCCACAGTTCGGCGCGGGGCTCGTCATCTACCCGGCCATGATCTACCTGCTGGTCTACGTCCCTCTCCAGAAGATGCGGGGCTCGGGGCTGCAGAGCGCGAAGGTGGAGTAGCTGCCCCCGTCGCCGGATCTCCGGGAGGTCAACCTCCTGGAGCTGCGTCCGGTTCGGAGGGCCGGGTGGGAAACGGCGGGAGACCGGGTCGTCGTCGTCCGCCCCCGCCCCGAGGGACGCGGGCTGCGGGCGCCGCTGGAGTGGGTGACCTATCTGCTCGCCCCGCCGCGGCTCCGCCTCGACGCCCTCGGCAGCTTCGTGTGGGACCGCCTCGACGGCCGGCGCAGCGTGGCGGAGATCGCCGGAGAGGTCCGGGAGCGCTTCGGGGAGCCGGCGGAGCCCGTCGAGGACCGGCTCGGCGCGTTCATCCGAGGGCTGCGCCGGGAGGAGCTGGTGGCGTTCCCGGGCTGGGACCGGGACGGGTAGAGGCGGCCGATCTTGGCAACGAAGAGCTGGCGGAAAAGACTCGCTCTCGGCGCGGTCTGACTTTCACCACGGGCTGCTAGACTCCACCACGGTGTTCGAACGCGGCGGAGTGGGGATCCGGCCCCTGGAGGAGCGCGATCTGGAGGCGGCGCGGGCGCTCCGAGCCGACCCCCGCGTCTGGATGCAGCTCGGCGACATCTCGATGATCTCCCCCGAGACCCAGCAACGCTGGTTTCGGGGGCTGGCCGCCGACGGCTCGCGTCGGTACTACGCTCTCTTCACTCCCGAGATCGACTTCGCCGGGATCGCCCGCATGGACGAGATCGACCTCGTCAACAGGAGCGTCCGCATCGGGGGCGACGTGCGCCCCGACCTCCAGGGCCGCGGTCTGGGACGCGCGATGCTCGAGCTGCTCGTCGAGTACGCCTTCGATCATCTGAACGCGCACCGGGTCTGGCTGCTGGTCCTGGAGACCAACGAGCGCGCCCGCTCCCTGTACAGGAGCCTCGGCATGGTCGAAGAGGGCCGGCAACGGGAGGCGATCTACCGGGCGGGTACCTGGGTCGACTACGTGTCGATGTCCCTGCTGCGGACGGAGCGGGAGCGGCCCGGGGCGCCTTGAGCCGGGACCGGCCCGCCGTCAGCGTCGTCACCCTCACCTGGAACCACGGCCCCCACCTCGCGGAGTGTCTCGACAGCGTACGGCGGCAGACCTTCGAGGACTGGGAGCAGGTCGTCCTCGACGACGGCTCCACGGACGGATCGGTGGATGCGGCGATCGGGGACGCGGATCCCCGGGTGCGCTTCCTGCGCGAGCGGCACCGCGGCGCCGACGCGATCCCGGACCTGTACAGGCGGGCCCTGGCCGCGTGTCGAGGCCGGATGATCGGGTTCGTGGACGGAGACGACCAGTGGACTCCCACCGCCCTGGAGAGAGGCGTCGCCGGGCTGCACGACGGGCGCGCCGTGCTGTCCTGGGGGTGTACCGAGGTCTTCGGAGAACGCAGCAGGCTGATACCGGGAGACGACGTCCTCCTGCGTCATCCGCTCAGCGCGCTGCAGAACGAGCCCGTGGGAGCCGCAGCGCTCGCGCTCCTCGACCCGGCGGTGGTCATGCCGTTCACCCTGACCGCCTGTCTCCTGCGGCGGGACGTCCTCGATCGGATCGGCGGGCTCCAGACCCGACCGGGGCTCCCCGTGATGGATCACCCCACACTTCTCAGGCTGTCCCTCGAAGGCCCGTTCCGCTACGTGGGTGAGACCGTCGCGCGGCACCGGGTTTCGTCCGGCACGGTGAGCCGACGCGAGATGTCCCGGATCGACCTCGGGGTCTACGTCTCCATCCGGCGCTTCCGTCGGCAGCACGGCTACCGGATTCCGTGCGACGAAGCGGGATGGCGGAGGATCGACGAGGGGTGGCGGCACCGGCTCCTGAGGCGCTCGCTGGGCCGCGCCGGCCTGCAGTTGCTGGGCGAAGGGCGCTGGGGAGCGGCGGCGCTCCTGGGCGCGCTGCTCCTCAGGACACCGTGGCTGTGGTCGAGTGAGCTGGAGCGGCTGCGAGGGGCGGTCGCGCGCCGGCGGAGGGCTACCAGCCTGCCCGGATCGTAGCGGCGACTCGCTCCACCTGATGCGGCTCGAGCCCGGGATGAACCGGGAGGTTCACGTAGCTGGCCTCGAACCGGTCGAGCTGGGGCAGGTCCCGGCGTCGCCCGCCGAAGACCGAGTACACGTCGTTGCGACGGTGCACGATCGAGGCCTCGATGCGGGCCTCCCGAAGGCGGCGGACGAGGTCGGCGCGCCTCTCCGCGTGCACGGTGAACAGGTGGTGTGCGGGCTCGGCGTCCGGGCGCGGCTCGAGAAGGCGCAGGCCGGGTACCGAGGCCAGCCGCTCGCGGTAGAGCGCGGCGAGGCGGCGCCTTCGCTGGAGATCCCCGGGGAGCGTCTCCAGGTTGGCGAGGCCGATCGCCGCCGCCACGTCGGTGAGGTGATAGCCCCATCCCGGACGGTCGATGTCGAAGTCGTAGTAGCCGGCGTCGTCCGGCGTGCGGCCTTCGCGGTCGATGCCGTACCAGCGCCGGCGCCTGGCCTCTGCGGCGTCGGCCCCGTCCCGGGCGACGAGGGCCCCTCCCTCGGCCGTGGTAGGCGTCTGGACGGCCTGAAACGACCACGCGGAGAAGCGGGGCAGGGAGGTCACGGGCTCGCCCCGGTAGCGGGCTCCGAAGGCCTCGGAAGCGTCGGCGAGCAGGTCCAGGCCGTGCCGGCTCGCGATCTCGCCGAGGTCGGAGAGCTGGCAGGGGCTCCCACCCCAGTGCGCGCACAGCAGGGCCCGGGTGCGCGGACCGATGCGGCGCTCGACGTCCGCGGGATCCACGTTGCCGGTCTCGTAGACGACGTCCGCGAACACGGGAGTCGCTCCCTGCTCGAGTATCGGCAGGTTCGTCATGGTGCAGGCCATCGGCGTCGTGATCACCTCGTCCCCGGGCCCCACGCCGCTGATGGCCAGGGCGATCCGCAGCGCGCCGGCGCTGCCGTTCACCGCTACGACGTGGCGCGCCCCCGCGACGCGCGCGAGCCCGCGCTCGAGCTCGCCGACCAGGGGGCCCTGTCCGATCCAGCGGCCCCTCAGGACCGTCTCGACCCTGTGGGCTGCCCCGGGAGACACCCGGGGCTCGAACATGCGAATGGGATCGTCCGGCTGGCCTCCGCTCACCACCCGGCTCGGACGCTCGCGACGACGTGGGCGTGCTGCACGTCGCTCAGCCCCGAGTGGAGCGGCAGGCAGATGTGGGTGCGGTCGAACCGCTCCAGGGCCTCGAGTCCGGGCCGCAGGCCACCGCAGATCGGGTGGCGGTCGATCCGGGAGTGGACCACGGAGACCTCCACACCGCGCCCGGCCAGGGCAGCGCAGAAGTCCCGGCGGCGCTCGACGTGGACGGAGAAGAGCCACTCGGCCGAGACGCGATCCGCGCCCCGCTCGAAGAGCGTCAGGCCGGCGACGCTCCCCAGGGTATCGCGGTAGCGGCGGGCGAGCTGCCGGCGTCGCTCGGTCCACGTGTCGAGCTCCTCGAGGTTTCCCAGGCCGATCGCGGCGGCCACGTCGTTCATCTGGTACTTGTAGCCGAGCTCGCGGACTTCGAACTCGGCTTCCCCGAGGATCGACGGCAGGCGCGTTTCGCGATCGATCCCGAACCAGCGCAGAGCGCGGGCCCGCCGGCGGTCCGCGTCGGCGAGGCAGCAGAGCAGCCCTCCGTCCCCGGTCGTGAGGTGCTTCACGGCCTGGAGCGAGAAGCAGGTGTGATCGGCCACGGTTCCGACGGGACGGTCCCGATAGCGCGCGCCCAGGGCGTGGGCCGCGTCGTCGACGGTGGCGAGTCCGTGACGGCGCGCCACCTCGCGCAGCTCGTCCCAGTCGCAGGGATAGCCGGCCCAGTCGACGGCGAGGATGGCCCGGGTCCGCTCGGTGACGGCCGCGGCGGCGCTGGCCGGGTCGAGGTTGCCGGTGGCGTACTGGATGTCCGCGTAGACGGGCAGGGCTCCGACGGCGAGAATCGCCTGAGAGGTGGCGAGCATCGTCTGGGCCGTGGTGACCACCTCGTCGCCCGGTCCGACGCCCGCCAGGCGGAGCGCCAGGTGCAGCGCCGAAGTGCCGCTGTTCACCGCCACGGGGCGCACCCCCAGCCGCGGCGCGAGGCGTTCCTCCAGCTCCGCGACCCGGGGCCCCTCCCCGACCCATCCGCTCCGGAGCACCTCGGTCACGCGGCGGATCGCGTGCTCGCTCACGCAGGGGCGGAACATCGGAACGCGCACCGCGGAAGGCTACCACCGGACTGCGAGCACGGCGCTCGATCCGGATCCGAGCTGGCGACCCGCGGGGCGGACCGCGAGCTCGGTGCCGGAGGGCGGGTACCGGGAGGCCGGCGGGGAGCCGCTACTCCCCGGTCCGAAGCGTCGCGCGGCCGCCCCGGATCGCGTGCTGGTTCGCGGTCTGGCGGGCTTCCCGGTAGTCGGTTCCCTCGATCCGGACCACCAGGCACATCTCCATCAGCCGCGAGCGCAGGCGCTGGCCGATGCGGTCGATCAGGAACTCCCTGCGGCGCACGTGGTCGGCGCGGAGCGAGGTCTCGCGGTCCACGTCCTGGAAGTTCGTGGTCAGGATCGTGGCGCGCTTGGCGAGGTAGCGGCTGTTGAGCACGTAGAAGAGCGTGTCGACCATCCAGTCCGTCATCCGCCACGCTCCCAGATCGTCCAGGAGCAGGACGTCGGTCTCGACCACCGGTGCGAGGACCTGGACCTCGGTGGTGCGTGTGTCGTGGTTGTAGGAGCTCTTGATCTCCCGGATCAGCTCGTGGAAGTCCCAGAACTGCCCCGTAGCGCCCTTCTCCACCACCAGCTCCCGCAGCACCCCCACGGCGAGGTGAGTCTTGCCCACGCCGTTGTCGCCGCTGAGGAGCAGGCCCAGACCCTCATCTGTGGAGCCAAGATACGGGTAGCCGTCGCAGTAGCGGAGGGCTGCGTCCAGGGCGCTGCGCAGCGGTCGGTGCCCGACCTCGAAGTTCGCGAGGCTGCACTCCTCGTAGCGGGGCGGGATCCGGCAGCGGCTCGCGAATTCGTCCTCGGGGTTGCCGCCGGGACGACGGCACGCGCAGGGCCGGGCGAACTCCCGACCCTCGCGCTCGGTGATCTC
>Ga0299906_10002574_pt1 | contig 15032 bp, 12 predicted proteins | sample RVTome_14_FD_200259 | JGI IMG/M metagenome (GOLD analysis project Ga0299906, IMG submission 200259) | Soil microbial communities from uranium-contaminated site in the Upper Colorado River Basin, Wyoming, United States - RVT145D125 (version 2) ... | reverse complement strand
CTCGTCCCTCGCTGCGCACCGCATAGGCCATCGTCATGAACCGGTTCTTCGTCTCTCCCCCTTCCAGCAGGCGCTCGGCCTCTTCGTCGAGAATCGACGGGCAGAAGGGTTGATACCAGACCCGGCGCTTCAGCTTCAAGTTGAGCCGGTCCCGCAGGGACTCGCTGTCCGGCCGCGCGAGGATGCTACGGCCCCCGAGGGCCCGCGGCCCGAACTCCATTCGTCCCTGAAACCAGAAGACGACATCGCCGTTCGCGATGCGGCGAGCGGCCTCCGCGGCCGCGTCCTCGACCGCCTCGAAACGAAGCCCGGAATCACGAAGCGCGGCCTCGACCTCGCCCGGCCGGAGGCTCGGTCCGAGACGAAGATCGCCGAGAGGATAGCGCTTTCCGCCCTTGCTCTCGACGGCCCGGGCGAGCGCGGCCCCGAGCGCGAGGCCACCGTCTCCCATGTGGGGGAAGACGAAGATCGACTCGCACTCGGCAAGGGTGCGGAGCCTGCGATTCACCTGGATGTTGCTCGCGACCCCGCCGGCATAGGCGATCCGCTGCATTCCCGTCGTCCGGAGCGCGTTTCTCACGAGCTCGACCACCTTCGTCTCGAGAGTCTCCTGCGCGAGGAAGGCGAACTGCTCCGACGGCATCATCGCGAGCTCCCGCGCGAGAAAACGCGACAGCGCCGAGGGCGGCAGGCAACAGGCGACCTTCAGGCCCTCGACCTGGAACAGGTCCATCAGCGGGTTTCGCCCGTCCGGAGGAGCGTAGCCGTAGGACGCGAGCGCCATCACCTTGCCCTCGTCCTCGAGCTCCCGCATGTTGAGAAGCCGGGTCACCATCTCGTAGAAGATGCCAAAGGAGTCTTTCGCGCCCAGGGACGACAAGAGCGTGAGCTTTCCCTCAGCCAGAGTGGAGATGGTTCCCGAGAGCCCGTCGCCGACTCCGTCGAGCGTGAGGACCAGGGCGCGGTCGAACCCCGAAGTGTAAGCGGCGGTCGCGGCGTGGGCCATGTGGTGGTGCGTCCAGTGAATTCGCGCGCCGGCCAGGCCGAGCCGCGAGAGCTCTTTCGAGAGCGCCGCCTCGCTCAGGCGGCGCGAGAGGCCGTTCGGGCGCCAGGTGGTGAGCTCGTACTTGAAGGCCCGCTTCCACGAATCGAGCGCCTGCGGGCGCACCTTGCGCCGCCTCAGGAGGTAGTAGCTCTCCTTGAGCGAGGGAAAGATTCGAGTGAGGGTTTTCGCGGGGTCGAACGTCGAGACCGCTATCTCGGAGACGTCTTTCGAGTCGAGACCGGCCTCGGAGAGGCAAGCCTCGATGGCGCCTCTGGGAAAGCCGACCTCGAGCTTGCGCCGGGTGAAACGCTCCTCGTTCGCGGCGCAGACGATGCGGCCTTCCGACTCGTCCACCACCGCCGCCCCGGCGTCGTGGCCATCCCAGATGCCCAGGATTGGCAAGGTGCGTCAGGCGTGGGTCCAGCCCAGGAAGCGCTTGAAGGCGGAAGCGGCCCGGCCGAGGTTTCGCGGAGAAAGAAGCGAAAGAGCGCTGACCGCGACCCGGGGCCTCGTATAGAAGTGACGGTACGCCGTCTGGCGGTAGGCCATGACCTCTTCCGGGGAGAGGCCGGGGAGCTCGAGAAGCGCCTCGTCCTGCCGATAGCGCGAGAAGTCGTTCTCGGATAGCCATCCCTTTTCCCGCGCTTCCTCGTAGAGCCGGGAGCCGGGAAACGGGACGGCGCAGTAGAACTGCTCGAAGTCCAGAGGAAGGCGGTTCGCGAGCGCGAGCGTCTTGTCGAGACTCTCGCGGGTCTCGCCGGGAAGGCCGAGGACGAAATGGCCGGCGGCCTTGATCCCCGCCGCCTTCACCACGAAGACGGCGCGCTCCGCCTCTTCCACCGTCGCCCCCTTCCCCGCGCCGTCGAGGAGCGCCTGATCGCCGCTCTCGATCCCGAAGGAGATCATCCAGCAGCCGGCGCGGCGCATGGCGCGGGCGAGCTCCTCGTCGATCGTGTCGACCCGGCTGTTCGAGGCCCAGGAGACGCCGAGGGGCGTAATCGCTTCCATCAGCGACATCACGTAGCGCTTGTCGAGGGTAAAGGTGTCGGACCAGAAGAAGAGCTCCTTCACTCCGTGGACTTCGACGTTCCGGCGGATCTCGTCTCGGACTTTCTCGACCGAGCGCCTCCGGAGCTTCGCCCCGTAGTACGTCTGCGCCGTGCAATAGCTGCAGGGGTAGGGGCAGCCGCGGTGGGGCGTCACCATGAGGAACCGGTCGCCTCGCAGAGGAAGCCGATAGACGTCGAGGTCGAAGAGATGCCACGCGGGGTCGGGGAGCGAGTCCAGATCGGAGAGGAAGGGGCGGTCCGGGTTTCTGCGGGTCTTGTCGCCCTCCCGGCAGCTCAACCCGGCGACGGACCCGGGAGACTCCTTCTTCTCGAGCTTCGCGACCCACTCGGCGGCCGTCGCTTCGGGCTCGTTGCGGAATATCGCGTCGAGTCCCGGCGTGTCCGCGAGGCAGCGCTCGTCGAGGGCGGTCACGTGGGTCCCGAAGACCGCGGTCGCGACGTCGGGCGCTACCGCCCGGATCTCGTTCGCGAGCGCGAGATCGTCGCCGATGGAGGGAGTCCCCGTGGACCAGATCACGGCGTCGGGAGGTGCCGTTTCGATGTCCCGGAGGAGGCTCTTCCGCGGGTAACCCGTCGCCCCGGCGTCTTTGGCCTCGACCCGGTGTCCGTCGCGCTCGAGAACCGCGCCGATGGTCGCGAGCGAGATGGGGGGCCAGAGAGTGGTCCAGACACCGCCCTCCTGGGTGCAGCGCCCTTCGCGGATGAAGCCCTTCCCTTCCACGGTGGGCGGGTTCAACAAAAGGACTTTCATGGGCGCTCCGAGACAGTATAACCCCGTGGCACCTACAGCATCAGCTCGAGGAGAGAGAGGACGTAGCGGGGGCCGTCGCGCCAGACCGAGATGTGAGAGCTCCCCGACCGGCGTGGATATTCGTGGGTCGGGACTTCGGCCACTTTCAAGCCAAGGCGAAGCGTCTTCACGATCATCTCTTGCTCGATGGTGGTATGGCGCGAGCGGAGAGCCAGGCTTCGCAGCACCTCGGTCTTGATGGCGCGAAAGCCGTTCTGGCTGTCCGAGAGGCGCACTCCGTATCGTTTGTTGATGCAGGCGGTGATGAAGGAGCTTCCCGCGAGCCGGGCCCACTCGTCGAATCCCCCGTGGAGCTCGCTCGATCCGCCGAGCAGGCGCGAGCCCGACACGTGATCCACGCCGCTTTCGAAGATCGGGGCCACGAGTCGCGGGATGTCGGCGGGATCGTGAGAGCCGTCGGCATCCATGAGGACCGTCACCTCTCCCTGGAGATGGGGGATGGCGGCGCGGATGGCTCTACCCTTGCCTCGACCGCGGTCCTCGATCACCCGGGCCCCGGCCTCCCGAGCTCGAGCGCCCGTCCCGTCGATCGAACCGCCGTCCATCACCAGGACCTCCTCCGCGTAGAGGCTCGCCCCTCGAACCACTTCAGCGATGGTCGCCGCCTCGTTCTTCGCCGGAATGAGGACGGTGATGCGGCCTCTCTCGGGCACGGTGGGGACGGCTTACTTCTTCCGGAGGGGAACGAACTGGATGATTCCGCGCGCTTCGAACTCCTCGATCGCCGTCCCCTGCTTCTCGGACGTGGCGTTGACCACGAGCTTTCCGATCCGTTCGGGCTCCTCGTCGATGACGGGGAAGGCGCAGGGCGCGGTGGGCGAGAGGGAAACGGGATAGCTCCGGGTGCGGGTGGACTGAAACGAATCGTCCACCGCCCAGATGTAGTACTCGAGGGTGACGACGTGCTTCTTCGCTACCGGAAGCGTCGCGCAGAACTGGATTCCATCGAAGGCCATGTCGCTCCAGTAGAACGCTTCCTGCTTCTCCGCACGGAAGTAGGCCCGAACCCGCTTGACCTCGCCGTCGTCGAGGACGTAGGCGCAGATCCGGGTATTCTTGTCGGGCGACGAGCACTCGACGGGCTGGTGGTCGATGACCGGCTCCTCGGCGCTCGCAGCGGCAGCGAAAGCGAGGAGCGTTCCCGTGACGAGTCGCCTCAACGCCATCGGATGGTCTTTTTCAGCTTGGCATCGCCGACGAGGGTAACGACGGCTTCGATGCTTCCCTGCTTCTGATCCTCGGTCCAGGTGCCCCGCGTCTGAAAGATGACGCTGGTGTCCCTCGCGTTGATGCGCTGGACCAGGGGCGTGAGAAGCTGGCCCCTGCCCGTGGTTCTCGAGCCGAAGGTGGAGATGAGCTCGATCGACTTCACGCCGATGACGTTGTTCCCCTGATTGTGGATGCGAACGAGAAGGTCGTAGGGATCGCCGAGCTGGACGTTCTCCGGCCGGATCTGGACGATGAGCTCGCCGGGGTTGTCCGCCGCCTTCGTCGCCTGCTGGACCTTCACTCCCCCCGCTTCGAAGCCCTTCGGTCCCTCGGGGCCGCCCGGGGGCGGCACGTACTGGGTCCCGCCGTCCTCGAACTTGATCGCGTTGACCGTGACCGCCGCCTTTTGCTGCTCGATCGCGACCTGGGCGCTGTTCCGAAGGGTGATGAGCTGAACGTTGTTGGGGTCTTGCTGGAGCGCCTTGTCGTACTCGATGATAGCGGCCTCGTAGTTGCGGTTCTTCATGTGCCCCGCCGCCTGGGTCACGTATCCGTCGATGACTCGCTGTCGCTGGCGGAGCTCCTCCGCCCGCGCCGAATTCTGCCGGGCCTCGGCGATCTGCTGGGAGAGCTGCTGCCATGCGGCGTTCGCGGGGTCGAGCTTCCGTCCCTCGCGAATGAACGCTTCGGCCTCGTCGAAGCTTCCCCGGCCGAGCGCCATGGAAGCGTCGACGGCGAGCTTCGAGGCTTGCTCGCTTCGCGACGGCCCCGTAGGCTCATCGGGTTTCACGGGCGGCGGCTGAGTCGGACGCGTCTGCTCGATCTGGGCCTTCTGTTGAGCCGCCTCGATTTGTGCCTTGAGCGCCAGAGCCTCCGCGTTTCCGGGATCGCTGAGAAGGATCTGCTCGACGTCGTTCGAAGCAGCGGCAAAAAGGCCGCCGTCGAGCGCCCGTTTGACCGTCGCCAGACGCTCTTCTGTCGTGGGCAGCTGGGATGGCGGCGGGTTAGTGATGGTGGTCGCGCCGACGTCCGGAGGATTCCGGATCTGGGTGAACCAGTAGATTCCCCCGCCGATTCCGAGAAAGAGCGCCACCGCCACCGCGTACTTCCAGGCGGAGCTCGGCTCCTGATAGGGAATTCCCACCGAGCCCGCCGCCGGCGACACCCCCGCGGCACGCGGCATCATGCGCGTCGCCGAACCGGCGACCGTCCGCCCCGCCACGGTGCGCCCCGAAGCCGTGCGTCCGGTAACCGTCTTCCCCGTGGACGTCGTGGGGTATGCCGTCCCCGGACGATGAGTGCGGGAGGCGCCGGCGGAACTCGTGCTCCCGAGAACGCGACCGGTGCTCGAGGTCTTCTTCCGCCCGCTTCCGTCCGACCCGGGCTCCTCACCCGCTCCCGCCGTCGCCGCGGGGTCGAACATGGTGTCGAACACCGTGGCTTCGTTCAGCACCTCCCGGTACATGGCCACCAGATCCCGGATGTCGTCCGCGAGATCTTCGGCGCCGGCGTAGCGATCCTCTACGTTCTTGGAGAGCGCCTTGTCGACGATGGCCTGGAGCTCCGGCATCGAGTTTCCGTCGGGAAGCACGAGCTCGGGCGGCTCCTGGTTCAAGACCTTGAAGAACACCGCCTGGATGTTCTCCCCGGCGAACGGCTTCTTGTTGGTCAGGAGGCGATAGAGGATTACGCCGGCGCTGAAGATGTCGGATCGGCCATCGACCTTCTGTCCCCGAATCTGCTCGGGCGACATGTAGTCCGCGGTCCCGAGGACCGCGCCGGTCTGGGTATGCGACGACTGCTGCCACCGGGCTACGCCGAAGTCCATGATCTTCGCTTCGCCGCTCTCGGTGATGAAAACGTTCGCGGGCTTGATGTCGCGATGGACGATCCCGTTCTTGTGGGCGTGCGCGAGCCCCCGGCAGGTCTGCGCCACGACGTCCAGCTTCTCCCGGAACGTCAGCGGATCGCGGCGGATCCGGTGCTCCAGGTCCTGGCCCTTCAGGTACTCCATCGCGATGTACGGCGCCCCCTGGGCGTCGTAGCCGAGGTCGTATACGGTGACGATGTTCGGATGCTGCAGCCGGGCCACGGACTTGGCCTCTTTCTCGAACCGCTCCTTGAGCTCGTTGTCGGAAACGATGGCGCTCGCCATCACCTTGAGCGCGACCTCGCGCTCAAGGCCCGGGTCGAAGCCCAGGTAGACGACGCCCATGGCTCCTTTTCCGATCTCTTGTCGGATCTGGTACTTGCCGAGCGTCTTCAGTGGAGTCTCAGACATGTGTCGAATCCGAAATCTTGCCCACCGTGGTGTTCTCAGTCTATCAAACCGGTCGGGGCCGGTCACCCCGGGCGGGAGACCCTAGTTCCCCCTATTCTCCCACGGAAACAATTGGAACGGCAACGAAAGATGGCATATCCTAACCCTTGGTTTTCGTTGCACCTTCGGTCTCCCCTTGAGCCCCTTTTTAAGCTTGAGCGAAAGCAAAGCATTCCGGGTCGATGCCCTCGCCGAGCGCCTCGGCGGGAGCCTGCTCGGCGACGGCTCCGTTCTGGTCTCGGGGATTTCGTCGCTGGCCGAAGCCGGTCCGAAGGATTTGAGCCTCTACGCCGACCCGCGCTACCGGCGCGAGCTCGGGTCCACGAGAGCGGCCGCCCTCGTGACCCGCGAGCCCCTGGCGGAGCTCACGGTTCCGCAGATCGTCCACCCCGACCCGTTCCTCGCGCTCGCGGCGCTGGTGGATCTGTTTCATCCCCGCGCCAGCCACTCTCCGGGAATCGACGAGAGGGCGTGGCTGGCTCCCTCCGCGCGGCTCGCGCCGGACGTCACCGTCTATCCGTTCGCCTCCATCGGAGACGAAGTCGAGGTCGGAGCAAGGACCGTCCTCCATCCCGGCGTGTTCCTCGGCGCCGGAGCGTCGGTCGGGCAAGACTCCGTCCTCTGGCCGAACGTCACCGTCCGCGAAGGCTGTCGGATCGGAGACAGGGTCGTGATCCACGCGGGCGCGGTCCTGGGGGCGGACGGCTTCGGCTTCGCACCACAGGGCGGCAGGTTCGTGAAGATCCGCCACGTCGGCATCGTGGTCGTCGAGGACGACGTCGAGATCGGCGCGAACGCGGCGATCGATCGGGGCACCCTCGGCCGGACGCTCATCCGCCGGGGAGTGAAGATCGACAACCTGGTGCACATCGCGCACAACGTCGAGGTGGGCGAGGACTCGGCGATGGCGGCCCAGGTCGGCATCTCCGGGAGCACCGTGATCGGAAAGCGCGTCCTCATGGGAGGCCAGGTGGGTCTCGTCGATCACCTCACCGTCGGCGACGAAGCGGTGCTCATCGCGCAGTCCGGAGTCATCGGAGACGTTCCCGCGGGGGCGACGCTCTCGGGTTATCCCGCAAGACCTCACCGGGAGGTCCTCAAGACCGTGGCCGAGCTCCGCGGGATCGATCGCCTGAAGAAAAAACTGCGGCGTCTCGAGGAAGAAGTGCGCGCGCTCCGCGAGATCTCGGGCGGGAAGAGCTCGAAGCCATGATCCCCGTCGACCGGGCCCTCGAGATCGTGCTCTCCCGCGTCGAGCCGCTTCCCGCGGAGGAGATCGATTTCACCGAGTCTCCCGGCCGGATTCTCCGGGAGGACGTCGCCGCCGACACGGATCTCCCGCCCTTCCGGCGATCGGCCGTGGACGGGTTCGCGGTACGCGCCTCCGACACCGCCTCCCCTCCCGCGCGGCTGAGGCTCGTGGGGAGCGTTCCCGCGGGCACGTATCCAGACTTTCCGATTGGTCCCGGTGAGACGGCCTCGATCATGACGGGCGCTCCCGTTCCCGAAGGGGCGGATGCCGTGCAGATGGTGGAGGAGTCGCGCGAGGCCGAGGACGGCGTCGTTCTCCTTTCGAGCGTCGCCCCGGGTCAGAACGTGGCCCCACAGGGCGCCGAGGTCCGGCGAGGCGAGGTGGTCCTGAGGAGCGGGACGAGGCTCGATGCCGCCGCCGTCGCCGTCGCCGCCACCGTAGGGAAGACGCGTCTTCTGGTCGGGAGGCGACCGACGGTCTCGGTCGCCGCGACCGGCGACGAGCTCGTTCATCCCTCGGAGACGCCGGGGCCGGGACAGATCCGCAACAGCAACGGGTTCTCACTCGTGGCGCAGTGCCGCGCGGTTTCGATCGACCCGCGCTATCTCGGCGTGGCCGAAGATTCCGAGGCATCGTTGGGCGCGTTCATCCAGAGGGGCCTCGAAACCGACGTCCTGCTGCTCTCGGGCGGCGTCTCGATGGGGCGCTACGACCTGGTGGAGAAGGTGCTCTCGGAGCTTGGCGTCGAGATCCTCGTCGACGCCGTAGCCCTCAAGCCGGGCAAGCCCCTGGTTTTCGGGGTGGGAGATGATGGTAAGCTTGTCTTCGGACTCCCCGGCAACCCGGTTTCCACGATGGTCACCTTCGAGCTCTTCGTACGCACGGCGCTTGCCCGCCTCCAGGGCGTGGCCGACCCCGTGCGCGAGATCCTGCAGGCGCGGCTCCTCGACAGCCTCACGAACCGTGGGTCGCGCCGCGCCTACCTTCCCGGTTCCCTCCGGGCGGGCGACGACGGAGATCTCGTGGCGGAGCCGATTCCGACGAAGGGATCGGCCGACATCGTCGCGTTCTCGAAAGCGAACGCGCTTCTCATCGTTCCCGAGGACCAGGATCGCCTCGAGCGCGGGGAGCGCGTATCGGTATACCCGCTCGACGGCTTCCTTCATAAAAGAGGATAGATGGCTCGCCGCGAAAAAACCCGCCTGAGCCACGTCGGGAAACAGGGCTCGCCCCGGATGGTGGACGTTTCGGACAAGCGTCCCACCCATCGCGAGGCCGTCGCCCGCGGCAGCATCCGGATCTCGAAAGAAGCGATGAAGCTCGTTCGCGAAGGGCGCTCGAAGAAGGGGAGCGTCGTCGAGACCGCGCGGCTCGCAGGGATTCTCGCGGCGAAGAAGACCTCGGACCTCATCCCTCTCTGCCACCCGCTGGCCCTCGACCACGTCGACGTCGCCCTCTCGGAGTCGGAGAGCGGATTCGACATCGAGGCCAGGGTGCGATCCCGGGGACCGACCGGAGTCGAGATGGAAGCGCTGACCGCGGTCTCCGTCTGCGCGCTTACCGTTTATGACATGGTGAAAGCGGCCGATAAGACGATGCTCATCGAGAACATCCGCGTCATGCAAAAGAGCGGCGGCCGCTCGGGCCATTACGTTCGCAAGGAATAGCCCCCCCTCCCTCAAGCGAGTACTCAGAACATGGCTGACAAGAAATTGCCGCGACGACCGGGAGGTCCCAAGACCCTTCCCCCTCCGCCGCGGTCTCCGGCCAAGGCGCCCAAGCGCCCCGGAGAGTCGGGCGCGAAAGCGTTTCCTCCGAAACCGGCGGGGCGGAGCCGCCCGAGCGGTCCTCCGCCCGCCCGCCGCGTGCGCCGCACGTCGGGGCCTTCAGGGCGGAGCTGGTTCAAGCTCCTGTTTCTCGCCGTGCTGGTGGTGGTGGTCCTCGCCGGAGGGGCCGGTGGTTTCGTGTTCTACCAGCTCCGGGGGTCGCTTCCTCAGGTCGAGGGCACGTCGAAGCTCCAGGGGCTCACGACAGAGGTCGAGGTCCTTCGCGACAATAACGGGGTCCCCCACTTGTTCGGCGCCGACATCCGGGATCTGTCGCGGGCGATGGGCTACACCCACGCTCAGGATCGCTTCTTTCAGATGGAGCTCTCGCGGCGGCTGGGCTCGGGGCGGCTCGCGGAAATCTTCGGCGCTCCGGCGCTCGCAAACGATCGCCTGGCCCGGCGCATGGGCCTCGCCGCCGCCGCGCGAATGGAGCTCGAGAGAATGGCGCCCGAAGCCCGCGAGGTGCTCGAGGCCTATGCCTCCGGAGTGAACGCCTATCTCACCGCTCACGTCGATCGTCTGCCCCCCGAGCTGCGGCTTCTCGAGCTCGCGCCGGCCCCGTGGGAGGCCGCAGACAGCCTTGCGATCGGCAAGTGGATGTCGTACCTGCTGTCCTACAACGGCCGGGTGGAGATGCTCCGCGGAAACCTGGCCGCGGCCGTCGGGCTCGAAGAGGCGTACCGCCTCACCGGCCTCGCGCCTCCGCCCCAGGCGCTCCCGAGCGCGAACCTCGGTGGAGCCGCAGCGCGCATCGCGGCTCTCGAGGCGACGAGCCCGGAGCTCCTCGGCGCCTTTCCGGGAGCGAGCAACGCCTGGGTGGTCGGAGCCGACAAATCGGCCACGGGGCGACCGCTTCTCGCTTCGGATCCTCACCTCGGGCTGACGATACCCTCCACCTGGTACGAGATCCATCTGTCCGGCGGCGGCTACGAAGTTTCCGGCGCGAGCCTTCCCGGCGTGCCGCTGGTCTTGATCGGGCAGAACCGGCGCATCGCCTGGGGAATCACCGCTTTGTTCGCCGACGTCCAGGACCTGTATCTCGAGACCCCGAACCCGGGGAATCCACGGCAGTACGCGGCGCCCGAGGGCTTCCGCGATCTCGAGGTGGTGTCCGAGACCATCCCCGTGAAGGACGGAAGCGCGGCGACCGAGGAGGTCCGCGTCTCCCGTCACGGAGTCATCGTGGGCGAGACCAAGGATGGCCGCCTTCTCGCGCAAAGGTGGGACGCCCTCTGGTCGGGCGACCACTTTCAGGCGCTCCTTTCGCTGAATCGCGCCGGATCGTGGGAGGAGTTCACGTCGTCGCTTCGGACCTGGGCGAGCCCGCCGCTCGCGTTCCTCTACGCCGACATCGAAGGGAACATCGGCTTTTTTCCCGCGGGGGAGATTCCCGTGCGCACCGCCCACAACGGAACGCTCCCGGTCGACGGGGCGACGGACGCGTACGAGTGGCAGGGGAGCATCCCGCACGAGCTCAAGCCGATGGTCTTCAATCCCGAGGGCGGGATCCTCGTGAGCGCCAACCACTCCATGCTTCCGCCCGAAGCGCCCTACCCTCTCGGAGCCGACACGCTCGCCCCCTACCGGGCCAATCGGATCGGGGAGCTCCTCCGCACGATTCCCAAGTCGACTCTCGACGACTTCGCGCGAATCCAGGGGGATCGATACGACTCCTCGACGGCCGCGGTTCTGGGCATCGCCGTCGGTCTCCGGCCCACGGAGGGCAAGGGGGTCGCGGCGATCGAGAAGCTTCGCGGCTGGAACGGGCAGATGACCGACGGACCGGCTCCGGCCATCTACCAGGCCCTCTACCGGAGACTCATCGAGAACACGTTCAAGGACGAGATCGGCGACGAGCTTTTCCCGTCGTATCTCGACTTTCTCGAGATCGGCCATTCGGGCGGACTCTACGCGGTGCTCGACGACGAGGCGTCGGCCTACTGGGACGACCGCGGGACTCCCGCCGTCGAGAACCGCGAGGCAATCTTCCTCAAGAGCCTCGGAGAAGCGGCCGAGCTTCTCTCGAGCCTTGAAGGAGACGACGTGAACGCCTGGGACTGGAGCCGGCTGCACGGGATCCGCTTCGAGCATCCGATGGGAGCGGAGGAGCCTCTCGCGTGGCTCTTCAGCCGCGGACCGGTCCCCTTCGGCGGATCCACGCATACCGTCGCGAACGCCCTGGTCTCTCTGCGCGTGCCCTTCCAAACGCCCCTCGGAACGTCGTTTCGCTTCCTCGCGGATCTCTCCAATCCCGACGTCTCGCGCTCCATCGTCCCTACCGGCGCCTCGGGCCACCCGCTGAGCCCGCACTACTTCGACCAGAACCCCGGATGGCTCGAAGGACGAAGCCACCCGCTCCCCTTCGAGCGCGCCACGATCGAGGGCAGCCTCGAGTCCAAGCTGATACTGCAGCCTTAGAACTCGGAAAACGCAAAGGCGCAAAGGCGCAAAGAAAGAAAATCCAAGGCAAGGGGGACGTGGAGATGTTGAGATAGGGGGATAATCGGCCGGGATTTCTGATTCATCCCCCCATCTCCCCTATCTCCCCTTTCCCTCTTTCTTGCACTTTAGGACGCCTTTGCGTCTTTGCACCTTTGCGTCTTTGCGTTCTTCCCCGTCTCGGGTTTTTCGAAGGTCAGGCGGTCGTCGCGGCTTTGTGTTTATAATCCGCGTCTCGAGCCATGATTGGCGAATACCCCCTCTGCCCCGCCTGCGAGAGCGAGATCGAGCTCGACGAGCTCGACGTCGATCGCGGCCAGAAGATCGGCTGCCCGGAGTGTGGCGTCACCCTTCAGGTGCTCTCGATCAACCCCATCGAGCTCGACATCGCCGACGAAGAGATCTCCGAGTGGAAGGACTCCTGAGATGAACCTTCTGGAGAAGACCGCAGCCGAGAAGGAGCGCAAGCTGCTCGAGATCCTCTCCTCGATGGAGTCCGCGATCGTCGCGTTCAGCGGCGGAGTCGACAGCGCCTATCTCGCCGTCGTGGCGCAGCAGGCGCTCGGTGAGCGAGCCCTCGCCGTCACCGGAGAGAGCCCGAGCTATCCCGAGCACCAGCGAAGGATGGCGCTCGAAGTGGTCGAGAAATTCCGCCTCGCGCACCGGTTCGTGCGCACCGAAGAGATCGAGAATCCGGAGTACCTGAAGAACCATCCCGACCGGTGCTTCCATTGCAAGAGCGAGCTCTACACCCGGCTCAGAGCGGTTTGCGCGGAAGGCGGCTTCCGGTTCATCCTCGACGGCGCCAACGCCGACGATCGGATGGACTTCCGGCCCGGCCGGCGCGCGGCCAAGCTCATGGGCGTTCGGAGTCCCCTGGACGAGGCGGAGCTCACCAAGGCGGAAATTCGCTTGCTCTCCGAAAAACGGACCCTTCCGACGGCGAGCGAGCCCGCGTCCGCCTGCCTCGCGTCGCGAGTCCCCTACGAGTCTCCCATCACCATCCAGAAGCTCGACCAGGTGGAGAGGGGCGAGGAGGCGCTCCGGCGCCTCGGCTTCCGCCACATGCGGGTGCGCCATCACGATTCGCTCGCCCGTCTCGAGTTCGCGCCGGAAGAGCTTTCGCGCGCGCTCGCACCGGAAATGCGTACGCTCCTCGTCGCGGAGATCAAGAAGCTCGGGTACCGCTTCGTCACCATCGATCTCGAGGGATACCGCACGGGAAGCCTGAACGAGGTGCTGGAATGGCCATCGAGATCCGGATCGAGAGCGCCTGGGACACCGACGACGGAGAAGGGCGGCGGGTCGAAGTAAGCGTCGCCGAGCGAGAGAGCCCCTCCGAGGACCCTCTCGAGGCAAGCCGCTACTTCGCCTCCGGCGACGTCGAAGCGCTCAAGCAATATCTCTGCGAGCTTGTCGACCGCAAGTCTTCCCTCTTCGTGGGACCCCTCCGCCGGGAGTGTGGAACGTGCGGCAAAGTCGTCGATACCGAGGACGAGGGTCGAGCGTTCGCCTGCGACGAGTGTGGGCAGTAAACTGGAAGCCATCATCCGTCAGCCGTCAGCCATCAGTGGACCGGGGCGAAACGTATCGCCGGCGCCAATATTGGCGGGGTCACTGATCGCTGACGGCTGATCGCTGACGGCTGAACATGGAACTCCTCTTCCTCGGAACCGGCGACGCTTTCGCTAGCGGCGGAAGAAACGCCATGGCCATCCTCCTCAGGACCGAGGGCTTCGGAGTGCTCCTGGATTGCGGTCCGACCACTCTGGTGGCGCTCAAGCGAGCTTCGCTTTCGCCTTCGGACGTAGACCTGGTGCTCCTCTCCCATCACCACGGAGATCACTTCGCCGGGGTTCCGTTCCTCCTTTGCCACGAGCGCTACGTCGGACGGCGCGCCAAGCCGTTCCGCGTTTACGGTCCGGCGGGTACGGTCTCGCTGGTGGAGAAGGCCACGAGCCTCTTTTTCCCCGGAATCGAGCCCGCACCCTTCTCCATCGACTACCGCGATCTCGAGCCCGAGGAAGAGCAGCACGAGGGCGATCGGCTATCGATTCGTCCGTTCCGCGTCGACCATTTCCCGAGCGGAGTCGCTTTTGGGTACCGCGTCGAGATCGGCGGCAAGACCGTGGTCTACTCCGGGGATACCGCATGGACCGACGTCCTCGGGCGCGAGAGCGAAGGCGCGGACCTCTTCGTGTGCGAATGCTCGAGCCTCGAGCGGACCGGGCAGAAGCACACGAGCCACGACGACCTGGTCCGAAATCGCGGCCGCATTACCGCGCGCCGCACGCTTCTGGTGCACGCCGGCGACGACGTCATCGCGCGCGAAGAGGAGCTCGCCTTCGAGCTCGCCCGCGACGGAATGAGGGTACAACTATGAACGTTCTGCTGGTCTCACTGCTCCTCCCTCTACTCCAGGAGTCCGGGCCGGCGCCCGGCTCGAAGACCGAGGAGACGCTGATCGACATCGACGTCCGTGAGGCCGAGGTCCAGGACGTCCTGCGGCTCCTCGCGGAGGTCGGCGGCTTCAACCTTGCGGTCGATCCCGGGGTCTCCTGCGCGGCCACACTCAAGCTGAAGCAGGTTCCGTGGCCGCAAGTGCTGGAACTGGTGCTGCGCACCTGCCGCCTCGAGCAGGAATGGCTCGGGGAGAACCTCGTCCGCGTCGCCTCGGCCGAGGAGATTCGGAAGGAGTACGAGGAGCGGAGGAAATACCAGGAAGAAAAGGCGCTCGCCGGCCCCCTGGAGACGCGATACGTGCGACTCGCCTACGGGAAGGCGCGCGACCTCGCGCCTATCCTCTCGAGGTTCCTTTCGGCTCGGGGGTCGGTGGTCTTCGACGAGCGCACGAATACGCTGATCATCACCGATATTCGACGCTGAGCGGCCGAAGGAAGGGGCGAGAGTCGGCCGAAGGGAGGGAGGTCGCGAGCGGAAGACTGAGGACTCTCTCTATTTTTCCTCGTCGTCGTCGCCGCCGCCGCCCTTGATCGACTTCTTGAAGTTCCGGATTCCCTCGCCCAGGCCGGCCCCGAGCTGCGGGAGCTTGTTGGC
>Ga0299906_10002572_pt1 | contig 15036 bp, 10 predicted proteins | sample RVTome_14_FD_200259 | JGI IMG/M metagenome (GOLD analysis project Ga0299906, IMG submission 200259) | Soil microbial communities from uranium-contaminated site in the Upper Colorado River Basin, Wyoming, United States - RVT145D125 (version 2) ... | reverse complement strand
TGCTCGGCGACAAGGACCGCCCGTACCACGAGGCCTGGACGCTGCTGGCCGCGCTCGCCGCGCAGACCCCGCGCATTCGCGTCGGCGTGCTGGTGACCAGCAACACGTTCCGGCCGCCGGCGCTGCTGGCGAAGATGGCCACCACCGTCGACCACGTCAGTGGCGGGCGCCTCGCGCTCGGGATCGGGGCCGGCTGGGAGGAAGCGGAGCATCGCGCCTTCGGCATCGCGTTCCACACCGCGAAAGAACGGGCCGCGCGGCTCGGCGAGGCGCTCGAGGTGATCACGCGACTCTGGCGCGACGATCATCCGACGATGACCGGCCGTTACTACGCGTTGGAGCGGGCGCCGTTCGCGCCGCCGCCCCTGCAGCGCCCGCATCCGCCGATCGTCGTCGGCGGCCAGGGCCCGCAGTGGATCATGCCGCTCGTCGCCCGCTGGGCCGACGAGTGGAACGTCCCGCTCGGGATCACGCCCGGCGCGATGCGCGAACGCCTCCGGGGCCTCGAGGCCGAATGCACGCGGCTCGCGCGCTCGCCCTGCGTGCGGGACGTGTCGGTGTTCCTGGTGTTGGGGCGGATCACTGACGCGCCCGTGGCCGAGACCCCGCCGGCGCCCGCGGCGATGACCCCGTTCCTCGAGAAGGTGATCGTCTCCCTGCTGCAGGGGACGCCCGAGCAGATCACGGCCAAGATCCGCACCTACGTCGACGCGGGCGCCAGCAGCGTGATCGTCGTGTCGACGGACCATGCCCGCCTGCGTCGGTTCGCGGCGGACGTCATGCCGGCGTTCCGATGAGGACGCCCGATGAGGACGCCCCAGGAAGCCGACCTGTCCGACGGCCACGTCGCGCGCGGCCTTGGCCGGTCATCGCGAGTGCGCTACGAGCGTCGCACAGGAGGAGGCGCCATGGCCAACGAGGTGTCACAAGTCGCGCTCATCACGGGCTGCTCCACGGGCATCGGTCGGGCGACGGCGCTCGCGCTCGCCAAGGGCGGCCTCACCGTCTACGCCACGGCGCGCCGGCCCGAGACGCTCGCGGACCTGGAACCGTACGGCTGCAGGCCCCTGGCGCTCGACGTCTGTGACGAGGCGTCGACGCGGGCGGCCGTGCAGGCCATCGAGGCCGCGCACGGTGCCGTCGGGATCCTCATCAACAACGCCGGCTACGGTTCCGAGGGGCCCGTGGAAGAGGTGACGATGGAGGAAGTGCGCCGGCAGTTCGAGACGAACTTCTTCGGCCTGCTGCAGCTCACCAAGCTGGTGGTGCCCGGGATGCGCCGGCAGGGCTGGGGGAAGATCGTGAACCTGTCGTCGATGGGCGGGCGCATGACGCTGCCCGGCGGCGGCATCTACCACGCCACCAAGTACGCCGTGGAAGCGCTCAGCGACGCGCTGCGCTTCGAGCTGCGGGGGTTCGGCATCGACGTGATCGTGATCGAGCCCGGCATGATCCGCACGCACTTCAACGACACGGCGATCCGGCACGTGGAGGGGGTGGGTGACCGCATCGCCGTCTACGACGAGTTCCGTGTGCAGGTGAAACAGAACATCCAGGACGCCAGCGACGGCATGATGGCGCGCCTGGCCGGGACGGCCGACGACGTGGCCAAGACGATCGCGCGGGCGCTCACGGCGCGGCGCCCGAAGGCGCGCTATCCCGTGACCATGCACGCGCGCATGTTCATGGGCTCGCGCCGCTGGCTGGGTGACCGCGGCTGGGACCTCTTCCTGCGGGGCTTCTTCACACCACCGCAGCCGGTGGGTTGAGGGAGGGGGCGCGTGCTCCGAGTCTTCAGCGCACCCACGAGCGTGCCCGTCGACGCCCTGCGCACCGAGCTCGAGGCCGAGGGCATCCAGTGCCTGGTGCGCAACCGCGACCTGTCGATGACGGTCGGCGAGGTCCCCCCCATCGAGACGTGGCCGTCGCTGTGGGTGCTCGACGAGCGCCAGGCGTCGGCCGCGCAGGCGATCGTCGACCGCTTCCTGGCCGACACGGGCGAGCCGGCCCCGACGTGGCGTTGCCCGCGCTGCGGCGAGGAGATCGACGGACGCTTCGCGGCCTGCTGGCAGTGCGACACCGAAGTCCACGAACCGGCCCTCGCCGAGCCGACCGGGGCGGCGGTGAGTCGGGACTACGCCCTCCTCGGCGAGCGGGCGCGACCCGTGCTCCGCTGGCTCGTGCTGATCGGTGCGCTGGCCGCCGTGCTCTACCTCTTCCTCGTGCTCACCGGGGGGGCGTGACGGATCGCTTCAGAGGCTGTGAATCAATCCCCTCCCGTCGCCAGGCACCCGATGCATCCCGGCCCGCGGCGTTGCTCCTCCTCGCCATAGCCTCCGGCTATGACTCGTCGTCGCGCCTTGCGGGCCGGGCGCCTCGGGTGCCTGGCTCGGTCCGGGGATTGATTCACAACCTCTCAGGCGCCGGTGGAGGTGCCGTCGCGTCGGACGAGGCGTAGCGTCACGACCGAGAGGACGAGCAGCGCCCCCACCAGGACGGTCCACACCAGCACGCGCGAACCCGTGTCGGTGATGCCGCCCCGCTCGTGGAGCCGGGCGACCGCCCGGAAGGCGGGGTTCTCGACGAGCGGCGTCGCTGCCGCCGCCAGCGTCGGCGCGTCCGCGATCATCTCGCGCAGGCCGGCGACGTCGTAGCGCGGGGCCCGCGCCTCCGGGTGGCCGACCAACAGCGTGTAGGTGCCCGCCGGCGCCACGAGCTGGAGGCGTGGCAGCGGCGTGCGCACGCGCAGCGTGGCGAAGGCGAGCGGCCGCTCGTCTCCGTCGTCGATGACCAGCGCGAGACGATCCAGCCGCTCGGCGCCGATCTCCAGCACCATGGGCTCGGTCTCGTGGGGCTCGGTCTCGCGGGGCTCGGTCTCGCGGCCGCGCCGCACCAGGCGCCCACTCGCGAGCACACGCTCGGCGTCGCCCGCGGCGCCGAGCAGGCGATACGGCCGGTCGAAGAACGGGACGGCGGGCGCCAGCGAGAGCCGGTCGAGTCGCAGTGGCACGGCCGGCAGCGCGATCTCGTAGCGCGAGCGGCCCGGGGCCTCGGCGACGCGCGTCGCCGCGACGGCGTGCCACGTTCGCTCGGCGTCGTGCCGTACGAGGTAGGGCCAGCCCCGGCGCTCGCCGTCGACGACGCGCACGTCGGCGAGGTCGACGCGGGTGTTCGCCAGGTCCTCGACGCCGAGCGTGAGGTACGTCACGCCCTCGGGCGAGGGTGGGACGGTGAGGGTGCGCCGATGCGAGTAGAGCCGGGCGTCGACGGCCGCGCCGGCGCGCATCGCGAACTCCAGCCGCGGCCGGCCGTCGAAGTCGGGGTTGGGCTCGAGGGCGCCGAGGGAGGCCCGTGCGGTGGCCGCGCCGGGCTCGGCGCCCCATGGCTCGGCCAGACGGGCGACGTCGTAGCGTGCGGGCGGCGTGCGCCCACCACCGAAATAGAGGTGCAGTGGCCCCGCGGGGGCGACGAACACGAGCGTGGGCAGGCGCACCATCGCCACCACGCGCAGGTCGGCCAGCGGCGGACTGTCCTGGTCGGTCACGACGACGCGCAGCAGGCGGTGGCGGTACCCGCGACGCAGCTCCAGCTCGTCCGGTAGGGTCGTCTCGCCCGCGTGCGTGCGGGTCACGATCGCCTGGCCGATGCGCTCGCCGCGGTCGCGGTCCGTCGTGTCGAAGACCTCGACGAGCCGGCTGAACGCCGGGGTGCTGGTCTCGATGCGCAGTACGTCGGGCATCAGGCCCGGCGGTCGCTCGAGGTCGATGATGGTGCGGCCGCGCTCGCGCCGCTGGGCGCTCACGGGGAGGGCGAGGGCGAGGCGCCGGATCGGGGGCACGTCGCGCCGCGTCTCGACGCGGAACGTCGGGTCGAGGAAGGCGTCGCCCTCGCCGTCGATGGTGACCACGAGTCGCTCCGGCAACGTGCCGAGGGGGACGCGCAGCCGTTCCCGGATCGGGTCCTGCAAGCGGAAGATCGAGGCGTCCTCCACGAGCGGGACCTGGGTGTGGCCCTCGCGCGTCACGTGCACCTGCAGACGCCGTACGAACGAGGCCGCGCGCGTGTCCACGACCAACTCCCAGTCACCGCTCGGTGCGGGATCGGCCAAGAGTTCGAAGCGCTCGTGCCACCGCGTCGGTCCGTCGGGACGGCGCTGCTCCTCTCGGCGCACGTCGCTGAGGCGCAGGCTGCGCGTCTCGCGTACGTCGTCGCCGGCCGGGCGCGACCCCAGGCCCGAGTCGACGACGAAGGGGATCTCGCTGCCGTCGGCACCGAGCAGCCGCAGGTCGGCCAGGTCCGGACGACAGTCTCCGAGCACCGCCGGTGGCAGCTCGAGGCGCGCCAGGGCCCCGGGTACCGTCCCGTGCACCGGCGCCCGCTGCGCCAGGCGTCCCCGCAGGTCGCCGGTCGCGGATGCGCTCGCGGCGGCGGCGAGCAGGAGGGCGAGCCCTCGCCTCACGACGGCGCCTCGCCCGGCGGGGGCGGCGCCGTGTCCGGCGCCGTGTCGTGCGACGCATCTGGCGGCGGTTCGCGCCGGAGAACGAAGCGCTGGTAGGCGATCGACACGAGGAAGAGCGAGACGGCCAGCCCCACCAGCGACGCCACGCGATAGAGGTCACGCAGCTCGCCCAGGTCGTGCAGGAAGACCTTCGCGATGGTGACCACCAACAGGGCCAGGCTCGTCCAGCGTAGCGCCTCGCTGCGGCACATGACGCCGAGTGCCAGCAGCACCAGCGCGTAGATGGCCCACGCGATCGACATGGTGAGATCGCGCGCCGGCATGTGCCCGAACGACACCGTCAGCGTGGGGCCGGTGGCGTACCAGTCCGCGATCGCCAGGTTGATCCAGACGAACACGACCAGCAGCGTCGAGAGGCCGCACGCGACCGCGCCCGTCGGGTAGGGATGCGCGTAGAGCGGCCCGCGCTCCCAAGCGCGCAGCCGGGAGCGTTCGCGTGCGGCGAGTAGGCGCCCCGCAGCGGCGAGCGCGGCGGCCGGCACGAGGTAGGTGTAGGCGAGCCAGTTGACGACGCGCCATGCGGGGCGCGGGTAGTAGCCGAGCACGGCGGGGTTGGCGACCAGACGCAGCGTGCTGGCGAGCAGCAGCGCGACGCCGAAGTACTTGAGCCCCGGGTGGTCGATGCGCGTCCAGATGACGAGCACGGCGAGCCCCTGCAGCGCCCAGCCGATGGTGATCCACTCGCGCTCGAGCTGCAGGGGCACGGCGACCGCGAGGAGGCCGAGCGCCGTGGCCGCGAGCCAGGCCATGCCCGACGTCCACATGGGCGAGTCGGCCGGCCAGCGCGTTCGCGCCCGGGCCGCGACCGCGAGCACGATGCCGGCGAGCAGCACCGGCAGCAGCCCGATGGCCCCGTCTCCGAGCCTCGCGATCCACAGGTGGCGGAGCGCCGGGAACCACACCGGGCCGGCGAGTGCCGCGGCGCGCCACGCGGTACGGTCGCTGGCGAAGGCGGGGCCGGCGACGAGCGGCCACGCGGTCATGAGGGCGACCGCGCCGAGGCCGAGGAGGAGGCCCCACGTCTGGGTGTCGCTGCCCAGACCGCGCTGCAGGCTCCAGGCCGTGTGCAGCCACGCCGTGGCGGCGACGGCGCCCGCGACCCAGCGCCCCTCGCCCAGACGCGCCGCCGCCAGCAGCGCGAGTACGCCGAGGGCGAGCCCCAGCGCCGGGTCCCAGATGGAGCGTGCCAGCGCGCCCGTCAGGCCGAGCGTCAACATCACGGCGAGGGCGGCGGCGCCGTGGTCGGCGAACCAGCGCGCGCTCGCATCCCGGCGCGTCATGGCGACCACCTGGAACGCGACCGCCGCCGCCAGCGGCAGGAGGCGTCCCGGCCCCTGGTGGGCGTGCACCGCCCAGATGTGCAGGGGGGCGACGACGAACGCGAGGCCGACAGCGGCCGCGACGAGGAGCGGCGCCCGTTGCGGGCGCTCGCCGTGACGCACCGCCAGGCCGGCGAGTCCGGTGGCGGCGACGATCCACGGCCAGGGCGTCGCCGGACCCGTGACGATGGCGACGACCGCGAGCGCCATGCCGCCGAACGTCGCGAAGACGCCGCCCAGACCCGGTCCGTCTGCGATGGCCCGGCTCGGATCGCGGTCGACTTCGACGAACACCTGCGCGACGGCGGCCAGCGCCAGCACGGCGGCGGCGAGTTGCCAGGCGGTCGCGACCGCCAGCTCGTGCCGGCCCAGCCAGACGCCGAGCACGGCGATGCTCGCCGCGAGGGCCGCGGTGCCGAGCCCCGGTTCGTCGTGGACACGCGCCAGCCATCCGGCCGCCAAACTGAGGACGACCAGCAGCAGCGCGACGGGGTAGGGCGCGGGCCCGAGCTGCGCCCGGCTCGCGAAGTAGAGGGCGAATGCGAAGGGAACGAGAACGGCGGCGGCGTGCACGCTCGCCCCCGCGGCCGCGCCCTCTTCTGGGTGCTCGTCGTCTGGGTGCTCGTCGTCGGCGAACGCGAAGAGCAAGGCGAAGAGGGCGGCGATGCCGATGCCGATCCACAGGCGCGCCGGGTCGAGCCGCGTGAAGATCCAGTACGCCTCGAAGAAGACGGTGGCGCCGAAGCTGAGGAGCACGAGCCGACGCCAGACGCGTGCTCGCGCCAGGTAGAGCAGGGCCAGGTCGAGCAGCAGCACGTAGCCGAACAGGCCGATGGGTCGGTCCTGCCCGCTCGCGAGCAGCACCGGCGTGGCGAAGCCGCCCGCCAAGCCGATGATGGCGATGGCTTCGGAGCCGTGCCGCCAGGAGAGCGCACAGCCGGCGGCCGTGGTGGCGACCATGAGGGCGAAGGCGAGCCCGCTCGGGATCAGCTCGTAGCGCACGCCGGCCGCCCACCAGGTGGCGTACAGTACCACCAGCCCGCCCGCGGCCAGACCGTCCGCCGTGCGCGCGAAGTCGCGCCGGCGCAGGCGCTCGGACGAGACGACGGCGGCGAGGCCGGCGATCGCCCCGACCACGACGCGCGACCAGGGTGGGAAGAGCCCGTGGTCGATCGAGTATTTGAAGAACATCAGGCCGGCGAGGCCGAGCGCGACGGCGGCCACCAGCGGCGCGGCCCGCTGGCCGATCAGTTGCTCGAGATCGACGCGCGAGCGCAGGTCGGCGAAGGACTCCGCCGCGCGTGCCGCGAGTGACGGCTCCGGGTCGGGTGGTGGGGGAAGCCGTGGTGGCGGTGGTCGGTGCACGGGCGGCGGCGATGCGGCGACCGGTCGCGCCGGCTCGGACGGTGCCGGGCGCTCGGGCACCGGGCGACTCGTTGCCGCGACCCGGGTCTCGGCGTCCGTCGGTGTCCCGCGCAGCGCGGCGATGTCACGCGCGAGCGCGGAGAGGCGACGCTCGAGCACGTCGATCCGCGCCGTGCGCCGGTAGGCGACGATCGCCAGGATCACCCCCACGACCTGGATCAGCAGCCACATGCGGATCCCTCCCGTCCTCCCCCCGCCGAACTCCGCAGGCGAGACTAGCACGTCGCCGGCGAGGTGCCCATGTCGGCTTGAGCCGCCCCCCTCCCGCCCGCTATGCAGACGGCTTCAACTCAGGAGGATCTGCATGAGCGACGAGGATCTGGAAGCGAAAGTCAAAGCGCTCGAGTTCTGGGGCGGCAAGAAGAGCATGTCCATCGAGGACCTGGTCATGGTGCAGCCTGGGCTCGCGCGCATCATGCCCGAGATCGGCGCCCGCACCTGGAAGCTCTACTACGCGGCCAAGGCCGGCAACTGGGTGATGGCGAAGTTCCAGTGGAAAGAGACCAAGGGACTCTTCGAGCTGGGCGGCTTCATGCGGCCGAAGCACGAGGAATCCATCAACAAGTACATCGAGGAGGACTGGAGCCGCCTCGAGGCCCCGATCAAGAACGAGGATTTCGCGGCGTTCGAGACGGCGTTCGCGCACTGTGTCGAGATGGCGAACGCCTACCACGAGCTGAAGGACAAGCCGTACATCCGCTGGAAGCTGCCCGACGAGCCGCCACCGGACCTCGACCTCGCCCCGCGTCCCGGCGACAAGAAGTAACGGCGGGCGCCGCGCGACGATTCGAGCGCGGCGGCGGCTCCAGGGATGGAGCCCCGTCGCGCTCGTCGTTTCGGTCGGCGGGCGCCCGGGCACGATTGCCTCCCGGTGCCTGCACAGGTAGCAGAGCCTGACGGTGGCGACGGTCGCTGAACGCATCGGCGCGCAGGACTGGCCGGCCGCCTGCGCCGAGTTGGACGGCCGGGGCTGGGCCCGACTGCCGGCCCTCCTGACGACCGGTGAATGCGAGGGGCTGGTCGGACTCTACGACCGGCGAGCGCGCTTTCGCAGCGTCGTCGACATGGCGCCGCACCGGTTCGGCCGCGGCGAGTACCGGTACTTCGCCCGCCCGCTCCCGGCGCTCGTCGGCCGCCTGCGCGCCGGCCTCTATCCGCGCCTCGTGCCGCTGGCGCACCGCTGGGCGGGGGTCCTCGGCGACGCCGCGAGCTTCCCGCCCACGCTCGCCGACTTCGAGCGCGTCTGCGCCGCCGCCGGCCAGTGCCGGCCGACGCCGCTGCTGCTGCGCTACGGTCCCGGCGACTTCAACCACCTGCACCAGGACCTCTACGGCACAGTGGCCTTTCCGCTGCAGGTGACCTGTCTCCTGAGCGCCCCGGGCCGGGGCTTTCGCGGCGGGGAGTTCCTGCTCGTCGAGTCGCGGCCCCGCACGCAGTCCAAGCCCATGGTCGTGCCGCTCGCACAGGGCGACGCCGTCGTCTTCCCGACGCGCGCGCGGCCCATCGAGGGGACGCGAGGCTGGTACCGTGCGGCCATGCGCCACGGGGTGAGCGAGGTCACGCGGGGCCGGCGCCTGGCCCTCGGGATCATCTTCCACGACGCCGCCTGAGCGTGTAGCTCTCGCACTGGTGCCTGCCATGTTTCCCGTGTCTCTCGAGAAGGAGCGCGCCCTCGGCGAGCGCATGACGCGCCTGGGCATCCGGGCCGAGGACCTGGAGGAGAGTTTCGTACGCGCCGGCGGCGCCGGCGGACAGAACGTCAACAAGGTCGCGACGTGCGTCGTCCTGCGTCACCTTCCCAGCGGTGAGACCATTAAATGTCAGGAGGCTCGTACGCAGGGCATGAACCGATTCCTCGCCAGACGGCTCCTCTGCGACCGCATCGAGGAGCGCGAGCTGGGTCGCAAGAGCGCGGCCCGCCAGAAGGCGGAGAAGATCCGGCGCCAGAAGCGGCGCCGCTCCCGCCGGGCGAAGGAGAAGGTGCTCGAATCCAAGCACCATCAGTCCGAGAAGAAGGCAGCCCGCCGGGCCCCGAGGGAGGACTGACATGACGCGTCGCATCTCGTTCATCGCCCTCGCGGGCGTCGCGCTCGCCTGTGCCCGGCCACCTGCCGCGCTGCAGGGGGCCTACCCGCCCGTGACCGTCACCGACGCGCAGGTGCAGTCGGCCATCGGTGAGGCGGTGCGCTGGGGCGGACGCATCGTGCGGGTCGATCCGGGCGAGGCGGAGACCTGCTTCGAGATCGTCAGCCTGCCGCTGGATGCCCGTGCCCGGCCGGTTCCCGGCGACGACACCCACGGGCGCTTTCACGCCTGCAGCCCGGGCTTCTTCGACCCGGCCATCTATGCCGCCGATCGCGAGGTGACGGTGGTCGGGAGCGTGCGCGACCTCGAGCGCGGCCACGTGGGCGAGCGCAGCTACACCTTTCCGAAGGTGTCGGCCGAGGTGATCTACCTGTGGCCGGAGCGCCGCCCGGTGCCGGCGTACACCTACTACGGGCCGTGGGTGTGGGGCGGCGTCTACTATTCGCCCTACTACTACGGGTACTACGGACCGTGGCGTCCGTGGGGCTACTACTGGCCGCGCCGCTACTACGGCTACGGCCACGGCCACGGATACCATCACGGGCATGGCGGGCACGGGAAACACGGCGGGCGCGGCGGCGGCAAGCACCACTGACGCCGCGCGCTTGACCGCGCCGGACTCTTCTCCGATAGCGGGGTCATGCGGGCAGGGCGGGGGGCGCGGCGCGGGGTGCTCGCCCGCGTGCTCGACGGCATCGAGCGTGCCGGCAACCGACTGCCCGACCCGCTGACGTTGTTCGCCATCGCGGCGCTCGTCGTCGTGGTCACCTCCTGGTTCGCGGCCGGCGCGGGCGTGAGCGTCCGGCACCCGGGTACCGGCGAGACGGTGCATGCCGTCAGTCTACTCTCGCGTGACGGGCTGCGGCGCATGCTGACCGAGATGGTGCCGAACTTCACGGCCTTTCCGCCGCTCGGCACCGTCCTGGTGGTGATGCTCGGCATCGGCGTCGCCGAGCGTACCGGGCTGGTGGCGGCGGCGCTGCGCGGCCTGGTGGCCATGATGCCGGCGAGCGCGCTACCCGCGACGCTGGTCTTCGCCGGCGTCATGAGCAGTCTCGCGGCCGACGCGGGCTACGTGGTGCTGACGCCGCTCGGCGCCGTCGTCTTCGCGGGCATGGGACGCCATCCGCTGGCGGGGCTGGCGGCCGCGTTCGCGGGCGTCTCGGCGGGCTTCAGCGCCAACCTCGTGCTGACGGCGCTCGACCCGCTCCTGGCGGGCTTCACGCAGGCGGCGGCGCGACTCGTCGATCCGGCCTACGTCGTGCATCCCACCGCGAACTACTACTTCATGGTCGCGTCGACCCTGCTGCTGACCGTCGTCGGCACGCTGGTGACGGTGCGGGTGGTCGAGCCGCGGCTCGGCACGTGGCGCGGCGGCACCGTGGCGGAGACCGGCGCGATCGTCTCGGGGACGGGGCAGCGCCGCGGCCTGCTGGCGGCCGGCCTGGCGCTGCTGGCGACGCTGGCGCTCATCGCCTGGCTCGTGCTGCCGACCGGCGCCGTGCTGCGCGACGAGGCCGGCGGCATCGAGCCCTTCTACCGCGCGCTCGTGCCGCTGCTGATGCTGGCCTTTCTGCTCCCCGGGATCGCCTACGGCGTGGCGGCCGGGACGCTGCGTTCCGACAAGCAGCTCGCCGTCATGGCGGGCGACACCATGGCGACGATGGGCAGCTATGTCGTCCTCGCCTTCGTGGCGGCGCAGTTCGTGGCCTACTTCGGCTGGTCGAACCTCGGGCTGGTGGTCGCCGTGCGCGGCGCGGATCTCCTGAAAGCGCTCGGCATCGGCGGCGTGCCGCTGCTGGTCGGCTTCGTGCTGGTGTCGGCCGCGATCAACTTCCTGATCGGCAGCGCCTCGGCGAAGTGGGCCATCGTCGCCCCGGTCTTCGTGCCCATGCTGATGCTGATGGGCTACTCGCCCGAGACCGTGCAGGCGGCCTACCGCGTGGGCGACTCGGTGACGAACGTGGTGACGCCGCTGCTGCCGTACTTCCCGATCATCATCGCCTTCGCGCGCCGCTACGACCCGGACGTCGGACTCGGCACGCTGGTGGCGGCGATGATGCCGTACTCGGTGGCGTTCCTGCTGAGCTGGCTGGTGCTGCTCGTGGCCTGGGTGATGCTCGGCGTGCCGCTCGGGCCGGGCGCCCCGGTGCACTACGTGCCGGGCGGCTGAGCTGCGAACAGCGCCCACTGGCCCGGCAGGCCCCTCAGCTCCTGGCGCCCGCGGGCCTCGAAGTCGAGCCCCGACCCCGCCACCAGATCGCGCACCGTGCCGGAGCACAGCACCTCGCCCGCGCCGGCCAGGGCCGCCACGCGCGCGGCGATGTGCACGGCGATGCCGCCGACGTCGTCACCGCGCCGCTCGCACTCGCCGGTGTGCAGGCCGACGCGCGTCTCCACCCCCAGCGTGCGGATGCCGGCGACGATGGCCTGCGCGCAGCGCACGGCGCGGGCCGGCCCGTCGAACGTGGCGAGCGTGCCGTCGCCGGTCGACTTGACCACCCGGCCGCGCGCCCGCTCGACCTCACGGCGGATCAGCGCGTCGTGCTGGTCGAGAAGGTCGCGCCAGCGCCGGTCGCCGAGCGTCGTGGCATGCCTGGTCGAGTCGACGAGGTCGCTCAGCAGGATGGTCGCCAGGACGCGGTCTGGCTCCGTGGCGGCGGGACGGCCGGTGACGAACTCCTCGACCGCGTCGAGGATGGGTGTCGGATCGCCCGCGAAGTAGAGGTGATCGCCGCCGGGCAGCTCGACGTATCGCGCCCCGGGAATGTGAGCGGCGAGATGGCGGCCCAGGGTCGCGGGCACGAAGCGATCGTCCTGCCGGTGCAGGACCAGCGTTGGCAGGCGCACCGCGGGCAGCACGTGGCGGACGTCGATGGCGGCGTTGAGACGCAGCAGCGACACCGCCATGCCGGGGCTGGCCCCGTTGCGCTGAAAGCGGCCGAACGCGGCGCGGAAGGCGGCATCGTGCGCATGGCTCGGGGCGATGGCGGTGGTGCCGGCCCCCTCACCCCAGCCGGCTCGGATGCGTTCCAGGAAGGGCTCGAGCAGCGCCGGATCCGTGCCCTCGGGATAGTCGTCGTCGCGCAGCAGGCGCGCGTAGGTGCCGAGCAGGATCAGCCCCGCGCTGCGTTCCGGATACGTGGCCGCGAACAGCGTGTTCATCGGCCCGCCCTCGGAGATGCCGAAGAGGTAGGCGCGTCGGCTGCCGGCGGCGTCGAGCACGGTGCGCACGTCGTCCATGCGCTCTTCGAGGCTGGGTGCGGACCCGCCCGGGTGCGGATCGGAGAGCCCGGTGCCGCGCTTGTCCATGAGGATCAGGCGGCTGAAGGAGGCGAGACGCTCGAGGAAGCGCGCGATCACCGGCTCCTGCCACCCCGCCTCGACGTGGCTGATCCATCCCGGCATCAGCAACAGGTCGGGGCCGTCACCGACGACCTGATACGCGATGTGCAGGTCGCCGTTGCGCGCGTAGCGAGTCCGAGCGGCCATCGCGTCCGACAGCTAGCCATGGGGCGTAGGGAAAGCAACGCATGCGCATGCTGCCCGGCAGCGAAGGCTGGTAGAGGTGCGGCGGACCCTCGGTCAGTACGAGAGCTGGTCCAGCGGTCGCAGGTCGATCACGCCGGCGGCCGCGCACGTGCCGCTCCCGCCGGGTGACGTCACGAGCGCCGTGCCGGTGACCGCCAGCGCGGCGGGCAGGACGGCGTCCCCGTCCCCGCCGGTCGAGGCGAAGCCGACGTAGATCGACGCGGCCGCCGGGTCCTCGGCGTTCGGACCCGCGGTGAAATTGGTGACGAGCGTGCGCCCGCCGTTGTTGGGCACCGTGATGCTGGCGCAAGGCGTGACGGCCGAGAGCGGCAGCGGCCCGGTGGCGACCTGGTCGGCCGTCACCTGGTAGACGTTCAGGAAGCCGACGTTGCCCGAGTCGGTGGCGGCGGCGTACAGCACGGCGCCGTCGGGATGGAGGGCGAGCACGTCGGAACGGGGCACGTTCGCCAGGAAGCCGCGTGGCGACGGGCGGGCGCGCCAGATGCCGGCGTCGTCGAAGTGGGCGAACAGGGTGCCGCCGTCGGGCGACACGGCGATGGCTGACACCGCATCCTCGAGGTCGTTGCAGCCGTCGATGCCCAGAATGGAATCGAACCGCGACAGCAGCACCGAGCGGTTGCCGGTGCTCTTGCGCAGCGCGGCGAGCGTCTGCTTTTCGGTCCGGTCGCAGGAGTCGTCCTCGACGTTGAAGAACTCCGGTACGTAGACGCGCCCGCTGCCGGCCGCGATGGCGTCGCAGGCGAGCAGGCTCGTTTCCTCCGTGGGCCGAGCGAGGATGCGCTTCTCGGCTACGGAGCCGTCCGCGTTCAGGGTGACACGCATGAGCGTGGCGGCCTGGGGGCTGACGGCATCGGGGTTCGGGTCGGTGAAGGTGGCGTCCTCGCTCAAGACGAAGAGGTTGCCGTCGAGGTCCGCGCACAGGTCAGCCGGGTCGAGCGGCACCGGTCCCGCGCAGGCAGGTCCGGGACAGGGGGTGCAGGTGCCGCCGTGGACGCTGCAGTCCGTGTTCGTGAGGCACGCGTCCCCTTCGCCGCTCCCGAGACCCGGGACGGCGCAGCGCCCGACGGTGTTGTCCGCGGCGAACGTCGCGCCGTCGGGGCGCAGCCCGAACGTCGCGAGGCCGGCGCGGGCGACATCGAAGAGCGCGAAGAAGAGCGTCGTGGCGGCGAGCGTGGGGCCGGCGCCCTGTCCGACACCGCCGTACCCGTGAGTCAGGAACTCGGCGCTCGACGGCCCCATGGCCGACGCGGCGATGCCGATGCGGGCGTGTGCGTGCCCCGCGGCCGCCGGCGCGAAGGTGACCGTGACCGGGGCGCTCTCGCCCGGGCCGAGATCGAGCGCCGGTGGCGCGAGGGCGAAGGCATCGTCCGTCACGTCCAGCACGACCTTCAACTGACTGGTCGGCGTCGGGTCGAGGTTGGTCACGGCGAACGACCAGCTGGCGCTCTGACCGACGGGGACGACCCCCATCTCGAGCGGTCCGGCGGCGGCGAGCCCGAGCAGCCCCTCCGTGCGGCCGGGATCGACGCCGGGCTTGACGGCGAGACGGATGGAGGCCGAGTCCGACAGCATGCCGTCGCTCACCGTGAGGGTGGCGGTAACCTCGCCCTCGCCGACCGTGGCGTAGACGTGCGTCGGGGCGGGTTCCGCCGAGATGGAGCCGTCACCGAAGTCCCAGGCGAAGTCGAGGACGTCGAGGTCCGGGTCGCGACTCTGGCGCCCGTCGAATCGAACCGGAATGCCGGGCAGCACGAGCGCCGTGTCGGCGGTCGCCTGCGCCGTCGGCGGCTGATCGGCGCCCGTGTCGGCCCGGAACTTCACCTTGTCCTTGTCGCGCGCCGTCCGCATGCGCCGGCCCCGCGCGAACGGGAGGGAGCGCACCTGCAGGCGAAGTTTGTTCCGGCCCGCGCCCAGGCGCAGCGGCGGCGCGTCGACGCGGGCGCGCATCCCCTCGGTGCCGTCGGTCTCGCTCTCGAAGAACTCGAAGAGGCGCGTGATCTCCATGCCCCCGAGCTTGGCCTTGAACGTCGACGGGTCGGCCGGCACCCCGTCCACGGTTTCTCCGAAGACGACGATCACGTTCACGTGGGGATGGGCGATCGCGGTGCTCTTGTGCACGGGGGCGACGACGCGCAG
>Ga0299906_10002571_pt1 | contig 15038 bp, 13 predicted proteins | sample RVTome_14_FD_200259 | JGI IMG/M metagenome (GOLD analysis project Ga0299906, IMG submission 200259) | Soil microbial communities from uranium-contaminated site in the Upper Colorado River Basin, Wyoming, United States - RVT145D125 (version 2) ... | reverse complement strand
AGGAACATGATCACCAGCAGCATGGTGATGCCCAGCACCATCTGCCAGGTGTTGGGCGAGTACTCGTAGGCGAAGCTGCGCACGGTCTCGAAGATGGTGGCGCCGAGGAAAGGCGCCAGCACATTGCCGGTGCCCGACAGGATGGCGATGAACACGAACTCGCCGGAGGTGGTCCAGAACGCCATCTCCGGGTCCACGTGGCCGATGGTGATTCCTACCAGCCCGCCGCCCAGCCCCGCGAGCGCGGCGCTGATCACGTAGTTGCGGTGGATCACGCGGCGCACCGATGCGCCCATGTACTCCACGCGCAGCTCGTTGTCGCGGATGGCGCCCGCCAGCCGCCCGGTGTGGGAGCCGAGGTAGCGCTGCATGCCCAGCGCTGCGCCGAAGGCCACCACCACCGAGCTGGCGAACACGGCGTAGCGATCCCAGCCCTCGCCGAGCGGCACGCCGAACACCGAGGCCACGCTCAGGCCGAAGCCGTCGGTGCTGCCGAGCTCCGAGGTCTTCACCAGCAGGCCGAACAGGATCATGGAGAACGCCAGGCTCAGCATGGCGAAGAAGATGTCGCGGTACTTGGCCAGCAGCAGGCCCAGCACGGCGGACACGGCCACCGTCACCGCCGCGCTCGCCAGCAGCATGACGGCGATATCGCCGACGCCGAACTTGGCGTACAGGACCCCGGCCGCGTAGGCGCCGAGGCAGTAATACAGGCCCTGGCCGAAGGACACCAGCCCGGTGCGCATCAGCAGCATCATGCCCAGCACTACCGTGCCCCACGACAGCGACACGTTGAGCATGAACATCGCCCACTTGGGCAGGAACGGGCCGGCCCCGAGCAGCACCATCAGCGTGGTGAGCAGGATGTGCGTGGTGCGCTCGCGCAGCATCAGATCTTCCTCGCTTCCGGCACCGCGAACAGGCCCTTGGGCCGCATGATCAGCACCGCCGCCATCACCGCGTAGACGCTGAACAGCTCCACCTCCGGCCACTTGTGCACGGCCCAGGCGCGCACCATGCCGACGATCACCGCGCCCAGCGCCGCACCGCCCAGGCTGCCCAGGCCGCCGATCACCACCACCGCGAAGGCGAGCACGATCACTTCGGCCGCGATGCCCGGTTGCACCGAGATGGTCGGCGCAGTGAGCGCACCGCCCAGGGCCGCGAGCGCGGTGCCGATGGTGAAGGTGACCAGATACACGCGGCTGACGTTGATGCCGGTGGCCGCCGCCATCTCCCGGTCGTGGATCACCGCCTGCAGGATCTTGCCCTGGCGCGTGCGGTTCAGCACCAGCGCGAGTCCGATGCCCACCACCATCGACAGCAGCACCACCACCAGGCTGTAGGTCGGGTAGATGAGGTCGCCGACCTCGATGCTGCCCAGCAGCCCGTAGGGCTCGGGGATCGACAGCGGGTCCACGCCGAAGGCGAGCTTGGTGAGGTCCTCGAGGATCAGGAACACGGCGTAGGTGACCAGCACCAGCACCACCTCTTCCTTGCCATACACCAGGCGCAGCAGCCCGCGCTCGATCAGGGGCCCGGCCACCAGGCCCACCACGATAGCGGCCAGCACCAGCATGCCGTAGCTGCCGAGCGGCGGGTAGCCTTGCACCATCCAGTACCCGCCGAACGCGGTAGCGGCGTACGCACCCAGGGCGTACAGGCTGCCGTGCGCGACGTTGAGGATCTTCATCACGCCGTAGATCAGCGTGAGGCCCACGGCGATCACGAACAGCCAGGACGAGTAGATGATGCCGTCGATCAGGATCGCGGAGACCTGGTTCATGCGGCGCGACCGGGCTGCGGCTACTTCGCGGGTTTCATGCCGCCTTTGATCCAGTCGGCGCTGGCGACGGCTTCGGGTGGCTGCACCTTCTCCAGCGGGTAGCGCTTGATGTTGGTCACGGTGACCTTGCCGTTGACCAGCTTGGTGGTGCCATAAGCGGTGCCCGACGCGGCCTGGTGGCCCTTGCCCAGCGACATCGTCATCTTGCCGCTCGGCGAAGAGAAGATCAGCCCCTCGAACGCGGCGATCAGCTCCGCGTCGCTCGGGCCGCTGGCGTAGGCCTTCTCGGTCTCCTCCTTCACGCCCTTGTTGGCGCCCATCGGGATGGCCTTCTGCAGCTTCGCCACCTTGGCCTTCTCGTACGCGGCCTTCAGGCCGAGGATGGCGTTGGCGGCGCTGTACGCCGGGTAGGTGGGATCGTGGCCCGCCTTGGCGCGGTAGACCTCGTGCAGCCAGGCGTTGAGCGGGCTGTCGGGCGCGAACACGCCGTTGGTGCCGCGCGCGCCGACGATGGTGCCGTCGGGGATGGCGCTGCCGAGGCGATGCAGATAAGGCTCGCCGGCCACCAGGATCAAGGGGCTCTTCTTGAACAGCCCGCGCGGCCCCGCCTGCATCATGAAGGCCTCCAGGTCGCCGCCCCACAGGCTGGAGTGGATCACCTCGGAGTTGCTCTGGATCAGCGCCGAGATCTCCGCGCCGTACTGGCCGGAGCCGAACTTGGGCATCTGCGAGGTGGTGACCTTGGCGTCGGGCTTGAGCACGCTCATGGCCATGGTGAAGTCGCTCCAGGAGTCCTGGCCCCAGGCGTAGTTCTGGTTGATGCCGGCGTAGCTCTTCACGCCGCCCCGGGTCTCCAGCAGATACAGGGCGGCGGCCACCGCGTCCATGGTCGCGTGCGGACGCGTGCGGAACACGTACTTGTAGCTGGCGTCCTCGAAGATCCGCGGCGTGCCGCAATCGAACAGCACCGTGATCTTCTTCATCTCCTCGGCCACCGGCGCAATGGCGAGGCAGTCGCCGCTGGAGATGTAGCCGACGACATAGTCGACGTTCTGGCGCTCCACCAGACTGCGGAACTCGCTCACCTGCTTGGTGGTGCCGCCGGCCTCGTCGATCACCACCAGCTCGACCGGCCGGCCGCCGAACCCGCGTGTGTTGTGCGGAGCCGGGGCCTTGCCGGCGTTGAGCGATTCCACGATGGCCTCGGCCGCGTGCCGTGCCGGGACGCCGAACGGGCCGGCCGCCGGCCCGGACAGGAAGGTGACGAAGCCGATGCGGATCGGCTCTTGCGCCCGGGCGGTGCCGGACGCGAGAGCGGCGGCCAGGAACAGGCCCATGAGCCACCGCGGCGCGCGAACGTGTGCCATTCTCTCTCTCCCCGCTGCTGTTGTGACCCGCGCCCGGCCGAGCAGCGTGGCGCGGACGCGAAAGACCCGCATTCTAGCCGACCGCGCGGCCTGCCGGCCGCGCTCAGCGCACCGACATGCCGCCGTCCACGAAGATGGTCTGGCCCGTGACGTAGTCGCTCGCGCGGCTGGCGAGGAACAGCGTGATGCCGCGCAGGTCTTCCAGGCTGCCGTTGCGCCCGATCAGCGTGAGGCCCGCCGCCCAGCGCTCGCGCTCGCCGCCGTCGAACACGCCAGCGGTCATGCCGGTCGGCACATAGCCCGGCGCGATGGCGTTGCAGGTGACGCCGTCCCGCGACCAGGCCTCGGCCAGGCCGCGCGTCATGGCCGAGATCGCGCCCTTGGACACGCCGTAAGCGCCGCTGTTGTTGAAGGCGCGGATCGCCTGCTGCGACGACAGGTTGACGATGCGGCCCCAGCGCCGGGCGCGCATGGCGGGGGCGAGCCGCTGCGCCAGGAAGAAGGCCGCGTCCACGTTCACCGCCATCACCGCGTCCCACATCTCGCGGGTGATGTTCTCGACCAGCGGGCGCGGGTTGACGCCGGCGGCGTTGACCAGGATGTCGGGCGCGCCGAACGCCGCCGCGGCCTCGTCCGCCGCGCGATCGAGCTGGCTGCGCTCGGCGACGTCGCAGCGCAGCGCCTGCGCACGGCCGCCTCCGCCCTGGATCTGGCGCACCGCTTCCTCCAGGCGCGCGTTGTCGCGCGCCAGCAGGACCACCGCGGCGCCGGCCTCGGCCAGCGTCGCGGCCATCATCCGGCCGATGCCCGAGCTCGCGCCCGTCACCAGCGCCACCTTGCCCGACAGCGAGAACAGCTCCGACAGGGGCAGCATTCAACGCACCTCGCTCAGCAGACGCTCGATCATGCGCTCGGCCTGCGCGCCGTAGCCGCCGCCGAACAGGTTCAGATGATTCAGCACGTGATACAGGTTGTACAGCTCGCGCCGCACCGCATATCCGGCCGGCAGCGGCCAGGCGTTGCGATAGGCGGCGTAGAACGCGGGGGCAAAGCCGCCGAACAGCTCGGTCATCGCCAGGTCCGCCTCGCGGTCGCCGTAGTAGCAGGCCGGGTCGAACGCCACCGGCTCGCCGCCCGTAGTGCAGGCCGCGTTGCCGGCCCACAGATCGCCGTGCAGCAGCGACGGCGCCGGGCGGTCGTGCGCGAAGAAATCTTCCACGCGTTGCAGCAGCCGCTCACCGCGGCGCTGAAGCGCGCCCCGGTGTCCGTTGTCCGCCGCCAGCCGCAGCTGGAACGCCAGCCGCCGCTCGCGCCAGAACTCGACCCAGTCGGCACACCAATCGTTGCGCTGTGGCGTGGCGCCGATGGTGTTGTCGCGGTGCCAGCCGAACCGCGCCGCGTCCCAGCGGTGCAACGCGGCAAGCCGCTCGCCCAGCGCCGCCATCGTCGGGCTGTCTGCTTGGGCAAGCTCGAGATGCTCGAGCGCCAGCCAGCTGCGCTCGGCATCGCGCCCGACGCACACCGGCTGCGGGACGCGCAGCGTGCCGGTCGCAGCGATGGCGGTGAGCCCTTCGAGCTCGGCCTGGAACATCGCCTCGCGCGACGCCCTGTTGAGCTTGACGAAGTAGCGCCGTCCCGCGCCGCTCACCCGGTAGCCGGCGTTGATGCAGCCCCCGCCCACCGGCGTGCAGGCGTCGATGGCGAACGGCAAGCCGCTCGCCTGCGCGATCGAGGCCGCGACCGCGACCCAGTCGGCCGCGTCCGCTCGGCTCGACCCGTACGCCCGGCTCAACCCGCCAGCTCGGCGCGCGCGCGGGCGACGGCGGCGCGCACCTGCTCGGGTGCGGTGCCGCCGATGTGGTTGCGCGCGGCGAGCGAGCCCTCCAGCGTGAGCACGGCGTACACGTCCTCGGCGATCAGCGGCGAGAACCGGCGCAGCGTATCGAGCGGCAGCTGCGCCAGGTCCTGGCCCGCGCCCGCTGCGAAGCGCACCGCCTGCGCCACGACTTCGTGCGCCTCGCGGAACGGCAGGCCCTTCCTGACCAGGTAGTCGGCGAGATCGGTGGCGGTGGCGAAACCCTCTGCCGCCGCGCGGCGCATCGCCGCGGCGTCGACGGTCAAGCCCGACAGCATGCCGGCGAACACGCGCAGGGTGTCGATGAGCGTGTCCACCGCGTCGAACAGCGGCTCCTTGTCCTCCTGATTGTCCTTGTTGTAGGCGAGCGGCTGTCCCTTCATCAGCGTGAGCAGCGCCACCAGGTGGCCGTTCAGGCGCCCGGTCTTGCCGCGCACCAGCTCCGGCACGTCCGGGTTCTTCTTCTGCGGCATGATGGACGAGCCGGTGCAGTAGCGGTCGGCCAGCGTGACGAAGCCGAAACGCGGGCTCATCCACAGGATCAGCTCCTCCGACAGGCGCGACAGGTGGGTCATGGCGAGCGCCGCGCAGGCGCAGAATTCGATGGCGAAGTCGCGGTCGGACACCGCGTCCAGCGAGTTGGCGCACACGCCGTCGAACCCCAGCTCGCGCGCGACCCGCTCGCGGTCGATGGGCCAGCTGGTGCCGGCGAGCGCCGCCGCCCCCAGGGGCAGCTGGTTGACGCGCTTGCGGCAATCGGCCAGCCGCGCGCGGTCGCGCTTGAGCATCTCGTAGTAGGCGAGCAGGTGATGGCCGAAGCTGACCGGCTGCGCCACCTGCAGGTGGGTGAACCCGGGCATGACGGTGTCGGCATGCTGCCCGGCCAGCTCCACCAGCGTGCTTTGCAGCGCGCGCATCAGGGCGTCGATCGCGTCGACCGATGCGCGCAGCCACAGGCGCACGTCGGTCGCCACCTGGTCGTTGCGCGAGCGGCCCGTGTGCAGCCGCTTGCCGGCGTCGCCGACGAGGTCGGTGAGGCGCTTTTCGATGTTGAGGTGCACGTCCTCCAGGTCCAGCGACCAGTGGAAGCGGCCGGCGCCGATGTCGGCGCCGATCTGCGCCATGCCGCGCTCGATGTCGGCCAGGTCCTGGGCGGAGAGGACGCCGACGGCATGCAGCATGCGGGCATGGGCGAGCGAAGCCTGGATGTCGAACTGCGCCAGCCGCTGATCGAAGCCCACGGAGGCGGTGTAGCGCTTCACCAGGTCGTCCACCGGCTCGGTGAAGCGGCCGGACCATGCGCCCTGGGGCGGCGCGGCCGGGGCGCCGGCCGGGGGCGGATTCGGGGGTGGCTGTTTCATCGGCGACGGGGGCGGGCCGGCGGCGCGGCGCGGGCTGTCATCTGGCATGGCCTGTGCTCGAAAGGCCCCGCCACGTCATGGACTTGCGCTTGACGGGCCGTAGACTTGCGATCGATACCGAGTATAAATCAAAGCATGCACCGCGATGCCCTGCCCGACTTTCGCAATCTGGGGGTGACGCTGCGCATCGTGTTCATCGTCATCATCCTGTGCGCCTTCGCCGCCCTCCTGCGTACTGTCTCGTGGGCGACGCTGTTCGACGCGTTCCTGGAGGTGCTGGCGCCGGTGCAGCCGGTGCTGGTGCTGAGCCTGCTGGCGTTGTGGGCCTTGGACGGGGGGCTGCGGCGGCTCGAGTACCCGGCCGGCATCCTGGCGGTGTTCGTCATCGAGCTGGTCATCGTCGCGCTCGTCTACCGCGCCGGGCAGCGCTTCTTCCCCGGCGATCCCTACGGGCCGCTGGAGCGCTACTGGCTGATCACCGCGCTCGCCACGGCGCTGATCCTGTACTACTTCCACCTGCGCAGCCGCGCCCTGTCGCCGGCGCTGAGCGAGGCGCGGCTGCAGGCCCTGCAGGCGCGCATCCGCCCGCACTTCCTGTTCAACAGCATCAACGCGGTGCTGAGCCTGATCCGCCAGGAGCCCAAGCGCGCCGAGACGGCGCTGGAGGACCTGGCCGACCTGTTCCGCGTGCTCATGGCCGACAACCGCAAGCTGTCCACGCTGGAGCGCGAGGTGGAGCTCACGCGCCAGTATCTGAGCCTCGAGCAGCTGCGCCTCGGCGACCGGCTGCGCGTGGACTGGCATATCGACAACATGCCCGGCGAGGCCCTGATCCCGCCGCTGGTGCTGCAGCCGCTGGTGGAGAACGCCGTGTATCACGGCGTCGAGCCGTCGGCCGAGCCCGGGGTGATCGACATCAACGCCTACAAGTCGCGCGACGAAGTGCACCTGGTGCTGCGCAACCCCTACCGCCGCAACCGCAACCACCACTCCGGCAACAAGATGGCGCTCGCCAACATCCGCGAGCGGCTGAGCCTGCACTTCGACGCCGAGGCCGGCCTGCGCACGACGGTGACGGACAACGCCTATCAGGTGCACATCGTCATGCCGTATCGGACCGAGGCGCGATGAGGGGCACTGGGCATTCTTGACGCACTGAGGACAACCATGAACAGACACGCCCAGCTGCTGCGGGTGGTGATCGTCGACGACGAGGCGCCGGCCCGCAGCCGCATCCAGGACCTGCTCGAGGACTGCGCCGCGACGCTCGCGCTGGAAGTGGTGGGCGAAGCGGCCAACGGCCACGAGCTGCTCGACCTGGTGCAGAAAAGGCCCAGCGATGTGGTCCTGCTCGACATCCGCATGCCGGAGATGGACGGCATCGAAGCGGCGCAGCATCTGCAGAAGCTGGCCGAGCCGCCCTCGGTGATCTTCACCACCGCCTACGACAGCTACGCGCTCAAGGCCTTCGAGCTGCACGCGGTGGACTACCTGGTCAAGCCGATCCGGCTGCGGCGGCTGCACGAGGCGCTGTCGCGCGTGCGCGCCATCACGCCGCTGTCGCTGGAAGTCCTGCGCGAGCTGCATCCCGAGCCGCGCAAGCACCTGAGCGTGCAGGAGCGCGGGCGCGTGATCCTGGTGCCGGTGGACAAGATCCTGTTCATGCGCGCGGAGCTGAAATACGTCACCATTCGCACCGCGGAGCGCGAGCACCTGCTGGAGGAGTCTCTCACGCGGCTGGAGCAGGAGTTCCGCGAGCGCTTCGTGCGCATCCACCGCAGCTGCCTGGTGGCGCGCGACTACATCGACCGCTTCGAGCGCGGCGCCGGCGACGAGGGCGCGGAGGGCGGCTGGAGCGTAGTGCTGCGCGGCCTGGCGGAGCGCCTGCCGGTGAGCCGCCGCCAGCAGCACGTGATCAAGGAGTTTGGAAGGCTGTGAGGACGATGCGAGTTCGCATCCTGGCGGCGCTGGCGCTTGCCATGGCGGGCGCGGGCAGCGCGGCGCAGGACGCCTGGAATGCGCTGGGTCCGGGCGCGATCGGCGCCAGCCGCGCGCAGCTGGCGGCGCAGGTGCCGCTTGCGTGCGGGGCGGACGTGTGTCGGCCCGCAGCCGATGCGGCGAGCCGGTTCGCCGGTGCGCCCGTCGAGCGCATCGATCTCGCGTTCGACGCGGATCGGCTGGCGCGCGTGACCGTGCGCTTCGGCACGCAGCATTACGCGCGCGTGCTCGACGCGGTTCGGGAGCGGTTCGGCGAAGGCGCCGACCACAGCTATCAGGCGCGCGCCGGGATGGCCGGCGAGTTCGCGGCCGGCGTGTTCGTCTGGTCGCGGCCCGACTTGGCGCTGGTGCTGGAGCAGTACGCCGGCAAGATCGACCGTGCGCAGCTGGTCTACGGCACGCCACAGGCGCTGGCCGAGCTGGTGCGCGACAAGACCGCCACGCCGCGCGGCGCGCGCCGCGATCTCTAGCCCGCATTTCTCACGAGGCCGCCCCTAGATCACACGGGAACTGAGCGCGCTCGAGCTGTGGCGGGACCCGCGCGTTACAACATGCCGTTATTGGGCTGCGCGAGTTCTGGCAGGTCTGGTGCGGCCATTTGCGGCATGCCCGCCGCGCCCATATTTCAATATGGGCGCGGCGGTCGAGCCGCAACTGGCTCGCCCGATACCCGCCATAATCTCGCGCCCTGTGAGAAATGCGGGCTAGCAGGCTACTGCGACTGAACGATGGTCGCGGACTTGCTGAGCTGCGTGGCCAGCTCGCCGGTCACGCGCTCCAGCTCGCGCGTTACGAGCATCCGCTGGATCTGCGCCTTGGCCTGGTCGTAGCTCGGCACCTTGGTCGGGCGCACGTCGTCGAGCTTGACGATCCACCAGCGGCCCTGCACTTCGATCGGCGCGGTGGACTTGCCCTTCTGCAGCTTCTCCACCGCCTGCGCGATAGGCAGCGGCAGACCGTGCGTCTCGCCTTCCTTGGCCGGGGTCTTGAAGCTGACCCAGTCCACGTCGCCGCCGCGGGTGGCCGAGGGCGCCAGCGACCACTGCCGGGCCAGCTCGGCGAAGTCCTTGCCCTTGGCGAGCTGATCGCGCATCTCCTTCGCGCGCGGCGCATTGGGCAGCATCATCACGCGCAGCTTGAACTCCTTGGGGCCGTAGCCGGCCTTCACTTTCTCGTAGTGCGCCTTGATGTCCTGCTCGGTCACCGCGGTGGGCTTGATCTGGCTGCGCAGGTAGCGCTGCACCATCGCGGCGCGCTTGGTCTGCTCCACCACCGCGAGCACCTCCGGGTCCTTGTCCAGGCCCTGTCTGGCCGCTTCCTGCAGGAACAGCTCGCGCGCGATGAGCTGGTTCTTGAGCGCCTGGCGCAGCTGCGGGCTGTCGGGGTTGCCCTGCGCGATGGCCTGCTTGAGCGCCTGCTCGAAGGTGCTCTGCGTGATCGGCACGCCATTGACGGTCGCCAGCGGTTTGTCGGGGGCGGATGCGGGTGCGGGGGTGCTCTGCTGAGCGAAGGCCAGAGACGCGGACAGCGCGAGCAGGGCGAGGGTGGCGCGGACGAGAACGAGGGCGGGCATGGGCGGATCCGGCAATGGGGCGCAAAGGGCGCAAGTCTACAGGCAAGGCGGTGCCCGGCGATGTCGCTGCCGGTGCGTGGTAACCTGTGAGACCCGCCCGTGGCCGCCGCGTTCCTGCCGTGTCCGTTCCCGACGTTTTGACCATCGCCACCCGCGAAAGCGCGCTCGCACTGTGGCAGGCCCATCACATCCGCGACCGGCTCACGGCCCTGCACCCGGGCTTGCGCGTCGAGATCCTGGGCATGACCACCGAGGGCGATCGGCGGCTCGGCGCCTCGCTCGCCAAGATCGGCGGCAAGGGGCTGTTCGTCAAGGAGCTGGAAAGCGCGCTGGCGCAAGGCCGCGCCGACATCGCGGTGCACTCCATGAAGGACGTGCCGATGCAGCTGCCGGCGGGTTTCGCCATCGCCGCCATCACCGCGCGCGAGGATCCGCGCGACGCCTTCGTGTCGCTGCGCTACCGGCGGCTTGCCGAGCTGCCGGCGGGCGCGAGGGTGGGCACTTCCAGTCTGCGGCGGGAGAGTCAGATCCGGGCGCGTTATCCGCAGCTCGATGTGCAGCCGCTGCGCGGCAACGTGAACACCCGGCTGCGCAAACTGGACGAGGGCCGCTACGACGCCATCATTCTCGCCTGCGCCGGCTTGAAGCGGCTCGGCTTGGCGGCCCGCATCACCGCCATTCTCGGCCCGGACGAGAGCCTCCCGGCGGCGGGGCAGGGCGCGCTGGGCATCGAGTGTCGCAGCGAGCGCGCCGATCTCCTGGCGCTGCTGCGCCCGCTCGACGATGCGGCCACCGCCTGGTGCGTGCGCGCCGAGCGCGCCGTGAGCCGCGCGCTCGCGGGCAGCTGTGTGGTGCCGATCGGCGCCTACGCCGAGCCCGGCGCCGGCGTGCGGCGCTTGCGCGGCTTCGTCGCCAGCCCGGACGGCACCCGCATCGCGCGCGGCGAGCTGGCTGTGCCGAGCACGGACGCGGATCCGGAGGCGGCGGGCCAGCGTCTCGCCGATCAGCTCGTGGCGGCCGGTGCGCGCGAGATCCTCGCCGCGCTGCCTCAGCCCTGAGCCGGCCCCGGTCATGCCGCTGCCCCTGGCCGGCAAAGCCATCCTCATCGCCCGCCCGCGACGCCAGGCCGAAGCGCTGGCCGAGCGCATCCGCGCCGCCGGCGGCGAGGCCCTGGTGTTTCCCGCCCTGGAGATCGAGCCGGTCGCGCCCGACGCTCAGGCCCGCGACGTCCTGTCCAGGCTCGGCGCCGCTCACCTGGCGGTGTTCATCAGCGCCAACGCCGTCGAGCATGGGTTGCCACTGGTGCGCGCGGCCGGCGGCTGGCCGCCGCCGCTGGTGGCCGCGGCGGTCGGCGCGGCCACCGTGGCCGCCCTGCGGGCGCAGGGCGTCGAGCGTGTGCTGGTTCCAGGCCAGGGCGCGGACAGCGAGGCGCTGCTCGCGCTGCCCGAGCTGCAGCAAGTGGGCGGCCAGCGCATCGTCATCTTCCGCGGAGTGGGCGGGCGCGAGCTGCTCGCCGACACCCTGCGCAGCCGCGGCGCGCACGTGGCCTACGTGGAATGCTACCGGCGCGGCAAGCCCGCGCTGGACGTGCGCCCGGTCATCGAGCGATTGCAGACCGGCACGCTGCATGCCGTCGTCGCCGCCAGCGGCGAGGCGCTCGCCAATCTGGTGGAACTGCTGCCCGGTCCGGCGTTGCTCGAGCTGCCGCTGTCCGTCACGCACGCGAACGTGGCGCGCGCCGCGCACGATCTCGGCTTCCGGCGCGTCCAGGTGGCAGCGGGCGGCGAGGCGGGTCTGCTGGATACGCTGATCGCCGCGGTTTGCCGGGACGACTGAACGGTCTCATGCCTGTAGCCTGCTAGACTGACACCTGCGCGCCACTGCCCGCTCCACCGATGACCGAACCGCCGCAGGAACAGCCTCCCGCTCCCGCGCCGCCAGCGCCCGAATCCACGGCACCCGAGCCCCCGGCGCCTGCATCGCGCTGGCGTGCGGCGTTCCGCCGCGCGCGCCAGCGCATCGATTTGCGCAGCGCCGCCGTGGTCGTCGGCTTGTTGCTGCTGGCCGGGATGTGGCTCGACACGCGCGGCCGCATCAACACTCTGCAGCAGGAGATGGTGCGCGAGCTGGCCGAGGCGGACAGCTTCAGCAAGGAAAGCCGCCAGCTCGCCGCGCAGGCCAGCCAGAGCGTGCGCGACCTGGAGTTCAAGATCGGCATGCTGGAGAGCCGGCTGTCCGAGACCCAGAATCAGCGCCTGGCGCTGGAAGCGCTGTACCTGGAGTTTTCGCGCAGCCGCGACGAGCGCGTGCTGGCCGAGGTGGAGCAGATCCTCCTGGCCGGCAGCCAGCAGTTGCAGCTCGCCGGCAACGTGAAGGCGGCCCTGGTCGCGCTGGAATCGGCGGACAGCCGCCTGCAGCGCGGCGACGGCGCGCAGTTCGCGGCGCTGCGCCGGACCGTCGCGCGCGACATCGAGCGGCTGAAGAGCGCTCCGTTCGTCGATGTCGTGGGCATGAGCCTGCGCCTGGACACCCTCGCGCACCAGGCCGACCAGTTCGTCCTGGCGATGTACGAGCGCCCCGGGCAGCCTCCCCCGCCGCCGACGCCGCGGTCCGAGGGCGGGATGCTGGTCCAGCTCGCGCGCGAGGCGTGGCAGGACATCAAGGACTTGATCCGCATCCAGCGGGTCGACTCCCGGGAAGTGCCGCTGGTGGCGCCGAGCCAGGAGTTCTTCCTGCGCGAGAACCTGCGCATGCGTCTGCTGTCCGCGCGCATCGCCCTGCTCGCCCGCGACGAGACGGCGTTCAAGGCCGACGTGCGCTCGGCGCGCGACTGGCTGCAGCGCTATTTCGATCCCGGCGACAAGCAGGTCGGCGCGGCGCTCAGTGCACTGAAGCGCCTGGCGGAGACCGACGTCAGCATCGATCTCCCGGACATTTCCGCCAGTCTGGGCGCGGTGCGCCAGCAGAAGCTGGCGCGCGAGCGCGGCCTGCGCTGACGCGGGCCGCGCAGCGGTTGCGACGGGCATGAGGCTGCTCACCTGGATCATCGGCCTGTTCGCGCTGGCCGTCGCGGTGACTGTGGCGGCGCGCTACAGCACCGGCTATGTCCTGCTGACCCTGCCCTCGCACCGGGTCGAGCTGTCGCTCAACCTCGCGGTGGTGCTGCTGCTGGCCGCATTCGCCTTGTTCTATCTGGTGACGCGTACGGTGATCCTGGCGGTCGGCATGCCGGGGCGCGCGCGCGGGTACCGCCGCAGCCAGGAACGCCTGCGCGCGCGCAGGATGTCCGAGGACGCGCTGCGCGCCTATCTGGAAGGGCGCTACGGGCGCGCCGAGCGCGCGGCGCAGCAGGCCGGGGAGCTGGGAGAGTGGCCCGCGCTCAACCTGGCGCTGGCGGCGCGCTCGGCCCACGAGCTGCGCAACTACGCCGCGCGCGACGAATACCTGCAGGAGATGGAGACACGCGCCCCGCACGAGGGCTATCTGCGCGAGACCACGCGCGCCGACCTGTTGCTCGAGGAGCGCCGCTACCTGGATGCGCTGCACAGCCTGGGCCGGCTGCAGGACAAGCACACCGGCGCGCTGCGCCTGGAGCTCAAGGCGCACCAGCTCGCCCGCAACTGGGACCAGGTGCTGTCTCTGCTGCCGCAGCTGGAGAAGCGCAAGGTGCTGGAGCCGCTGGTGCTGGAGCAGTTCCGGCGCTACGCGGTCACCGAGAATCTCAAGCGCAAGGCGCTCGACGGCAAGAGCCTGCGCGAATACTGGGAGCGGCTGCCGGCGGCGGAACGCGCCGACGCCCGGGTAGCGGCGGCCGCCGCGCAAAGCTTCATCGCGCTGGGCGGCTGCGCGGAAGCGCACCGCATCATCGAGGAGAGCCTGGCGCAGAGCTGGGATGCGGCGCTGCTGATGCTGTACGTCGAGTGCCTGCCGCGCGACGCGCGCAAGCATCTCGAACGCGCCGAGGAATGGCTCAAGCAGCACCCGCGCGATCCGGTGCTGCTGCTCGCGCTGGGGCTGGTGTGCATGCACCAGGCGCTGTGGGGCAAGGCGCGCAGCTATCTCGAGGCGAGCCTGGCGATCGAGCCCAGCCACACCGGCTACGTCAAGCTCGGCGAGCTGCTCGAGCGCATGGGCAAGCCGGAGGAGGCGAGCCAAGTGTACCGGCGCGGGCTGGAGCTGGCGCTGGAGCAGTTGAAGCAGTGCACCGGCGGACGGCGCAGGCCGGTGCTGTAGCGTGCAGCGTTGGACTCGATCGCCGCTCGCTCGCCACGCTCGAACCAGACAATCCAACCCCCTGGCAGACACCGACAAGGGGGTGAAGCCATGAACGACATCGACCGGTCCGCCATGACGGGCCAAGACCTGGCGGACAAGGACCTGCCGCTGAAGGAGGACATTCGCCTGCTGGGGCGGCTGCTGGGCGACACGCTGCGCGAGCAGGAGGGCGAAGACACCTTCAAGCTGATCGAGCAGATCCGCCAGACGGCGATCCGCTTCCGGCGCGACGGCGACACGCAAGCGCGCAGCGAGCTCGAGTCGATCCTGGACCTGCTGTCGCCGGCGGCCACGGTGGCGGTGATCCGCGCCTTCACCTACTTCTCGCAGCTCGCCAACATCGCCGAGGATCTGCACCACAACCGCCGGCACCGGGCGCATCAGCTCGCCGGCTCGCCGCCGCAGGACGGCACGCTCACGCTGGCCCTGGAGCGCGTGGCGGCGGCCCGGCTCGGGCCCAAGCCGGTGGCCGAGTTCTTCCGCGATGCGCTGATCGTACCGGTGCTCACCGCGCACCCCACCGAGGTGCAGCGCAAGAGCATCCTCGACTGCCAGCTCGCCATCGCCCGGCTGCTCACCGAGCGCGACCGCATGCAGCTCGCGCCCGAGGAGCGCGAGGCCAACGACGAAGCGCTGCGCTGCGTGATCCTGACGCTGTGGCAGACGCGCATGCTGCGCGAGCTGCGCCTGACGGTGCGCGACGAGATCGAGAACGGGCTGGCCTACTACCGCTACACCTTCCTGCGCGAGCTGCCGCGGCTGTACGGACAGCTCGAGGACCTGCTGCGCGCGCGCTGGCCGCAGACCCGGATTCCCGTAACCG
>Ga0299906_10002570_pt1 | contig 15043 bp, 9 predicted proteins | sample RVTome_14_FD_200259 | JGI IMG/M metagenome (GOLD analysis project Ga0299906, IMG submission 200259) | Soil microbial communities from uranium-contaminated site in the Upper Colorado River Basin, Wyoming, United States - RVT145D125 (version 2) ... | reverse complement strand
CTCGCCTCGACCTTCGCCCAGGATATGCCGGGCCGAAACGGAAATCTGGCCCTCTTCCGTGAATTTGCCGGCGTTCGAAACCAGGTTGAGCAGGACCTGGCGGACCCGGATTCGATCGGCTCGGATCTGTGGCAGGTCGTCCGGGATGTCCATCACAAATTCGATCGGCTTGTCCTTGACCAGGCCGATCGCCGTCGAGGTCACGCCCTGGATGACCTCGTGGACATCGACCGTCTCAAACGACAGATCCAGCTTGCCGGCCTCGATGCGGGAGATGTCGAGCATGTCGCTGATCAGGCCAAGCAAGTGCTGGCCGGCGTTGTAGATGGCCGTCAGGTCTTCCTTCTGGGTATCGGTGATGGGGCCATCAATGCCCTTCAAGATGACCTTGGAGAAGCCGATGATCGAGTTCAGGGGTGTGCGCAACTCATGGCTCATGTTGGCCAGGAACTGGCTCTTGAGCTGGTCGGCCTCGCGCATTTCTTCCAACGCTTGCTCGGTCAATTCGTAGGAGCGGGCGTCTTGCAGGGCCAGCGCCAGTTGGCGGCAAACCTCCTCGGCCAATTGGCGGTCGTCCTCGGTCCAGCTTCGGCCCTCGCCAGGATCATCGAATTCAAGTTCGCCCAGCACGCTATCGCTGGTGGCAATCGGGATGATCAACCGGCCTTCTTCGCGGACCGATTCACGCCGCGGGGCTTCCATCAGCTCGGGGATCGGTCGCACGCGGACACCGTCGTCCAGGTAGCCGGGCACGGTGCCCCAACTTGGAAGGTAGCGCGGGGCGGTCAGCGAGTCGACTTCTTCCGGCTTGGGGGGAACGGAAATCGCCAGCTTGCCGGTTTTGGGTGGTTCGATATCCGAAACCTGGGTCACACCACGATAGCCTATGAATTGGCCCGTCGGGTCATTGCGCACCAAGGCGTGAAGCAAGACCAGGTGCAGACGCCCATTGGCCCGCTCGGCCTTGACCGCAATGTTGTTGATCGGCTGGCCTTCCTTCATCTTGCTGCGCAGATCGGCCACGGCCGAACCGACCAATGGCCGGTCGAACAGACTCTTGCCTTCCAAGTCGGCTGGCTTGATCCCCATCAGGCGTTCGATCTCAGGGCTGCACCAGGTGTAGTTGCCGTCGACGTCCACTTCCCACACCCAGCCGCTCGGCAGTTCACGCCGCGGCTGCGGGATGCGCGCTGGACCACTGTCGACGGTCGAGGCCGGGCTCTCGCCCTCCACCTCGTCGAACAGCCCCTCTATGCGGTCATGCAGGTCGTCGAGCAGCTTCCGTCGCATATGCCACCAATTCCTCTGCTAGTGCTCGATACTGTACCGCCCCGCGGCTTGATGGTGCGTAACTTGTGATTGGCTGGGCGAAAATCGGGCTCTCACGCAGTCTGGTATCCACCTCAATTACGGTCTCAAAGACCGCCGTGCCAAAGGTCTGCCGGATCCGTTCGAACAGCGTGCGATGGATCCGATTGCGCCGGTCGAGCATGGTCAGCAGGATCCGGTAGCGCAACCCGGGGTTGTCCTGCGACCGAATCTCGCGAATAAGTTCGAGTACGTCCTTCAGGGCATTGGCCGAGAAGAACTCGGCCTGAGTTGGGACAACCAATAGGTTGGCGGCGGCCAAGGCGCTCCGGGTGGTCACGCCGAGCGCCGGCGGGCAATCCAGCAGGATGTAGTCCAGACCGGCAAGTTTGCCGAGCTGCTCGCCGAGCAACCGCTCGTAGTGTTGGCGGACGCCAAGGAAACGATCGGCGACCAGCAGTTCGCTGGTGGCCGGCAGCAGCTCGACTCCCTCGACCCCCGTCGGATAGCGGGCCTTGGCCGGATCGCCGCGCCCCTGCAACAAGTCGGAAACGGTGTTGGTCGTGCCATCTACCTTGACGCCGAGGGCCAAGGTCAGATTGGCCTGCGGATCCAAATCGACCAGCAGGACACGATTGCCCCGTTCGCCAAGCGCCGCGCCAAGTGACAGGGCGGTGGTGGTCTTGGCTACGCCGCCCTTTTCGTTGGCGATCGCCACCAGATAAGTCATGTGTTCGCCTCAGACTCCGCCTCTCTGCTGACTTCGGTGCCTGGTTGGCGTCCATCAATCTGAGCGCTCCGGCTGTCAGCCGGCCGGCCGTTATCCGCCAGTTCGGTTGGCGCGGCTGCCAGCCGGATGCTGGCTCGACCTGCGCCCAGCGCCAAACGCAGCTCACGGACTGCGGTCTGGAGCATCGTATCGATGTCCCGGCTTGCCCGAATTTTGCTGGTGATCTGGACAACGCTCTGCTCACGCTCGGCCCGGCCGACGGCCTCCTGGAACAGGCGGGCGTTTTCGACGGCGACGGCGATTTGGTCGGCCAAGGTCTCGAGGACGACAATGTCATCTTCGCCGAAGGCATAGCGTCCATTGTCGTGCACGTCCAATGCACCGATGATGCGGGTGCCGATCTTAAGCGGAACGGCCAGCTCGGATCGAGTTTCCGGCAGCAGATTGCTCATCTTGAAATACGGATCGGTTTCGGTGTCGTGGGCCACGTAGTACTCGCCCGAACCGGTCACGTAGCCAATGACCGAGCGTGACCCAATTTCAAACCGACGCCTGGTTTGCTTGAGCGCCTCGCCGACACTGCCCGAGGCCTCTCGAATGAAGGCCGAGTGTCCGCTTTCTTCCACCAGGTAGACCGCCACGTGGTAGAAGCCAAACCGATCGCGGATCAGGTTGACGGCTCGTTTCAGCAGCTGATCGAGGTCTAGCAGGCCGGTGGCAACCCGGGCGATTTCCGCCGCTGTCTCCAACTGGGTCGCCCGGCGTTGGATTTCTTCAACCAGCCGCAGCTGTTCGAGCTGGCCCGCCACTTCGTTGGCCACGTCCTGCAGGATCTCCAAATCTTCGTCGCTCATCGCGCCGCGCCGCTGTGGCAGCACATTCAGACGGCCAATAATCTCGCCGCGCAGCGAAATGGGGGCCTCGACCAAATCACTAATATCCTGGGCGTTGGTCGGCGCCTGCTCGCCGAATTCGGCCAGGTTCTCCTGCCCCTGCACCCGCCGGGCGTTGGTCAAGAGCTCCCAGGCCTCGGCGGTCTGCCGGCGGTAGAGCACGTCGACCTGGCGCAGTCGCTGCTGGGTTTCCTCGAAGAGCCGGGCATTCTCAATTGACACCGACGTCTGGCTGGCCAGCAGTTCAATCAGTTCGATATCGTCTTCGTCGAACACCCGCTGCTCGGTCCGTTCGACCGCCAGGGCGCCGATCGCCCGTCCGCGGGTGATGAGCGGAACGGCCAGGCTGTTGCCGATCTCGCCTAGGGCAGGATCGACCAGGGGTGCCGCACCGTCGACGGATGCATCCTGTCGCACTGGCCGTTGGGTTGAGACCGCCCGGCCCAGCAGACCCTGGCCGATCGGCGAATTCTGACCGAGCCGCGGCAGCTGGGCCTGCGAACGCGCCGAGGCGCTGCGCACGACGACAACGTTGCCTTCGACCAACCCCAGGGACACCCGCTCGAAGTTGAATGCGGTGCGGACCAGGCGGGTGGCATCGGCCAGAATTTGGTCGTAGCTCAGGCTGCCGGTCAGCTGGCGGTAGACGTCGATCGCCCGGCGCCGATCGCTGGCCAGTTCGGTCTGGCGGCTGAGCAGGCGGGCATTCTCGATGGCGATCGCCAGTTGGTCGGCCATCGTTTGCAGGGCCAGCTCATCGTCTTCGTCGTAGGCGTCCGGCTCGGTGCTCTGCACGTCGAGGGCGCCCACAATCTGCCCGCCTGCCACCAGTGGCAATGACAACTCGGATCGTGTGTCGGGCAGGTCAGGGTTGGCAAAGTGGACAGCGTCATCGCCAACATCGCGCGCGATGCGAGGCTTGCCCGTGCCGGTGACGTAGCCGACCAGGCCGACCTTGCCGACGGCGAGTTGGTGGCCGCGGGCCAGCATGCGCTGGCCGCCAGCCGAGGAGGCGGCTCGTAAGACGGCAAAGTCGCCGGTTTCATCGAGCAGGAAGACGCCGGCATGGTAGTAGCCGAACTGCTCGGAGATCCGTTGGACCGTCTCCCGGAGCAGGCGATTGACATCACGGACGGTGGCCGCGTCCTTGGCCACCTCGGAGGCGACCATAAGCTGGCTGGCCCGCCGTTCAAGGTCGACGGTGCGTTCGGAGACCCTCTCCTCCAGGCCTTCGATCAGGCCCCGCAGGCGCAGGGTCATGCTGTTGAAGGTGCGGGCCAGCATGCCAAGCTCGTCGTCTGAGCCAGCTGGCGCTTCGACGTTCAATTCGCCTTCGGACAAACGCATGGCGGCCGAAGTGAGATCGGAGATCGGTCGCGAGACAAGTTGGGCGATGATCAGCGCCACCGCGACGGCCCCGGCCGCCAGCACCAGGGCTAACAAGAGCGAGTTGCGCGCCTGGGCTTCAACTGGCGCCAGCAGCACATCCTGTGGCTGGAAGTAGGCGACCTGCCACGGCTGGCTCTCCATCTGGGCAACGGCGACCTGGTTGGTGCGGTCGCCGGTGGCGACATCCTGGGCTTCGAACAATGGGCTCTGGGCGGCGTTGGCCAACGACTGCTCAAGTTGGAGCAGGTCCGTCGACAAGGCGGCCGCCGGCAAATCGGGCAGGCGATGGGCGGCTACCAGCCGGTCGCGTTCGCTATCCGACAGCGGGCCGACGGCTTGCATGATGGTTTCGGGGGCCGCACTGTGCGCCAGGTGCACGCCTTCTTCATCAAATACCACCGCGAACGACTCGGGCCCGGCCAGGTTCTGGGCGGACTGCACCCGCGCCTGCAGCTCCTGAAGGGCGTAGCGGGCGCGCAGGACCCCGATTGTTTGGCCATTGTCATTATGGATGGCATGGCTGAAATAAAGGGAGGGCTGCTGCCCCGCGCCCAATGGGATAATGGCGGACGAGGCATAAGGACCGTCCTCAGCCAGCGCCTCCGAGAAGAAGGCTAGGCCGCTTTCATCCTGGCCGACGTTGCCGGCCTCGCTGTCCAGAATGTTGCGCCCGTTGCGATCGAGCAGCGCCAGCCCCAGCATGGGGGTGGCTGAGCGCATCGTCGGGGCATCCAGCAGCGCCAGCGCCTCCTGCTCGGCCTGGCTGCCGCGGCGGCTGGCGGCCGGCATCTCCAGCAGACCCTGATAGGCCCGGAAACCGGCCAGCGTTTCGATCTCAGAGAGCCGGGCGGCGATAAAGTCGTCGAGCGATTGCGCCGTCTGAGCCGCCGCAGTGAACAGCTTATCATTGGCCTCCTGCTGAAGGGAGGCTCGATAAGCCCGAATATTGAAATAGGTCAGGACGGCCAACGGGATCAGTGAGACCGTCAGGAAAGCGACCAGCAGCTTGGTTCGCAGGCCGTAGGACGGGTACAAGCGGGCGATCCAGACCAACGACAGACCGAGCAGCAGGAGATTGAGGCTCAGGACCAGCAGGTCGGGGACGGGTAGGGCCAGCCGGCCCGCTGGATTGAACAAATCGATAACCAGCGCCAGGGCGCCAGCTGCCAGGCTGATGTACAGCGCTGGCCGCAGGTTCTTGTGGGCAACTATCTGGCCGAAGGCTCCCGGCAGGATCAGCGTGCCGACGACCGCCAGGAACACCCCCAGCCGGCTGACGCCTAAGGCTAGCAGCGGCAGAGCTAGGCTGAAACCGGCCACCAGCAGCCAGGCGGCAAGGTTAATGCGCTCCGTCTGGCGCAGACCAAGCGAGACCAATGAGAGCAGGGCGACGGCCCCGCCGGTTGCGGCCAGCAGCGTGTATTGGCCAGCCGGCGCCTGGCGGCCGGTCACCAAGGCCAAGGCGGCGAAGATCAGGCCGGCGACGAAGCCGATAAGCGCCAGGTTGCGCAACGCCTGCCTCCGTTCGGGCAGGTCGAGGATGGCTCGGCGCTGGCCAATGAACGTCGGGGTGTGGGGGCCCGAGCTCATTCGGTCACCGCCTCAGCCGGGCCGCCGGCGACCTGGTCGGCAGCGGCCTCGACTTCGTCTTCATCAAGCGGCGTCCCCAGATGGACGCTGGTCCGGGCGGCGTTCAGCGCCCGCCCGACCTCGCGGGCCGTGGTCTCGAGCACGGTCTCGATATCGGGCGACTGGCGCACTTTGCTAGAAATCTCATGGATCAGCCGCTCACGACGGGCACTGCGCTGGACTTGTTCCAACAAACGAGTGTTCTGGATGGCGGTCGCCATCTGGCCGGCGACAGTCGACAGCAGGCCGAGGTCGTCTTCCGAGAAGCGACGCTCGCGCTGGTGGTCCTGGGCGACAATGACGCCCAGCAATTGGTCACCCACCAGCATCGGCACACCCAGCCATGACTTAGGAGGCTCGCCCGGGAGGCGGACGCCCAGTTCGGCTGCCTGCTGCCCGACCGCCTCGGTCAGGAGCAGGGGCTGCCGGCCGCGGATGACGACGCTCTCAAGACCGTCCGAGGCCGAGATATCCGGTCGTTCGCCTTCTTCACCGCCCTGGAGGACATAGGGGAAGGAAAGGCGGTTCTCGGCCTCGTCGAATAGGCCAATGGAGACATCCGTCTGGTGCAAGACGCCATAGACCTGGCGTCCGACCATGCGCAGCAGGGTCTCCAGACGAAGCAGCTGCGAAGCTGCCTGGCTCACCCGGTTGACTACCTCCAGCTCGGCAACACGGCGCTGCTCTTCGCCGTACTGACGGGCGGTTTCCAGGGCCAAGGCTGCCTGGCCGGCGACCGACTCGATCAGGGCGATGTCGTCTTCGTTCCAGACCTCACCCGGCTCCGCCTTGCGGGCGGCAATGGCTGCAATCGTCTCGCCCCGCACCCTGACCGGCACCACGACCTCGGTGCCGTCATCGCTGACGGACGTCTGGCCTTGACGGGTAACCTCATCGATGTGCTGGAAGGCGCCTTCCGATGTGCTGGCATCGCCGGTGCCGACATGGATGATTGAGGGGGTTGTTGCCCGCGCGTACTCGATCCAGGAGTCCCGGATGCGCTCCTGAACCTCGGTTTCCAGCCGCTGGAGTTGGCGGCGCCGGTCTTCGGTCAGTCGAGAGTTGTCAATGGCGAAGGCCAGTTCGCTGGCGATAGCTTCGATCGCCCGGATGTTGGCCTCGTCGAACGCATTTGGCTCACGGCTTTGGACGTCGAGGGCGCCGATCAAGCGCTGGCCGAGCATGAGGGGCACGGCCATTTCCGATCGGGTGTCTGGCAAGGCCGGATTGCGGAAGTGGAACGGGTCGGCTTCGACGTCGGGTGACACGCGCGGCAACCGGTTGGCCGTCACCCAGCCGATGATCGAGGCGCTGCCGATGGCCAATCGGTGGCGCCGGGTGAGCAGCACTTGGCCGGCCTCGCCGGTGCTGGCCGCCACCTCGGCCCACGAGCCAATCTCATCCACCAGAAAGATCGAAGCGTGATAGAAACCGAAGCGGCCGCGAACCAGCTCGATGGCCCGCGACATGAGCTCATCCAGGTCGTCGGTCTCGGCGGTTAGCCGAGCGATCTCAGCCGTTGCCTCCAACTGTAGGCCCTGGCGGCGGAGTTCACTCGTTCGTTCGGCGACCCGCTCTTCGAGTTGGCCTTGCTGCGCACCAAGCTGCTGGAGCAGCAGGTGCTGGTGGCTGATGGCGTTGGCCAAGCCCCGCAGCAAGATACCAAGCGATATAACCAGCATCATCGTCAAGAGCGTGAAGACCACGCCGCCGGTGAGCCAACTTGAGGGATCGGTCGAGGCCATCACATCCGGCGTTATGGGGAGCATGCCGGCGCTCATTCCCCAGGCGACGACAACCGTCGTCAACAAGCCAATGCCCAACGTTATCAACCCGCCGCGCAGGCCGAATAGCAAAGTGGCGATGACAGCGAAGGCGATGAAGAAGATCCGGCCGCTGCCGCCAAGACCGGTCGAGCGCAGCGAATCGGCGCCAAGTGCCAGCGCGATGGTCAGCAAGCTGACTGCCCGGAAGGTGTAGGGAATTCGGCTGCGGCCGAAGGTGATGATCAGAATGAAGCCATAGGCGACGGCGAAGATCAGGATCCTTGTCAACTGGCCGTCACGGATGGCGGTCAGGGACCCACTGATCACGGCTGGCAAGCCAAGGACGGCCGCCGCGTAGAGCATGCCGTTGAGCAGCCGCTGCTGCAGGGCCGTCAGGTCGAGCAGCAGTTCTGGTTCGGCGCTGGCTTGGCCAGTCACCTGGTCGGACTGTTCACGGTCGGTCATACCGATGGCTTCCTCTTAGGAGCAAGAAGGCCGGACAACGTGCCGGTCTGGCCCCCTCCCTGCTGGACGGGTAGAGGTTCAGCCGCGCCCGTTGCCGTCGCCGGCTTCGGGCACGGTCAGCTTGATCATAATTTCCGAGTCGCCAAGCGCTCGGTGGAGCGAGTGGGCGGCGGTGTTAAGCACTTGATCCACGTCGAGCAGGCCGCTCAGCTGGCCTGTCACGTCGCTGATCAGCCGGGCGCGTTCGGCGGCCGCCACCGAGGTCTGCGCCAAGCGGGCGTTTTGAATAGCAGCGCTCAGCTGATCGGCCAGCGTCTGCAGAACCTGGATGTCCTCATCCGAAAAAGCCTCGGGCTCGGTGCTTTGCACGTCAAGCGCCCCCAGGACCAGCCCCCCAACTTGCAGCGGGACGGCCGCCTCCGAGCGGGTTTCAGTCAGCAATTCGTTGCGGAAATGGACCGGGTCCTCCGACACATCCGAGGCGATGCGGGGACTGTTGTTGGCCGTCACCCAGCCGATGATCGAGTTGGAGCCGACCCCCAGCTTGTGTTTGCGGGCGATCAAAGCCTCGCCGATCTCGCCGGTCGCTTGGCGCAGTTCGGCATGTTTGCGCTCGCGGTCAATCAGGAAGATCGAAACGTAGTAGTAGCCAAACCGCTCGCGGATCAACTCGACCGCCTTGTGAAGGAGGTCTTCCAGCGACGGAATTGAGGTGACGGCGCGGGCGACCTCGCTGGCTGTTCGCACCTGCTGCGTGCGTTCCTGGACGCGTTGCTCGAGGGTGGAGTAGCTCTGGCGCAGTTCCTCGGCCATCCGGTTGAGCGAGTGGCCAACGACACCAATCTCGTCATGGCGGGCGATCGGGATGCGGTAGTCCCACTCGCCGCGCGAAATGCGCTGGGCGAACTCGGCCAACCGGCCGAGGGGCCGTAGCATACGGCTGGTGGCGAAGACGGCGATCAGCAGCGTCAGAACGGTCGTGATGGCGACGATGGTGGCGATGAACGGGAATAGGTCGTTGAGCTCGGCAAAGATGGTCTCGGTCGGGACTTCGACCACCACCCCCATTTGCATCTCCGGCACGAACTCATAGGCGCCGAGCACCGGCAGACCCGCCAGGTTCTCCCACTCGGTTGCGCCCTGGTTCTCCGCAAGGGCCAGACCAAAGACGGGGTGACCTGACCCCGATTGCGCCTCGGGCGCAATGCTGTAGCGTGGCAGCCGGACGATAATGTCAGGCGTGACGGCCAGGAAGGTCTCGCCGGTCACCTCGCGGAACACACCGCGCTGCTGCCAGAAGGCCTGAAGTTCTTCCATGAGGGCGCCGACGCGTGTCTCCAGGTTTACGCCCAGCAGAACGGCGTCAATGCTCTCCATCATGCCGGTCCGCATCGGCGCACTGGAGACCATCACCAGCCCGCCCGGTGAGAAGACGGGGTTGTCATAGACCGCCCGGGTTTCGGTGGCGTCCATCGCCACTTCTTCGAGCAGGCCGCCCTCCAAGTTTTCCCCAATCCAGTTGTTGTTGGTCGAGGCGACAATTTCCCCGGTTGCCGGGTCAACCACCGCCAGGTGGCTGAACATCACCTGGCCTTCGCTGGTCTGTAGGGATTGGAGTACGATCAAAATGCTATCGACGTAGGCCTGGCGCTGGCCGCCGACCGGGTTGTCATGGATTAGGTGGGCCAGCGGTTCGCGCAGGGAGCTGCCGGTTGACCCCAGCTGCAGGCGCTGTTCTCGCGCCCGGGCCCAGTCAAGCAGACGGGTTACCTGACTCGAGGCCGCGCTGAGCATCTGGTCCTCAGCCTGGCCGGCCAGAATGTCGCGTGACCGCAAGTAACCGGTGCCGCCGATCAGAACCACCGGCACCAGCACCAGCGGCAGCAGCACAAAGGCAAGCCGCCGGCCGAGGCTGGACTGCGGTCGGAGCCGGACGCCCGCGGGGGATTGCGCTTGGTCAGTCATCGTCTACAACTCCCAGACTTCTCCACCATCCAGTATGGTCCGAACTTGTTCGGGAAACCTGTCAGGGTCGAGCGGCTTTCCAAAGAAACCGTTGAAGCCGGCCTGGCGCGCCCGGCTCATTTGCTCTTCACTGGCGTAGGCGGTGACGGCCACCACCGGGATGTTTTTCAGATTGTCGGAATCGCGCAGCTTGCGCAATGCGCCATAGCCGTCTTCATATGGCAGCCGAATGTCCATCAGGATGAGATCGATCTTGGGCAGGGTGTCGGCGTACTCGACAACCTCGTAACCGGAGGTCTTCCACTCGCAGTTGACCCCGATGTAGCCCAGCATGCGGGCCATCAGCACGAAGTTGGAAACGTTGTCTTCGACGATGAGGACGGTTGCGTCCTGGATTTCGGCGGCGGCTGGATCCGATTTGGCGCGCATGCTACGCCCGCTCCTGTTGCAAGTAACGTGCGACCTGCAAGGGGAACTCGTCGACATCGATCGGTTTCTGGATGTAGCCGTCACAGCCGGCCGCCAGGGTGCGCTCCCGGTCGCCGCGCATGACATTGGCGGTCAAGGCAACCACCGGGATATGACCCAAATTGGGGTCGGCTTTCATCAACGAGGTTAGGGTCAGGCCGTCGAGGAGCGGCATATTGATGTCAATCATGATCAGATCCGGTGCCTGTTCTCGGGCCAACTGCAGCCCGCGCTCTGCGCCCTCTGCCTCCAGGATTTCGTAACCCTCGGCTGCCAAGACACGGCGGACAAGTATCCGGTTCTCCAGGTTGTCCTCGATGTACAAGACCCTGGCGGGTCGCCGCGGCATGCCACGCTCCAGAATTAAAACGTTAAAGAAACCCCCGGCGGAATTGCCCTATTATATGTCAATTCAACCTGAGCCCTCCTTACAAGTGCGTTGCAGGTCCGATTGAAACCGAGACGTTGTCTAGGAATTGAACAACCCCGAAGACTCCCCCAGGGCGCCAAGAGAGCATGGGGCACCGTGGAGAAGATGACAGGACGCCTCGCCGGACCAGGGCCCGCACATTCTTCGTGCCAATGCCAACTGCCTTGTACTCTTCTAGGAATTGTGCTTAAAGCCGAACGCCGCCTGCAAAGGACGGCGCTTGAAAGAGAGCGGGCGGCGGGATTCGAACCCGCGGCATTCACCTTGGGAAGGTGACGGTCTACCCCTGACCTACGCCCGCATGCCCCTCATGATACTACAGAGGAATCGCGAAGACGCCAAGGACCGGAAGGGAAGGGGTGGGACCACGAAGGGGAGAGCATCCGGCACCGGGCTCCAGGCACCAGGCACGTAGCACCTTCCGTCCAGGAGTCGGAGTCCCTTTGTGCAACCTATCCGCACTTTTGTGGTCTTTGAGACTTTGTGGTTAGCCGAGCCGCCGGCGAGCCATGTCGAGCAGCAGGCTGACACCCCAGGCCGCGGCGTTGGCTGGCGGTCCCCCGTAGGGGCGGTCAAACCCGTCATTGTCAGACTTCAGGCGCAGACGCCCGGATAGGTGCAGCCGCCCATCCTCAGCGTTAACCAGCAAACCCAGGCCAAGCTCAGCGCCGGCAGCCGCCATCTGTGCGGCCAGCTTTGCCTCGAGCTCAGCCGTCGCCGCGTCGGGCATCAGCCAGCCGCCGGCGAAGACACCCGAACCGGCTGACAATCCGGCGGCCAGAGCGCCGCCGGTGCCCGCCTCGACGCAAACCAAACGCCAGCCGCGCTCGCCGGCCGCTGCCAACACGACCGCCTCCAGGCTATCTTGATCCACGCCGTAAACATAGCGGCCGACCCGCTGGCGCAGTTCAGCTTCCAGCCCGGCTATCAATTTCCAGGCTTGGTCCTTCGAGTCAGCGCTGGCAGTCAAACGCAGGTCAACCCGGCCGGGGTGAGCCGCCACCCCCAGGGTTGGGTTCTCGGCGGCCTCCAGATCGCCGATCTTGGCGTCCAGGTCTGACTCGCCGATGCCGGCCGTGCGCAAGATCCTAGTCACCAGGCAGCGCCGATCAGGGAAAATCTGGCGGAGCAGGGGCACGACTGACTGCTCGAGCAGGTGACGCATTTCGGCAGGGACGCCGGGCAGGGCGATGACCAGCCGGCCTCCGGTCTCAAGGCAGAAGGCGGGGGCGGTGCCAATGGGGTTGTCGATGGCCTGGGCGCCCTGCGGCAAGTATGCCTGGCGACGGTTGTTGTCGCCGGCCTTCCGCCCAAAGCTGGCAAATCGCTGCTGAATCCGCACCCACAAACGGGGTTCAAAGACTAGCTCTACACCGGCCGCCCGGGCGACGCCCTGGCGGGTCATGTCGTCGACGGTCGGGCCCAGGCCACCCGTCAGCACAACCACGTCCGCCCGCTTCAGTGCGGCGGCGGTTGCCTCGGCGATACGGTCCAGGTTGTCACCGACGGCGGCCGTTCGATACAGATTGATTCCCAACTGACGCAAACACAGGGCAATCTCGGCGCTGTTGGTGTCGACGATTTCCCCGAGCAAAATCTCGGTGCCGATGGCGATAATCTCGGCGCTGGGCGCGCTCATATCACGTTGTGCTCGCGGACCAGCCGGCCTTCACCAAAGCGGGCCAGGTCGAGTTGGGAGACATCCAGACTCTGGGCCGCGCCCGCCAGCAGGATCTCGGCCATCAGTTTGCCGGCGATCGGCCCGTGCATGAACCCGTGGCCGGAAAAGCCGGCCACCAGGAAGAAACCATCAAGCGGCGTGCCGCCGATGATGGGATGGGCGTCCGGCGTGACCTCATACAAGCCGGCCCAACTCGAGAGGCGGCCGGCCTGCTCAAGCAGCGGCATGCGGGCCATCGCCCCGGCCAGCGCCTTGACCTCCCAGGCCTCATCAATCGTCTGGTCGAAGCCAGGCGCTTGGTCCGGATTGGACATACCGGTCAGGAGGCCTTCGCCCTCCCGATGGAAGTAGAGCGACTGAGCAAAGTCGATAACGAAGGGAAAGTCCGGCGGCAGATCGGGCAGCGGCGTGGTTGTCACCATTTGCCGCCTGATCGGTTGAATAGGAATGTCGATCCCCGCCAGCCGCCCAATCTGGCCGGCCCACGGCCCGGCGGCGTTGATAACCCGCCGGGCGTCGATCCGGCCGCGAGAGGTTTTGACGGCTGTCACGCGGCCATCGGACACAACGACGTCCAGGAGCTCGGTCTCCGTCAGGATTCGGGCGCCCTGGCTTCTGGCTTTGGCCAGGTAGCCCGACAATACGCTGTTGGGATCGGCCAGTCCGTCCTTGGCGTGGACCGTGCCCGCCAGAGCCTCGGGGAAGCGCATCAAGGGAAGACGCCGCTGGATATCGTCGGCGCTCAACCATTCGGTGTCAACACCCAGCCGATGCTGTAGCTCGACGTTGGCCCTGAAGGCCTCGACATCAGTCGGGTCGGTCAGGACAAAGAAGTAGCCGCACTGGCGATACTGCGGGTCGACCCCGATCTCGTCTTCGAAGCGCTCAAGCATAGGCAGGCTGGCTTGCGACAGCCGGACGTTGACCTCGGTCGAGAACTGGTAGCGGACGCCGCCTGCGCAGCGGTTGGTTGCGCTGTCTTCGAAGTGGGCGGTCCGTTCGAGCAGGATCACGTCTTTGGCGCCGGCCGCTGTCAGGTGATAGGCCGTGCTGGCGCCCATGACGCCGCCGCCAATAATGACGAAGTCCGCCCCGGTCGGCAGCCTCACAGTTCGACCACCTGGCCCAGATCGGCCGCCTCGGCCGCCGCCAGCGCCCGGCTGGCGGCCACGGCGTCCTGCACGGCGACCCCGACGGACTTGAAGTAGGTAATATCCTGATCCGAGGTCCGTCCTTCGACGTCGCCAGCCAGAACCTGGCCGATCTCGCCGATAATCGACTCGGCGCGCCAGGCACCGCGGCTGATCGGCACGAGCAGGTCACCGGCTTCCTCCAACGCCGACGGCAGCGAATCAACATACACCCGGGCGCGCTGCAGCGTGGCCAGATCGACCTCCTGCATGTCGGCCGTGTACGAGCCGACGGCGTTGACATGGGCCCCCGGCGTCAGCGATTGCCCGGGGAAAACGGGCGTGGTTGAAGTTGTGGCGGCGCAAATGATGTCGGCCGGCCGGACGGCGGCCTCCGGTGTCTCGGCGACTTCAATTTGGGCGGGAAAGCCAGGTGATCCGGCCAGTTCGGCGGCGAACGTCCGGGCGTGGTCGGGCTGGCGGCTGAACACCAGGGCCCGTTGAATCGGGCGTACGGCGCAGACCGCCTCCAATTGTGTCCGGGCTTGGACGCCAGAGCCGATCAGCGCCACCGTCGCCGCCTGCGGTCGGGCCAGCACGTCGGTGGCCGCCCCCGTGCCGGCTCCCGTGCGCAAGGCGGTCAGCGAACTGCCTTCAATCAAGGCGATGGGCTGTCCGCTGGTCGGGTCAAAGACGACAACGGCCGCATGGATCGTTGGCAGGCCGCGCTGCCGGTTGCCGGGGAAGACCGACACCAGCTTAACCGCCATCTCCCGGCTGCTGCTCACCAGCGCCGGCATGATCAGCGTTACGCCGCCTGCCTCATCAACCGGCAGCCGGCTGCGAAGTGGAACGACGGCCTGGCCCAGCGACAGCTGGCGGTAGGCGTCCTTCATAGCCTCGACGGCCTGGACCATAGGTAGCGCCCGCCTCAGGTCGGCCGCGCTCAAGATGCGCAGTCTCACGGCATGGGCATCCTTCCCGATCCTGGATTGTAGACCATCCAATGCCCGTCCCAACAAAGGGAAAGGGCACGGTGCTCCGTGCCCATTCTCCCCTTCTCCCGGCTGCGTCCGACGCGTCGTTTCCCGCCCGCCTGGCGGGCGGGGCTGTCAATCGATCCCCAGATAGGCCTTCTGCACCATCGGGTCCTTGCGCAAATTCTCGCAGGTATTCTCGAGCACGATTT
>Ga0299906_10002568_pt1 | contig 15051 bp, 9 predicted proteins | sample RVTome_14_FD_200259 | JGI IMG/M metagenome (GOLD analysis project Ga0299906, IMG submission 200259) | Soil microbial communities from uranium-contaminated site in the Upper Colorado River Basin, Wyoming, United States - RVT145D125 (version 2) ... | reverse complement strand
CCAGATGAAGAACTGGAGGAACATCATGGTGCTGAGGCGGAGATTGAGTATGAGCGTCGGCGCCGGGTTTGGGTTGGTTCGGGAGTGACGGTGGATTCTACCGGGGCCGCGCACCCCCGGCAAACGGCTTCGGCGGCGAGCCGCTATCCATCCTCAAGCAGATGAGAGGTTTTTCAGGTCGCCGCACTCGCCGGGCTCCAGGGCCAGCGTCCGCTGACGCCGATTTTGTAAATGGGGTGCGTTTTATTGTGATCGTTACCCGTATGTGGAATGTGGTGTTCGGTTGAAACCGACACGGATAGAAGGTGGTTCCGATCCAGTCGGAACGAGTCAGATCACAAGCCAGAATCAAGACCTCCAGGAGGATTTATCGCAGCCCTTCTCCGATCGCTGCGGGAATCTTTACCCAAGTTGCACCGGCCGCGCTCGAGCGTACCGCGGCTTCTATGAACGCCACGCCTTTTTCACCGTCCGCTCCGGCAGGATAAACGACTCTCTCATCCACCGGTTTTCCTTCTCGCGCCGCAAAGATCGCTGCCGCGATTTCAGTGTAAATGTTTGCAAAGCCTTCGATGTAGCCTTCCGGATGTCCGGATGGAACGCGTGTCAGCCTCGCCGCAGCATCGCCTGCGGCATGACCGCCGCGGGTAATCCTCCGCGGTGCTTCGCGCAGCGGCGAGAAAATCAGCTCATTCGGATTCTCCTGTCGCCACACGATGCCGCCTTTGTCGCCGAACACGCGCAGTTGCAAACCGTTTTCGCAGCCGACTGCAACCTGGCTCGCCCAGATCATGCCCTTCGCCCCGCCTTTGAAACGCAACATCAGGTGCGCATTGTCGTCGAGTTTTCGTTGACCGACGAACGTCGAGAGATCCGCGCAGATTGCCTCGGCTTCGAGGCCGGTGACGAAAGAAATGAGGTGATAAATATGCGTGCCGATGTCGCCGATGCAGCCGCCGGCGCCCGATTTCGCGGGATCGGTGCGCCACGCCGCCTGCTTCTGGCCGCTTTCCTCGAGATTTTCGCTGAGCCAGTCCTGTGCGTACTCGCCCTGCACGACGCGAAGTCTGCCGAGGTCCCCGCGCTCGATCATCTCTCGCGCCTGGCGGATCATCGGGTAGCCGGAGTAGTTATACGTCACGGCGAGAATGCGCCCGCTGGCCTCGGCGATCCGCCTGAGTTCACGCGCTTCCTCGACGGTGACCGTCATCGGCTTGTCGCAGATGACGTGGAATCCGCCTTCGAGGCACGCCTTCGAGACCGGAAAGTGCATGTGGTTGGGCGTGACGATCGCGATAACCTCGACGCCGTCATGTCGGACTGATTCGCCGGCAACCATGTCCGTGTAACTTGCGTATGAACGGTCGGCCCCAAGCCCGAGTTCCCGCGCCGATGCCAGCGCCCGCGCGGGGTCGGAGGAAAGTGCGCCGGCGCAGAAGTCGTAGTGGCCGTCGAGACGCGCTGCCATGCGGTGTACAGCGCCGATGAAGGCCCCTTGTCCGCCGCCCACCATGCCGAGGCGAATCGGCGCTCGCGCAGCCGTCATGAATCGCGCTTCCCGATGCCGAGCAGTCTGCGATTGGCTGCGTCGTCGGTGCCGGCGGCGGCAAAGTCGTCGAATGCGTGTTCGGTCACGCGGATGATGTGATCGGCTATGAATTCTGCGCCTTCACGCGCGCCGTCTTCTGGATGCTTCAGGCAGCACTCCCATTCGAGCACGGCCCAGCCTTCGAAATCGTACTGCGCAAACTTGGAGAAGATGCCGACGAAATCCACGTGGCCGTCGCCAAGAGAGCGGAAGCGGCCCGCGCGATCGACCCAGCTCTGATAACCGCCGTACACGCCCTGCCGCCCGGTCGGGTTGAGCTCGGCGTCCTTGACGTGGAACATCTTGATGCGGTCGTGATAGATGTCAATGTGGTCGAGGTAATCCAGCGCCTGCAAGATGTAGTGACTGGGGTCGAACAGCATCTGGCAGCGCGGGTGATTGTCGACGCGCTCGAGGAACATCTCGAAGGTGACGCCGTCGTGCAGGTCTTCGCCCGGATGTATTTCGAAACAGACGTTGACGCCGGCTTCGTCGAAAGCATCGAGGATCGGGCGCCAGCGTTTCGCCAGCTCATCGAATGCGGTTTCGACAAGACCGGCCGGGCGCTGCGGCCACGGGTAGAAGTAAGGCCAGGCCAGCGCGCCTGAAAAGGTTGCGTGATTCGTCAGGCCGAGATGGCGTGACGCTTTGGCCGCGTAACGCAGCTGCTCGACCGCCCAGCGCTGGCGTGCCTGCGGATTGCCGCGCACCTCCGGAGCGGCAAAGGGATCGAACAATTCGTTATAGGCCGGATGCACGGCCACGAGCTGGCCTTGCAGATGCGTCGACAGCTCCGTCACCACGAGGCCGTGCCGGTCCAGCGTCGCGGCGATGTCGTCACAGTACGACTTGCTCTCTGCAGCCTGCCGCAAATCAAACAGACGCCTGTCCCAGCTTGGAATCTGCACGCCCGCGAAACCCAGGTCGCCTGCCCATGCTGCGATGCTGTCCAGGCTGTTGAACGGCGCTTCGTCGCCGGCGAACTGGGCAAGGAAAATGGCGGGACCCTTGATTGTCCTCATCGCTCGTCACCTTCGTCTGCTGCTTTTTGCGTAAGTCAGTTCCCGTGCTGCCGTTGCGTAGCTTGCTGGTAGCGAGGGATTGTCATGCTTGACTATACTGAAAATCGGTCGGCAGGGAATTGTGAATCTCAAGACGAAGTATCCGAGGAACTCGTGGCAGGTCTTGGAATCGGCCGGAGATTGCGCTACACAGTGACGGTCGGTGGCGCACAGCCAGCCATCGGATTGGCGATCCGGGATGAAACATTTTCTCGACACACGGCACATACGCACCTGGGCGTTCGCTCTGGGCGTCGTGCTCGTGTCCGTTTTCATCGCGGGGCAAGCGCATGGCAATCCGACCGGTTCGCTGCGCTTTTCCGTGTCCGAAGGACGGGTGCAGAACGAATTCTTCAGGCAGGGGCCGGTCGCGGCTCATCTGGTCCTGACGTCGGGACCGGCGCCCCGGCTGGTCGTCGCTTTCCCGGCGGGCAACAGCGGTGCGGCGCTGTGGTTCGCAGTGCCGTCGGCATCGATCACCTGGCAGCCGGTCGCCGAGGTGACCGCGGCGCACCGCGATCTGCCGGATGGCGCGCTGCAGGGCATAACCGCCGAGCTTGGCGTGCGCGGCGGGCCAATAATTATCGAGCATGCGATCCTGAGCAGCGTGCGCGTCATCCGCGACTACGGATACACGGGCGAGACGCCGGCCGAGGTACGGGTTACCCCGAAGCTGTCCGGGCGTACGGTCGTCTGGCAACGCCACCGGCTCGATGGGGCTCCAGGTTACTACCTGTCCGTCGAAGTGCTGAGCGGCACGATCGTGGGCGGCGGAGAGCAGGCGGTCGAACTTGTGCCGGATCGGGATGGCCGGTTGCGCCTGCGGGTGACGGCACTCACCGGAGACACGCCGCTCTCGCCCTTGACCGAAGAGCGGTTGTTGACCGCGGCAGTACGGCCGGATGCGCAGTTGCGCCGCACGCTCGAATTCCTGAGCTTCGAAGAGAAACTGCTCGCCGGGTCCTGGCGTTTCAACACTTATTTCGGGCGCGATACCCTGATGTCGTTGCAGCTGCTGATGCCTGTCCTGCAACCACAGCTCGTTGAAGCGGGGCTCGGGGCGGTCCTCGAACGGCTGAGTCCGGAGGGAGAAGTTGCCCACGAGGAAGACATCGGCGAATACGCGGTGTTGCGGCACTTGCGCAGTGGCGATCCGGTCAGTGACGCGCCGATCTTCGACTACAAGATGATCGATGACGATTTCATGTTGCCCGTTGTCGCCGCTCACTATTTGCTGGAAACGCCGGCCGGCCAGGCCCGTGCCGCGGATTTCCTTGCGCGTCGAACTACCGCGGGTGAGACCTACGGAGCTGCACTGCTCAGGAACTTTCGCTTTGTCGTGTCGGCTGCCGAAGCGTTTGCGCGGGACGCCCATTGGCGCAATCTCATCTCGCTGAAACCGGGCGAAAGCGTCGGCAACTGGCGGGACAGCGAGGACGGTCTCGGCGGCGGCCGTTTTCCCTACGATGTGAACGGTGTATTCGTGCCGGCAGCGCTGTCTGCGACAGGCAGATTGCTCGAGAGCGGCGTCATGGCAGTCTACGCCGATGACAATGGGGAGGGGGCATTGGCGAACGCCGGCGCGATGGCCGAACTGTGGATGCGGGAAGCGCCGTCGCATTTCGAGGTTTCAGCGGCGCCTCGTGCAGCCCGCGCCGAAGTGGAGCGGTATGCGCAGCGCATCGGTGTTCGGCCGTCGGCTGCGCTGGCCGCCTTGCCGGACGAGCCGGTGATGTTTCGCGCCATCGCGCTCGACGGTCAGGGCAGCCCGGTGCCGGTCCTCAGTTCCGACGAAGCGTTCGCATTGCTGTTTCTCGATATCCCTCCCGCGGAGGTCGAACGCATCGTCGTCGCGCTCATGCGGCCGTTTCCGGCGGGACTCATGACCGATGTCGGGCCGGTCGTCGCAAACCCGGCGTACGCCGGCGACGAGCTGGAGCCTGCGTTCGGGCGCGCCCGCTACCACGGCACGGTGATCTGGTCCTGGCAGCAGGCGATGTTGGTCGCCGGCGTATCCCGCCAGCTCGCGCGCAGCGATCTGACGCCATCAGCCCGTGAAACGCTGGCGCGGGCAGCGTCGACGCTGCAGGTCGCTCTGCGTGCGGCACACGATGTGCGGGGCTCGGAGCTCTGGTCATGGTCGCAGCTCGATGGCCGATACCGCGTCGAGTCTTTCGGGCAACGGCAGGAGGACGAAACGGAGTCGAACGCCGCGCAGCTCTGGAGCACGGTATACCTGGCGGCGCCGGACTAACAGGCTGTTAAAAGCCCTTTTCAACATCCGGAGAGGGCAGGTGGCGCATAATCCGGGCCGCGAACGTGATGTCTCAGGTGGGTGATCGATGATTGCGGATGAGGCGGATAGGGCACGCCATGCGAGTGTCGGCCGCGCGATGGACGCCATGCGCAACAATCGGCCGCTGCGAGCCGAGGAGATCTGCCGCGACTACCTGTTGATGAACCCCGGCTGCACGGATCATCTCCGCTTGCTCGGACACGCGCTGATGAAACAGCGCCGGTTCGGCGAGGCCGAGGAACAGCTGCGCCTGGCGGTGTCGCTGAGACCCGATTTTCCGCAGCTGTACGAAGACCTGGGAAGCGTTCTGGCGCTGCAACGGCGTTTCGAGGACGCCATTCCGCTCTTCGAGAAAGCGATAATGCTCGAGCCCGGTTTGCCGCTCGCGCACAAGAAACTCGGTCAGGCGCTTGCGGCCGTCGGACGCGGCCGCGACGCGGACGAGCATTTCGAGGAGTTCTTCGAGCAGGACCCGGAAGCTGCCGCCGTGGCGATGGGTGCGGAACACCTGAGAGCCGGGCGCAAGGACGAGGCGATCGCGGCGTTCAAAGACGTGCTGCGCAGGAACCCTGACAACGTCAACGCCATGCGCTTTCTGGCGACTGCCTATTGGCGCGAACTCGAAAACTTGAGCGAAGCCGAAGCGTGGTTGAGACGAGCGACGGCCGTCGCGCCGGATTTCACTGCCGCATGGCTCACTCTGGGACTCGTTCTGCTGGAAGCGAACAAGCACATGGAAGCCATCGACTGCTACACGGCTGCATTGAAATGCGACCCGGACAACGGCGTGATCTGGGCCGGTCTCGGCAATGCCTACGCGCAAGCCAGCTACCCGGAAAAGAGCGTCGAGGCTTTCGAAAAGGCGATCGCACTGAATGCGAATTCGCCCAACGTCCACATGGGTTACGCGCATGTTTTGAAGACGATTGGCGATCAGCCGGCGGCGCTGGGAGCGTACCGGACGGCGATCAGGCTCAAGCCCGATTTCGGTGAGGTCTACTGGAGCATGGCGAACCTAAAGGTCTTCCGATTCGAGGACTCGGAGATCGACGCCATGGAGGCGCAACTTGAAAAGGGCGGGTTGACCGACAATGCAGAGATTCATTTTCGATTTGCACTCGGCAAGGCCTGGGAGGACAAGCAGAATTACGACAGGGCCTGGCATTTCTATGACACCGGCAATCGCAAGCAGCGACCACTGGTCTCGCACGATCCGCTCGAGATGGAGCAGCGGCACAAGGAAATCATGGAGGCCTTCAGTCGGGATTTTCTTGCAGAACGCGCCGGTTGCGGCTTCGACGCACCGGACCCGATTCTGATCGTCGGCCTGCCGCGCTCCGGATCGACGCTGGTCGAGCAGATACTCGCGAGCCACAGTCAGGTCGAGGGTACGTCGGAGCTGCCTGTCCTTAGCAAGCTTGCGGCATCAGTCGGTCGCTATCGGGCCGATGACCTGCAGTTTCCCGGCAGCGTCCGCGATCTGCGCAAGCGCGACTGGCGGGCGTACGGCCAGCTATACATGGACGATTCGAGACGCCACCGTCTGACCGACAAACCGTTCTTCACCGATAAGCTGCCCAACAATTTCCCCTTGATCGGGATGCTGCACCTCATCCTGCCGAATGCCAGGGTCATCAACGCGCGGCGCCACCCGCTGGACAGCTGTCTCGGCTGTTACAAACAGTTGTTCGCCAAAGGGCAGAACTTCACTTACGACATGGAGGATCTGGCGCATTACTACAGGAATTACGATACCGTAATCAGGCATTGGCACGAGGTGCTCCCGGGCAAGGTGCTTGACGTGCACTATGAGGAAACGGTAACGGATCTAGAAAACCAGGTCCGGCGCATACTCGATCACTGCGGCCTGCCGTTCGAGGAGGCCTGTGTGCATTTCCACGAGACGGACCGTGCCGTGAAAACGGCGAGCTCCGAGCAGGTCCGCCGGCCGATTTACACAGGCGCGCTCGGCACCTGGCGCAACTACCAGCGGCACCTCAGCCTCTGGATCGAGGACCTCGACGACATAATCGCAGAGTTGCCCGCAAGCGTCAGACGGGCAGCTGGGTAATGCACGCAGTGTGACGCGTCGCAGTCAGTCGTACGGCCAGAGTTCCAGGCCGTGGATGGCGTTGCGCACGTCCATCGTCAGATTGACCGAAAGAAGTTGTCGATTGCCCGCGAGATCGTAGATCGTTACCGTCGAAGGTGACGAACCGCCCGCGACCACGGAGTCGGACAACAGACAGAGACCGCGGGCGAATCCCTGGCGCGCAATGCGGCTGTCATCGAGGCCGCGGTGTGTCAGGGCTCTCGGATCGTACTTCGGCACCGCCAGCGCGCGGTCTTCCTCGCCTTCCCCGCGGCCGCAATAGCGCAGCCGGTCGATGCTCGTGTCGTTGAACAGGACGCCATTCCGGAACGGCCGGGCGTTGTGCGTGCCTGCGGGCAGCTCCGCGGCCATCAGGACCGTCCGGCCGTTGAAATGCAGCATGCCGCCGGTCTTCATGCCCGCGATGTACATTCCGTTCGGATCGCAATAGACGTTGTTGATATGCAGCTTGTTCAGCAGCAGCGGACCGTCGTCACCGCGAGGATCGAACAGTGTTGCCTTGAAACGGAATTGCCGGGTTTCAACATGAATGCCGCGGTCGAAAATCTTGCGATCCAGGTCGAAGCCCAGTATTGAATCAAACCCCGTGGAGCTCATGAAAAGCGTGCGCTCGTAGGCGCAGATCTCGTGACAGTGCTTCAGATAGGGACATCGCCATGAGCCGACGATCTCGAAGTCGCTGGTGAACGCGAACAGCTCGTCGCTTGCGGCTATGTAGACTACGCCATCGTCGAACGCGATGCCGCGGAGCCCGCGATCCGCGCCGCGTCCACGCCAGTCGATGTCGACGGTGTTCCAGTCGATCTTCTGTTCGACCGACCTCCCGTCGAGATCGATCAGGTATACGCCGCCGTGGCTCTCCCCCTGGTGGCTGCCCCGCACGACGGATGTCGTTACGAGCCTTGTCATTGCCCCGGCCGGGGTTGCGTCGCTCGATCGACCATCATTCGACTATGGGCAGGACGAGATAGGAGGGACGCTCCGTCGAGTGGTGGACCGTGTTCCTGGCCACGACGTATTCCGTCTCGTCGTAGTTGTTGCTGCCCGTGTTCAGATTGCGGTCCCAGCGCGGGAAATTCGAGCTGGAGACGTCCAGGCGGATGCGGTGACCCGGTCCGAAGTAGTTGCTCGTCACGTGCAGGTCGAGGCGGACCTCGTAAACGTCGCCTGCTGCCATCCTGAGATTCTTGTCGTATCCCTCCCGGTATCGCATCCGCAGCGCAGCCTCCTGGACATTGAATGCGCGACCGTCCGGATAGACGTCGACCAGCTTGGCGGTGAAATCGGTGTCGACCGCAGATGACGACACGTGCAGCACGAGTTCCAGCGGACCCGTGACCTCGAGACCCTTCTCCAGAGGTGAGCTCGTGTACACCAGGACATCGTCGCGCATTTCAGTTCGCGTCTGATCATACGACCCGGCTTCCGTATCCGTTCCGGTGCAGCAGGCATGCCCGCCCAGCGAGGGCACCGGTTTCCCCGGATCATACACAAAGGTGTCTGCGTTGACGGTCGCCGGCGGCTCGAAGGACAGTCTGCCGTCGCCATGCAGGCTGTTCGCTTTCCCGTTGCTCGTCAAATACAGTTTCTCGAAACGCGTGCCGGGTACAGGCCAGGCCTCGGCACTACGCCAGCGGTTCTCGCCCATCAGGTAGTACTGAACCTTCGGCATGTCGGTGACGCCGTTCTCGATGCCCTTCAGCCAGTAGTCGTACCAGCGCAGTTTCAGGCCCATGACGTCGAATCGGGCATCACCCAGATCGCGTTCTCCGACGATCGTCCGCTCGGTGGCATTGGAGTAACCGCAATGCGTGCCCGGTGCGATGATCACGAACTGGTTGTTCCGCGCCGTGGCACTTATGGATTCCTTCCGCAGCTTATTGAACAGCTCCAGAGTCTCGGCGGGACCGTAGTCGTACCAGGAATCGAAGAACAGTGCAGGCACATCCAGGCGGTCGCCGGGACGCAGCCATTCGAGGTTCATGAAGTAGGGCCCCTCCGGATTGCTGGATGCGAACTTCTCGTAATGCGACGGCGGCCGTCCGGCCTCTTTCAGAATGTCAACGACGGGCAGCGTGCTGAAATCCACGCCGCGACCGTCGACACTGAACCAGCCGGCTGTTTGCGCCAGTTCGAATGCCCCGCCGTCGAACGATGCCCAAGGCCGGCCCCGGATGTTGTACGCGGACGCCGCTGCCTGAGGGATGGCGGCAACGTGATGCGGATGACGGGCTGCGCCGAGCAATAACTGCGACTCACCGAGCGACGAGCAGCCAGCCGTGCCCAGCTTGCCGTTCGACCAGGGCTGGCGGGTGAGCCAGGAAACCGTGTCGTAACCGTCAATTCGATCCCCGACGCTCGGCACGAACACGCCCTCCGACTCACCGCGCCCGCGAGTGTCCTGCATCGCGGCGACGTAACCTCGACTCACCAGTTCTCGAAGCCCGGGTTCCCTGTCAAAGGCACCTTTCTTGTCGTAGATGGAGCGCCACAGGATCACCGGCAGTTTGCCCTCGGCCCCCTCGGGGAAGAACAGGTCCGTTGACAGGCGAACGCCGTCGCGCATCTCAATCATGATACCGGTCTCGGCCCGCACGCCGTACTGTCGAGGTTCGCCGGCGGGTTGTTCCCCTGGCACAGCGGTCGCACAGGCACCGATTGCGTACAGCAATGCGAAACTCATGCTCCTGCCAGGCTGGAAACGAAATGGCGTCTTCAAGTCGATACCTCGCCCGGACCGATTTCAGTTACTACGCAAATGACGGTGAATCACCATGCCGCATGCAATGAGCACGATGCCGCAGCCGAGACTCACCCAGAATTCGCCGCTCAACAAGGCCTTCGAGCCGACCGCGGCCTGATACGGCTGAGCCCAGAAGACGATCATCAGGATGGATAACGAGAAGCCGCCGACGACCAGAATCACCGGCCAGCGCCGCGTGACACGAAGCTCCTGCGTGTCGAGTTCCGTGACCGGCACGACGTGCAGCTTGTCGCGATACCGATGCTCCGCTTCGGAGACGGTGCCGCGGCGTGACACCATAACGATCACGAGCGCGCTCATGACTGCGCCGAGGATGATCGGATCGGCCCATACCGGCAGCTCGATGATGCCGAGATAGGACATGGCTTTCGTCGAGATGTTGCCGGCGAAACCGACCACGATGCCCCAGAACGCGGCATCGGCAGTGATGCGACGGCTCCAGACGCTCATGAACGCCACCGGCCCCCAGGACGACGCGAAGACCGTGCCGGCAAAGTAGGTTATCCAGAAAATCCTTGGCGGCAGGGCGAAAGCGAGTATCAGTACCAGCAGACCGATGCCGAGCATGCAAAGGCGACTCAGGCGGAGCCGCTCTTGCTCGTCCGCGCCTTCATGACGCACGATGTCGTTACTCGCGCTGAAACCTACGAGCGACAGAAAGGTCGTCGCCGACGACAGGGCCGCCGCCATGATGCCCGACATGAGCAGCACGCCTGCGACGGTCGGCATCAGGTTCTGTGCTGCCCAGATCATCGCGGTATCCACCGGCCGGATGTCGGGATTTCCGAGATTGATGGCGGCACCGCACAGCATCAATACCGGATACATAAAGAGCAGCGCCGCGGATGCGCCACAGGCCGCCCTCAAGACGGTTTGCTCGTTACGGGCCATCAGATAGCGACTCGCCTGCCATGGGCTGACGGCAACGACCACGGACCAGGCCAGGCCGAGGATCACCGCCCAGGCAAGCGCTTCGGCGGGTGTCCGCCAGGCTGCGTCCGGCCCGGTGACGCCGTGCCAGGAAATGATCTCCGGTTTTGCCGTGAAGCCTGCCAGCGCGTCGATCGTCGCGAACCAGCCGCCGGCTGCCGACACGATGAAAGCGAGCGAGACGTAGGAGACGATACTGAACAGCAGGAACATGATTGTGTCGGTGATGACGACACCGCGTGAGCCCGAGTACATCGTGAACACGGTATATCCCAGCCAGACGATGACGAGCGCGGCGGGATAGGACAGGTCGGACACGCGCGTGACGATGAGCGCCGCCCCCTGCGTGACGGCCACGAGGTAGGCGCCGAGGCCGACGATGATCGTCAGACCGGCGGCAACCTGCACGCGACGGCTGGCAAAACGCTGCCCGAAGTACTCGGCGACTGTCAGTGCGCGGCTGCGGCGAAGATGCCGGCCGAACAGGATCGCGCCGGCGACATAGCCTGTGACGTTGATCGCGACGAGTATCAGCACGATCGTACCGTGGCCGGTGTACGCCATTCCCACTTCGCCGAGGAATGCGGCGGTACTGAGGAGGCTGGCCACCAGGGTGCCGACGACCAGCAAGGTCGGTGCCTGTCGTCCTGCCACGAAGTAATCGTCCAGATGTTTGACCTTGCGCCCGGCGTAGTTACCGATGACGAGATATGCCGCGATGCTGGCCAGGATGCCCCAGGCGTAAGCGTTCACGACCGGCGACCCGAATCAGGCGGTGAAATAGCGGCCACCACGAGTATCGGGCAAGCGGCAGGGGCGGTTCGCCGGGCCGATCGACGACAAATACCATTCGCGAAAAGCCGTCACGTCGGCTTCCAGAGCGGACGCCGGGCCCGGCCGGTAACTCGGCGAGCGTATGCCCGCCGCATTGGCCTCGATGATGGCCTTGTCCTGTGCCGTGGTCACGGCCCACAGCCAGGTCAGGCGCGCAAGATCATAGTCCTCGTTTTCCCGCGCCTCCCCGTGTACCAGCCAGGTGCAGACGATATCGCTGTGGTCTGCGTCGCGAGGCACGAAAGCGAAGAACACCGCATAGTCGTTGTACGCGAGCATGTAGGTGAACGGGCCGGCGGCGAGGGCGGTCTCACCCCCGTCGTATTCGCGAAATCGCCCCATCAGCGGCGCTGCCGGGCGGCCGTCCTCGGTAGCGCTGACATGCGACGCCCGCAACGGCGCGCGGTAGGCGGCAGCAATCGGCGCCCTCGGCAGTCGCTCATCGAGCGGCAAGACCGTGCCGACGTCCGCGAGCCAGGTTTCCAGCCGTTCGGCATGTGCGCGCCAGTCGCGTTCGCGGGCTTCAAAGCGCGCGAGCGCCGCCGGTGATCCGTCGCCGAACCGGTCCGCTTTGATTTCGACCCTGCAGTACTCCCTGTGCGCCGGCTTGCAGTGATAGCACTCGAGGTAGTTCTCCAGCGTAAGCTTCCAGTTGGCGTCGATGGCGAATACCCGCTGCTCGGCAACCCGTGCGCCGGCGATGCCGTGCAGCGAGAGGAAGGGCGCCAGCTTTTCCGACAGCACGGCGAAATCCGGCGCTTCGTCGGTCGCCAGACTGATGAAAATCAGGCTATCCAAATTCCTCACGTGACAAGGCAGGAGGCCGAACCGGGAACGATCGAAGTCCGTCGGCATGTGTCCCGCCGCCGTAAGCCGGCCATCGTGCGCGTACGTCCAGCCGTGGTACCTGCAGGTCATTGCCGGCGCGTTGCCACATTCGTTAAGGAGCACGCGGCTGCCGCGATGCCTGCAGATGTTGTAATGCGCGTGTACGGCACCGTCGCGACCCCGAACGAGTATGATGTTCTCGCCCGCGATGTCGAACAGCCGGTAATCGCCGGGCTTCGTGAGCTGCGAATCATGCGCCGCCAGGATCCAGTGATTGCGAAAAATACGCTCCCGGTCGCGTTCGAAATTCGCGGCATCGGTATAGAAAGGGCGATCGAGCGAGAAGCCTGGTCTTTGCGCTTCGATCAGATCGTCGATGGTCTTGCTGTCGCTCGTGTGCATCGGCGGTTTACCTGGCAAGCCTGTTCCAGTCCTTGAGGATCTCGCGGGCCGCATTGTGTCCCGGAATGCCGGACACCCCACCGCCAGGATGGGTGGAGGAACCGCATTGATACAGGCCGCGAATCGGTGCGCGGTAGTCGGCGTAATGCGGGGCCGGCCTCTGGAAGAACAGCTGTTCGAGCGCAAGCTCGCCATGAAAAATATGGCCTTGCGGCGTGTTGATGATGCGCTCGATATCGGGCGGTAGCAGTACCTGGCTGTCGATGATGCCGTCGCCGAAGCCCGGCGCGAGCTCGTCGATCGTATCGAAGACGTTCTTCACGAAAGCCTCTCGTTCGTCGTCCCAGCTGCATCCGTCCAGCGCGTAGGGGGCGTGGCCTCCGAACAGATTTACAACGTGCTTGCCGCGCGGCGCCAGCGTGTCGTCGACGGTGGTCGGCACCACGGCCGTGATGAACGGCCGGCCCGAATATCGCCCCTGGCAGGCATCCTCGTAGGCCGCCTGCAGGTATTCGACAGTGGGGCCGATGTGCACGTAGTTCGGCGATTCGAAACCACATTTCGCCGCGTCGAACGCCGCATAGCGCGGCGGAGCGTCCACGGCGACATTGATCTTGAATGCCGTGGAGAACGTCCGGTAGTCCCGGATGTGTTTCAGAAATTCGGCGGGCAGATACTCGGGCTCTATCAGCCTGTCGAACAGGACCTTGCAGCTCGCGTTGCTGACAACGGCGCGGGCGGTGAATTCATCGCCTTTCGCCGTGATCACCCTGGATGCGCGCCCGCCGGAAACCTCGACGCGGACCACGTCGGCATCAGTGCGGATCTGCATGCCGTGGCGCCGACCGCTTTCGGCTATGGCCTCGCTGATAGCGCCCATGCCGCCGCGGATGAAACCCCAGCCGCCGGCGCCCTCGTGCTCGCCCATGATGTGATGCAGAACGACGTAGGCGGACCCGGGTGTCTTCGGTCCGGCGAAGGTCCCGATGGAACAGTAATAGCCGAGGACCGCCCGGGTCACGCTGTGTTCGAACCAACGAGCCAGAAAATCGTCGGCGCTCATGGTCATCAGGTCCACGAGACGATAGAAGTTGTCGCCAATCTTGCGGTATTTCCATGCCAGCTTGACAAGCTCGCGCAGGCTCCTGAAATCGCGTCTTGACGGATCCACCGGCGTATCGAGCAGCAGTTTGCGCACGATGTCCGCGGCTTCGTTGAGCCAGGCGTCGAATTGCGGATAGATTTCACCGTCGTGCCGCGAGAAGCGCGCGAACTGTGCGGCGGTCTTGTGGACATCGCCGCTGAACACGATGTAATTATCGGTACCAATGGGACAGAACAGGTCGGTGGCCGGCAAGACAGTGAGGCCGAGATCGCGCAAACCGAGATCCCGGATGACCTTCGGGTGCAGCAGGCTCATTACATAAGAGAAAGTGGATGTCCTGAAGCCGGGCGCGAACTCTTCGGTGACAGCCGCGCCGCCTACGAGCTTACGGCGCTCCAGCACGACGACCTTTCGGCCCGCTTTCGCCAGATATGCGCCGCAGGTAAGTCCGTTGTGTCCGCCGCCGATGATGACGGCGTCAAATGCTGAAGGGGTCAACGCCGCGGTCTCGCTTTATGGTAGGCATCCCGGCCCTTGGAGGCGGCTCGTGCCGCGCACTCAGTCGAAGCGCTTCCTCACGCTGAACCCGATCGTGCGCGGCTTGGCATAGTTGCGAATGTTGTCGAATCGCGGGTCGCCGAACAACTGACCGCTCGAGTCATTGTAGAGTGAGTTATAGGCGAGTTCATTCCAGACGTTTCTGACGTCGGCCTGCAATTCCCAGCCGTTCTGCAAGGTGAGGCCCAGATGGACATTGCTCAGGCTCCACGAAGGGACGATGCCGTCCGGATCATTCTGCACGATATTGTCGAGACTGTTCCATTTCTCGCCTTCGTAGCTGTAGTCATAGCGAAACCACAGATTGCCGCCAAGGACCTCGGGCACGACGTATTCCAGGCTCGCGTAGTATTTGCTGTCGGCCGCCCAGACCATCGGCGCGCCTGCCGGCACCACGTCATCGAATCGGATGATTTCTTCCTTGAATTGCGGATCGCTGATCGTCGCTCTTGCAGCGACATTGAGATTATCTGTGACCTGCCACTCGGCCGTGATCTCGACACCCTTGTTCTCCGCTTCGCCGCCATTGATCGTGCCGCGCAGCCACCATCGGCCGTCGACGCCGCTCTGGT